>Ga0209011_1000494_pt1 | contig 14919 bp, 15 predicted proteins | sample BlaSpr_A8_OM1_M3_FD_187986 | JGI IMG/M metagenome (GOLD analysis project Ga0209011, IMG submission 187986) | Forest soil microbial communities from Thunder Bay, Ontario, Canada - Black Spruce, Ontario site 2_A8_OM1_M3 (SPAdes) (version 2) | ecosystem: Environmental > Terrestrial > Soil > Boreal... | reverse complement strand
CAGAAACCATTGCGTGGCGCCAGGCAACGAACAAAGCCAAAATCGACGGATAGCGCTTGCGTGTTTTTTTAGCAGAATCTACAACAGTTGTTACTGCCTCTTTGCACCGAGTCTCAGGTCTCTCCAACAAATACCTATCGTTTAGCTGCCCGGCGAGCACCGCACCAACTCACTTCTGGTGGGGAGATGCACGCCATTTTCATTCAGCACAGGCGAACGATACGGACCAGAGAAGGTGGCGGAGAGGGAAGGGATTCGAACCCTCGGGTGGTTTTACCCACCGCAGCCGGCAAGCCGGCTGCTGCCTTAGCCATCAGCGACCTCTCCACACAATTGATGCTGTAAGTACCACAGCTTCCACTTCGAAAAATCCGCGGCAACAGTGAATCTTCGAGCAGCTCTTCTATACCATCAATGATATTGGAAGATCAGCAGGGGTCAAGCAAAACCCCCGCCTCTGCTGCTAGAACTGAGCGGTCTAACCGGTCGTTCCGCCATTGCTCGTCAAGCCGCCTATCATCGCTACTCCGTGACGTATTGCTCCTTTATCGGGTTAATTCCCAGGATTGCCAAGAGCTTGCCTAAATGATCAAAGAGACTAACTAGGAGTGGCATGAACTTGTGCTGGCCCAAAAGGAACGCGAATGGAAGGGCGACGGCATACAGCGGCACGGCGATGATCGACTTTGTGATCCCAGTCCTGCCAAAGGTAGGATGCAGCACCGCGGTCGCGCCGCGGAGCAACGCTCTCTTTAGCATGACCGTACGATTCCAGCGAATGGGAGGAACAGTTTCAAAAACCACGGCCTCGTTGCACCAGATAAATACATGTCCCTTTCCGGTCATTCTTCGGAAAAAATCCTGGTCCTCTCCGGCCCGAAACTCCGGCCGGAATGGCGGCGCACCGTCCGCAAAGAGTTCCGATTTCAGCAATAGGTTACCTGTCCGCGATTCGCCCCACGGCATCACGAAACCTGTCTCATGCGTCGGCCGCTCATAGAAGTTACCCTTGATGACCCAGTCTGGCGGCTTGTCGTCAAAGTGGCGTTTCACCGGACCCAGCACACCAGACACGTCAAATTGGGTGCAGGTCTTGAACGAGTTCAGCAGCCAATCCTGTTGAGGAAATTCATCATCATCAATGCAGGCGACGAAATCTCCGCTGGCGTTCTCAATTGCTTTGTTTCGCGCCAACGCGATATTTTGCCGAGGTTCCACGCAGTACTTGATCTGAATGGGCGACGAAGCTGCAAAGCCGGAAACGACGGACCTGGCCGATTCTGACTGGTCGTTATCAACAACCACGATCGAGTAGGTGAAGAGACCGCCAGTCTCCTGGCCTGCCAGCTCCTCCAACAATCGCTTCAGGTATTCGGGCCGCTTATACGTACAGATGCAAACGGCAGTATGTTTCATGTGATCGCTCATTCCTTACGAATGCCCGCCCTTTCCAGAACGCAATGACGGATGGATTGAGTAACGTCGCGCGACTCTTACGTTTTCGGTCAGCCTGAGAAATTCATCACCCATGAGGAATTGGTATTCGCCGGGGCGCGCTGGATGTGTCTCCACTTCCACGGTGTGCGCGTTCGCCAACGAAACAATTCGCTCCAGACGGCTACGTGGTGTTAGCGGCGGCAGCGAGAAAAAGTAATCCGCCATACGGTGCCGCTTCGCCAGCGCCGAATCCACAAATTTGCGATAGGACCGGTTCCAAAGGCCCTTCTCGCCCCGCAGAAACGAGAAGTTCCGCCGAACCAGAGTTCCACGCGGCAGTAGCCCGCCGAACACCACGTTGGAGCAGAGATGCATATGGTGGTGGCCGTCGATTCTCTCCGGCCCTGCCGCATAAAGACGGCGGAATTCCTCGAGCTGAGCCTCCACGACATATTTGAAGGAGCGAGCCAGCAAGGGATGAAAAACGACTCGTGCAAAGGAATTCCGGCGCAAGCACGCGATAATTTCGCGCTGGCGTTCCGCCAGGCGAGCGGAGCAATTCGACGCGGTGAACGGTGTCGTCAGATTGAGGTGAAGACCTGCGTCGATTCCAGATTCTCGCGCCACGGCGGCGGCTCGTTCTGAATCTTCCATGAAAACCATGGCACTGACCGAGGATACCGTCTTACGAAGAGCGCATTGAAAAATATGGCCGGTCGTCTCGGGGTCCAGCCCCCAATCGTCGGCGTTCACGATAAGAATACCGGCGGAAGATTCTTTGTCAGTCAGCTGAACCAACCCAGCGTCCACGCACGAAGATTTCTCTGCCAAAGGCACATCGCCGTTCTCCGGTAGCACGACCGCGTCGCGTTTCATTGGGTTTTCCGCATTCTCCCGTTCATGCACTCTCAGAATGGCGCGGCAAGGTACGATCGCCGTGAGGCTTATTGCCCATCAGAAATTCCCACAATCGCTGCATCTGTTCGCGCCTGCGGAACGCGATCATTTCCCGGGAAATCGGCCTCTCCTTGCGCTGGATCATCGACCAAAAATAACCGGCGCCCAAAACCAGCCCTCCTATGATGAAAGGCTTCTTCGTCATTTGGTAAAGTGTTCTGCAAACCTCCCAGAACGGATGGCCCCCGAGAGCGTAGTCTTGAGCGCCTGTCCTGAATCCCGCCTTGAATCGATTGTGCTGCGCGGTCCCTATTTTCCGATGGTGCTGGACTACTTTCTCCGTAAACGTCCGGGTTTTCCAACCCTTCATCCTGGCGGTGAGAACTGCAATATGATCGATGCCGCCATTCTTTACGGGCACGTATCCGCCAATGTCTTCGAAGCATTCCCGCCGGAATAGCTGGCAGCAGCCCGAAACGTGCTCAATGCTGACGAAGCGATAATCGTAGGCGGGCCTTGTGGATTCCTGGAAAGGTGTTCCGACGAGCCCGAGCTTGGGATCCCCAAGCAGCTTGCCAAGCAAGAAAGAAAAATATTCCTCGTCAAATGAAATGTCGGCATCGACGAGGCCGATCACTTCATACCCCAAATCTTTCAGCCTGGCGTAGCCGGCATTGAAAGCATAAACCTTTCCGGCGAAATGGCGTTCACGACGCTCCGGCATGCGGAGCAGTTCAATCCATTCGTGGTCCGCGGCATATTTATTTACGATGTCGTCGGTGCCATCGGTTGAGCCGTCACTGACGATGACCCATTTTGCCGGTCGGACGGTCTGCGCGATCATCGACTCGATGGTTAATTCAATGAACGCCGCCTCATTGCGCGCCGGGGTAATCAGGACATATGTGGGAAGTTTCATCGTACCTCGGCTAGGGCGCTTGACGTTTGGACCTGCTGATTTTTGATCATCTCTTCCGATTCGCTAAGGAGCGTGGACATCGCCAGAAGCATCCATGCCTGCGACCATCGCATGTAGGAAGTCCGAATCGTGCACAGACGGAGAACCCGATAGTAGAAAAATCCGCGATCGTCCCACATATGATTCATGGCCCATTGGAATGCCGTGCGCGACAGTTGCATATTGGCCGGGTCGAGAGGATCGAGCGTAAGCGGCGTAATGATGCTTTGCGCCACGGCATGAATATCGATCGGGTAGGTGGAGTTGTGAAAGTATCGCGCGGCGCCGTCCTCCCGGAAAAAGTGGGCTTTGTAAAAATCAAAGCCACGCCGTATACACGAATCGAACTCCGTTGTTTCGGCGTACCGGGCAATCGACTGCAAGGCGCACAGGTTGAATCCGGTATGGAAGTTGTCAATCCACCCTTGCGTCTGCGCATTCCCGTAGAACCACGAGCCATCCGCATTTTGTTTGGCAGCCGAACAGCGGGCCGCGCGCAGAGCCGGTTCCAAAAATTTCTTTTCTCCCGTGTGCTTATACACGCGGCAAAACAGCGCGGACGCAAGAAAATTCGCGTTATACACAAGTACTCGAATCGAGCGCAGTGGGTAGCTGAAGCCGGCGGATGATTCACCCTCGGTCCAGTAGAGATCGTTCAGGATGTACTCCGCCGCACTCGCCGCCATGTTCAAACACTGCGGGTCCCGCCGCTGCTCGTAGGCGTCCAGCAAAGCGCTGGCGGCAAAAGTTGTGCAAACCAAATTGGGCGCCCCGCTGGGCACAATCTTCTGGCGCATCTGCCAGGGAAAGCTGTATCCCCAGCACCAGTAAGGAACGCCTTGCGACCGAAGGGCGACCAGCCGTTCGATCATCAATTCGACCAGTCCCTCCTGATCAGCTATCCCCACCTTTGAGAGATTCACAAATGCGGAGAGAAATAGCCCGATAGCTTTCGGATTCTGCGTCTTTGGGACAAGCGCGAGCGGCCGAATGTTGATCGGGCTACGCTTTAAAGCCTGCGTAAGAACCAAACGCGGAAGTCTGAAATTCAGAAATGGCAGGGCCTTGAAGATTCCGCTGTTCAGAGCGTCGTAGGGGTCATACCCCGCCCAATCGTTCGCCCGGCAGTAAGCAAGAAGCTTCAGGGTCGCTTTCTTGATTTCATTGTCCGTGACTGCTTGGTGGGAGGTCGCCATCGCTGTGGATCTCAAACACAATGTTGCGGGATCAATGATTGATGAGATGAGTTTTTTGCGCAGTGGATTTGGATCAAAATATCCACGATGCGTGCGGCGGCCCTGCCGTCCCAGTTCTTGGGCATGGCGGCGCCGACTTTTCTCTTCATCTGGCGGCGGATCGCTTCCTGGACCTTCTCTTTTTTTGTCCCGGCGACGACATTCGTTCCGCTCTCCACGGTTATGGGTCTCTCTGTATTTTCTCTTACCGTGACGCAGGGAATGCCCAAACATGTTGTTTCTTCCTGGATGCCGCCGGAGTCGGTTACGACGATCGCCGCATGCTTCATCAAGCAGAGAAAGTCCAGATAGCCCAGTGGATCGGTCAGCACGATTCCCGCGCGGGCATTTCCGGGAGTTTCCCCATTTCCCATTAACGCGTCCGCACTTGGCCCCGCGTGGAGATCCAGACCGAATTCTTTAATTCGCTGGCGTGTTCGGGGATGGACGGGAAAAATGACGGGAAGATCCTTCGCCAATTCCTCCAAACCCGCAAGGATGCTCAGAAAACCCTCATTATTGTCCACATTCGAGGGACGATGCAGGGTCAGGAGCGCGTAGGGGCGAATCGAGTTGCCGTGCTTCCCGTGGCCTGTCCTCAGCCCCAATTTCTCGCATATCGTCGATTCCTCAGCCTTGTCCTTAAAAGTAAGGAGAGAGTCGATCATCGTGTTGCCGACCAGGTGTATGCGGTCCAGCGAAACACCTTCTTTCAGCAGATTTTGAATCCCGCTTTCTTCGGTCACAAAGAGCAGATCGGAAACGTGATCGGTAACAATGCGATTGATTTCTTCGGGCATGGATCGATCGAAGGAGCGCAATCCCGCTTCCACATGCACGATCATGGGTCGGGAACCTGACGAATCGAAAGAGATCTTGGAAGTAACCAAGGCGCAGCCGATCGTCGAATTCACATCCCCAACCACCACGACGACATCGGGCTTTTCGGCCAGGACAACCTCTTCGAATTTCTTCATGATCTCGGCGGTCTGCGCCGCATGCGATCCGGAGCCCACACCCAGGTGCACATCCGGCTTCGGAAGATTCAGATCGTTGAAGAAGGAACCCGACATAAGCTCATCGTAATGCTGGCCGGTATGAACCAGAATGTGTTGGATCGTTTCAGACGACGACTCGCTTGCCCCGTTGTCGCCGGCCACGATCCGGCCGTTGTGCTTGTTGATGGCGGCAATGATGGGCGCGACCTTCATGAAGTTCGGGCGGGCACCTACGATAGTAAGTATCTTCATATGGCGATCTTGGGACCTTTGACCTTTCCTTGCTGCGGATCTATTGGTTTGTGTCCATGACCCCGACGATAAAATTCACCATGGTCTGCAAGGCTGCGTGATTCCCACTCCCGGTTCTGACTGCGCCGTTTCTGCGAACCAGTTTGATTTTTGTTCGGACGTCTTCGACATTCTCAATCAAAACCAGACGGCCCTGTTCGGCCAGGTAACGATCCACCGCGCCGATCTTGCCGCGGAATATGCTATAGACGGGAATGCCGAGCGCGGCCGCTTCACGATTCATCGTGCCGCCACCACTAATCACAAAATCGGAATACCAGATAATATTCAGTCCATCGACTACCCGTTCCGGGATGAGTATTCGTCCCTGGGAAACAAGTTGGGGCCAGAGGTCTCGTATTTGAGCGGCCTGCCGGGCATTGCGCGGCAACATGATCATTTTCACTTCTGGTTGTTTTGCGAGATGCTCTACCGCCCCATGAAACAAGGAGTCACTGTCCGGGTTATGGTAGTGCGCTTCACTGGCCGGGGGCCGGATGGTCACAACGAGATCCGATTCCAGGAGTCCCAGCTCGGCCTTGATCGCCGGATCGGGCTTGAAAGAAGGAACGTATACGTCCTCTTTGATGCCCGGGTATCGCAGAATACGCTTCGGATCGTGATATATCGATTCGAGTGGAATCACGTCCGGGACAACTGACCAATCGGCTGTAAGCTTTAAGAAGCCGTGGCTGGAATGTTCGTAGTCACCGATCTGCATCACGGTGATGCCAAGAAGAAACGAGGTAAGGATTTGGGTTCGCGATCCGTGCGCAACGGCGAGGTCAGGCTTCTCGCGGACGATGATCGGGATGAGCCGCAGCGCGCGAATCAAGGCTCCCCATACCTTCAAGAATTTATTCTTTCCGTAGTGACGGCCGATGATCGTACATTTCAAGTTAAATAATTTAACTAATTCGGACACTTGATAGGCATCCCGTCCGGTTACAAACACCGAGCAGCCGAGCGCCTCCAGTTTGGGGATAATCGGCGCGAAAAATGGGATATGCGGCGAATTATCGAGGTCAATCCAGATCTTTTTGCCGAGGGCTCCGGATTGTTCCTTCGCCTGCGACGGCAAATTTTCAACGCCGATTGTCAGTGAGCTCGCCATGGTTAAGTCAGTCTGATCCTTGATTTCGACGATCGTCCAAAAAGTCCGGACCGATTACAAAGAGCGCGAGGGTAATACCTCGGCGGATTCTCGCAGGTTCGCGCTTTGCGATAGGAACTCCAAAATAGTTTGCACGACCCTGGTTTGGTCTCTGGGCTCGAGTTGGGGATACATCGGAAGCGAAAGTATTTCGGAAGCTACCTTTTCGGAAACTGGGAAATCCCCCTGCTTGTACCCGAGGTGCTTGTAGGCATGCTGGAGATGGAGCGCTACGGGATAGTGAATGCCGGTAGAGATTTTCGCCCCGGCCAGATGCTTCTGAAGACCTTCGCGGTCCTGCACCCGAATCACATATAAGTGATATACGGAACGAGACCATTCGGGCTGGGAAGGGGCCATGACTTCTTCGAACGAAGATAGCATTTCGTCGTATCTTCGCGCGGCATCTTGGCGACGGCGATTCCACTCCGTCAGGTGCCGGAGCTTCACGCTTAAGATCCCCGCCTGGATGGCATCGAGCCGCCCGTTGTAGCCCTCGACTTCGTGGTAATACTTCTGGGACTGTCCATGATCGCGCAGCATTTTGGAGCAACGCGCAACCTTCTCGTCGTTCGTGGTGATAGCGCCGCCTTCACCGCAGGCACCCAGATTTTTGCCGGGGTAAAAGCTGAATGCGGCCGCGCGTCCCATCGATCCAGCCTTGCGCCAGCGATTCTCCTTTTTCGAGAAATACTCGGCGCCGTGCGCCTGGCACGCGTCTTCAATCACGGCGAGGCCAAAGCGGTCCGCCAGCTCAAGGATTGGATCCATATCCGCGGTCTGCCCGTATAGATGGACGGGGATCACTGCCGTGACGGGCTTGCCGAGCGTACGGTGGACGTAGCGCCCCGTCTTGCGGTCGAGTTCGCACTTGGTTTCCATGTACTGGCGCAATTTCGACGGATCGAGCGTATACGTGCGAGCGTCCACATCCACGAAATCCGGAAGCGCTCCGGCTTGGGAAATCGCCTCCGTGGTCGCAATGAATGTGTGGGGAACCGTGAGGACAATGTCGCCCGGCAGGACACCCGCGCCCGTGAGGGCAAATCGCAGCGCGTCCGTGCCGCTGCTGACGCCAATGCAATGTTTGGCGTCGCAATACTCGGCAAATTCTCGTTCAAATCCCTCCACTGCGGGACCGCCGATGAACGCAGCGGTTCGGATGGCGGTTGTGAAAACGGCTACGAGCTCATCCTGGAGTTCTACGTGAGGTGCCACGAGATCGACAAATGGAATTGCCCGGTTCTCATTCATTCTTGCGTCCTCGCTTTTGATGTAGTTGAGCGCAGTACTCTTGCAGGATTGCCCGCAACAATCACGTTAGGCGGAACGTCACGGGTCACAACGCTGCCCGCTCCAACGATGGAGTTTTCTCCAACGACCACCTTGGAAAGGATCGTGGCGCCGGACCCGATGGATGCTCCGCGCTTGATCACGGTCGACTCGACGCGCCAATCGCTCTCGGTTTGCAATTCACCTTCCGGCGTGGTCGCGCGTGGGTACGAATCGTTGATGAATGTCACGCTATGACCGATGAAAACATTGTCCTCAATCGCGACGCCTTCGCAGACAAACGTATGACTGGAAATCTTGCAGCGCCGTCCCACTTTGGCGTTTTTCTGAATTTCGACGAACGCTCCAATCTTCGTTTCATCACCGATCTCGCATCCGTACAGGTTGATGAATTTGGAGAGCCGGACTCCCTTTCCCAGTTTCACATCCGGTGCAATTGAGCAGAATTCGTTCACAGACGCACCAACTCTCCCCTCTTTTGAATGGAACGGTCGGCCGCTTCCAGCATTCGCACCACGCGGAGGCCCGCCTCTCCGTCATTGAAGGGCGTTTTGTTGTTCATGATGCAGTCGGCGAAATAGTCGCTTTCGATACGCAGGGCCTCCAATTGTTCGATTCGCGGCGCCCACATATCGCCTGATCTGTAATTCACGAGCAGTTCGCGAACTTTATCATTCGAGGCGATATCGACTCCCTTGTCGTATACGCGAATCTTTTCGTCAGCCACCAAATCGTTCCAGACCAGCATTTTCTTCTCGCCGCCAATGAGCGTCGTCCGGATCTTGACGGGAGAGAGCCAATTGACGTTGATGTGCGCGATCACGCTGTTCGGGAAATAAATCGTCATGAAGGCGATGTCTTCGACGTCATTCAGGTGCTTTTCACCCGTGGCGACAATGGCTTCCGGGTCGCCTTTGATCAAATGGTCCATGATGGAAAGATCGTGAGGAGCCAGGTCCCAAATCACGCTGACGTCGTGCTGAAAAAGACCCAAATTCACCCGCCACGAATCGTAGTAGTACAAATCACCCAAAGCTCCGCTATCGTTCAGCTCGCGGATTTTTCGAACCGCGCCGGTGAACAGGAACGTGTGATCCACCATGATTTTCAGGTTCTTACGCGCGGCCAGTTCGATGAGCTCCGAGGCCTGCGCGGAGGATGAGGTGAACGGTTTTTCCACGAATACATGTTTTCCGTGCTCGAGCGCGGCCTTGGCGATCTCGTAATGAGTCCATACGGGAGTAATCACCGCCACGGCGTCGACGTTGGGCGATTTGAGAATCGCGAAAGGATCTGTTGTTACTTCGATCGACGGGTAGTTGCGTTTTGCCCGCGCGAGGGCATCCGGATTCTTGTCACAAAGCATCTCGACGCGCGTATGATCCTGTCCGTGAAAATTCCGGACGATGTTGGGACCCCAATATCCGTAACCGATGACTCCGACTCTTATCATGGCTCTCCCACAAGGAACTTAAGGATTTTTGGTTAAGAACACGAACAGACTGCACACCACCTCTGTCTGTTGCGTGAACCACGGCTTCTGACCTTTCCGGGTCAAGGGAACCGTCCTGACTGCGGGGAAACCTTCAGGAAGATTCAAAAACCACTCCACGTTTGGCTCGGCATTTACTTACGCAGTTACTCCGTGCAGCACACCCTCAGCTACAGAACCAACAAAAACCTGGCGTACAGGTTGGATTGGAATGACGCAAGCCCTGTCAATCTCCAACGCGACCGACCTGCGAAGGAGTGTCACCGACACCACGATCCGGTGATTCCCTTTGTGGCCGACCAGTATTCCCTCTAAACCCTGCAAGGCATGATCCGCGATTTGGACTCTCTGTCCGCATTCCAGGTAAGGCCAAGGCTCAGGAGAGACTCCCGAAGAAATCAGACTCTGGATGGCGGATATCTCTGAAAGCGGAATGGAAGTAGGAACTCGACCCTGTCCAACAACTCCTACCACCCCTGGGGTCACCAAAATGGGCAGCCTCTTCTGTACATCGAAGCGGCAGAACAAGTATCCTGGGAACAAAGGAGAACTAACTTCCTTGCTGCGGTGGCCCTCCCGTGGTTCCGGCACATACGTGGGGAGGAAAATCTCGTAACCCTTCCCACTTAACAAATTAGCGATGGATCGCTCCCGACGCGTCCTTGTTTGAATGGCGTACCACATCTTTGAGTTCCGTTCGGGAGTCATTTGTCTGCCCACACCGCCCAAGGTCTTGAGATTAAGCCGGTCTCTGGCTAGGCTACCGCCATTAATGCGCTCAAACTCACGATGCCGAAGGTGCAATCAGTCTGCCAAAGGGGTCTTGGGGCCTGGATTGACGAATGAACTGGTACACATGTAACTTACTCAATAAAAGCAGGTTATTTACACTTGTGGGTATTTCTGTCTCCCATATGCGCATTACAAGCCCAAACTCGGAGGCGACGAAGAAAACTACTTCCATCTTGTGCCATATCGTTACCAAAATGTCCCCTTGCGGGCGTCGCATGAGCATCCAAATCCCGCAGTTTCTTCTCGCAGTTCGCATTGATTCCACACCACTTAGAATGCTCTAACAGTGGATGACTTGAATCAGGTTAGAGAGAGATCCCGACTTCGAACATCACAATGCAAGTGAAACTTTAGAAAAAGGTTGTGGGAAGGAGGAGTGATTCCGACATTTATTGTTAGCCGACGCCGAATATTGTCAATTTTCGCCTGCGGCTCATGAGTTTAACCCGTGATGGCGCGCTTACTTCTGGCTCGAAATGGATTGACCCAGTCCATAGCCGGAATACTGGTAATACGAACCGGATCCGGCAGCATCCTCTGCACTGTTCAATACCACGCCAACGATATTTGCACCCTGTAATTGATGGCAGGCCTTCTGAGAAACTGCCGCGGCTGTAACTCCGGCACGGACCACGAATAGCACGCCGTGACACATTGTGGCCAGGACTGTCGCATCCGACACGGGAAGGATTGGCGGGGAGTCCACTATGATCCAATCGAAAAGGCCTGAGACACGGGCTAGAAGTTGTTTGAATCGTCCGTTCGAAATCAATTCTGACGGATGGGTGACGTGTTGTCCTGCTTGGATGAAGTAGAGCTCGTCCTCTTGACCCTTTTGCATGATCTCCGATTCACTATTTCCTCCCTGCAAGTACTCCGCGAGACCTGGCCCCTGAGGGGCCCCAAAAAGTTTGTGCAGCTTGGGGGCGCGCATATCGGCATCAATCAACAAAACCCGGCAGCCACGTTGGCGAACCAAAGCCTGAGCAAGATTCCCCGACACGAAGGTCTTGCCTTCCGCCGGGGTCGCGCTTGAGATCAAGAGAGTGCTCAAGGGCTTAGTCTCGCGAATCCGGTAAAGGCGGGAGCGCAGCGTGCGGAACTGCTCGGCTCCCACGGGAAAATCCTTGGCGCTGGAGAACACCAGGAAATTGGGGTCGGGATTCCAAACGGTTTTGACGCATTTCATCCGCAGCTCGTCAAATTGAAGAGCTCCGGGATCCGCCTCCGCCTTCAGATCCGCAAGGTCGGTGGGAGGCGGAAGAATCTCGGCCTCAGTGGCGAGGACCTTGACCGCCTGACTCGAACCGAGCAGCCCGGATGACTCGTCAAACTTCCGGTCAGACAGGATTGTCGATCTCTGTTGCTCTGCCTTCTTCAACGCTTCGTGAATCCGACTCATGAAATTCCTTTTGTTAGGGACGATTTGGCCCGTATCGGGCCTTAAGCTCGTGCTCCGGGACTCGCGGCTGGACTCCCAGGTTTCAAAATACCTGCATAGGTTCTCGCGGCTTTAGCGTCGCGTTCAATCATTGGAATGGAGACGAGAACCGGTAAACGGAGAGCAAGTTCAACGTCACGTTCGGATCGCATCGACGTGTCCTGCGTTTCCAGAAAGAGCGTGAGTCCAAGACCCAGAGCCAGTCCTCCCGCAAACCCTCCCCCTAAAAAGATCGGTACTTTCGGGAAGGAAGGTTTGTCGGAGTAATTCGCCGGATCCAGGACTCGGAAGTGCTCGGCTTGCTCGCTTTCCTCGAGCCCCTGCGACATTGACGATTGATCGTGCTTCTTGAGCAAGTCGTTATAGAAATCGAGCGCTGTCTGATGATCGCGAGTTATTAGCTTGTATTCCTGCTCCACGGTTGGGCTGGCTTGCACGCGGCTTTGATACAGATTGATTTGCTTTTGAATATCCGCCTGCTGCTGCGTGCGTTCCTTGATCACCTGATCGTACTGGTGGATTTGCGCACGCAACTGCTGGATCTGGGCCGGCTCGGCCGCCGGTCTTGATGTTTTTTCAGGCGGAGCATTTTTTCGTTGTGTCTCGCTGTCGGCTATCTTCTGCTTCAGCGCGGCGATATCGTTCTTCGTCTTGATGACATCGGGATGATCGTTCGTGTATTTGGATTGAAGTACGAGCAGCTGAGTTTGCAAGGCTGTCAGCTGTTGGTCGAATGTTTCAGGATTTACTCCTGACTGAGATGCCTGCAACGCAGCCGTTTGCTGTGTCAATACGGATTCGGCGAAGCTTTTATCCTGTTGTGCGCGGCTCAACGCTTGCGTAGAGGCTTCGAGCTGTGACGTCAGGCCCGTCAGAAGATTCAAGTTCGTTTGACTCTGGTCGGGAAGCGATCCGAGATACCGCCGCTGGAATGCGGCAAGCTTGGCGTCCTGCTCGTCCAGCTTGGCCTTGGCGTCTTGGACCTGCTTTCCCAGAAACTCTGTCGTGTGGACCATTTGGCCCTGGCGCAGTTGGAGATTTTCCTCCAAAAACATGGAGGTAATCTTGGCGCAAATTTGCTGAGCGGAATGGGGATCGTCAAAAACAACGCTAATGGTAAATCCCGGAAGATTCTGCGCTCTCGTCTCCGCCATGGCCTGGATCGGGGTGATGGTGATCGTGCGGCGGAGCCGTTCTACCAAGTCTTCCATCGACACACGATTGATATCGTTGTGATAGAGATCAAGCTCCTGAATTACCGGCTCAAGACGCGATCTGCTCAAAATTTGCTGTTGCATCGCCGCCAGTCGTTGGTTGATGTTGTCCGAAACAAGGGTCGGTACAAGATCCGGCGACACAACGGGCTGTTGCACTAGGACCAAAGTCTGCGATGTAAAGCGCTTCGGCAAAAGATGCGACAAGGCATATCCCAACGTACCGCCGGCTAAGGTAATCAGGGTGATGAGTACCCATCTCCGGCGGAGGATGATAATCACATCTCTAGCGCTGATGTCTTGGCGCAACATTCTTGCTCACTTTCTGCTGACTGGACCGATGTTACGGAAAACGTTTCAAAAAACTCTCACAACGGGAGCCCTATCACAACGTCTGAGGCCCGAGGACAGTCACGAGTGACTACCAATAGTACACCTCGACTTAATACATAAGTACTCTGCAATTCGGAGACCGTCAAAACATTTATGTATTAAGTCTCTCATTATGTGTCGAATGCACTAGTCTCCCATATTGCCTTCCGTAAAACGGCCCTACCTGCCTCCAACCAAGTTCCACTTCTTGGAAAACTTTTACCACATACGTGTCGAGCAATCGGCTGATAATAAGGGCATTAAATGAACCTTTGCAGTTGAGCCAAAGTGTCTAGAGCGTGTCACGATTGGTGACAGATTGGAAGAACTTCAGTATGCACCATCGCCAGTAAATACGGCGCGAGGGGTCGAGATGAGAATTTTCAGGTCCAGCCACAACGACCAAGTCTGGCAATAACGGAGATCCAAGCGCACCATATCGTCGAATCGCGTCCGGCTTCGCCCGCTCACCTGCCACAATCCGGTAACACCCGGCTTGACGTCCAATACTCGCCGGCGGTGCCAGATATCGTAAATCTCAAATTCGTAAGGAACCGGAGGCCGCGGTCCGACGAGGGACATTTCGCCGCGCAGAACGTTCCAAAACTGAGGAAGCTCATCCAGACTGGTTTTCCTAAGGAATCCACCGATGGGAGTTACTCGAGGATCATTTATGATTTTATATACGGGCTGTTGAGATCCATTTTTCTTACCGCATTCTTCCTTGCCGGAAATGAATTGCTGTATATATTCCTGATGAATCTTGGGATCATTATTCGTAAACATGGTGCGGAACTTCAGACACTTGAAGCGGGCGCCGAACCGGCCCAGGCGCTCTTGTTCGAAAATCACGGGGCCTTTTGAGGTCAGCTTGATAATCGCAGCGATCGCCGCTAGCAACGGTGACAGCGCCAGCAAAAGAGCGGCGCTACCGGCAATGTCCATCACGCGCTTGACCACAAGAGGCAGCCTCTTTCGTGACGTTCTTCGATTGAGATCTGGATAGAGCTTCTCATCGGCTACCCACCCGGAATGGTTTCTATCCCAGCTCTCCGGAAAAACATGAAGGGAGATGGCGATCTTGGCTGCTTTTTCCCTACCGAGATGCTTGGCAAGAGCCGTTTCCATCTTGGCTCGGAGAATTTCAGTGATGGGGCGTTCCCCTTCGATGTTGACTTCCGTGAAGATGACCCCGAGAATGGCGCTGTCTTTATACCAACCAACTAGGTCGGTCTCACGCCTGGCAATCAAAATGACGTCGACCGACTCTTTCAGAATCGCCGCCGCCGAGCCATTTTCCAGATTCGCATCGAGCAACATCAAGACGAAAGGTTTGCGGGAACGTT
>Ga0209011_1000493_pt1 | contig 14936 bp, 14 predicted proteins | sample BlaSpr_A8_OM1_M3_FD_187986 | JGI IMG/M metagenome (GOLD analysis project Ga0209011, IMG submission 187986) | Forest soil microbial communities from Thunder Bay, Ontario, Canada - Black Spruce, Ontario site 2_A8_OM1_M3 (SPAdes) (version 2) | ecosystem: Environmental > Terrestrial > Soil > Boreal... | reverse complement strand
CGGCGTGGGCATATCTCCTCGACGTGCCGAAGATCGCCCACTGTGTCCCGGGCGCGTCCCTTACCGAGGTGATCGACGACAAGACCTACGCCGGCAAGGTGGAGGTCAAACTCGGGCCGATCGGCGTCTCTTACAAGGGCCGGATCACGATCGACAGCATCGACGAGGCGACGCATACGGTGCACGTCAAGGCCGAGGGCGCGGAGACGCGTGGGCGAGGCGGCGCCTCCGCCACGATGACGGCGCAGCTCCAACCGAGTGAGAAGGGGACCAGCGTCGTGATGAACACCGACGTGTCGGTGAGCGGTGTGGTCGCCCAGTTCGGACGCACGGGCATCATGCAGGAGGTCGCCCAACGGATGGCCCAACGGTTCGCCAGTTGCGTCGACCAGGAGCTCAAGGCCGCGACCCCAGCCGTCTGATCGCCGGCATTCTGCTCGCGGCCGGGCAGTCGACGCGCTTCGGACGCCAGAAGCTGCTCGAACCGTGGCGTGGTGAACCACTGGTCCGAAAGACCGCTCGCTGCTTTCTGGACGCCGGTCTTCGACCGCTCATCGCCGTCGTCTCGTCCGACCCTCGCCTGGTTGATGCTCTGGCCGGCCTTTCCCTGACAACCGTCGAGAATGCGCATCCTGAAAACGGCATCAGTAGCTCGATCGCGATCGGCGTGCGCGCCCTACCCGAAACGACCGACGCCGCCTTGATCGGCGTGGGCGACCAACCCTATCTCACCGCGGAGGCGATCGAGGAACTCATGAAGGCGTTCTCGCCGGGGCGCATCGTCGTCCCTCGCTGGGGCGACCATCGCGGGAATCCGCCGGTGTTCGATCACCGGTTCTTTCCCGAGCTGCTGGCCCTGGACGGCGATCACGGCGGTCAGCGCGTGATCGCGGCACACGCGGACGCGGTGACGGAGATTCCTTTTCCCGCCGAGCTCGGCGACGATATCGATCGCCCCGAAGAATGGCCGCGCTAAGCGATCGAGGTCCGGACCTGGCCGTAGCCGGCGGCGAGGGCCCAGAGCAGGCCGCCCAACACCATGGCGTCGATCCGCCAGCCGTAGACACTCCCCGCCGCTGCCAGGTTGTCGAGAAGCGAATGCAGGGTGCTCATGTCCGGTTCCTTTACTGCGTTCAGCATCGCGCCCCTGGATGAGGGCAGACTCTGAGCCGGATGAGAAGACGCTGAGAAAGTGACCCAGATGCTGCAAGGCCGTCCCGCCGCGTTGCGAGACGCTGCCGCCCAGGACTAACCGGCCGAGCGCGCCTGAGGGACGTCGACGGAGCCGGTATCGTCGACGAGTCGGAGGAATCGGTCGACCAGCGCCGCATCCCATTGCTTGCCGGCACCTTGCGAAAGGGTGCTGATCGCCTCCTCGCGCGTGCGGCGTCGCCGGTAAGGCCGGTCGCTCGTCATCGCGACGAAGGCGTCGGCGATGGCGATGATGCGGGCGAACAGCGGAATTTGATCGCCGCCGAGACCGTCGGGATAGCCGGCACCATCAACCCGCTCGTGGTGATGACGGACGGCCGGAAGCAATTGGTCGGCGCGCGGTAGTGGTGCGAGGATCTCCTCGCCCACGACCGGGTGGCGTTTGACCTGACTGAACTCTCCCGGGTCGAGCCGGCCCTCTTTGGCGAGGACGCCAACGGGAACGCTCAACGTGCCAACGTCATGGAGCAATGCGGCTTTGTAGAGGAAGGTGAGCTGCTCATCGGGCAACCCGATCGCGGTACCGAGTTGAGTGGCCCAGTGAGCGACCTTCTCGGCGAGGCCGGAGCTGCTGTGATCGCGATCCTCGACCGCGCGGGCCAGCGTAACAACGATCCCCTCGAGCTCATTGATCTGGCTCTTCAAACGCGTGATGCGAAGCTGGGCGCGCACCACCGTCAGCAACGTCGCGCGCTCCACAGGCGTGAACGCCACGTCATCGGCCCCGGCGTCGACCGCCCGCTGCCGCAGCAGCTCGTCGCCCGCCGCGATGAGCAGCACGACCGGTGTGTCACGCGTTGCGGGGGCCTGCTTGATCGCCCGGCAGACTTCGATGCCGTCCATGTCGGGCAGGGCCGCCTGGCAGAGCACGAGATCCGCCGGGTGCGCGGAAAGCAACCGCAAGGCCGCAGCGCCGTCCCGGGCGCTGAGCACGCGATGCCCGGCCGCCTCGAGGTGGAGGCGCAGGTCACGCTCGCTCTCGGCGTCGTCTTCGGCCACCAGCACGGTGGCCGTGGCGTCGTCCGCCGGCTCGCCCCGAGGCGAGGTCATCGGCGGAGCAGTCCCGGCAGCTTGCTGAAGTCGCGCTCGGCCGCCATTCGCATGAAGGAGAACGCCCGGTCGTCCTCGCCTCGCCTCCGCAGGATGTCGGCGTACATCGTGCAAACTCCGGCGAACTCGTGTGCGGCGTTGCGCTCGGCCAGCATCTCCAGTGCCGCGGTGAACCGTTGGTTCGCTACCCGCCGCCGGCCGAGCCGGTCCGCGGCCGCTCCCTCCACAGCACTCGCGACCGCCTGATGGATGTGGTCGCCGGATCGCCCGGCAGCCTGCTGGCTTTCCCGGGCCAGGACCATCGCCTCGTTGGCTGTTCCTTCCTCGAGGGCATAGCGCGCCAGCTCGCCTGCCGCGACCCCGATCTCGAAGTCGTCGTTCAGTTCGCGCGCTTTCTCGAGACACTGTCGCTGAAACTTAGCCGCCTCCCGCTTACGTCCGGCGGCGTAATGCACGTCTCCAATGTTGTTGAGGATCCGGTTGGCGGTTCGCTGATGCCGGATCCGCGAGTGTAGCTCGAGCGCGCGATTGCAGTGATCAAGCGCTCGGTCGAGCTCTCCGACTGCCCGCGCCGCGACACCGAGGGCCATGTGAGCGTTGGCGATGCGCAGCAAGCTCTCGGCGTCTGTCGCGGCGTCGAGGGCTCGAACGTAGAAGGTCATGGCCTCCGAGTGCTGGCCGAGCCTGAAGCTGCTACTTCCAAGGTTGGTCAGGACTCGCGCGCGCAGCTCGGGGTCGGCGTGGCGGCAGCGATCGAGCCAATCGAGCGCCCGCCGGCTCGCCTCGATCGCGGCGTTGAAGCGCTCCTCGATCTGAAGGACCGTGCCGATCTCCGCGTAGATCGAGGCGTTCAACTCGGGATCGTCGAGAGGCGCTGTCGCGGCAGCATCCTGCAACGTCGACAGAGCCTCCTGATTCTGGCCCAGCTCCGATAACGCCACGCCGCGAATCCTCTGGAGATCGGCTCGTTCATTCGCGGTCGCTGGCAGATTCGACGTCTCAGCCAGGATGTCGAGCGCTTGAGCGGGCTCGTCGGCCCGGACCGCCAGCTGGGCACTCTTCCGCAAGAGCGTCAACTGCTGCGGATGCCGATCCGCCACGAAGTACGACAGGGGCTGGCCTAGTCGCTCCGCGATCACGCGAAGTTTAGGAAGAGATGGGGTGGCGCGGTTGCGCTCGATCTGACTGATGAAACCTTTGGTCGCCAGACCTCTGGCCAGCTGTTCCTGGGTTAGGCCGCGGGCCAGCCGGGCCTCACGAAGGCGTTCTCCGACAGAGTTCATCCGACGCTCCTGAGTATAGCTCCACTAAACCCAGTTGAGGAAAGTATATTGACACCAAATTGCACCGGGTGTTAGATTCCGGCTAATCGGTCGGAGCGCCCGGTCACCCGAGGAGGGTGCTCATGAACCGAATGGTCGCTTTTATCGTCGCCGTCGCTGCTGTCGTCCTCGCGGTCGCCGACAGTCTGCCTGGTCCTCGCTAGTTGGTTCCGGGGGCTCGGACAAGGCGCTTGCCTCGCGCAAGCGCCTTTTCTTCGCGCGCTTAGGGCGAGGCGGTCGGAGAGACCTTGGGGGAGGCGCTAGCCGACGCGCTCGCCGGCTGGAGTGCGGCCAGCTGCTGCAGGATCTGTCCGACCGTCTGGATCTCTTGCGCGTAGCCGACAAAGTCGCCCGCCTTGAGGTCCTTCTGCGCCTGGGCGTAGTGAGCGTTGGCCGAGGCGATCAACTGCACAACCGTGCCACTCGGCGGGGTACCAGGACCTGATGGTGTGGTCGGCGTTGCGTTACCAAGCAGCGACGCCAGCGCCTTGTCGAGGGTGTCTTCCATCACGACGTTCTGGCCGCTCGCCGCGATCACTTTCTTCAACTGCGGAATCGGAACGCTGGTGGCCTCCAGGTAAATGGGCTCGATGTAGAGCAGCGAGTTCTCGATCGGCAGGACTAGCAGGTTGCCGCGGATCACGTTCGACCCCGGCGCGTTCAGCAGCGCGAACTGTGACTTGATCACCGGGGCCTGATCGATGTTCGACTCCACCTGCTGCGGGCCGACCACCAGGCTGTCCTTGGGGAAGCGGAAATCGAAGAGGGTCCCGTAATCCGGTTGATCGGAGCGCGCCGCCAGGTACGCGATCATGTTCGTCTTCCCGTTCGGCGTGTAGGGCAGGATGGTGACGAATTCTTCTTTCGCCTCGCCAGGAAGCCGGCTGATGACGTAAAAGGGACGCATCGGCAAGGGGCCGCTGGCCTGCTGCTGGTTTTCCTTGGCGATGTTCCACAGGTCGAGGCGCGAGAAGAAGTCTCGGGGGTCGGTCATGTGAAAGAGCGTGAACCGCTCGGCCTGCAGATTGAACAGGTCGCGGGGATAACGGATATGCGCCTGCAGACCCGACGGCATCTGGCTGAACGGCTTGAACAGTCCCGGGAAGATCGCGCCGTAGGTGTTCGCGATCGCGTCCTTGCTGTCGATCTGATAGAAGGTCGTGGTGCCGTCATAGGAATCGACCACGGCCTTGACGGAGTTGCGTGCGTAGTTGACGTTGACGAAGGCGCCGTTCAAGTCGGGCGCCATCTCGCTATAGGGATAGTGGTCGGTCACCGTGAACCCGTCCAGGATCCAGTAGACGCGGCCGTCGACCACCACCACGTAGGGATCCTGGTCGAAGCGCAGAAACGGCGCGAGCGCCGAGACCCGGTCCTGCACGGCGCGATTGAAAAGCACCTGTGTCTGGGCGGTCAGCTGCGGGCTGATCAAGACGTTGATGTCACCGAAGCGGACCGCGAACGCGAGGCTGCGCAGTCCCGAGGACAGCGGCACCCCCGTCTTGCCGGTCCAGTGGGTGAACTTGTCCGTCTCGAGCGGGTAATCGAACTCGGCCTGCTTCGAATCCGCCAGCACGTAGTCCGTCGTGTGCCGGCCGAAGTAGATGCCCGGCTGCGTGACCTCCGGCTGCCCGGCGGGCGGGATGTCCTTGAGCGTGAGCACGGGGTAACCCTGGGCGGTCGCCTCGTTGGCGCGGGCGGCGACCACCCCATAACCGTGGGTGTACTGCAGCTTCAGGTTGACCCAGTTCTTGACTTCTGGCGGCAGGTTTTCGGGCTTGAGCTCGCGTGCCGCGAGCAACAGCTGTAGGTACTGGCCGCCGAGCTGGTAGCGATCGACCGCCACCTCGTTTGGATAGAACTGGTAGTAGGTGCGCAAGCTCTGGATGTTTTCCAGCGTTTGCGGCAGCGCGAGCTGCGGATCCCAGAGACGCGCGTTCTGCACTGTCTGCGGATTGCGGGCCACGGTATCCGCGGTCAGCGTGTCGGTCGGCGTGAACGGCCGGTCGGCGATCGCGGCCAGCCCATAGGCCTGGCGGGTGAAGTCGATCTCGTTCTTGATGTAGGGGGTTTCTCGAGAGAGCTGGCTGGGCACCACCTGGAACTGCTGGATGAGGCCCGGAAAAACCACCGTCAAGATGAAGGCCGCCCCCAGCCATATAACCAGTGCCGCGGGCAGAGCCGCGACACGCGCGCCGACCGCGTTGACCAGCAGGCCGACGGTGATCAACACCATCAGCACCGTCATGATCCAGTAGGCGGGGACGCGGGCGGCAACGTCCGCATAGCCGATGCCGTACACGAAGCCGCGCTTGCTCAACAGCATCTCGTACAGGTCGAGCTGGTAGTGGACGGCCCAGAGGGCGGCAAACGCCGCTGCCAGGATGGACAGGTGGCGCACGGCGCGCGGCGGCAGCACCAGCGTCTGGAAGCCCGACCTCGAGGCATAGATCCCGGCGACAACCAAGATCATGAGAATGACCACCCCCAGCAGCCAACCCCAGAGCAGGCGGTAGAAGGGGAGGGTGAAGACGTAGAAGGAAACATCCCGATGCCAGATCGGGTCCTGGACATTGAACGACTTCTGGTTGAAGAACGCGAGGATCGTCTGCCATGATCCCGCCGCGATCCGGCCGAAGAGGAGGCCGAGGAGGAAGACCGCGAGCAGGCCGAGCACGGTGGAGGGCGCCGTGAGCGGACGCTGGCGAATGCCGATCGACGATAGGCGCCGGCCGGTGTTGGCGTTGAGCGCCAGCAGCACGTTGGCCGCGCCGATCACCCAGAAGACGATGGCGAAGATGAAGAACGACCAGATCTGGGCCGCAAAGCGCGTCCCGAAGACGCCGCCATAGCCGAGCGCCCGGAACCACAGGTAATCGGTGTAAAACGTCGCGAACGGCTTCAGCAGAAAGAGAAGCAGCAGTAAGACCGCGATGAGGATGATCCAGAAGACTCCCCGCGGGGAGACCCGGATCGTCGGGAAGCCGGGTTCGGTCGGCAGGCGGCCGAAGGGCGTCTCGCCGCCCTCGAAGAATCCACGCGGAGGGCGCCTAGACACCGACGAACGCCGCGCGCCTCGGGTACGGTGCGGTGTTACCCACCTCTTCCTCTATCCGCAGGAGCCGATTGTACTTCGCCACCCGCTCCGAGCGTGACGGGGCACCGGTCTTTATCTGGCCGGCCCCGGTGGCGACGGCCAGGTCGGCGATGAAGGTGTCCTCGGTCTCGCCGGATCGGTGCGAGATCACGGTCGTATAGCCGGCGCCGCGAGCGGTGGCCATGGTTTCGAGGGTCTCGGTCAGCGTGCCGATCTGGTTGACCTTGATGAGGATGCTATTGGCGACACGGCTCTCGATGCCGCGGCGAAGCCGCACGACGTTGGTGACGAAGATATCGTCGCCGACCAGCTGCACGCGGTTCCCAAGTTTGCCCGTCAGTAACCGCCAACCCTCCCAATCGTCCTCGGCCAGCCCATCCTCGATGGAGATGACAGGATAGTGATCGATCCAGCTGGCCCAGCGGTCGATCAACTCCGCGGCCTCAAGGCTGCGCCCCTCGCCGGCGAGCTCGTAGCGGTCGTCGCGGTAGAACTCGGAAGCGGCGGGGTCCAGCGCGATGAAGAGATCCCGGCCGGGCTGATGGCCGCTGCGCTCGATGGCGTCGACCAGGAGCCGCATGGCGTCCTCGTTGGCGTCGAGCTCGGGGGCGAAGCCGCCCTCATCGCCTTGCCCGGTGCTCAGTCCGCGTTCGTGAAGGATGTCCTTGAGCGCGTGGAAGGCCTCGGTCCCCCAGCGGAGTCCCTCGCTAAAGCTTGGGGCGCCGGCCGGGACCACCATGAATTCCTGGAAATCGACCTTTGTCTGCGCATGGCGGCCGCCGTTGAGGATGTTCATCATCGGCACCGGCATCAACAGTTCGCGGCCCGCGGCGAGATAGCGATAGAGCGGCTGGCCGGCGGCCAGCGCCGCGGCGCGGGCGGCCGCCAGGGACGCGCCCAGGACGGCATTGGCGCCCAACCGTGACTTGTTCGCCGTTCCATCGAGGTTGATGAGCCGCTCGTCGATGCCCCGCTGGTCACTCGCGTCGGCGCCGCGCAGCGCAGCCGCGATTTCGTCATTGACGTGGCCAACGGCTTTGAGGACGCCCTTTCCGCCGTAGCGGGTCTTGTCGCCGTCGCGCAACTCGACGGCCTCGTGAGCGCCGGTCGAGGCGCCAGACGGCACGGCGGCGCGCCCCTGCTCCCCCGACTCCAGCACCACGTCAACCTCGACCGTCGGGTTCCCCCGCGAATCGAGGATCTCCCGGCCCTGGACGCGCGCGATGCGGGCGGCGGTCACAGGTCGTCCTCCTCGGTGTCGGTCGCACCGTCGGGGCCTGCCTCTTCCATCTCACCGACGACCTGGTCGAAGTCCTCGCCGAGCTCGTCGCCGCCCATCTGCTGTCCCATCTTCTTCGCCCAGCGCGCCATGCTCTTCGGGTCATTCTCGTCGACGTCGGAAAGGTCGCTGTCGCTCATCCGGTCTAGCCGGCTGTCCTCGGAGAGGACCTGGGCGGTCCGTGAGATCAGGCGGGTGAGGTGCTTGCCGCCACACAGAGGACAGGGTGGCGATTCCTCGACCGCCGTCATGCTCTTGAAGAAGATGGAGGGCCGTTTGCCGCAGTCGGCGCAGCGATATTCGTAAATGGGCATCGGTCGCCCTAAACTTAGCGTATGGCAGAACAGCATCCGCATTCCGAAGGCACCGAGCGCGTACGCGAGACGATCCGTGACGGCTTCACCATCATGCTGGGCGCGGCCAGCTGGGCGTTCGAGCTCGGCGACCGGATGGTCGACACCTGGTTGCGCCAGGGGCAGGTCACCCGGGAGGAGAGCCGCCGGCGGTTCGATGAGTTCGCATCGACGACCCGTCGCCGGGGCGAGGATCTCAGCCGCCGCGTATCGGAGAGCGTGCGGTCATCGATGCCGGTCGCGACGCGGGATCACGTCGCCAGCCTGGAACGGCAGGTCGCGGAACTGACGCGCCAGATCGAATCGATGAAGAGCGCCGGCACGACGCCGTCGTCCTCAACGCCCGCGACGCGCGACCGTCCATCCCAGAGTTAACTGAGAACTTTCGCGCCCAGGACGCTCTTGAGGTGCGCCAGGGCCCACTGCTGGACCTCGTCGCCTGGGTGGCCCGGGCCATCGAAGGTCTCCACCGCCGAGGCCGGCACCACCACCCGGTAATCGCGGTTGCGCAGGTCGGCGACGGTGTGCAGCACGCAGATGTCGGTGCAGACGCCCACGACCGTGACCTGCTCGGGTTGCGCGGCGCGCAGCCGGTCCTCGAGGTCGGTCTCGAAGAAACCGGAGTAGCGCCGCTTACGGATCAGGGTGGCGTCGTGGAGCAGTGGTTGGAGCTCGGGGACCACCTCGGACTCGGCCGTCCCGCGCACGCAATGCACGGGAAAAACTTCGAACTCGCGGTCGTTCGGGTCGTGCGTGTCCGCCAGGAAAATGAGTTGATCGCCCGCGCGCCGGCGCTCCTCGATGGCCTGGCGGATTTTCGGGATGGTGGCGTCGCAGCGAGGCGAGGCGAGGTTCCCCTGCTTGCAGAAGCCGTTGAGCACATCGACCACGATGGTGACGTTGGGCATGGTCAGGTCACCGGCTCGAGCCGCGGGTTCGGGCGGTAACGCCGCCCCGCCTTGGCGCAGGGCCGGCCCTCGACCATCACGACGTCGGCCGTGAAGTCATAGGTCCCCTGGAAAAAGGCGCTGCCGACCCCATACGCGTCGACCGGGACGTGCTCGCGCTCGAAGCGCTTGATCTTGTCGACATTGAAGCCGCCGCTGGCAACGATCTTGACGTGCTCGAAGCCCTCCCGGTCGAGGGCGCGGCGGACCAGGTGGCAGAGCTGCGGGTTGACACCGCGGGGGTCGAAGTCACCCATCAATTTCTGGACGCTGACATCGACCATCGTCTCCGAGGTGTCGAGGCGAACACCCCACAGCCGATCCTTGAGCGCCCGCGCGACCTCGAGCGAGGTCCGAACGCAATCATTCTCCCAATCGACGAGCACCACCAGGTTAGCCGTCGGTTCCATGTATTCCGCGTATTTGCGTGCCGCCAGCACGGTGTCGCCGTTGTAGGCGGCGATCAGTCCGTGCGGCACCGTTCCAATCCCTTGCCCACCCCACCATGACGCCTGCGCGTCCGTGGAGACACCGATCGCGCCCGAGACGTGGGCCGCGTAGCCGTCGCCGGTCTGCACCAGGTGGTGGTCGTGACGAGCGGGGAAGAACATGATCTGTTTGCCATTGGCCGCCTCGACCACCCGTCGAACATTGGTGGCGACCTTGGTCCGGCGCGAGAGCACCCCGAGGTAGACGGTCTCCAGGCGGGCGAAGAGTGAATAGTCGCCCTCGATCGTCATCGTCGTCTCCCAGGGCGCCGCCTCGTCGCCGTCGTAGAGCGCGTGGACCCGCAGCTGCGCGAAATCCTCGGAACACAGCTTGACGATGGCGATCGCTTCGTCCATGCCGCCCACGACGGACTGGTTCTTCTGGAAGACCTGCATCAGGACGTGGGGATGGCGATTGTCCGCCTTCAGGACGTCGACGGTTCGGTTGAAGTAGACGTCGCTGTAATAGCCCTCGCGGATGCGCTCGACCGGCAGCCGAAAGACCGAGGGGTCGAGACGCTCGCGTTTACGCGTTGGGGCTTGGGTTACCGTTTCCGTGGCCACGGCAGTGGTTCAGATATTAGGCGCCGATCTTCCGGTACCGCTGGTAGCGCTCCTCGACCAGGCGATCGATGTCGATCGCCTCGAGCGTCGCGAGATGGCGACGGAGCGCCGCGCCGGCCGCGTCGGTCGCGACGCCGAAGTCGTTCTGGGCGCCGCCCGGCGGTTCGGGCACGATCTCGTCCGCCAGGCCGAGCCGTTTCAAATCCGCGGCCGTGAGCTTGAGGGCGTCGGCCGCCTCGACCTTGCGGGCAATGTCGCGCCAGAGGATGGAGGCGCAGGCCTCGGGCATGGCGACGCTGTAGATGGAGTGTTCCATCATGAGCAGGCGGTCGCCGACGCCGATTCCCAGCGCCCCGCCGCTGCCGCCTTCGCCGATCACCAGCGTCACGATCGGGACGCGCGCCTGGGAGAGCGCCACCAGGTTGTCCGCGATCGCCCAGGCGATGCCACGCTCCTCCGCGCCCGCGCCGGGGAAGGCACCGGACGTGTCGACGAAGGCCACGATCGGAAACTGGAATCGTTCCGCCTGCCGCATCAGCCGCAGGGCCTTGCGGTAGCCCTCGGGATTGGCCATCCCGAAATTGCGCATCGCCCGTTCCGCCGTGGTGCGGCCCTTCTGTTGCGCGATGACCATGACCGTCCGCTTGTCGAGCGCGGCCGGCCCGCCGATGATCGCGTGGTCGTCACCGAAGACGCGATCACCGTGCAGCTCGAAGAAATCGCTGAAGATCGCGTGGATGTAGTCGAGGGCGTAGGGCCGGTCCGGGTGCCGGGCGAGCTCGACCTGCTCCCAGGTGGCTGCCGCGACCGATCCGTTGTCGCTCACCGGGGAACGACGGACGCGGGCGCGGGCCTCTCCGCCTGACGCGGCAGTTCGAAGTCGCTGGCGGCCTTGCCATTCCTCGTGTAGAGGTCGAGCAGCTGGCGCAAGACGGCCGGCAGCTCGGGCCGGGGCACCACGAGGTCGATCATGCCGTGCGTCCACAGGAACTCCGCCGTCTGAAATCCCTCGGGAAGCGTCTCGTAAGTGGCTTGCTGGATGACCCGCGCGCCGGCGAAGCCGATCATGGCGCCGGGCTCGGCGATGATCACATCGCCCAGGGAGGCGAAGCTGGCGGTGACCCCGCCCATCGTCGGGTCGGTCAACAGCGAAATGTAGGGAACGCCGGCCGCGTTCAGCCGGCCGAGGGCCGCCGACGTCTTCGCCAGCTGCATCAAGGACAGCATCCCTTCTTGCATCCGGGCGCCTCCCGAGGCGGAGATGATGAGGAGGGGCAAATGGCGCTGGAGGGCGCGCTCGATCCCGTTCGTGATCTTTTCACCGGTGGCCGCGCCCATGCTGCCGCCCATGAAGGCGAAGTCGAGGCAGACGACCACCAGCCGGTGACCGGCCAGCATCGCCTCGCCCCAGATGACCGCCTCGTTGGCACCCGTAGCCGCGCGGCTCTGTTCGATCCGCTTGGTGTAGGGCAGCGAGTCTTTGAACCCGAGGACGTCCTTGGCCACGATCCCCTGGTCCTCTTCCCGGAACGAGCCCGGCTCGACCAGCATCGCGATCCGCTCGGGGGCGCGCAGCCGGAAGTGGTAGCCGCAGCGATAGCAGACGCCCAGCGCCGCCGTCAGGCGGGCGGGCTCGAGCGAGGTGTCGCACTTGGGACAGGTGAGCCGGTCGACCTCTTCGCCGACACCGGCACGCGGCGACGGCAGAGCGACATACCGCGTTTTGGGACGAAACATGGGTTAGGCCGCCGCCCTGACGGGCGCGCCTTCCCATTTGATGACGCAAGCACCCCAGGTGAGCCCGGAGCCGAAGCCGACCAGGACGAGATGGTCGCCGGTTTTCAGCCGGCCCGCGGCCAGCGCATCTTTGAGCGCGAGCGGGATCGAGGCGGTCGACGTGTTGCCGTAGTTGGCAATCTCGTTGACCATCACGTCGGCGCCCACCCCCAGCCGCTTGCCGGCCGCTTCGATGATGCGGGCGTTGGCCTGATGCGGAACGATCAGCTTGACGTCCTCCAGCCGGACGTTCGCCTTCTCCAGCGCCTGCAGCGTCACCTGCGCCAGGATCTCGGTGGCGAAGCGGAACACCTTGCGCCCGTCCATACGGATCTCCGGGCGGCCGCGGCCTTCGGGACCGTCGGGGCCGGGCGCGACATAGATAAGGTCGCCGCCCGAGCCGTCAGCCCCGAGCACGCACGCCTTGATACCGGCGCCGTTCGAGCTCGGTCCCAGCACCACCGCGCCTGCGCCGTCACCGAAGACGACGCAGGTGCCGCGATCCTTGAAGTTGATGATCTTGGTGAGCGTCTCGCTGCCGATCACGATCGCCTGCTTCGCCTCGCCGCCACTGACGAAGCGGTCGGCCACGCTCATCGCATAAAGGAAGCCGGTGCAGGCTGCCTGCACATCGAAGGCAGGGCCGTGGGCGCCCAGCCGCTCCTGCACGCGCGAGGCGACCGAGGGAAACATCGAGTCGTTAGTAGAGGTGCTGCAGACGATGAGGTCGGTGTCCTGCGGGCGCAGCCCGGCGGCGGCCAGCGCGTCTTTCGCGGCTTCCGCCGCCAGGTCGGTCGCCGTCTCATCGACGGCGGCGATCCGCCGCTCGTGGATGCCCGTCCGCTCGCGGATCCAGGTGTCGGACGTCTCGACCATCTTCTCGAGGTCGGCGTTCGTCAGGATGCCGGACGGAACATAGCTGCCGACCGACTTGATGCTGGTAAGCATGCGTCTCCCCGGCTAAAGAATCTGGCTGACCAGTATATACCGGCATCCTCGCACTAGTTACGCCTTTTCACCGACCGTCAACAGGACCGTTGCCGCCATCAACGGCGCGTGTTTCAGCCGAGGACGGTGACCTGGAAACGTCGCTCGCGGGGGCCGTCGAAGTCGGCGAAGAAGATGCCCTGCCAGCGCCCCAGCGCGAGGCGACCGTTACGCACCGGAACTACCTGGGAGGTGCCCACCAGCGTGGCCTTGATGTGCGCCGCGGCGTTGCCCTCGGCGTGCCGGTAGCCGTTCTCCCAGGGGACGAGCGCCTCGAGTGTTCGAAGGATGTCGGAGAGGGCGTCGGGGTCGGCGTTCTCATTGATGAAGACGCCCGCGGTCGTGTGCGGCACGTAAACCTGGCAGAGACCGGTTTGGACGCCGCTTTCGCGGACCACCTGTTGCACGCGATCCGTGATGTCGATCGCATCCGCGCGCTTGCCCGAGCGGACCTCGAGCGTGTCGATTTTCGCCGCGCTTCCCACGCACGACATCGTAACAATGGGTGCTCCGATCTCCCACGCTGCAGACCGGCACCCGATAATGGCGCAACGTGTCTCGCGACCTCCCGATCGGGAACGGCGCCCTGCTGGTCACCTTCGATCGCAACTACCAGCTGCGCGACATCTATTACCCGCGCGTTGGCCAGGAGAACCACACTAGCGGCGAGCCCTGCCGATCCGGGATCTGGGTGGACGGACACTTCGCCTGGCTGGACGACCCGGCCTGGTCCCGCAATATGGTCTACCTGCCCGACACGCTGGTTACCAACGTCACCCTTCGTCATCCGGATCTCGCGGTCAGCCTGACCTTTAACGACACGGTCGACCTCGGCCGCGACATGCTCGTGCGCCGGGTCAAGGTTTTGAACGAGGGGCCGGAGCGCGAGGTCCGCCTCTTCTTTCACTACGACTGGCACATCTACGGCACCGAGGTGGGCGACACCGTGATGTATTACCCCGCGGTCAAGGGGCTGGTCGCCTACAAGGGCCAGCGCTGCTTCGCCGCCTGCGGCCAGGTCGGTGATCGCCTCGGGCTCGACGGGTACGCCTGCGGCAAGAAAGACGTCGGGGGCGCGCAGGGTACCTGGCGGGACGCCGAGGATGGCGAGCTCGGCAACAACCCCATCGAGCAGGGATCGGTCGACATGACGCTGGCCCTCAACGCTGGCCGAATCGCCCAGGGGCAGACCGCCACCGCCTACCACTGGCTGATCGCCGCCCGCAACCTCGCCGAGCTGCAGACGGTCGCCGACGTCGTCATCCTGCGTGGACCGGAGGCGTTTCTCGAGCGCACGCGCTCCTACTGGATGGCCTGGGTCAACAAGGAAGAGCGCGAGTTCGGCGACCTCTCACCAAAGGTGGCCGACCTCTTTCGTCGCAGCCTGCTGGTGGTGCGCACCCAGATCGACGGCGGTGGCGCGGTGCTCGCCGCCAACGACACCGACATCATCAAGTTCGCCCGCGACACCTATAGCTACATGTGGCCGCGGGACGCCTCGCTGGCGGTCTACGCCATGGACCAGGCGGGCTACGTCGACGTTCCGCGGCGCTTCTTCGAGCTCTGCGCGCGGATCGTCACCAAGGAGGGCTATTTCCGCCACAAGTACACGCCGGCGGGCGACCCCGGCAGCAGCTGGCACCCATGGGTCGATGCCACCGGGAAGCCGCAGTACCCGATCCAGGAGGACGAGACCGGATTGGTCCTCTTCGCCCTCTGGCAGCACTACGACCGCCATCGCGACTTCGAGTTCTTCAAGGCCTATTACCGGCCGCTGATCATCCTGGTCGGGGATTTCCTGGCCAGCTACATCGACCCCCTCACCGGGCTTCCGCAGCCAAGCTATGACCTCTGGGAGGAG
>Ga0209011_1000492_pt1 | contig 14952 bp, 14 predicted proteins | sample BlaSpr_A8_OM1_M3_FD_187986 | JGI IMG/M metagenome (GOLD analysis project Ga0209011, IMG submission 187986) | Forest soil microbial communities from Thunder Bay, Ontario, Canada - Black Spruce, Ontario site 2_A8_OM1_M3 (SPAdes) (version 2) | ecosystem: Environmental > Terrestrial > Soil > Boreal... | reverse complement strand
ACTCGCCGGGCAAGTTCTATTACATCTGCCACCACTACCGGCACGCCGCCGACCGCAAGGGCTACGAGGCGGAGCAGGCAGAGCTGGTCGAGAACCGCAAGGTCTGGGTCACCAAGTGTGACGACGGCACCGTGCTTCTGACTGGGAACTTCGACCCCGAAGGGGGTGCGGCCTTGATCACTACGCTGGAGCCGCTGGCTCGCAAATCAGGCGCCGATGACCATCGGAGTCGAGAGAAGCGGATGGCGGATGCAACTGTCGATCTCGCCATGCACGCGCTGGACTCGGGCCTGATCCCGCAGCAGGGATCGCAGCGGACTCACCTGAATGTCACCACCTCGCTCGAGACCCTGCTCGGCCTGCCCGGTGCGCCCGGCGCTGACCTCGAGCACTCGGCGCTCCCGATCTCCGCCAAGACAGTCGAGCGGCTGGCGTGCGATGCCTCGGTCACCCGCATCCTGCTCGACTCCAAATCGGTGGTCATCGACGTCGGGCGGGCGAAGCGGACGATCTCGGGACCGGCACGCAAAGCCCTGAACGTCCGCGACAAGGGCTGCACCTGGCCTGGTTGCGAGCGGCCGGCGAGCTGGACTGCGGGACACCATCTGCATCACTGGCTTCATGGCGGTTCGAGTGACCCGCCCAACCTCACACTTCTCTGTTACAGGCATCACTGGATGGTGCATGAGGGCAACTGGCAGATCGTTCGGGGCGATGACGGGCGGATGCTGACCATCCCGCCGACGGTTACTTTCGGATTGCCGCGCGGACCGGACTGAGAGAGCGCGCCGGAGCTAGGCCAGGGCTGATTCCAGGTCGGCGATCAGGTCGGCGACGTCCTCGACTCCGATCGAGAGCCGGATCAACCCATCCCCCACTCCGATCCGCTTGCGCTCCGGCGCTGGGATCGACGCGTGGGTCATGAGCGCGGGATGTTCGGCGAGCGATTCGACGGCGCCAAGCGATTCGGCCAGGGCGAAGATCTTCAGACGCTCGAGCGTGCGCAGCGCGGTCGCCTCGTCGGCGACCTCGAAGCTCAACATGCCGCCGAACATCCGCATCTGCCGCGATGCGACCGCGTGGCCGGGATGCGACGGCAGCCCCGGATACATGACCCGCTTCACCGCCTTGTTCGTCTCCAGCGCCCTCGCGACCTCCATCGCGTTCTGGCTCTGGCGGTCGACGCGGAGCGCGAGTGTCTTGATGCCGCGCAGCAAGAGCCAGCAGTCGAATGGCGACGGGATGGCGCCCACCGCGTTCTGGTGGAAGCGCAGCTGCTTCTCCTTCTCGTCGTCGTTGGTCATGATCGCGCCACCCACCACGTCGCTGTGTCCGCCGATGTATTTCGTCGAGCTGTGCACTACGAAGTCGGCGCCGAGATGGAGCGGCTGCTGCAGGTACGGCGTCGCGAAAGTGTTGTCCACGCAGACCATCGCTCCGTGGCTGTGCGCCACCTCGCTCACAGCGTCGATGTCGACGATGCGCATGAGCGGGTTGGTCGGCGACTCGAGCCACACCAGCTTGGTCGCGGGAGTGATCGCGCGGTCGACAGCGTCCATGTCTCCCGCGTCCACCGCGGTGAAGGTCATGCCGTAGCGCTTGAGCACCTTGTCGAAGAGCCGGTACGTCCCGCCGTACACGTCCTCCATGTAGACGACGTGGTCGCCCGGGCTGAGCAGCAGCATGAGCGTCGTCTCCGCGCCAAGACCCGACGCGAACGCGAGCCCGTGCTTCGCGTCTTCCAGGCCCGCCAGGTTTTCCTCCAGCGCGGAGCGGGTCGGGTTGCCGGAGCGTGAGTACTCGAAACCCTTGTGCTTGCCGACTCCCTGCTGCGCGAACGTGGTCGCGAGGTGAATCGGCTGAACTACCGCGCCAGTCGCTGGGTCAGGCCCTTGACCGATGTGCAGCGCGCGTGTGGCGAAGCCCCAGCTGTCTCTTGCTTCGGTCAATTTAGCCCTGGCCGCGGTGCGCGACGAACTCGAGCAAGTCGGCGCGCGTGATCATGGCGACCGGCTTGCCGGCCTCGACCACGAGCACTGCCTGTTCGCCGCGAAGCAGCGGCTCGAACGCATCGTCGAGCGACGAGTCGACGCCGACCTGGCTGAGCGGCGCGTCCATCGCCGAAGAAACGGCGGTGGTGACCACGGCGGGGTCGCGGTACACGCGGTCCAGCAACGTGCGCTCCTGCAACGTTCCGATCACGCCGTGTCCGTTCGAATCATCGACCACGGGCAGCTGGGAGATTCCGTACTGCTGCATCAGGTCGATGGCCTCGCCGACCGACTTGCGCGCTTCGACAGTGACGAGCTTCGGCACACCCTGGGTTTGCGTGAGCAGGACCTCGCGGATCCGCACGGCGCCGAGCCGTGCCAGGTAACCGTTCTGCCGCATCCACTCGTCGCTGAAGAATTTGCTGAGGTAGTTGCGCCCGGTGTCGGGAAACAGCACGACGATGACCTCGTCCGGCCCCCGGTCGCGCGCGACCTCGAGCGTCGCCTGCATCGCAAGCCCGGACGAGCCTCCCACGAGGATGCCCTCCTCACGCGCCAGGCGTCGCGCCGCGACGAAGGATTCCTTGTCGGTGACCTGGACGATCTGGTCGACGAGCTTGATGTCCATCGTCCCCGGCATGAAGTCTTCGCCGACGCCCTCGACCTTATATGGAGCGATCGGCCCCGAGTACAGCGAGCCTTCGGGGTCGGCGCCGACGATGTGCACCGCGGGCTTGCGTTCCTTGAGGTACTTGGCGACTCCGCTGATAGTGCCTCCGGTCCCCATGCCCGCGACGAAGACGTCGACGCGGCCTTCCGTCTGCTCCCAGATCTCGGGCCCTGTCGTCCTGTAGTGAGCCTCCGGGTTGCGTGGGTTGAAGTACTGGTTGGGCTGAAAGGCGCCGGGCACCTCGCGCGCCAGGCGGTCGGCCACTGAGTAGTAGGACTGCGGCGAGGTGCGCTCGACGTTGGTCGGGCACACGACGACGTCGGCGCCGTAGGCCTTCAGCAGGCTGATCTTCTCGGCCGACATCTTGTCCGGCATCACGAAGATCATCTTGTAGCCCTTGATCGCGGCCACCATGGCGAGGCCGTGGCCGGTGTTGCCGGAGGTGGGCTCGATGATCGTGCCGCCCGGACGCAGCTGGCCGGTTCGCTCGGCCTCCTCGATCATCGTCAGGCCGATCCGGTCCTTGACGCTTCCGCCGGGGTTCAGCTGCTCGAGCTTGGCCAGGATGGTCGGCTTGAGGCCTTTGGTGACCTTATGGAGACGAACCAAAGGCGTGTTGCCGACGATGTCGAGAATGCTCTCGTAATACTTCACCAGGCCCTATCGGGATTCTAGCCCTGCCACGTTGGGATGGTCGGCCCGGCGATCGGCGCCGAACCAGCGGAAGAACACCGCCAGCGCGGCGACGGCCATCGTCGCCTTGCCCAGGACCATCAACACCGCTCCCGCCACGGTCTGGTCGATCAGTGGGGTGAACGAAGGGATGAGCCTTGGCGCGTGCGCGTAGAACTCGTAGAAGGGGACGCGCGAGAAGATGAACGCGAGGGCGACCCCGTCCTGGGGCAGAGTCGCGAGCAGCATGTACAGGAGCTTGGCGCCCGGCGACAGCTGCCAGCGCGCGTGCGCGGAGGTCGCCGCGAGCACCGGCCAGTAGAGCACGAGGCCGGCGGCGATGAACGTCAGGTGCTCAACGACGTGAAGCGGTTCGAAGTACAGCGTGGCGTCGTACAACGCCGGGATGTGCCACACGACCATCACAAGCCCGGCGATCACCTGCGCCGGCGCCGGTTCGGTGAGCGCGCGCACGCCCGGCATGCGGACCACGCGATCGATCATCTGGGGTGACAGGCCGAGCAGCATCAGAGGAGGCGCGACGAATCCGAGGAGGACGTGCTGCAGCATGTGCACGCTGTCCAGATAGTGGTCGCTGATCGTGTCGATCGGCGTCTCCAGCGCGAGCCACAGCGCGAGCAGCCCGAGGCCGAAATACAGGGAGTGCCTCTGGCGGGCATCCGTGACCGTGCCGGCGAGCCAGGCATGACCCAGGAACAGGGCCACCAGACCCGCATATACGCTGAGATCGACCGGCCAGCTCACTGCAACACCAGCTTGCGCCCTCCCCACCTGGCGCCGCGCCACCCGAAAGGGTGAATCTAGGTTGCAGACCTCATGTTTTCGCGGAATGCAGCTATTGGCGCCTCATTGCCACTCGCCCTGATCCGGCCGCGGCAGTGCGATCAGGAAGATCAGCAACACCAGGACGTGGGCGGCCGTACACCACAAGCAGATCGCACCGAGCTTCACGATCTCGACGTAGACCAGGTAGAGCACCGTCGCCAGGCCGATCGCGGCCCAGGCCAGCTGCAGCCGGGCGACCAGCAGGTGCGGGCGCCGCCATAGGGCCGCCCCCAGCCCTGCGCTCACCGCAAACCAGGCGATGCCGGCCGCCGACGTCGGCACGTTCGAACCCCCGATCACCCCGTACGAGCTCGAGACAACCGCCTCGCAGTTGACCACCCCTGTCGCGGGGCAAGCGAGCGCGGTCGCGGCGTGCTCCACCGTCAGATAGACCGAGACGCCGATTCCCGCCAGGGCGGCGATCAGCGACACCAGCTGCCAGCGCATCAGCCCAGCGTCTTTTCAATGGCTTGAATCGATGGCGAAGAACATACGGACGCCGGCTGGTCGGCGGTCAGCTTGCAGATCGCGGCGGTGATCAGGTTGGCCGATCCCAGGATCGCCTTCGCCTGCGATGAATCCGGCACCTGAAGCGCGTTCGCCAAGGCCTGCCAGCTCATTCCGCTCAGCACATCCACCTGGTACGTCGCGCCGGAAATCACGTAGCGGTTGCCGAAATCGAGAAACGGTATGGATCCGGACGTGTCGTACTTACTCACTATCGCCTGCTGAGCCGCAGTCGGCGACTCGAGAGGTTTGCCTTCCCTGTCGGATGTTTCCACCGCGACAAAATCGATGTACTGGCTCGTGTATGTGGCGCCGTGAAAGGTGAAGGTGGGCGTGTTCGGATAGACGTCGGATGACGAGGACGTCGTCGTCTTCAGGCCGGAAAACGTGCCGAAGCGAGAGAGAGCGATGATCAACGGCCACCTCTCGGCGGCGCAGTAGGGGCAGAACTCGGCGCCGTAATAGAACACCTCGGGCCGCCCGCCGGGACCGGTGAGGGGAGTTCCCGTTACTGCCTTGATCGTGTTGCGCGCGGAGCCCGTACCGACCGCATCAAACTCCGAGGCCGGAAGGCTGGTGATGGTCGCGACCACACGTTGCGTGGGGTCCTCGGCCAGCGGTGGCTGCGCAAGAGGTGTCGTGTACCAGCGGATGATCAGGAACGTCGCGATCACCAATGCGATGCCCGCCACCACCGCCGCCGGAACCACCCACGGAGGCGTACGGGAAACCGGCTTGCGCATGGAGTGCGCTCGCTTGACGGGAGGTCGGCTCATCCCGTCTCCTTCGTGATTGGCTGGGCGAGGATCCAGAGGCTGGTCATCGTGTAGATGACCATGAGAAGGAGCATGGGGTACTGGCTCAGCAGGGCGCGCTGCGCTGTGCGGAAACGCTCGCCCGCCCGCAGGTGCGCCAGGTACACCGCGATGACGTGGCCGAGCACGATCAGCACGACCTGTGCGTACCAGACGACAGACGCCTGCGCGAGCGCAAAGTTTGGTTTGATTCCTGCCACCGCCGGCAATAGGTGCCAGCCCTTCGCAAGCGGGTCGTTGAGGAGCGGGATCAGCGCCTGCGACTGGAGAACCAGATACGAGTAGTTGTGCGCTGCGTTGTAGACGAGGGCGATGGGGACCAGCGTGAGGGCGAAAGCGGCGATGGTTGCTTTCACGTCCACGTTGCGCCTGCCCAGGAAGATGACCAGCTCCATGAAGGTGATGAACACCAGCAGAAAGGTGACCGTGAGCAAGACGAGGCCGAGCGTGCGGATGAAGAAGAATCCGAAGGGTCCCATCGGCAGCCAGATCGGCTCGAGCACGACGTTGAAGTCCTGCCATGGACTCGTGTAGAGGATGCCGTCGAAGGCGAGCGTCGAGAGCATCAGGATCACGAAGATCACGCGGTCCCAACCCGCCGGCCAGGGCTGCAGCAAACCCACTCCCCACGGGCGGAGGTAGAGCATGCTGATCCGGCGGGATTCGTCACGCTCCGCCTCGACGGGACCGAAGCGGCCGATGATGTTGAAGAGGACCGTGAACGCCTCACAGTGCTCGAGCCATTCGTCGCGCCCGAACAGGATCATGCCCGCCAGCGTCACTAGTGAATAGACGAGAGCGAGGGTGGCGACCAGCCAGGGCCGGTTCGCCATTCCTGTGGTGAGCTCGAGGCAGGCGAACGCAAAGTAGGCGGCGACCGCGGGCCAGATGCCGACGTTGGGCAGTTTCCAGACAGGCCCCAGCCGCACGAACCGGTTGATCGCGTCGTACGCGGCCGCCCATGGATTGACGAGGTACCAAAGGTTTCCAACGAGTCCCGACAGGATCAGGAGCCCTGCCCAGAAATAGACCCAGACGAGGTACTCGGCAGGATTGAGGTCGGGCCTGGGGGAGCCGAACAGGCCGGTGATGACGACCGCCAGCAGGCCGGCGATTCCTATCGCTCCGCCGATGACGTGGGGCCAGCGCGAACGGGCGACCGGTACCAGCGCCGGCACCGGCCGGCGCGGATACTGGACCGCTTTGGCGCCCACCTGGTCGCCCGCGAAGAGATAGACGAGGACGAACGAGATGACGACCACACCCGCCGCCGCATAGAGATAGAGCGCGAGCGAGATGGGCAGGTCGTAGCGCTGCCCGAAACCGTGGAGAAGGATCATGGGTTGACTATCAGTTGGCCCAGATCCGTGCTCGTGCTCTCCCATTCGAGCGGGAACTTGCCCGACTTGTCGGCCTTGAACTTCTGGGTGACCGTCTGACCCTTTTTCGTCTCGAAGTGAATGTCGTAGACGTGCAGGTGAACTTCGCCATCGGTGTCGCTCTTGATGTTGATGGTCACCGTGTCGTTCTGATGCACCGTGAGATCGCTTGGCGACATGGTCTTGCCGCCTGTGACTGTCACGTCGAAGGTGACGTTCTGGCCGCTCGTGCTCCGCGCGTAAATCAAGATCCCGCCGACGATGACAAACGCCACGAGGACGCCGACCACGACGGCAATTCGATTCCGGCTCATGAAATTCCTCCTTTAAATGACGCGCGGGTGCGCGCGTGCGATCAGTTCAGTCCGAGCTGAAACGCACGCAGGAGGGTGGCCCGCGCTTGGCGAGCGAGGCGCACGCGACGGACCGGAGGATCCAGGCTCCGTCGGTGTGGCTCTGAATGGGAATCGCAATCCCAGGCGAGAAGAGCTGCCTCGGCATGCTTGCCAGGGCGATGCGAAGTTCGGCGATGGCGGCTTCGAATTGAGCGAGGAGCCAACGCAGGCCCGCCGCGGCCACTACCGCCACAGGTAGCTGGCCGAGCGTCCCCCAGAGCAGGAGGTCTGCCACCGAGCCGGCCGGGACGCCCGCCACGAGGGCCTCGACCATCTCCTGTCCGGCAAACCAGGCCAGCTGAATCGTGAACATCGCCGCCAACAGGCGGAGGAAAGGAGGAGCTGAGCCAGCTCGGATCGAGCGGCCGGTGAGCATCCGCGCCAGGCCGACCACGAACACCGCGGACAGGATCAGCGCCGCCGCGATGCCCAGGCTCGCCCGAACGAGGCCGGGGAAATAGACATGGGCGCCGGAGCTCTGAATCTGCTGCGCGGCGGCGCCGAAGCGAAGCTGGTAGGCGAGCAGGTGCCCGGCCTGGGCGGCCAGGGCGGCCGCGCCGACGGCTAGCCAGATTCGCTTGGCGGTCATTCGAGTCTCGATGATAGGCCGCCGAACATAAGGGAACCCCTAGTGAAGGGACTCTCCGGGGGCGGCGCCTTCCCACGCCGTCGTCTCCCAGTTGTCCTGGCGCTCTTCGAGCGGCATCCATGGCGGCAGGTCCATCAACAGCTCATGGCTAAGGGCGATCGCGTATGGCTCGTAGCCTTTGCGCAGCGAGTTGAGCCGCTCGCGAAAGGTGGGCAGGTCCACTTTGAGGCCAGCCGAGGTGACCGCTTCGTACAGCGCCGCGAGCTGTGCCTGCGACATGCGGTCGGGGGCGTCGAACTCAGGCGCCGCGCGAAGCACCTGGCTGAGGTCGCCGAGGGCGTGGCGGCCGATGGCGTAGACGCGCCGGGCCTGCCATGACTTGCCGTGGTCCTTGGTCGCCTGCCACAGAGAGGCGAAGTCCATGATCGCGGTCAGCGCGGCGAGCCAGGACTGGTTCTCGTGCTGCGAGCGGAAATAGCTGAGCACCTGGTACGAGAGCTGGCTCTCGAGGAGCTCCGCCGCCCACGTCTCCCACCGGGCCATCAGCGGCAGCAGGTCCGCTAACTCGTGTGACTCCGCCGCGCGTCGGAACAGTTCGCCGGCGCTGGGCGGCGAGCCGGCCCACTCGTCGAGCATGGAGATCGATACCTCGCGCCGCGAGAAGCTCTGGTACAGAACCGGCAGGTAGGAGATGAACACGGCGAGGAATCCGAAACCCGTGCCGGCCTCGACGACGGTCAGGAACTTGGCCAGGTCGGTTTTCGGAGTGAAGTCGCCGATGCCCAGCGTGGTGAAGGTAGTCCCGCTGACGTAAAGATGGCCCTGGCCGGAAAGGTGAACGTCGTAACCCGACGCCCACAGCAGCATGCCGAAGCCCGTGATCATGATGGCTCCCCACAGAACGAACAACACGATCAGGGAAAGGGGCCCGTACACGCTGAGGAAGGTTTCGCGCCAGTCGCCTGGATGCATGCGGCGGCCGGCGGCGGCCCAGGGCAGCCAGCTGAGCTGATAGAAGGTCTTGGAGAGTCGGGGTCCCGACACGCGGCGCGGAAGGATGATCGTCTCGAACGAGTCCCAGAGCACAATCGCGATCAGGACGATGCCGATGAGAGCGGCGATGATTTGCATTTGAACGTCTAACCCTAAGGGTGATCGCTGTATTCGGGAGAGGTACTTCTTTCTCCCCCCTCTCCCCAACCCTCTCCCCTGAAGGGGAGAGGGAGAAAGACTGCTAGCCCTTCAGGGAACCGGCGAGAAGGCCTCTGATGAAGTAACGGCCCAGCAAGATATAGATGACCAGCGGCGGAAGCGCCGTGAGCAGCGCCCCGGCCATCTGGATCTGGTACTGCGCGAGCAATGAGCCGGCAAGACTGTTCAAGGCCACGGTGATGGGCTGCTGGTCTGGGTCGGAGACGATGACGAGCGCGAACAGGAACTCGTTCCAGATGCTCGTGAACTGCCAGATCAGGACCACCACGAAACCCGGGATGGAAAGCGGGATGAGGATGCGGCGGTAGATGCCGAGCACCGTGGCTCCGTCGATTCGCGCCGCTTCCAGCACCTCATTGGGGATGGCCGCGTAGTAGTTCCGAAAGATCAGCGTGCAGATCGGGATGCCGTACACGACGTGGACGAGGACCAGGCCGGGGATGCCTCCATACAGCCCGATCTTCTGAAGGGTCAGGACCAGCGGGATCAGGATGCTCTGATACGGGATGAACATCCCGAAGAGAAGCAGTGTGAAGAGGAGATCCGCGCCGCGGAACCTCCACTTGGACAGCACGTATCCGTTGAGAGAACCGAGCAGGGCGGACAGCAGCGTCGCGGGCACCACCAGCTCCACGGTGTTGATGAAGTTCGGCAGCAGCTTCTCGATCGCGGCTGCATACGGCTCGAGGGTGGGCGCCGCCGGCAGCTGCCACGGCGTGGTGTGCGAGACCTCGGTGAACGACTTGAGCGAAGTCACGAGCAGCACGTAGATCGGCAGCAGGTAGAAAGCCGCCACGATGATCAGAAGCGCGTAGCCGGCCACGGTCATCGGCCTGAGCCGCGGCAGTCGTGGGGCGGCGGACCGGACGCTCACCTCTCGACCTCCTGCCGCATGCTCCAGACGAGGTAGGGCACGATCAGAAGGGCGACCAGGAATAGGAGGACCATGGCGATGGCGGCGCCGCGACCGTACAGGTTCTGGCGGAACGTGGCGGTGAACATGTAGAAGCCGGGCATGTCGGTGGCGTAGCCAGGGCCGCCGTTGGTCATCGCCACGATGAGGTCGAAGATCTTCAGCGAGATGTGGCCGAGGATGATGACGGCCGAGAGGGTGATCGGCCGCATCAGCGGAAGGATGACCCTCAGAAATCCTTGCAGCTCGCTCGCGCCGTCCACCCGTGCCGCCTCACGCAGCTCGTCGGGTATGCCGCGCAGGCCGGCAAGGAACATCGCCATGCAGAAACCGCTCATCTGCCAGGTGGCCGCGATCACGACGCCATAGAGCGCGGTGTGCGTGTCGGCCAGCCAAGGCGATTTCAGAAATCCAAGGTGGGCCTGCTCGAACAGCATGTTGATGCCGGTGTTGGGGTTGAGCATCCAGCGCCACACCGTGCCGGTGACGATGAAGGAGATCGCGAGCGGAAACAAAAAGACGTTTTGAAAAAAGATGGTGCCGCGCAGCTTCTGGTCGAGCAGGATCGCGGCCCCGAAGCCGAGCACGATGCAACCGAAGAGAAAGAGGATGGTGAACTCGACTGTGTTGGTGAGGTCTGCCTGGAAACGGGGCAGGCCGAAAAGGTCCGTGTACTGCTGGAGTCCTACTGACGTGTAGTCGGGGTTGATGCCGTACCACTTGGTGGTGGAGACGTACGCGGTGTACCCGATGAACCCGTAGACGAAGACCGCGATGAGGATGACCGACGGCGCGATCAGGAGAAACGGAGTGAGCGAATCCCACGAGAAATGGCGAAGGGAGCGGCCTCCTGATGGAAGCCGCTCCCTCGCTGCGGTGCCCGAAGTGGCCACCGCCCTTCTATACCTCTTTTGTCGTTACTTCAGGAACTGGTCGGCTAGCTTGGCGATGTTGGTCGCGGACGCGTTGACGTTTTTCTTCTGCACGAACTGGCCCATCTCATCGTTGAGCCCGCTGGCAAAGGCTTCCGGCGCGGCTGAGCCGTGCGCGATGCTCGGCGTCAGCGATGCACTCTTGAACTCGCCCATGAACCTCTGAGCGATGGGGTCGAAGAGGCTTGCCGGGACGTCCGTCCGAGCCGGAATCGAACCCTTCTTGGGGTTGAACGCCGACTGGCCGTCCTTGGAGCCGCACACCTTCACCCAGTTGACTGCGTTGTCGTGGTGCGGAGCGCCCTTGGGCACACCGAACGTGTCGCACACGATCATGTAGGTGCCTGTAGTGCCAGGTGACGGGATGCCGGTGAAGTCGGTGTCGGGCTTCATGTTGTTGGCGGTGAAGTAGCCCTTCGCCCAGTCGCCCATGATGGTCGCGACCGAGGTCCCAGCCTGGACGCGGCCCGCGGCCTGGTCCCAGTCGATGGTCGCGTGGTCCGCGTTGACGTAGTTGAGCATCCTGCTGATGTAGTTCAACGCCGTCTTGATGTTGTTGTCCGTCCAGGAGCTCTTCCCGTTGAACAGTCCACGGTAGAAGTCCGCCCCGCCGACCGCAACGAGGTTGTTCTCGAAGAGCATCGTGACCTGCCAGTTGCCCTTGGAGCCAAGCGCGAGCGGCTCCTTGATGCCCGAGGCCTTGGCGGTTCCGAGCGCGCCCAGGAAGCCGTCGAGGGTGTTGGTGGTCGTGGCGGACACGGCGGAAGCCGCCTTGGAGCTGACCCACAGCGCGTTGCCGCGGTGAATGTTGACCGGCACCGACCACACGTCGCTGCCGGAGCTGACGATGGTCTTCAGGTCCTTCGGGATGACCGCGTCCCAGCCCTCTGAGGCCCAGATGCTGGTGATCGGCTCCATCTTTCCGGCCTTGACCCAGGTGCTGATCAGCTCCTGGCCCGCGTGGACCTGGAAGCTGTCGGGCGGCTGTCCGCCCTGGATGCGCGTGGCCAGCACTGCCTTGGCGTTGCTGCCGGCGCCGCCCGCCACTGCAGCATTCTTGATAGTGACGTTCGCGTACTTCTTCGTGTAGATGTTGAACATCTCTTTGAGGCCGTCGGCCTCTCCGCCCGCGGTCCACCAGCTGAAGATCTCGAGCTGGCTGGCCGTGGGTGTTCCGGGGCCGCCACAGGCAGCGAGGAACTCCGCAAAACCGCCACCTACCGCGAGGACGCCAGCCGCTGTGCCGACGCGTTGAACGAACTCACGACGAGTCCAGTTGCCCTTCATACCTTTCCTCCGAGGATGCAGCTCACACCACACCTCTCAGATGCCGCTCTTGCTGTCTTCTTCCCGCGAAGTCGCGGGGCGAGAGTGCGCCGGCAGCAAGATTTACTCAGTCACCGGGCATTCTAAGCTTGCGCGGGGCGAATAGGGCATCGGCCTCGATCACGCCAACGTGTGGAACCACTGAACTTCCAAGGCGAACTTTGGCTACAAATTCCTCGCCGAGGTCGCCGCTCGCTCGCTCGACGCCTGGAGCGCAAGCGCGAGAGAGCCAAGCAGCTCAGCGCGCTCGACAAAAACAGCAGGGCGGACGTCGAGGCTCTCCGCCGCCGCCTGCACCGCGTGGCGCCGTATCGATTCCCGCATCGGCTGGAGCAGGACCTCGCCTGTCCGGCTGAGCAGGCCGCCGACGATGACACGCTCGGGGTTGATGAGATTGCAAAGGCCGGCGACGGCGACGCCGATCTCGTGACCGGCATCGGAGATTGCCCGGCGGCAGCGCAGGTCGCCGCCGACCGCAAGGTCGACGATTCGCGCGAGGCTGGGCAATTCGCCGTCCAGCCGGCCGACGAGCTGAATGATCGCCGGGCCGGAGGCAACGGTTTCGAGACAACCCCGGTTCCCGCAGTAGCAGAGGGCGCCTGACTCATCGAGAGTCGTGTGCCCGATCTCGCCGGCAGTCCCAGAAACGCCGTGCAGGAGCCGGCCGCCGATCACGAGTCCCGCACCAATGCCGGTGGCCGCCTTGATGTACGCGAAGTTGGAACACTCGCGACCTGCACCCCAGGTCAGCTCGGCAAGCGCGCCCAGGTTGGCGTCGTTCTCGATCTCGACCGGCATGCCCAAGCGCTCCTGCATCTCGATACCAATGCGAAGGCCGGCCCAGCCCGGGAGGATGCTAGCCGATCCGACAGTACCTCGAGCGCGGTCGACAGGCCCCGGGATTCCGATTCCGGCGCCGACCACGGACTTGCGGTCCACACCGGCCTCGGCCAGCACTTCGCTCACCATGCCGGCCGAGGTCTCGAGAGCAGCCTGGGCATGATGGTTCACGTCGAGATCACAGCGCCGCTCCGCGAGCACGTTGTGCGCGTTGTCGGCGACGGCAACCTGCACGTGGCTGTGCCCGAAGTCGATGCCTATCACGGCCACCGAGGAGCGCCGCAGCACGAGCTGGATGCCGGGTCGCCCGCCGCGCACATCGGGGACGCTCGCCTCGATCTCCTGCACCGCGCCCGAGCCTTTCAGCTCCGACACGAGGGTGTGCACCGTCGTGCGCGACAGGCCCGTCACCCGCGCGATCTCGGCCTGGCTGATCCGCCCGCGCTCGCGCAGCACGCCCACGACGCGCTCACGGTTCCGGTCTCGCAGCCAAGCCAGCGAACCCTCTCCGTTCTTCGACATCGCACGCGAATCATCGCCTCCCACGGCGGTTTGTCAAGAGCTTGAACACAATGTGTGGCTCACACCACCACGCTCTTGACAAACGTGTGTGGGTCAGACATGCTCTTGGGCGGCGGGCGGCCCCGCCATGGGTTCTGAGTAAGACCTGCAGCCGGCGCACTCTCGCCCCGGGGTAAAAGCCTCGGGAAGAAGGCTGTGGGACTTGTTCTAAGAGGTGTGCGCATGAAGTTGTTTTTGAAGTTCGTCCCTGTCCTCATGGTCGTGGGGATCGCCCTCATGGCATGTGGCGGGAGCAGCACTCCGGCCGCGGACGCAGGCAAGAAGATCGCTCTTCTTCTGCCTGAAGCCACGACCGCTCGTTACGACAGCAAGGACAAGCCGTTCTTCGAGGCCAAGCTGAAGGCGCTGTGCTCGGCATGCACCCTGCTCTACAGCAACGCCAAGCAGGACGCGACGCTCCAGCAGACGCAGGCCGAGGCCGCCCTCACGAACGGCGCCGCGGTCCTCGTGCTCGACCCGGTCGACGGCGCGGCGGCGGCGGCCATCGTCACCAAGGCGAAGGCCAAGAACGTTCCCGTCATCTCGTATGACCGGCTGATCCTCGGCACTGCCGACCTCAACTACTACCTGTCGTTCGACAACGCGGCCGTCGGCGCGCTGCAGGGCAACGCACTGCTCACCGCGCTCGCCGGCAAGACCATGCCGACAATCGTTCAGATCAACGGCGACCCTGGCGACAACAACGCCAAGCTGTTCAAGCAGGGCGCCCACAGCGTCCTGGACGGCAAGGTGAAGTACGGCAAGGAATACGACACGACCGGCTGGAAGCCTGAGAACGCACAGACCAACATGGCGGGCGCCCTGACGGCTCTCGGCAACAAGGTCGACGGCGTCCTGGCTGCCAACGACGGCACCGCCGGTGGCGCCATCGCCGCAATGAAGTCGGCCGGCCTCAAGCCACTGCCCCCGATCACGGGACAGGACGCTGAGCTTGCCGCAATCCAGCGCATCATCGCCGGCGAGCAGACCATGACCGTCTACAAGGCGATCAAGGCCGAGGCGGAAACCGCGGCTGACCTCGCCTACGCCCTCGCTTACGGCAAACCCGTGCCGAGCTCGTACAAGATCCAGACCGTGAACAACAACAAGGCGGACATCAAGTCGGTCCTCCTCACCCCCGTCGCGGTCAACAAGACCAACATCGCCACCACCGTCATCGCGGACGGCTTCTGGAGCAAGGCCGACATCTGCACCGCGGCATACGCAGCGGCGTGCACCGCGGCCGGAATCAACTAGCTACAGTCCTTTTGTGACTGACAACGGCGGGCGGCCCGACGGCCGCC
>Ga0209011_1000491_pt1 | contig 14959 bp, 10 predicted proteins | sample BlaSpr_A8_OM1_M3_FD_187986 | JGI IMG/M metagenome (GOLD analysis project Ga0209011, IMG submission 187986) | Forest soil microbial communities from Thunder Bay, Ontario, Canada - Black Spruce, Ontario site 2_A8_OM1_M3 (SPAdes) (version 2) | ecosystem: Environmental > Terrestrial > Soil > Boreal... | reverse complement strand
GATAGGCCCCGGCCAGCTTCAGTCGAAATTCAAGTGGCCAGTCCGTCGGATCGACTCGCACACGGCCGACAACAAACTGGCCGGGATCCGTGAAAGCAAAAGCCGGCAAGGTGGTAAAAATTCGATCGTAACCTGCTTCGCGGCATAACTCGATTAATCTTGGCGAAAAGCCGCCAAATGGAAAGCTGAACGTCAGTACCGGGCGAGACAAGAACCCCTCGAGAGTCCTGCGGGATTGCATCAGCTCCGTGCGAGCTTCGCCCTCGCTGAGCAGGGGCAGCACAGGGTGTGTCACCGTGTGCGAACCAATGCTGATGAGTTCAGCTGGCAGCGAACGGAGCTGCTCAAGTGACATGACCTTCTCAGTTCGGCCTGCGGGACCAAATGCTTTGCCCAGGGCATCCGAGATGACGAAAACAGTGGCCGGAATATTCCGTTTTTTCAGCTCGGGTAGTGCCTGCTGGACAAGATTCTCGAAGCCATCATCGAAGGTGACTCCGACGTACTGAACACCTGGACGCAATCGAACCTCTTTAGTGACGTCGATTGGCTCAGCAGAATGCAAAAGGATGTCCAGTTGCGCAGCAAAACGAGTGCGCTGGTCCGGAGTAACGGAGTGATAGTACAAAACAACGCATTCCCCAGGGTGTATTTTGCGCAACAAGCGGCCTAGCCATGACTGCAAATTCGTAGCCGCGAACACTCCCACGCTGATGACACACTTGAGAAGCCGCACTAATGAGAGTTTGCTTGGATCTATCATGTTCTTGAGCGGGATCGCGCCTTCGTTCGCTTCCGTGGGCGAACTTCGGCGATCCGCTTCTTTCATCTGTTTTGTCCAAGTTTTTGCCGCAGATAGCCGAAGAGCCTCTCAAAGGAAAGAAGCCCTTCCATATCCTGCACTTCTATTTCAATGCCAAATTCTTCTTCGATCATCGCAAAGAGTGTAACGCTCGCGACGGAGTCCCAGCCTTCCACGTTGGACGATTGAGCTTTCGAAATCCTTTCCGATGAAAGCGAGGGAAATATTGCCGAAAAGCACCTCGACAAGCGAACGTGCAGCTCATCCATTCGTGAGCTCCAAGACTTTATGAAAAGTCTCCACTCGGCGCTCTCGAAACAGGTTTCGAGAAAGCCTGCATTGAGCTGCAGGAGAGTCTCCCAGAATCTCTGTCAGGAATTCTTGAATTGGGCCATTCTTGGGTGTTGCTCCAAAGTCGAATACGATGTCTTCAATGCCATGCCGTTCAAACAGTTCCTCAATACAACGATGCTCAATGGCACGGCTGAAGGCACGGCAACTCATGACCCATACATTGACATGAAGCGCGTGCCCTTCTTTTCGGCCCGCCAGAACCGCAATTTTTCCGAGCGGGCCATACTTATCGCGATAGGAAGCCATCAATAGAAGCGTATCGGGTTGCTTGATATAGTTCAGCCACGACGCGTCGGCATATCTCTTGCCATTCAGATTGAACTGGTTCGTTTTGTTTACGAGTTCGAGGGCTCGCGGATCGAGCGGGTCCTTTTGAGAATTAAGGGTGAGCTCCGCTTCCGCCTGTTTGAGAAAGTCGGCCGTTGTTTTCGCCTGTCCTCCGGCTTCATCTCGCAGCTCGTGAAATCGCCGAATGCTCTCTCGCCGGATGGCGTCTTCCTGGGAAACGGCACTTTTCCCAAAGAGATCGCGCAAGCGGTACAGGAGTTCATCGATGGCTTGCGGGTCTTCTTTGGGGAAAAGAATGCACTCCACCTGTGGATGAGCGGCCTTTACTTCAGCCAGCTCCATCGGACTATCGTCCACGAAGACAATGGCATCGGCTCCGATATTCCAGGTCTTCAGAATCCGGCCAACGGATTCCGATTTAGGCCCCCAGTGTGCTTCCAGCGGAAAAATGCAACTGCCGGGCAGGACCAGATCTTTCCTCTGCAGGGCTTTGCGGACAAACCCGGGATCGTTCTTGCTGGCTACGCCAAGGAGGACTCCGGCTTCAGAGAGCGCGTGAAGCAATCGCTGGTAGACACCATGCATATGGCTGTAATGCTCGAGGTCCCACGAAACGCCATCTATGCCAACTTCACCGAGGATGCCGCTCCAAAGAGTATCGTCCAGGTCCGTAATTAAACCCTTCTTGGGAGTTGGTTGCTGAATAAGGCGGGCCACAATTTCCGCAATGGTCGAAGCATGGGGCAGCTTATAGGGAAATCCGGAAGCAAGTTCTGACTTCACGTCAAGCCGGCTATTGAGCGGCGAGAGACGTTCCAGCTGCTGCGAACTGACAATCCGGACATTTTGGAGCCGAACCGCGGACATATGCATGGACGATATGCATTCGCGCAGTTCAAGCTCGAACGCGCTTGCCTGCCATGCCGGCGTATAAGCAGCTGGAGGGAAGGGTAGCGTTGGAAAGCATACGACAACCGGAAAGTGCGCTGAACTCCTTGGCAGAAATTCATGAAATTGAGAAACTCGGGTCTTCGCCATCTGCAAAATGTCTTCTAACTCTCGCGGCGCCCAACTTCCCAGGCTACGCAAGCCGAGTCTCGGGTCGAGATCACTCCACTCCAGCTGTATGACGCCTGCATCGGCGTTGGCTTGCTCAAGACGCGTCAAATTACCCCAGAAATCTCCGTAGAGACCCGGGGTCAGATTCACTTCCCGGTTGGGAAACAGAATCCGCAGCTGGGCAGCAAGAAAGGTTTGGAGATGGAGAGGCGTGAATCCAGTAACCAGAGAGACTTGCAATGGCTGCCCCTGAGCAAGGTGTTCTCTACGAAGGATCTCCAAAGCTTCTATCAGTTTCATCGACTCACAAACCTCTTAGGAAACTACGTTTTACGAGCTGCGTTGACAGCTTGCCTTTATGGCCAGAGCGTTGCATCACCGTCGAAGGGTGAGGCGTACCAGGCATCCTCACTCGCCAGCTTTTCGTGGAGTGCCCGATCGCGCGCTTTGTAAAAGAACGGGCAGGCTGGATACATTCGCGAATAAGGTTTCCACCTCGAAAGCATCTGTCTTATTTTGCCTGGAAAACCCATGACCTCAATAATGTGGCTTCGGGCGTGTTTTGCGGAATTGCAGGCGGCAGCGAACAGCGCTTCGATAACGTGCGGATCCTCGCTCCTGAGCATGAGGTCTGCAACCAGCGAGCGCCGAAGCCCGGCGCTCACTTCGCCTTCATGCCGGACAATGATGTATCCCTGGAATTTCCCTTGCGAATAACAACTCAGAACTCTGGTGACTCGCCGATTGCCGGGTGCGGTGAAATGCCAGCGCACGATTTCCGGCGAGCGTTTAGCCATCAATAGTTTCGGCTGGTTTGTCTTTTCGGCCCACAATTGCAGGAACTCCGGGCCCATTTCGCTAACAGATGTTTCTACAATGGAAAAAACCTTTGATTTGCTCTGGGGCAGCCGGCCGCGAAATGTGGCGTCTCCTTTGAGAACCAAAGAAGCGGCAATACTCCCCACCCCGGTAAGAATCGAACCCAAACCCATTCTTTCTAAGGCAGACTTGGCGAACGAACGAGAATCTAGTATCCAAAATAAAACGGTGCCGTAGTTTTTTTGCGGAAGCTGTTCCGCTTTCAGCGCGGTCATCATCTTTCCTGCCGCGACTGTCGCCGAAGTATTCAGAAACAGGTCGACGTCCTTCTGCCTAAAAAAGGAGCTGAGCAATAGATGGCTGAAGGCGCGGTAGGCGGGCTCGACGGCGAGACGACAGGTTGCCGCAGCGATCAAAGTCTTTCCCTCATATTCGTAAAGCAGAGGAATACTCCCGAGAAAGCCGACGATCTCCCCGGAATCTTCGAGGACCCAACCAATGCGCGGCGTAGCGTTTCCCTGAACAATCGCTGGATTATCCAGCCACAACCGTTTCCAGTTTTCCGAAGAGTCAGGGCCTTGCCCAAGCCGCAAATTGAATGCGCGGACGCGTTCACAATCCGCGAACTGCGCCTCCCTCACTTTAGTGGCCGCGCTTGTTTTCGCGGGTAACCCTGTGGCGCCCCCTAAATTTCCTTCAGGTTGCATGAGTCTTCGGGAGCGAATTCTCTCCAGGACAGCCTCGGCGAGTTTGTTTTCTAGTGGCGACATAGCAATCGTACTTCTATCTTTACCGGCGATGCGCGTATGTTTCAACGGCTACGGTACGCCTGGCGCTCACGACATCGCGATAGACTTCGAGAAGCTTTACGCCGGCTGCAGTCCAGGTCAGTTCGGGAGCGATACGCAAGCACGAGGCGCGCAATCTGTCCAGAAGTGCACGATCGTCGTGCAGCAAGGTAAATTGTTGCGTGAGCGCCTCGACGTCGCCCACACGATGGACAAGTCCGGTGTCCATGTGGCGGCAAACATCGGTGCAAGCTTCGGAAACAAGCGGCACACATCCGCTGCCCATGGCCTCCACGACGACGAGCCCAAATCCTTCCTCGATACTCGGCAAAACCAGAATGTCGCTGTTTCGCATCAATTCCGGGACATCATTTCGATGTCCGAGCACACGAACGCTGGGGTGGGATAACATCGTAGAAAGTTTGTCGGCATATTCAGGCAAAAAATCACCTGCAATCAGGAATGTCCCGTTCTTATGGGCGGGCGATTTCAGCCAGGCTTCGAGCGCAAAATGCACGCCTTTCCTTACTGCACAGACACCGGCAAACAACACGATCAAGCCACGCTTCGGATCCGCGTGCCTGCCTAAATCGGGGAAGCACGCCCTCTCGTCAAAACCATATCGATGCCTCAGCAACTTCTCCTTCTTGATCCCCTGGTCCTCAAACGTCTTCACGGTGAATTGAGACGGGCAAAGCAGGTAATCCGTCAGGCGATATTCCTCTTCTTCCTTCCGAAGTACATCCACCTTGTAAGCATATTCGTGATCAGGTGGGAGAGTAATTCCGAGGCGTGTGCATTCCTTTTGCACGGATTCATACGCATAGCGCGTATGGGCATTTGGTCTTTCCAGAACTGTGGGGATGCCTAATTTTGCCGCAGATTTCAGCGTTTCCAATGCTGCGTCTGGCCAGGTGTGGATAATGTCGATTTGTCCAGCCAGTTTCTCGATTCTTCGGGCGACGATGCGATCATGCAAGGCGAGTGCACGCATCGTTCCCAAAACTTTGTAGGGGATGCGGAATTTCCCCCGGGCCAGTGTCGGACGCACCTTTATGTCCGGTGGCAGGGGCCTCTGTAAAACACCAGGGAAGACGAGCATGTCCGCCCCCGCAGCGGCGAGGCCGTTCACCTGCTGCCAGGCTGTGTAGCAGATCCTGGCAGCTCCCAATTTGTGGGGGAAACTATATAAGACTCGAATAGGCTGGTTTAATTCGCGCATTCTTCTTCAATCCCTCTCCCTGGGAAGCAGGTCCGCAAACGGATGCCGGCGCATTCTCCGCAAAGTTCTGATTTCCCTTTGCGCAGGAGAGGAACAGTCTCCACAAACTACATTACAGGAATCGGTTTTCGCTCCAAGAACTCCCTATGCCAGAGCTCGAGGGCGACAAGAGAAAGAATCTCTTTCGAATACCACCCGAACCGAGCATTTTCCCTGATCAGTTTTTCGATACAGCCTTCCTCGAAGTATCCGCGCGACAATGTTTCACGGTCGAAAAGGATTCCTTGGACCCATTCCTTCAGCTCGGTTCTCAGCCAAGAGGCGTAAGGGACAGGAAAGCCGGCCTTCTTGCGGTCCAGAATTTCTTGAGGAATCCTCTTGCGGAGCGCGGTCTTGGCGATATATTTCGTTGTGAATCCACGGACCTTGAAATTTTCTGGAAGAGTTGCGGCGAATTCGAGTAATTTATGGTCAAGGAGAGGAACGCGCAGCTCAATGGAATTCGCCATAGTCATTTTGTCGGCTTTCAAAAGCAGGTCATCCGGGAGCGAGGTCTTCGTGTCGACATAAAGCATCTTATTGACGAAGCCGTTGCCCGCTCCATTGCATAGATAGCGCTTCACGGCGTCTGTCGAGAATCCCTTATTCACGGTACGGGCAAAGTCCTTCGTGTACAATTCGCTTGTGTGGCTGTTAAAGAAACAATCCGGATTGGAAGTCCGGCTGTAGTAATAAGAATCGAAAGGAGAATTTAGCAGTCCTACATATTTGGCTATACGCTGTGATTGAGCGGCGCGATTCGCGAAGGCAAGCGTCGAGGAGAGAGCTCCGCTCAGCGGACCGATGAGTTTCTTCACGCGCTCCAGCCAGAGAAGGTTTCGGTAATTGGGATAGCCGGCAAAAGCTTCGTCTCCGCCCTCGCCAGAGATCAATACCTTCACGTAATCCTTGGCAAGTCGCGAGACATAGTACAGAGCCACCGCCTGGGGCTCGCAAACCGGTTCTTCCATGTGCCAAGCGAACTTCGGCAGGAAATCCGCAAATTCTTTCGATGATATCGTCATCTCATGGTGTTCGGATCCATATCGTTCCGCCGCCAGCCGTGCGAAGGGCCGCTCATCCGCGATACCCGGAGCGGAAAATCCGAGCGTAAAACTGTTCAGCGGCCGGTCGGTCTTTCCCACGGCAAAACCGAGCATCGCTGTCGAGTCCACGCCTCCGCTCAACAGGAATCCCACGGGTACATCGCTAATCATGTGTAGCTGTACGGATTCTTCGAGTAAATGGAGCAGCTTTTTCTCTGCTTCCTCGAAGCTCTGCTCGGTCGGTGAGAAACGAAGATCCCAGTATTGGCGAATGTGCGTCTTGCCGCCGCGGACGGTTATGCATGAGCCGGGAGCCAGCTTATAAATATTTCGGAAGAGCGTGGCTTCACCGGGAACGTAGTAAAATGTCAGAAACCGGTCGATCATTTCCGGCACAACTTCAAGCTTTACTTCCGGGTCGGCGAGAATGGCCTTGATCTCCGAGCCGAAAACAAACGCGTTTTCAGAGGACCAGTAATAGAGAGGCTTGATGCCGACGCGATCGCGCGCAAGAAATAGCGATTTGTCCCTCTCGTTCCAGATCGCGAAAGCGAACATTCCTCGGAGCTTTTCGACGCAGCTTTCCCCGAACTCTTCGTATAGATGAACGATGACTTCGGTGTCCGTCTGCGTCCTGAAAACATGACCTTTTGCTTGAAGATACTGACGTAACTCCTGATAGTTGTAGATCTCACCATTAAAGACGATCCACACCGTGCCATCTTCGTTGGAGATGGGCTGGTGGCCCGTGTTCAGGTCGATGATAGAGAGCCGCCGGAACCCGAATCCAACGGGCCCCGATGTGTAATATCCCTCATCGTCCGGCCCGCGATGTTGGATGCTGTCTGCCATCGATTTCAAGAGCGTGGGGGAGATGCTCGCCGCACGATCAAAACTCAGTTTTCCGCAGATACCGCACACAAGGTCCTCATTTCCAAAAACTGAATCTTATCGATTCTGTATCGCCAGTTCTTGCGGCCCCAACGCCCATTTCAGAACGGCTTTCCATTTGGCTGAAGAAAATCGCAGGGATTCCTTGTCCCACACGACATTCCCCAGGGGGAACATCAAGGCGAGGAGAGCCAGGCGTCCCACTGCAGCGAAACCAATGGCTATACGATAAAGTCCTTCATAAAACCGTCCTCGCGTCTTTCGAAAATAGCGCACCATCGCACGGTATTTCATGATGGTTGCCCAATGGCTTACCCTTTGCTTTGAGCTGCTTCTTCCGCCGTGATGGACGATAGCTGCTTCACCGACATAGTAATTCGTATAACCGGCGCGCTTGAGCTTATAGTTGAGATCGATGTCTTCGGCGTACATGAAGTAATCTTCACTGAACATTCCGACTTCAGCGAAGACTTCCCGCCGGAGCAGCATGCAGGCGCCCGGGATAACCTCGACCTTGAGCAGTTTCACGTCATCTGAGAAAAGTGGCGCGATTCCCCAGAAGGGCGAATGCGGCCAGCGCAACCTCAGATATTCCGCATCCACAACCTGATTCAGGATAGTCGGGAACTTTTGGATGGAGCTGAGCTGGACGGAAAGATCGGTATTCAGAAGTTTGCATCCGATAATGCCAGCATCGGGTAGCGTCTTAATGTGTTCTAGCATGATGTTGATCGAAGGTGTGATCAGCTTGGTATCCGGATTGAACAAAAGCACGTAATCGCCCACAGAATGGCGAAATCCTAGATTGTTGGCGCCTGCGAAACCAATATTATCCGGGCTCTTGATGATGGTGATTTCGGGAAACCGTTCCCGGAGAGCATCGACGCCACCTTCGGGTGAGGCGTTGTCAACTACAACGATCTCAAGGGAAATGCCGTGCGTGTGTTCATACACACTGGCGATGGACTCGCGAAGGTAAGCGAACGAGTTCCAGTTCACATAGATGATGGAGAGGTCCATTTCGTATGACTTTTCCCGGCTACTTCCAGATCGTCTCTCTGCCACATAGTTTGGCGAGTTGCTGGCGCTGGAGATAAGCAATCAATTGTGGATCAGCCACCTGAGGGATATCTTCCAGCCAGGCCGTCATATATCCGTAGAGTAGGGCGCAGGAACCGAGGAAATAGGGCCTTCTTGAAAGGCGTGCGACAAGCTTTGCCAGCAGGAACAGCGGGTGGTATCCGGAGACGTAGTCAGTCTTTCCGTCTTTGACGATTCCGCCCCAGCGGCCATATGCGGCTCCCGTCCATCTATGATGGTTCATCTGCAGATCGGCAAAGCTCAGCGTTTTCCAACCCAGCATGTTTGCCTTCACATCGTCCAGAGTATCCGATCCAGGTCCCACCCACAGGCCGCCCATCGCCTCCCAGCAGGAGCGGCGATAAATTTTTGTGCCACCACGGACGTGAAACATCGGATGGCGTTCTGGAATCCTATGCCCGTCCTGGACGTGGTAGAGCACCCCTCCGCCGATTCCAATCTGCGGGTTGTCTCTGAATTTCTTGAGCGCACTTTCAAAGTAGCTCGGTTCGAAGGATAAATCCCCATCCAGCTTGCCCATGAACGCCCAGTTCTGGAAGGTGAGCGCGTGAAAGCCGTCGTAGAAAGCTTCGATAATTCCCGCACCCCACTTGCGATGGCCGCGATCCTGACGGTGAACGGCACGAATCCAGGGATATTGCCTAGAATACTCTTCGATGATTTCCCCGGTCTTATCTTTTGATCCGTCGTTCACGATTACCCATTCTTCCGGGCGCACCGTTTGGTGAATTACGCTCTGAATCGTGAACGGCAAGTAGGCCTCTTCGTCACGAACAGGGGTAATGAGTACGTATTTTGAGTCTGTCGTGCTCATAATGGCTTAGAAAATAGGCTTTACTGCTCGCCTTTACCTCCGGGCAAGAATTTGACTGACAATTGTTTAACGGTAGCAGCGTGGGACGATACCAGCATCGCCCGGCGATCGCGAGTGCGCAGCTCGAATCGGCTTATGCTCTTGTAAGAGGAATCAGGAGCCTTCGAACCTTCTGCTGATGGCCGTGAATATACCGGTTGGGAAAAACTAAACGGCAGTGCAACTGCTGGATCCTCTGCGCTTTGCCTCGCTTGCAAAATAGGGGCAGTGACGGCTGAAATCACTGCCAGAAGCACGAACCAGGAAACGCGCGATTGATCGAAATAGTTAGCGCCGAAGAAGCCCACGATGTTGGCAAAGAGCGCGGAGCCGAGAAACCAAAGCTGCCATTCCCGCTTTTTGTCACCGGCGACGATTTTTCTTGCTTCTCCCAGCCTCCCGAAGCAGCGGTAGATAACGGCGATGAAAGCGAAGAGGGCGATCAAACCACCGGCCACGCCCACAGCCACAAACTGGTTTTGCACGTCCCACATGTCATCGCCCCATATGGATGTGTCTTTTGTTCCCAGGAGCCACCAGTCACCGAAGTTTCGGATGAAATGATCGACGAGCATGGCGCGATGATAACCCGAAGATCCGCCCGTCAAGTCGATATGGGCAATCAGGAACCAGAAGGGCGCTTTCATGACAAGCTGCAAGCCAATCAGAGCAAAGACAACGCCCCAGCGCATGAGGCGCATCCTGGTTCGAATGGGCCATAGAGAAACCCCCAGCAGCCCGGCCGCATACGCCAGCAAAGGTGTGCTGGACCACGCCGTGACGGTCATGATAGATGCCCCCAGCATGCCAATGGCAGCGATGAGCTTTGCTTTTCCGTTCTTCCAGAGCAGAAAAAATAACGGCATCAGGGTCGCCGCAAACGTGCCCGCCAAGATCGAGTGCTGGAAGACGCCTTGTGAACGAATTTTACCCTCACGGATTTCGGGGACAGATCGAACTCCTCCAAGCAATCCGAAGATATTGATCATTTTCAGCTGTTCAATCACCATGGCCACTGCGACAATCGCCGCAATGAAAGCGAAACACTTTATGACCCGGTGCATGTCTGCTTCGTCTTGGATCAGGCTTCTCAACAGGAAATAAGCCGCGAGGAAATCCAAAAGAAATCCAATCTGATTGATGATCGCTTGTGACTGTAGAAAATGAAAAACAAAGCCGAATGCTTGGCAGAGAATGCACAACGAAAACGCGCGATCTGCAGGATTGAATCCACCCGCAAGAAGGCGGTTCTTCTGCATGAGCCTGGTGATTAAAAGCCGCAGACAGCCGGCCATGACCAGAATCCGCGAGACTGACAAGTGTCCGCCCCCCAGATATACTTCCTGGCCCAGTGGAGTCAAAAACACGCAGAAGAGAAGGGGCCCTGCAACGTACTTGCGGGGAAGCACGAAAATCAGCACGACCGTGACGAGCATCGCCACCAGTACGATCGGGTGCAAGACTGTGTCCGAAATGCCGCCGCCAAATTTATTATTTTCAGGAGGCACTATCGGCTCCGCTGACAACGCTGTTTTTCACACCGCATCCAGATAGGGCTGCGCCGGGCCTATTTTTATTCCGTTTCGCCGCTCTTCGATTACATTGCAGATAAGCGTTTCGAGTTTGTCGGTATTTTGCTCCCAGCTGAAACGCGAGATTAAACTGTTGCATGCCTTGGCTAACTGCACGCGCAAATTCTCATTCTCTAGCAACCGGCAGAGGTTGTCGCCGAGAGCCCCAGGGACTTTGGGTGCGGAAAGCAGTCCAGTCACGCCATCTTCGATAAAATCTCGGATACCACCGCTATCTGTCGCCGCGATTGCACATCCGCAAGCGGCAGCCTCTGCGGGAGGAAGCGCGAAACCTTCCAACCAGCTGGAGCTAAGGAAGACAGACGAGTTGTTGTAAATCTGGTTTACTATGAATTCCTGCGGCGGATTCTGATGATACTCAACCCAATCTGGAATCCCTGCTTGGCGACGCGGCGTGCCAAACAGGACTGCCTTCAAGTCTGGGTATTTTTCTTTTGCAATGGTGAGAACTTTGATTCCGTCGGCGGAGCCCTTTATCTGTGTCAAGGAAAAAAGCATCGCTACTTGTTGGCGGCGGCCCTCGATCGGCTTGGTAACCCGATAGCGTTGGTGGTCGATCGCATTCGGGATGTAGGCAATGTTGCGGCACCCAAGCCCTTTGGCAATTTCAAGCAACCACTTCGATATCACGACTTTATGCAGCGGGGCTTGCCAGGTCGCATCAATTTGATCCTTTGGCGATTGCCAAACCTCGTACCCCTGAATCAGATAAAACTTCTCGCCTTTTGCCGCAGGGCATTCGAGAACGGACCGAACCGTGTGCCACGCGGTCGCAAAAAGCACATCCCCATCCGGAATACGCCGTGTATCTGTGTCCCGCGTAAAACGCATCTTCACTCGATTGTCGATGTGCTGCCAATCGACGGACGGTTCTGAATACAGTTCGATCATTGAATTGAATTGTTTTCGAATCCACTGACGGGTCGTCAATGATTCCTGAGGGGAATACTTCACGCGGCTTGGATGAACCACCGTGACCTCGTGCCCTCTGACGGCCAGTCTATTCGCATATTCGTAAACCACGCGGAAGCCGCCCATCGGTGTCCACGGATAGCAAGGCATTACAAATGTTATTCTCATCGCTCAAACTCAAGCATCTGTTTCGCTGACTTGGATCGTAGCGCCGACTTCCTTGCGCCCTCGTCCGACGAAGAATCCTTGAAAAAGTCCATGGATCATCATCTTGTCATCTTCACTCCCAGCCATAAACCAAAAAAGAACCACGTAAAGCGCAAAGCAAAGGGTCAGGAGCAGAAGGGACACGATTACTTTTGCGTGGAGAGATGCGATGAGAAAAGCCGTAAAGAACACCCCGCCACTGAGCAGGATGGTCTTCCCGAGCGGGCCGGAGATGCAGTCGCGAATGGAAAACGCCTTGAGCCGCCGGGCAAATGCGAAAAGGAAAGTGAGGTCCACGAGCGTGATGAACAGCTTCGCTAGCGCAGCTCCATTGATCCCCATTCGCCGCATGAGCCACCAGCAAGCGATTGCGTAAGTGGGAAGGGCGATCAGGTCCAGAATCGCTTTCAGATCAGGACGGCCCAGCGCCTGCACGGAAGTAAAGGGAACCATTGCCAAGGCGTTCAGGAAGAAAACGAGCGCGATGATCTCCATCACGGCCGAGCTCTGATTTGCAAACTGCGTCCCTAACCAAAGTCGCAAAATATCCCGCGAAAAAAAGACAAAAGTAGCGATGATCGGAGTCATTACCAGGAGAAGATACATAAGTGAACGCGATGTAGTGTCAGAAACGACCTTGCCGCTTCTGCTTCCATGGTAACTGAAGTAGGGGAACAGAGCCGGGGTGATGCTAGCGGGGAAAATGATGATTTTGGAAACCAAGTCGAAGGGTGCGGAATAATAGGTCAGCATGCTGACGGAGAGTGCCGAAGCGATCAGGAAACGTTCAAGGTACCCAAAAATGGGGCCCGTCATGTTAGAGACCATGATCCAGCCGCCGTATACCGTGAGGGGGCCCATTGCTTCCCGTGAAACGCGGAGGTTAGTTCGAAGACCGGGAATAATGCGGAAACAGAGAGCCAAGTAGATTACCGCGGTCGTGAATCGAATGAGAACCAGGAGTGAAACGATTCCCACAACTCCAATCCCAAGCGGGATCGCCACCGCCGCCGCGAGATAGAAGCAAATGCTGGCGGGCACCTTGACATAATTGACTAGGTCAAACCGCTGAGTGGCTTCCAAAACTCCGCGAATAGCGTCGTTGCCCAGAATCACGGGCATCGAAGCAGCCAGGATAAACAGTGCGGTTCTGGCTTCGCCTATGAAGGACGCAGGCATCTTGAAGAGGTGAGTCACAGCCATGGGCACAAGGGCTGCAACAAGCAAGCCGCCGCCGCACCCTAGCAGGACCAGAAGACCAAGCGAGGTCCACACCAGTTCAGGAACTTTGTCGATTTTGTCAGGGCTCAGATGCTCGGCCACAAACTTGACGGTTGCCCGGCTGAGCCCTAGATCAAACACACTGAAATAGCCCAGCACCATCCAGGCAATCGAGAGAATGCCGTATCCGTCCGTACCGAGGCCCCTCACGATGTATGGGATCGTCACGACCCCGATGAACATGGGCAGAATCTGGCCGAGTAAGTTGAAAATGCTGTTCCGTGCAATAAGGCCCCGGCGATGTGGTTCTTTCAAGGTCATAGAAATCTTGATTGTTGCCCTTTCTGGGAGTGCTTCAGAGCGAGCAGGCGAGTGGAAGTGGCATGGAAAACTGCATGAGAGCCCACCGTCAAACAAACCTGGATCCGCCTCGACAGTCGAAAATTCGGCAGCGTCGCGTCAACGAAGGACAACGCGATTTGACTCATAAGATGCTAAGGGGAATGCTTGAGAAACCGATGCCTGTCCTGCCGACCATGATGACCGTGCACACGCAGATCGTCCCGCGTTCTCATCTGAATCATCAACGCCAAGAAAATTTCAGGGAGGTCCGCAATCGTGCGAGACCTAATTCACGATTGCGTTCAAGCCGCTCGGAGCTGCCGGCCCCCTGCCGCTTACACCGGAATTGTAGGCGCCCACATCCCAGACACCACTCGCCGGCCGCGAATTCCCGTCCTTATCCTTGCACAATGGAACGAGAGGACCCGTGCAAAGAGAGGTTAAGTTCGTGCCCGTGCCGATCACAGGCGAACCGGACATCGGGTGCCCTGTGCTATCGAGTTTCATGGCCGCTGCCAACATTAATTGTGCGCCGGCATCTTGTCCGGTCCCGGCCGGTAGCGCAGCTCTCCACCATGCGAGCGTGGTTCCGTTCGTCCCGTGGAAACCAAATGCGTTATACGATCCACCGGCCGCCGCGACATCCTCATACATGTTGCTCAAAATGCAGCCCGTGACCGACCCGCCAGGGCTGCTGCAGGGTGTCGTGCTCGTATCAGCGCTATTCCCATAATTGATGACGACGTTTTGCCCCTGAATAATGTTATTGATTGCCGCAGGGCCGATCGTTCCACTCTGCAATGAGTTCTGGAGTGCCGTCCCCGCTGCGTATGAGCCGCCAAGAATCGTATTGTTGAATGCCTGGTTGTTTTGCGAGATCGAACTGCCCTTATTGCCAAGGCATATTTCCGTTGGGAAAGTCCGGTTCGAAGGCGAAATCATGACATTGTTGAAAACAACCGCATTGCTGACCGCTTGCTCCAAAAAGACATATGCGTTCACGTTACGGCCCGGATCACCATCAAACAGGTTATTGTAAATCCAGACGCCTGAAATAGTCCCCGCCGGCTGGCCGCCCCAGATGTGGATGCTGTCGTGGTGGTAGGAATTGGCGGTATTGTCCCAAGCCGTCATGGAACCAAAATGATTGTTGTGAATGGAGATTGTCCCATGAGTTCCAGAAGCGACGCCATAGGCGATGCCGTGATCGAAGTTGTAAACGTAATTGTTGTAGATATCGTAGTTCTCCACGATTCCGCCAACGGCCCATCCGATGTCATGAAAGGTGCAATTATCAATTGTTACGTTAGCGCTGTTGGCGACGTGGATTGCCTGCATGGACGTCTGATCGATTTCGTTGCCTAGCCCAGTGTGGACATAGATGTTGTAAATCCCAAGATTTTTGTATTCGCAATTATTGCAT
>Ga0209011_1000490_pt1 | contig 14988 bp, 14 predicted proteins | sample BlaSpr_A8_OM1_M3_FD_187986 | JGI IMG/M metagenome (GOLD analysis project Ga0209011, IMG submission 187986) | Forest soil microbial communities from Thunder Bay, Ontario, Canada - Black Spruce, Ontario site 2_A8_OM1_M3 (SPAdes) (version 2) | ecosystem: Environmental > Terrestrial > Soil > Boreal... | reverse complement strand
CTGCGCCTGCCGCACCCGTCGGGGCGCGGCTGGCTGCAGGTCGAGTCGCCGCTGCCCGAGGACCTCGCGCGCTGCCTCGATCTGCTGCGCGCCGCGAGGCGGATGTCAGACCCCGCGCGCAGTATGCAAGCCGGTGGAAAAGGGCCCGCGCAGGGCGCCTAGCCGCAATGCTGCTCAGTTAAGCGCACGGTTCCCGCGAAACGTTGATGTCGACGTCGACGTCGACGTTGACGTTGACGTGATCGTTGACGTGGTCGGCGACGGCGACGGCGACGTGGCCGTGGGCGGCAACTGACAAGTGTCGCCCATGTGCCCGATTCGATCCGTCACCAACTGCCCGGTTGCACCGATGCGGCACGACGTTGGATCGACAACGGCCACGTCACACGTCGCCGTCGCCGTCCATGTCAACGTCAACGTCAACGTCAACGTACGAGTCAACGGTCGCGCTGTCTGATGAGCATTGCGCCTAGCCGTTCTTGCCGTGCACCAGCGTCTTGGTGTCGGCCTTGAACGCGACCTGCATCTTGTCGCCGCGGACTTCCTGCACCAGCCCGATCCCGAACACCGGATGGTCGAGCACGTCATCCGCCTCGAACCGCTCCTTGGTCGAGTAGCGCCGCGCGCGCGACAGGTCCTTCTTCGCGAGCAGCGCCTCCCAGCTGGTGACCACCGGCCGGGCGAGCCGGCGCTCGCGGTCGACCTTCGGCTCCCACGAGCCTTTCTTCGTCTCGCCCGCCGTCGCCTTGTAGTTGTGCTCCCCCTGGCAGGTGTTGCAGCGCACCCGCGCCGCCTTCGTCCCGACCATCGCCAGAATCGTGTGCCCGAGGACCAGCTTGCAGCGTGTGCACCAGGCGTCGATGTCGGCGCCGACCTTCGTTGCTTTTTGCATGTGGGAGACAGTGTAGCAGACTAGCGGGGGCCGCGGCTGTTACTCTTTGCCACATGTCCGACCCTCAACGGCGCGCCTTCGATCTGCGCGTGCGGCCCACCGAGGCGCGCATCGACGCGCACGCGCTGGCGCACAACCTTCTCGAGGCCCGCAAAGCGTCTCCCTCGGCGCGCATGCTCGCGGTGGTCAAGGCCGACGGCTACGGCCACGGGGCGGTCATCGCGGCGCGCGCCTTTCTCGGCGCCGGCGCGGATTGGCTGGGCGTCGCGCTCGTCGAGGAGGGCCTGGCGCTGCGCAACGTGGGCATCGCCGCGCCCATCCTCGTCTTGGGCGGCCAGTACACCGACTACGGGCTCTTGCTGCAGCACCAGCTGGTGCCGCTCGTCTACCGGGCGGAGATGATCGACGCGCTCGCCCACGCCGCCCGCGACCGCGGCGTGAAAGCCGAGGCCCATCTGAAGCTCGACACCGGCATGGGCCGCATCGGCGTGTTGCCGCGCGACCTGCCGGCGCTCCTCGACCACGCGCGCAAGGTGCCGGAGGTCCGCCTCACCGGCCTCTGCTCGCACTTCGCCAACGCCGACCTGCGCGACCGCGCCGCGACCGAGCGCGCACTGGAGCTCTTCGACGACGCGCGGCGCGCCCTGCGCGAGCGGGGATTCCCGCTGCAGCTCGCTCACCTCGCCAACAGCGCCGCGGTCCTCGACCTGCGCAGCTCGCACCACGACATGGTGCGCCCCGGGATGATGCTCTACGGCGCGGTGCCCGCGCCCAGATTCGCCGGCATGGCGAACCTGAAAGCCGCCATGAGCTGGGTCACCGGCGTTTCGCATCTGAAGTGGGTGCCCAAGGGCACGCCCATCTCCTACGGCCACAAGTGGACCGCCCAGCGCGAGTCGCTCATCGCCACGCTGCCGGTGGGATATGCCGATGGCTATCGGCGCGCGCTGACCAACCGGGCCCAGGTGCTCCTGGCGGGGCGGCGCGCGCCGCAGGTCGGCACGGTGTGCATGGACATGATGATGGTCGACGCCACCGACGTTGCGGCGGAGGTCCGCATCGGCAGCGAGTGCGTCCTGCTCGGGGCGCAGGGCGAGGCGCGCATCTCCGCCGAGGAGATGGCGGCCTGGTGCGAGACCATCCCCTACGAGATCTTCTGCGCCATCGGCTCCCGCGTCCCGCGCGTGGTCGCCTAGACATCGGTCCAGCAAGAAACCTCGCGGACCTGCCCCTCTCGGGATAAGAGTGCCTCGATGGCCGAGCAGACCGCGATCGAGCCCCGCAGGCCCCCCGACTGGCTCAAGCCGATCGCGAAGCCGTTCGAGATCCTCGGCGATCTGTCCATCTTCAGCGCCATGTCGGTGGCGGCCGCGTTTCGCCGGCCGTACCGCGTCGGGCTGCTCTTTGCGCAGCTCGAGTTCATGGCCTGGGGCTCGCTCTTCGTCGTGGGTCTCACCGGCCTCTTCACCGGCATGGTGCTGGCCCTGCAGACCGTCTACGCCTTCAGCCTCTTCAATGCGCAGAGCCTCGCCGGCGCGACCGTCGAGCTCAGCCTCTCGCGCGAGCTGGCGCCCATCTTCACCTGCATCGTGCTGGTGGCGCGCGTCGGCAGCGCCGTCGCCACCGAGCTGGGCACCATGCGCGTCACCGAACAGATCGACGCCCTGGAGACCATGGCCGTCGATCCGTTGAACTACCTCGTCGTGCCGCGCATGATCGCCGCTGCGGCGGCCGCGCCCATCCTCACCATGCTCTTCAACGCCATCGCTCTGGGCGGCGCGTACGGCATTGCCGTTTTCCTCAAGGATCTCTCGCCCGGCCAGTTCCTCAACCGCATGCAATACCTCGTCGACGTCAAGGACATCACCAGCGGCCTGGGCAAATCGGCGGTGATCGGGTTCGTCGTCACGCTCATCGCCTGTTACCGCGGCTACCGGGCCGGGGGTGGCGCGCGCGGCGTGGGCATCGCCACCACGCAGGCCGTGGTGGGTGGCCTGGTGGCCATCTTCTTCATCGACTACGTCTACACGGCCATCTCGCTCAGCGGCCCGCCGCAGATGACCGGAGGTCTGGGCGGGTGACCGCCCGACTTCAAGAGCAGCACCAGTCAGAGCCGGTGATCGTGGTCGAGGACCTGCACAAGAGCTTCGCCGGGTTCAAGGTCCTGGCGGGCATCAACGTCACCATGATGCCCGGCACCACCACCGTCATCCTGGGCGCTTCGGGGAGCGGCAAGACTGTGCTGATGAAGCACATCATGGGCCTCTTCAAGCCCGACCAGGGCCGCGTCATCATCGACGGCGAGGACATCACGCACATGCCCCGGCAGAAGCTCTCCGTCTTCCGCACGCGCATGGGGATGGTCTTCCAGAGCGCCGCGCTGTTCGACTCCATGACGGTGTTCGAGAACTGCGCCTTTCCCCTGCGCGAGCACACCAAGCTGAGCGAGGCGGAGATCCAACAAAAAGTGAAGGAAAAATTAGCGGTTGTGGATCTGCACGACGTCGAACAGAAATTCCCCGCCGAACTGTCGGGAGGCATGCGCAAGCGGGTGGGACTGGCCCGCGCCATTGTCCGCGAGCCCAAAATCGTGCTCTACGACGAACCCACCACCGGTCTCGATCCTCTCACCACCGAGAGCGTCGACGAGATGATCATCAACGCCAGAGAGCGCCTCGGGGTCACCTCTGTGGTCATCAGCCACGATATCGGGTCCGCCTTCCATATCGGCGACCGCATCGCGGTCATCAACGAGGGGCGCATCGTGGAAGAGGGCACTCCCGACGAGGTCCGCAACACCAAAGAGCCGTTTACCCGGCATTTTCTCGCCACCTGGTTCGGCAGGGCATAGGATCCCGCCCACGTGCCCTCTTTCTGGAACCCACTTCGCGTCGGAATCGTCATCGCCCTGGCGGTGAGCGCCTTCGCCACTTTCCTGTACTTCATCAGCGGCAACCCCTTCCAGAACCGCACCACATACCGGGTCTACGCCATCTTCGATGACGCGACGGGCCTGGGCCCGCGCACGCGCGTGCAGATCGCCGGCATTCCCGTCGGGCAAGTCGACGTGATCGTGCTGGACCAGAGCACCGCCAAAGCCAGGGTCTGGCTGCTCATCCGCCAGCAGTACGTGCTCCACCGCGACGCCGCCATCACCAAGCGCAGCGAGAGCATCCTGGGCGACTTCCTCCTCGACGTCTTCCCCGGCAGCGCCGACGAGCCGACGCTGCACGACGGCGACGAGATCCGCCGCGTGCTGCGCCAGCCGTCGATGAACGACGTCTTCGTGTCGCTGAGCAAGATCGCCGGAGACGTCGGGGACATCACCTCCAACCTCCGTAAAGTATTGGGCGGCGAAGAGGGCGAGACCAACATCCGCCAGCTCATCGCCAGCCTGCAGCGCATCACGCAGGGCATCGAGCGCGTCATCGACACGAGCGGCGCCAAGCTCGACGCCACGCTGGCCAACTTCCAGCGGTTCTCCGGCGACCTGAGCAGGATCAGCAGCGACGAGGGTGAGGACATCGTGGCCATCCTCAAGAACACGCGCCAGGCCACCGCCGACGCGCGCGACATCCTGCGCACCATCGGCGGCGTGGTGGGCTCGAGCCAGCAGGGTGAATTCAAGGAGAGCGTCAAGGGCATCAAGCAGAGCCTCGACAAGCTCGACATGTCGCTGCAGAACGTCCAGGAGATCACCGACAAGATCAACAAGGGTCAGGGCACCATCGGCCACCTGGTCAACGACGACAAGCTGGCCAAGAACCTCGACAAGGCGGCCCTGCAGCTCACCTCCATCCTCGGCACGCCCGACAACCTCAAGATCGAGGTCAGCTGGCGCAGCGAGCTGATGTTCGGCGCGCCGCGCGGCGGCAAGCTCGATCCCAATTTCGCCAGCCTGAGTCAGCTGGCGCGGGACACCGCCTACAACCCGTGGACCAAGAACTACTTCGGCCTCCGCATCATCCCGCGGCCCGACAAGTGGTACGGCCTCGAGATAATCGACGACCCGCGCGGCGTCACCAGGCGCGTCCGCACCGTCAACACCGTCACCGGCGGCAACAACCCGTACTATCCCGACGCGGTGGAGCAGACCACCACCGAGCGCCAGCTCAAGTTCAGCGTATACCTGGCCAAGCGCTATGGGCCCATCTCCGGCCGCTTCGGCATCATCGAGAACACCGGCGGATTCGGCCTCAAGTACTACATGTTCAACGACGCGCTCACCATCTCCACCGACGTCTTCGAGTTCGCCAACCCGCTCAAGGACCGCCCCCGCGTGAAGATCTACGCGGATTACCGCTTCTTCGATCACCTGCTCATCACGGCGGGTGCGGACGACCTGGCCAACCCTCCCTTCGTCGACCCCGAGCACCAGACGCGCATCAGCAGCGGGCGCGACTATTTCATCGGGGCGGGGGTATACTTCACCGACGATGATATCAAGTTGCTCATTTCGGCCCTGCCCTTCCGCTTCTAGGGGCAATGCGTGAAGGTGCTGGTCGCCGATGACGACGTGATCTCGCGGACCCTCCTCGAGAGCGTTCTCCGGCGGCTGGGCTACGATCCCATCCTGACCGTCAACGGCCGCGAGGCGCTGGCTCGCATCCAGCGCGAAGAGATTCCCATCCTCATCACCGACTGGCAAATGCCGGACATCGATGGCCTGGAGTTGTGCCGGCGGCTGCGCGCGCCCAGCCGCAAGGTGTACACGTACGCGATCCTCCTCACCGCCCGCTCGGGCAAGGCCAACTACCTCGCCGGGCTCGAGGCCGGCGCGGACGACTTCCTCACCAAGCCCGTCGATGGAGACGAGCTGGCGGCGCGCCTCAAGGTCGGCGAGCGCATCGTCGGTCTGCAGAAAGAGATGCGCCAGATGGAGGGCCTGCTCTCCATCTGCGGGCGCTGCAAGAAGATCCGCGAGGACAAGGCCTGGGTTCCGGTGGACGAGTACGTGGCCGGCAAGACCGCCACCTCGTTCTCGCACGCGCTGTGCCCCGAGTGCCTGGCGAAGCAGATCGCGGAGTGAACGCGTTGCGGTCCGGCCGGCGCTGTGGTAGCCAGCGCGCCCGATGGCCATCGAGAGAACGCTGAGCATCCTCAAGCCCGACGCGCTGCAGAGCGGCGCGGTGGGAAAGATCCTGGCGAAGTTCGAAGAGTCGGGGCTCAAGCCGGTGGCGATGAAGATGATGCACCTCACCGTCCCCGAGGCCGAAGGCTTCTACGCCGTGCACCGCGAACGGCCCTTCTTCAAGTCGCTGGTTTCGTACATGACCTCGGGGCCGGTCATCGTGCAGGTGCTCGAGGGCGAGAACGCCGTGCAGAGGAACCGCGACGTGATGGGCGCGACCAACCCGGCCAACGCAGCCGAGGGGACCATCCGGAAGCTCTTCGCCAGGAGCATCGAGGCGAACAGCGTTCACGGTTCGGACTCGCCGGAGAACGCGCGTGCGGAAATCGCCTACTTCTTCGCCCAGATCGACCTCGTCCGCTACGACTGGAAGCGCTGACGCTACCTCCAAGCGCTCGCTCACCGGGGCCCTGGAAGCGCCTGTTGACTGCGCTCCCTGTGCCGCCGGGTTAAACTCGGTGGATCTTGGTTCCGACCTGGCAGTGGATCATCGGGCTTCTGGCCCTCGTGGCGTCCGCCTTCTTCTCCTCCGCCGAGACGGCCCTGACCGCTTTGGGGGAGGGCCGCGTCCAGTCGCTCATCGACAGCGGCCGGCGCGGCGCCCGGCTGCTGCGGCTCTGGCAGAAGTACCCCGACCGCATCCTCTCGACGCTGTTGATCGGCAACACGCTGGTCAACGTGGGCATGGGCGCGCTCACCGCCCTCATCGCCGACGAGATGGGCGCCTCGCACGCGGTGGCGCTCCTCACCGCCGTGACCACCATCATCATCCTTCTCTTCGGCGAGATCACGCCCAAGACGTTCGCCAAGGCGCACGCCAGCGGGTACGCGGTCTTCATCATGCCGTTCGTGGCGCTGGCGTACTGGCTGCTCTTTCCGCTGGCCTGGCTGTTCGTGCAGCTCCCTCGCGCCATCTCCAAGGCCGCCGGCGTTCCCCAGTCCAACGCCGAGTCGGTCACCTCGCGAGAGCTGGAGTACCTCATCGAGCTGGGCGCGCGACAGGGCTCGATCGACAAGGTGCGCGAGCAGCTGCTCTCCAGCGTGCTGGCCTTCACCGAGGTGCTGGTGAAGGAGATCATGATCCCGCGCACGCAGGTGGTGGCGCTGGAAGAGTCGGCTTCGTTCGACGAGACGCTCAGGCTGGTGAGCGAGAGCGAGCTGTCGCGTATCCCCGTCTATCGCAACAGCCTCGACGAGATCGTCGGCATCCTCTACGTCAAGAGTCTCCTCAAGGACGTGAAGAAGGGCATCGAGGGCGACTTCAAGCTGACGAACTACCTGCGCAAGCCGTTCTTCGTGCCCGAGATGATGAAGGTCTCCAAGCTCCTGACGGAGATGCAGAAGGAGCGGACGCACCTCGCGGTGGTGGTCGACGAGTTCGGCGGTACCAGCGGAATCGTCACGCTCGAGGACGTGGTCGAGGAGATCGTCGGGGAAATCCACGACGAGAGCGACATCGAGGACAAGAAGATCAAGGTCCTCCCGGACGGCGTGATCCTCGCCGACGCGCAGATCTCCATCCGCGATCTGGAGCACCACCTCGGCGTCGAGTTGCCCCAAGGCGACTATGAGACGCTGGGCGGCTTCCTCACCGCCACGGCGGGGCGCGTGCCGCCCGCCGGCTCGCTGGTCGTCTGGGGCGGCCTCACCTTCACCGTCAAGGCGGCCGACGACCGGCGCGTGCAAAAGGTAGAGATCGCGCGCAAGCCGGCGGCCGGCACGGCGGTGACGGGGCCGCAGCACTCCGCGCCGGACAAGGCGGTGTTGCAAGGCGGTCCCCCGCCGGACAAAGTTCACTGAGCCATGCTGCCGCTGCAAGGCGAGATTTCGCACGCGCCCGACCTGCGCTCGCTCTCGAGCGCCGAGCTGGCGACGCTGGTCGACCGCATGGGCGAGAAGCCCTACCGCGCGCGCCAGCTCTTCCGCTGGCTGCACCAGAAGGGCGCCGCGTCGCTGGCGGAGATGACCGACCTGCCTCGCGCATTTCGCGACAGGCTGGCCGCCGAGTCGCTCCTCACCCCGCTGGCCGTCGACGCGGTGCAGACCTCGACGGACGGGACGCGCAAGTACCGGCTGCGCACGCAGGACGGCAGGTTCATCGAAGCGGTCTACATGCCCGACGAGTCGGGGCCGGAGGGCTTCGATCCCGAGTCCGACGAAGAAGGGCCAGCGCGGCGCGTGCGGCGCACGCTGTGCGTCTCCACGCAGGTGGGCTGCGCCATGGGCTGCGGGTTCTGCATGACGGCGACCATGGGGCTCGTGCGCAACCTGACCGCCGGCGAAATCTGCGACCAGGTGTACCGGGTCAACGCCGACCTGCGCTCGCTGGGCATCGAGGGCGATCGGCCGCTGACCAACCTCGTCTACATGGGGATGGGCGAGCCGCTGCACAACTACGCCAACGTGATGCGCTCGCTGGAGCTTCTTCTCCACGACGAAGGCGCGAACTTCAGCCACCGCCACATCACCGTCAGCACCAGCGGGCTGGTGCCCAACATCGCCCGCTTTGGCGAGGAGACGCAGGTCAAGCTGGCGGTCTCGCTCAATGCCACCACCGACGAGCAGCGCGCGCGCCTCATGCCGGTCGACAAGAAGTGGAACATCGCCGCGCTGATCGACGCGGTCCGGCGCTTTCCCTCGCGGCAGGGCCGCCGCGTGACGTTCGAGTACGTGCTCCTCAAGGGCGTGAACGACAGCGACGAGGACGCGGCGCGCCTCGCGGCCCTGCTCGAGGGATTGCCGGTGAAGGTGAACCTCATTCCCTACAACGAGAACCCTGGGCTGGGCTTCGGCGATCCGGGGGCGGAGCGGCTGCAGGGGTTCCGCAACGTGCTGGCGGCGCGCGGCGTGACGTCGATGGTACGCAAGAACCGCGGCCGCGACATCGCCGCGGCCTGCGGCCAACTCGCCGTCGCGGGGCAGGCCCGGACCCGGAGCGCCTGAAACTCCGCTCGTGCTCGTGCTCGTTCTCGTGGGTCGTTCTCGTGCTCGTTCTTGTTAGTCGTTTTCGTTGGTCGTTTACGTTGGTCGTTGTCGTCGAACGCAACGAGCAACGAGAACGAGAACGAGAACGAGCAACGAGAACGAGAACGAGCAACGAGAACGAGCAACGAGAACGAGGTGCTAGAAGAAAATCAACTTGAAGGCCGCCACCACCAGCACCAGCGCGAGCAGCTTGCGGAAAGTGACGACCGAGAAGCGCGTGCTGCCGAAATAAGCGCCGAGCAGGCCGCCCGCGACCGCCGCACCCACGTAGTACGGCAGTTCCGCGGGCAGCCGGCTCACGCTGGCGAGGTTCCCGGCCAGGCCGGCGACGGAGTTGCAGAGGATGAAGGTCGCGGCGATGCCCGCGGTGGTGCGCGTTTCGGCCCAGCCGGCGAGCAGGATCAGCGGGCTGAGGAAGATCCCGCCGCCGGTGCCGGTCAGGCCGGAGAGGAGCCCCAAGCCGGCGCCGCAGAGCGCCGCGATGAGGACCGGCGGTTGATGGATCGACTCCGGCGCGGGGTCCTTGTAGCGGACCAGACGAAAGGCGGCAAAGAGGAGCACGAGCCCGACCAGCGGCCGGTAGAAGCGCGCGGGCAGCTGGATGGCCCCGCCCAGAAAAGAGAAGGGGATCGAGCCGATCAGGAACGGCCACAGCGTGCGCCAGGAAAAATAGCCGGCGCGGTGGAAGCGAAACGCGGTTATCGAAGCGACCAGGATGTTGAGGACCAGCGCGATGGGCTTCATCACCTGCGGGTCGACCCCCATGATGCCCATGGCGGCGAGGTAGCCCGAGGCGCCGGCGTGCCCCACGGCGGCATAGAGGAACGCCGCGCCGAAGAGCAGCGCGCAGAGAAGGACGAGCTGATCCATGCGCGCGCGCTCATACCACGTGAGCGCCGGCATTGACCTGCGCGGCGCCCCGTGCGAAACCCGCGCGCCGTGGCCAGTGGAGTCCTGGGCGTCATCGGCGGGTCCGGCCTGTACGATTTGCCCGGCCTGACCGGCGTGCGCCGCGAAAAGATATCGACGCCCTTCGGCGAGCCCAGCGACGCGATCGTCGTCGGCCGCCTGGGCGATGAGGAGATCGCCTTCCTTCCCCGCCACGGACTCGGCCACCGCCTCACTCCCACCGAGGTGAACGCGCGCGCCAACCTGCACGCGCTCAAGCAGCTGGGGGTGACGCGGGTCCTCTCGGTGAGCGCGGTCGGCTCGATGAAGGAGGGGATCGCGCCGGGCCACCTCGTCCTGCCCACGCAGTACATCGATCGCACCGTGGCGCGCCCGCGCACCTTTTTTGGCGAGGGGATCGTCGTCCACGTGGCCTTCAGCGATCCCGTCTGTCCCACGCTCCACCAACACATGCGCGCCGCGTGCTTTGCGGCCGGCGCGACGGTGCATGCCGGCGGGACGTACCTCTGCATCGAGGGGCCGCAGTTCTCCACGCGCGCCGAGAGCGAGCTGTACCGGAGCTGGAAGATCGACGTCATCGGCATGACCGCGCTGCCCGAGGCTCGCCTGGCCCGCGAGGCCGAGCTCTGCTACGCCACCCTGGCGCTGGCCACCGACTACGATTCCTGGCGTGCCGGCCACGAGGCGGTCACGGTCGAGCAGGTGGTCGCCACCATCCACCAGAACGTCGCGCTCGCCCGCGACGTGGTGCGCAACGCGGCGCTCGGGCTCTCCCGGCTGGGCGAGCGCAACTGTCCCTGCGCGCACGCGCTCGATTCGGCGGTCATGACGGCCCCTGCGCAGATTTCCCCCGCCGCGCGCGTGCGAGTCGCGCTGCTGCTCGGCGACAGATACCGGAGCTGAGGATGTCCCTGCTGGTGGTCGGAAGCGTCGCGCTCGATTCGGTCGAAACTCCCTTCGGGAAACGCGAGAACGTGCTGGGCGGGAGCGCGACGTACTTCGCCGCCGCGTCCAGCCTGCTGACACGCGTCTCGGTGGTGGGCGTGGTGGGCGACGACTTTCCGCTGGAGGAGCTGGAGTTCCTGCGCAAGCGCGGCGTGGAGCTCGACGGGCTGGAGAAGGTGGCGGGAAAGACCTTCCGCTGGAAGGGAAAATACGGCTTCGACATGAACGCCGCCCAGACGCTGGAGACGCAGCTCAACGTCTTCGAGCACTTCCAGCCGAAGCTCGACGCGGCGGCGCGGCGGGCCGAGCGCATCTTCCTGGGGAACATCGACCCCGAGCTGCAGATGCGCGTGCTCGACCAGGCCGAGCGGCCGCGCCTCGTCTGCGCCGACACGATGAACTACTGGATCTCGTCGAAGCGCGCGCAGCTCTTGAAGCTCCTGCCGCGCGTGGACGTGCTGATGGTCAACGACTCCGAGGTGCGCCAGCTGGCCGGCGAGCCCAACGTCATGAAGGCGGCCCGCGCCGCGCAGCGCATGGGCGCCAAAGTCGTGGTGGTGAAGCGCGGCGAGTACGGCGCGCTATTGGTGGAGGCCGGAACCGAGCAGAGCTTCTTCTCGCCGGCGTTTCCGCTGGCTGACGTGGTCGACCCGACCGGCGCGGGCGACAGCTTCGCCGGCGGCTTCCTCGGGCTGCTCGATAGACTCGATGCGACCGACGGTTCCGCCCTGCGGCAGGCCACCGTGATGGGCTCGACCATCGCCTCTTTCACCGTCGAGCAGTTCTCCCTCGATCGGCTGCGCGGGCTCGACCTGCCACAGATCCGCCGCCGGTTCGACGCCTTCCGGACACTGGTCCACTTCGACGCTCTGCCGGAGCAGGTCGCGTAAAGGCTTTCGGCCCTGGGCGAATTACCATCGGAGCCGTGAAGTGACAGCTCTCAACGAAGCGCAGCGTTGCCGAGCTTCGTTCGGAGGAGAAGATGGAAGGTCTCCTCCAGTTCGGGAGAAGCGAAATCGCGTCGGGGAATGATATGCACGAGTTGGCCGCCAAACTTGTGTAGCAGCCAGGTCTCGAGGGTGCGCTCGGCGCGAGTGAAAGCGCGCCACTCCAGCAGTGATTGCCCTCGCGCGTCCTTCACCTCGACCCCCTCGGGCGCGAAACGGTATCGCGCTCCGTTGGCGATCATCTCTTGCAACGGCAGGGTTGCGCAGCGAGAGGCGCGGTGCGCCGAACCAGAGAAGAAGGGACCAGGCGGGACCCAGCACGAAGACGAACCAGGGAAAATTGCCTGGCAAATGGCCTTGGGGCGACATTGCCACAAAGAGGCCGGCCAATATGGGAGGACCGATAACTCCTGCCACAATGGACACTGCCATACTTGATCGCCGGAGTAGAACGTGACGCACGGCATGCACCACGTCGCGCGCGGAAGGGTGGGCGAAGACCTCAACGACATTGTCGGCCATGCGCTATCGTCGGCGATGCTGTTTCAGCGGGTCAAGGACGTTTGGCGTCCGCGGCAACATTTTGCGCGGCTTGAATCCGTCACTCCTCCGGTGTACTGAGGGCGGCGCCGATGCGGACCGCCATCTTGACCGACATCCATGCCAACCTGGAAGCCTTGACGGCGTGCATCGCGGAAGCGGAAGCGCAGAAAGTGGACCGCTTCGTCTGCCTCGGCGACACCGTGGGATACGGCGCGGACCCCAACGCGGCGTGCGACCTGGTGCGGCAGAGGTGCCAGTTCGCCGTCCTCGGGAACCACGACGCGGCCGTCGCGGGCCGCATGGACTACAGCTACTACTACGCGGCCGCGCGCGAGGTGCTCGATTGGACGGCGCTGCACCTCAGCCGCGAGAACATGGACTGGCTGCGGTCGCTCCCCTACAGCCGCAGCGAAGGCGAGGTGAACTACGGGCACGCTTCGCCGCGCGATCCCACGGCCTTCGAGTACGTCTTCGCGCTCGAGCAGGCCGAGGACCTCCTCGAGCGCGCCGAAAGCCTCGCCCACCTCAACTTCATCGGGCACTCGCACCTGCAGCGCGCTTTCTTGCTGGGCGAGACGGTGAAGGACGTGTGGAGCGAGCGCGTCCACATCGAGGACGGACGCACCTATCTCTGCTCCATCGGGAGCTGCGGGCAGCCGCGCGACTACGACCCGCGGGCATGCTTCGGCATCTGGGACGACGGGGCCAAGGTGGTCGAGTTCCGCCGCGTCCATTACAACGCCGAGAAGACCGCCCGGAAGATCCTCGAGGCGGGCCTCTCCCCGCATTTCGCCAGGCGACTTTTGCACGGGGTTTGACGACGTGGACTTTCCGCGCCACCTCCTCGAGTTGGAGACGCTGACGCGCGAACAGATCGAGACGCTGCTTTCGCTGGCGGCGCGCTTCAAGCACGAGCGCGCCAAGGCGCGCGCCGGCGAGCCGCCGGCCGATCGGCGCGGCCTTTTGCGCGGGCGGACCGTCATCACGCTCTTCTTCGAGGCCAGCACGCGCACGCGCGGCTCGTTCGAGGTCGCGGCGCGCGCCCTCGGCGCCGACGTGCTCACCTTCCAGAAGGAAGCGTCCAGCGTCACCAAGGGCGAGTCGCTCGAGGACACGGTGCGCAACCTCGACGCCATCGGCGCCGACGCGCTGGTGCTCCGCCACCCGGCGGCCGGGGCGCCAAGGCTGGTGGCGCGGGCCGTGAAGGCGAGCGTGATCAACGCCGGCGACGGCGCGCACGAGCACCCCACGCAAGGGCTGCTCGACGCGCTCTCGCTGCGGGAGCGCTGGGGCACGCTGGAAGGGAAGACCGTGGCCATCGTGGGCGACATCTCGCACAGCCGCGTGGCCCGCTCGAACATCCACTGCCTCAGCAAGCTCGGGGCGCGAGTGCGGGTGGGCGGACCCTCCACGCTCATCCCCGCCGGCATCGAGAAGCTGGGCTGCAGCGTGGCCCCGAATCTCAAGGCCGCGCTCACCGGCGCCGACGCGGTGATGGCCTTGCGCATCCAGAACGAGCGCATCGCCGACGCGCGGCTGCCGGGCGCCCGCGACTACGCGCGCACGTGGGGGCTCAGCGCGCGGACCCTCGAGATGCTCCCCAAGGACGCGCTGGTCTTGCATCCCGGCCCGGTCAACCGCGGGGTGGAGCTGTCCAGCGACGTCCTCGACGGTCCGCGCAGCCTGGTGATGGACCAGGTCGACTCGGGCGTCGCGGTCCGCATGGCGTGCCTGGCCCTCTGCCTTCGCGCGGAGGTCCCCTCATGAGACGCTCAAACCGGCATCTGGAGTGGCGACGATGATCATCCTCGACTCCGGAAGGGTGATCGACCCGGCGTCCAAAGTCGACGGCACGCGGACCGTGGTCATCGAGGGCGAGCGCGTGAAGGAGGTCCGCGAGCAGCCCGCGACGCCCGCCGAGAAGCTGGTGCACCAGGTGGTGGACTGCCGCGGGCTGTGGATCCTGCCCGGCCTCGTCGACCTGCACGTGCACCTGCGCGAGCCGGGCGACGAGGGCAAGGAGACCATCGCCACCGGCGCGCGCGCCGCCGCCGCGGGCGGCGTGACCACCGTCGTGGCCATGCCCAACACCAAGCCGGTCTGCGACAGCGCGTCGGTGGCGCGGTTCGTCCAGGCCCGCGCGAGGGAAGCGGGCTTTGCGCGCGTTCTCCCCGCCGGCTCCATCACGCGCGGCAGCAACGGCCAAGCTCTCGCCGACATGGCCGAGCTGAAGGAGGCCGGATGCGTCTGCGTCACCGACGACGGCCTCCCCGTCATGTCGGCGGGCGTGATGCGGCGCGCGCTCGAGTATGCGCGCGATCTGGATCTGCCCGTCATGGTCCACGCCGAGGACCTGACGCTCAGCGCGGAGGGCTGCATGAACGAGGGCCCCGTCGCGACACGCCTGGGACTTCCCGGCATCCCCGCTGCCGCCGAGGTGGCGATGGTCGAGCGCGACCTGCTCCTCGCCGAGATGACCGGCGCGCACCTGCACGTTGCACACGTCAGCGCCGCCGGCAGCGTGCGCGCCATCCGGCAGGCGAAGGCGCGCGGGGTGCGCGTGCGGGGCGTCCAGGTGCACGGCGCGCCGGTGGACAAGGCGCGCGCCGGCCAGCGCACGGCAGCCAATCTGGCCG
>Ga0209011_1000489_pt1 | contig 14996 bp, 15 predicted proteins | sample BlaSpr_A8_OM1_M3_FD_187986 | JGI IMG/M metagenome (GOLD analysis project Ga0209011, IMG submission 187986) | Forest soil microbial communities from Thunder Bay, Ontario, Canada - Black Spruce, Ontario site 2_A8_OM1_M3 (SPAdes) (version 2) | ecosystem: Environmental > Terrestrial > Soil > Boreal... | reverse complement strand
ACAGCGGCGGGCGGGCAGGCCGCCGCCGCCCCCCGGTCATCAAGGGCTCCAGCAGGCGCTCGCGGCCCGAAGGCGGCCGCTCGTCGTGCAACCCGAGCACGTCACTGAATGGCTTGAGCCGCCTGAAGACCTGCTTGCGCCCTGGCGCGGTGACCTTGTGGGCCGACAGCTTCATGACCGGCCGGTCCTGGAAGCTGACCAGCTTGTACGCGCTGTCCAGGTACGGGTAGTCGGCCGACTCGCCCATCCGCGTCCCGACGCCAAACGCATCGATCGGGGCGCCGCTCCGCACCAGGTCGTCGATCGCGAGCTCGTCCAGGCTTCCGCTCACGAATATGCGCACGTGCTCGAGGCCGGCGCGGTCCAGCAGGCGGCGGGCTTTGCGGGAGAGAAGGGCGAGATCTCCGCTGTCGAGGCGCACCCCGAGCCTCTCCTCCAGCTTGAGCTGTTGGATGACCGCGATCGCGTTCTTGACGCCGGCGACTGTGTCGTACGTGTCGACGAGGAAGGTGACGCGCCCTGGAAAGTCCTGCGCGAAAGCCTTGAAGGCTTCGACCTCACTCTTGAAGGCCTCGATATAGGAATGGGCCATCGTGCCCGCCGCCACCAGGCTGAAACGCCGAGCTGCCTCGACGTTGCTCGTGGCCGCGAACCCCACCATCGCGGACAGACGGGCCACGTCGATGCCCGCCTCGATGCCCTGCGTGCGCCGGAACGAGAAGTCCACGGCATCGCGTCCGGCAGCCGCAATCACGCACCGCGCCGCTTTGCTCGCGATCGTCGACTCGAACGTCACCCTGTTCAGCAGGACCGTCTCGACCAGCTGCGCCTCGGGAAGGGGCGCGGTGACCTCGAGGAGCGGCTCGCCCGCAAACGCGATCCGGCCCTCGGGAATCGCCCACACCTCGCCGGTGAAGCGAAAGCGCCGGAAGGCCTCCACGTCAGAGGCGGTGAAGCCCAGGCTCTCGTGCAGATAGCGCAAGTCGTCCTCTTCGAAGCGAAGCTGCTCCAGGAAGTCCAGGCACGATTCCACGCCGGCCGCGACGATGAACCCTCGCGTGGCGGGCAGACGTCGCACGAAGAGGCTGAACGTGGCCGTGCCGTTCATTCCGCGGCGCAGATAGCTCGCCACCATGTTCAGCTCGTACAGGTCTGTGAGCAGTGCGGTCATCGACGCGGGGAATGTTGCACCTTCAGCGGTTCTATCGTTGACGCATGTTCGAGGACGAGACTCAGGTGGCGTGGCAGGCGATGCCAGGTCGGGCGACGGTCGTGGGGGCCGACGGTTCAGAGATCGGAACGGCCGAGTCCGTGCTGGGCGATGAAAGCGAGGACATCTTTCATGGAGTCGTGGTGAAGCACCGTGGTAACGGCAAGCGCCTCGAGATCCCCGCAGCACGAATTCAGAAGATCACCGAAAAGCATGTAGTCACGGACCTGACGGAAGCTGACGTGGCCGCCCTGCCGCCCCATCGGAGCTGATCGAGTCGGGTCAGGTCGCCGAGTCGTAATCGCCCGGCGCCGGGCCTTTGTCGAAGACCAGCGAGTAGCCGTGTCGCGGGCGGTTGGCGATCTGCGCGGGAGCTCCCAGCTCGGCGAGCTTGCGCCGAAGCCTGACGATGTAGGTTCTGACGGTCTCCTCCGGCAGCCGCGGGTCGTGCCAGGCCTCGGCGAGCAGCTGGGCTGCGGTGGTGTGGCCGGGCGATCGTTCGGCGAGCTCATTGAACAGCTGGTATTCCCGCCTGGTCAGGTGGATCGAGCGGTCGCGGTAGCCGATCGTCCTCGCGCGCACGTCGATCGACAGGCCTTCGAGCTCCCACTGGCGCTCGAACCAGAACTCGATCCTCCGCCGGTAGCGCATCAGCTGCCGCTCGATGATGGCGACGTCGTTCTCCATCACGTCCAGGCGACCAGACTCCGGCAGCGACCGCGCGTTGGCTCGCATCCGGCCGAGGAGATCGTCTTTGAAGGCGATCATCTGCCGGTAAACGGCGATCCAGTGGCGCGCGTCCTGCTTGAACATGGTCGCCGGGTCCTCGCCCTCGAGCAGCCGCTCTGTCTGGGCCACGGAGCTATTTAAGCCGACCGCTCGATTAATGCAGCTTTTGGTGCTGCATTGGGACAAAGATGCGAAGGCTGTGACTCAGCCTCGTCGGGGCGGCGGTCGCAAGAAGGCGTCAGCCCTGCAGCACGCTGAAACCGAAGATCTGTCGACCATCTCGGTCGAGGTCGCTCGCTTCTGGGAAGACGCCTACGACGAGCTGGTGACGATGGAAGAGAAGCTTCTCTCGCAGCTGGAAGCCATGCTGCCCCGGCTGTCACCCGCCGCCAGGCGCGAGGCGGAGCTCACCAACCTGCCGATGATCAATGACCACCTGCAGACGTTCAGGTACCGGCGGGCTCACTGGAAGCAGCGGGTGGACGCGCTGAACGGACACCGGCCGCGCTGACGGGCGCGCCTGGCCCTCCCGGCTCCCCACCCCTGCCCATGATCTCCCCCACTTTCCGCACTAAAGTCAGCACTTTGTACAGTGAAGACTGGTTGGATCAACGTCACGGAGGAACAGACGATGCCAAACGATGACACGCACAAGGCCTGGGACCGTTTCGAGTCGGACGTCAAAGGGCTGGCCGGCGAGCTGCGGCGCCACTACAGGGACGCGGGCGACGAGAAGCGCAGGGCGGAGCTGAACCGCTCGCTGGAGCAGCTCAAACAGGCGGCGGACGCGGTGTTCACCTCACTCGAGACCGCCACGCGCGATCCCGAGGTCAGGTCGAAGACGAAGGAGACGGCCAGGTCATTCGGCTCGGCAATCGCAGAGACGTTCAGGGACCTCGGCGAAGAGCTGGACAAGGTGATCCGCAAAGCCGGGGACGGCCGGAAGAGCTAGGCCGCCTCGGGTCCTGGCTCGACGCGGAACGCGGCTAAGCTCGGCACGAGAGTCGCGTAGACGGCCGGGAGGCCAATCGACACGATGAGCCCGGAGAAGGGGATGAAGGCCAGGCCCACCGCGACCGCGACCAGGGCGATGGTCCCCAGACCGTAGATCAACCCGACGCGCAACGAGAGCGCGTGGCTGGCGTGGGCGAGCGCGAAAAGGCGGCCCGGGTCGAGCGCCTTGACGATACCGAGCCTGTCAGCCGAGATGAGGAGCGCCGCGATCAGGTACAACCACACGAGCCACCACGCGACCGCGATCAGGAAGATGAGCACAGCAAGGCCGACGGCGATAGCAGCACGGCCTCCGCCGGAGGTTGCAAGGAGCACGGTGAACACGGTCACGAAGGCAAAGAAGATGAAGAACACGAGCCCGTACACCAGTCCCGCCACGAACGGAGCGACGCCTCGCTCGAGGTACTGGAAGCCAGCCGGTGGAAGCTCCTTCCAGCGGTTGCGAAACATGTCGGTGGCGGCGAGAGTCCAGCCCAGCATGTTGATCGCGCCGACAATCGGGATGAGGCCGATCAACCCCGTGATGAGGACTCGCGTGCTCCATTCCGGGGTGGTCGTGAACCAGAAAAGATCCGGCCTGCCTTCTACCAGGCGGGTGCGCCACTGCCTGCCATCCCACCACCAGCGACCGTCTTCAGAGATCAACGCAGGCATGACGTCATCTTCAAGATAGCGATTGCAAATGTCTGAGGAGCGCCGCGATCAGGTCGAAGTGTGGCCGGGCCGGGCCTACCCCCTGGGGCCAAGCTTCGACGGAGCCGGGACCAACTTCGCCCTCTTCTCTGAGGTGGCGGAGGCGGTCGACCTGTGCCTTTTCGACGACGCCGGCGTGGAGCGCAGGGTCCGGCTGGAGGAGGTCGACGCTTTTTCGTGGCACGCCTACCTGCCGGGCATCTCGCCCGGCCAGCGCTACGGCTATCGCGTGCACGGCCCCTATGACCTCAAAGAGGGCATCCGCTGCAACCCGTACAAGCTCCTGCTCGACCCTTACGCCCGCGCCATCGAAGGCCAGGTCGACTGGAACACCTCCTGCTACGGCTACGACCTGAGGCATCCAACCGCGGTCAACATCGAAGACAGCGCGCCACACGTGTTCAAGTCGGTGGTGCACCACCCGCATTTCGACTGGGCCGGCGACAAGCCCCCGGACCGACCCCTGCACGAGACGGTCATCTACGAGGCCCACCTGAAGGGGCTGACCAAACGCCATCCCGATGTGCCGGAAGCGCTCCAGGGCACCTACGCGGGATTCGCGCACCCGGCCGTGATCGAGCACCTGCTGTCGCTGGGCGTGACCGCGGTGGAGTTGATGCCGATCCACCAGTTCATCCACGACCAGCGCCTGGTCGACCGCGGCCTGCGGAACTACTGGGGCTACAACACGATCGGGTTCTTCGCGCCTCACAACGAGTACGCCAGCACCGGCCAGCGAGGCGAGCAGGTCAATGAGTTCAAGACCATGGTGCGCACCCTCCACCAGGCCGGTATAGAGGTGATCCTCGACGTGGTCTACAACCACACCGCGGAGGGCAACCACCTGGGCCCAACGCTGTGCTTCAAAGGCGTCGACAACCGGGCCTACTACCGCGTCGTGCCGGATGAGCCGGAGTTCTACTACGACACCACCGGCACCGGCAACAGCCTGAACGCGAGCCACCCGCACTCGCTGCAGCTGATCATGGATTCGCTTCGCTACTGGATCACGGAGATGCACGTCGACGGCTTTCGTTTCGACCTCGCGGCGACGCTGGCGCGCGAGTTCCACGAGGTCGATCGGCTCTCGACCTTCTTCGACATCATTCAGCAGGACCCGGTCGTCAGCCGCGTCAAGCTGATCGCGGAGCCGTGGGACATCGGCGAGGGCGGCTACCAGGTGGGCAACTTCCCGCCCCTATGGTCCGAGTGGAACGGCCGCTTCCGAGACACGGTGCGCGACTACTGGCGCGGCGAGCCCTCCACCGTGGCGGAGTTCGCATCACGACTGACGGGCAGCTCCGATCTCTACCACAACGACACGCGCCGGCCATTCGCCAGCGTGAACTTCGTGACGGCACATGACGGCTTCACCCTGGGCGACCTCGTTTCCTACAACGAGAAGCACAACGAGGCGAACGGGGAGCAGAACATGGACGGCGAGTCGCACAACCGGTCATGGAACTGCGGCGCGGAAGGCGAGACGGACGACCCTGAGGTGCAGAAGTGCCGTGCCCGGCAGCAGCGCAACTTCCTGACGACGCTCCTCACCGCCCAGGGGGTTCCGATGCTCCTCGGCGGAGACGAGCTGGGCCGCACGCAGAGGGGCAACAACAACGCGTACTGCCAGGACAACGAGCTGTCATGGGTGGACTGGTCCTCGATCGATCAAGAGCTCCTTGCCTTCACGCGCTGGGTGATCGCATTTCGCCGCGACCATCCCGCTTTTCGACGGCGTCGGTTTTTCCAGGGCCGGCCCATCCGCGGCACGCTGGACATCGGCTGGTTCAAACCGGATGGGAAATCGATGACTGACAAAGACTGGAACGTGGGCTACGCGCGCTCGCTGGGAGTCTTCTTGAATGGAAAGGCCATCCAGGGCCACGACGAGCGCGGCCGGCCGATCACCGACGATTCGTTCATCCTGCTCTTCAACGCGCACACGGGCGGCGTGCGATGGACCATCCCCGACGAGTACGCAGCGACCTGGAAGCTCGTCCTCGACACCCGCAGGAGGCAGCCGGAGGATGGGCCCAAAGACGTGGATGGGCGGATCACGACCTCAGCCCGCTCGATCGCGGTCTTGCAAACCATCGAGTAGGTAATGCCGAGCCCGGGCCGGTTCCTCTTTGTGAGGCTATGCAGCTGATTGCGGTTGGTCTGAAAGCGCTTGCCGGCGGCACCTTCGTGGTTGCGTTCTCGGCCCTTGGGGATGCGCTGAAGCCGAAGGCGTTCGCGGGTCTCTTCGCCGCGGCGCCGTCCGTCGCGCTCGCGAGCCTTGCTGTCACCGTTCTCACCAGCGGCCCTTCCCGGGCGGCCGTCAGCTCGCGAGGCATGATCGCGGGCGCGGTCGGGATGGTCGCCTACTGCGTGGCCGCCACCGCCCTGGTCAAGCGCTTCGGCGCGACCGCCGGGAGCGTGCTGGCCTGGATCTTCTGGATCGTGCCGGCAGTGCTCGTCTACTGGTTTGTCATCCGATGAGCGATCAGAGTCCCATCCCCCGCTTGAGTCCCCATGGACTGAAAGGCAAGTCTTCAAAGGACTACCTGGTCCGCTTCGCCTTCGGCGCATCGATCTCTTTGATCGCCGCTTTGATCAGCCTGAAGTATCAGCTGTTCGGGGGGATGTTCCTCGCCTTCCCCGCCATCCTCCCCGCGTCGTTGACGCTGATCGAGCGGGACCTGGGGACCGACGAGGCCAGGATCGATGCCGAGGGGGCGATCATCGGCGCCGTCGGCCTGCTCGCGTTCGCGCTGGTCGCGGCATTCGGCATCAAGACGATTGGAGCAATCCCGGCCCTCGTCGCGGCTGCAGCCGCGTGGCTGGTCGTCTCCCTCGGCATCTACACCGCCGTCATGGCGTGGCGGGCGGTCACCACCAAGGAGCCGCGCAAAGCCGCGCCAGGCTAGCCCCATCCCAGCATCCTGTGAGTGGTCGCACAGCGATCTCTAAGCATCCGGCGCAACCCTTGCGAGGCCTTGTCCCGGATTCGAAACCTTCCGTTCAGGAACCTCCTCAGGAGGAGAGTGCTGGCCGCGCTCGTGCTGGGAACCGCCATCGTCGGCGGCACGCTCGTCTACGCCCAGGCGGCCAAGGTGACCACCACGTACCGGACCGCGCTCGTCACCTACGGCACCATCACCCAGTCCATCGGCATGGCCGGCAACCTGCTCCCGGTCAGCGAAGCGGACCTCAACTTCGCCTCGGCTGGGACGGTGCAGACCGTTTACGTTCAGGTTGGACAGGCAGTCGGGGCCGGAACTCCTCTCGGCACGGTGGACTCGACGCTGCTGTCAGCTCAGCTGCAGCAGGCTCAGGCCACGTTGGCCAGCGGGGAGGCCAAGCTGGCGCAGGACAGAGCAGGGCCAACGGGCTCGAGCCTCACCTCGGCGCAGAACTCCGTCGCTTCCGCGCAGGTTGCGATGAACAACGCCCAGACCAGCCTGGCCGACACCCAGGCGATCAACGCCCAGTCGGTCGCGGCGGCGCAGACCCCCGTGACGGCCGCTCAGGCGCCCGTGACCGCCGACCTGGCGCTCGTCGCGCAGGACAACACGACACTGGCCGCCGACCAGGCGACCATGACCGCCGACTGCGCCCTCGCCGGGCCGCCTCCCTCCTGCGCGACCGACACCGCCAAAGTCGCCGCGGATCAAGCCAAGCTCGCCGCCGACCAGCTGACGCTCGCCCATGACCAGACGATTCTCGACGCCGCCAAGGCCGCGCTGGCCACGGCCACCGCGAAGGCTCAGCAGAGCAACGACCAGGCCGCGGCCCAGCTTGCCTCGATGCAGCAGCAGTACTCCGCGGCGCGGAGCTCGCTCGCATCGGTGCAGTCGAGCACTACGCCTCAGACGATCCAGATGGACAACGCCCAGATCACGATCGACCAGGTCAACGTCGACACGCTGCAGCGCCAGGTCGACAGCGCAACGCTGACCTCGCCGATCGCGGGCATCGTGTCCCAGGTGAACGTCAAGGCGGGCCAGTCCGTGTCCGGCGGCTCCGTCACCTATGCGTTCGTGATCTTTGCGCCCGGCTCATACCAGATCACCGGGACGGTGAGCGATTCTCAGGTGAATCTCGTCGCAGTCGGGCAGGCGGTGCAGGTGACGCCGGCCGGCTCGACGCAAGCTCTGCTGGGCAAGATCACCGCCATCGCGCCGGCTGCCACGATCTCATCAGGGGTCGCCACGTTCGGCGTCACCGCGCAGCTGACCGATACCAGCAACGCGATCCGGCCGGGCATCTCGGCCTCGGCCACCATCGTGATCAACCAGGTCGTGCATGTCCTGACCGTGCCGACGAGCGCAGTCCATACGACCGCCGCGGGCAGCACGGTCCAGGTGCTCACCAACGCGGTGCCACACAGCGTCTCCGTCCAGACCGGCGCGTCGGATCCAACGCGGATTCAGATCTTGTCCGGGCTCCAGGTCAACCAGGTCGTAGTGATCGCCGTCGTCACCAGCTCCGTGCCGAGCACCAACGGGAGCAGCGTGCTCGGCGGCGGCGGAGGCAATCGCGGAGGTGGCGGAGTTGTCCGCGGAGGCGGCGGCTGACGAGTGGCAACCGACAGCCTGATCCAGATCGAATCGGTGACCAAGGTCTACGGCACGGGCGACGCCGCCGTCGCGGCCTTGCGAGACCTCTCACTTTCGGTCGCGCCTGGCGAATCGGTTGCTGTGATGGGGCCTTCCGGATCAGGCAAGTCGACGCTGATGAACATCCTCGGCTGCCTGGACACGCCTTCCTCCGGCCGCTACTGGTTCGCCGGCCAGGACGTCAGCCGCCTGAACGAAACTGAGCTCGCCCACGTCCGCAACCGGCGGATCGGATTCGTGTTCCAGCAGTTTCAGCTGCTCCCCAAGCTCTCGGCGTGGCGCAACGTCGAACTTCCACTGCTCTACAGGAACGTTCGCGACCGGCGCTCCCTGGCGTTGCAGGCGCTGGAGCAGGTGGGCCTCGCCAACCGGGTCGACCACCGGCCCAACCAGCTTTCCGGAGGCCAGCAGCAGCGCGTCGCCATCGCCCGTGCGCTCGTCACCGACCCAGATCTCATCCTCGCTGACGAGCCGACCGGCAACCTCGACACCGCGTCGAGCCGGGACGTCCTCTCGGTCCTGCGCGAGCTGAACGAGCAGGGCCGCACCATCATCATCATCACGCACGACCCCGAGGTCGCGCCGGTGGCGAAGCGCACGGTGCACATGCGTGACGGGCAGATGGTCGACGAGGTTGCCGCGTGAGCCTCCTTCACACCATCGAGACAGGGCTCCGCAGCCTGCTCGGACACCGCCTCCGGTCTGTGCTCACGACGCTCGGAATCCTTTTCGGCGTGGCAGCGGTGATCGCGACCGTCGGCATCGGCCAGGCGTCATCCGACAGCGTCACCGCCCGCATCACCTCGCTCGGCACCAACCTGCTCACCGTCTCCGGCGGAAGCAGCGTGTCCGGAGGGGTGTTCGGCGGCTCGGGCAGCGCCAACGTGCTCACCATGTCGGACGTCAGCGGCCTCCAGGACCGCCAGAGTGCGCCCGACATCGAGGCGGTTGCCCCTGTCTCGCAGGGCAGAGCGTCCCTCGTGAGCACATCCGGCAACTGGAGCACGACCGTCTCCGGCAGCACCACGGACTGGCTGATCACCAACACCCGAACCATCAGCACCGGGACGTTTCTCAGCGCGAACGACGCGAAGACACGCGCGCACGTCATTGTGCTCGGCTCGACGACCGCCTCGAACCTCGGCGTGGGGGTCGGTGACCTCGTGATGGTGAGGCAGATTCCGTTCGAGGTCATTGGCATCCTTGCGCCGACGGGCAGCCAGGGTTTCGGCAACCAGGACGACCTCGCTGTCGTGCCCATCACGACGGCTCAGTACGAGCTGTTTGGCGGCCCCGGCACCGTGCAGAGGATCCTGCTCAGCGCGACGAGCCCAGGTACGGTCGGCTCCGCCTACCTCGAGGCGAGCCAGATCCTGCTGCAGACGCACCACATCACTGATCCTTCTCAATCCGACTTCACGATCACCACCCAGACGCAGGTGCTGAGCACCGCGCAGGCTGTGACGCAGACGCTGACGATCCTGCTCGCCAGCGTGGCGGCCATCTCCCTGCTCGTGGGAGGGATCGGCGTGATGAACATCATGCTGGTGTCCGTCACCGAACGGACCAGCGAGATCGGTTTGCGCAAGGCGCTGGGCGCCACCCCGGGTGACCTGTTCCGCCAGTTCGTCATCGAGGCCGGCGTGCTCACCGCCGTGGGCGGGCTGCTCGGAGTCGCGACTGGCCTTGCCGTCGGTTACGTCGTCCCGCGCGCGGCCAATATCGCAGTCACGATCACACCCCTTCCCGTGCTCAGCGCGGTAGGGGTAGCTGTTGCCGTCGGTCTGATCTTCGGCGTGTATCCCGCGCTGCGCGCGGCCAGGCTCGCGCCCATCGACGCGCTGCGGGCGCAATAGGTTGAGGGGGAGGCCCATATGAACCGGATGATCGTCATGCTCGCAGTCGCCGCCGTCGTCGGTGTTGCAGCTTGCGGGAACGGCGCGCGCGCCGCCAACTCATCGGCCACGCCGACCCCAGACCGCACAGCGCTGCGCAATGGCGCAGCCGGCCAGCTGGTTCAGATCAACGGCCAGACGCTGATCCTCACGGGCCCGAGCGGCGACCTCACGGTCACGTTCAGCGACACCACCACCTTCACTCGCACGTCCAACGCAGTGCTCGCCGACGTCGTGCCCGGCCTCTGCGTGGTCGCCACGGGCCAAAAGGATTCGGCCGGCGCGCTGACGGCGATGACGGTTCGCCTCTCCCCGAAAGCAACCTCCGGTTGTGGAGCAGGCCAGTTCGGTGGGAACCAGCCACCTGGAGCGTCGCCGAGACCTACGCCGTCCGGCCAGCCGGCGATGGCGTTCGTCAGCGGCGAGGTGACCGCAGCCAAAGGAATCGCGATCACCGTCCTGACGGCTTCTGCCGGAAGCCAGACCATCACCGTCCCTACCACCGCGACCGTGACTCGTACATCGACCGCGACCTCAACCGACCTGAGAACAGGTGAATGCCTGCGCGCCAACGGAGCCAGGGACACCGCCGGCACGGTCGCGGCGACCTCGATCGCGATCACGCCGGCCGGGCCTTCGGGCACGTGCACGACGGGATTCGGCGGCGGTGGCGGCCGCGGCCGCCCCGGCGCAGGTGCAAGTCCTGAAGCTTCCGCACCAAACGGCTAAACCTCGGGTGAAGCGCCACGAGCGGGCGTTTTTGTAACGGGTACCGTGGACGTGGCAGCAACGTCCGTGTCCTTGAAGGGAGGATCTCGGAACCCTCACCAACAGACTCGGGGTTTGAGGACAGCCGGAGATGCAAGCGGGGTTCCGTTGGAGTCTTGTCTGGATCAGCCTGCTCGGCGCGATCGAAGCGATGGACATCCTGACCACCGACGTCGGCCGCGCGTACGGCGCGGTCGAATCGATGCCCATCAGCGCGGCGGTCATGAACGAAGGCGGCATGGCGCTCTTCATCGCCGTGAAGCTCGCGCTCGTCGTTTCGAGCGCTATCGCCGTCCTGCTGGCAGCGCTGTGGGTCAGGAATGAGCGGCCGGGCGCCGGCTGGGTCTACTTTTTCGCGATGTCAGCGATTCGCGTGACCACGGTCGCCCTGGCGATCGTGAGCCTCCACAATGCCCTGCTCCTTCAATCGCTGTCGGGAACCGCCTAGCTCACAAGCCCCACCCGTGCTGTGGCGAAATGTGAGCCCGGGCGAAGTCGGGCGGTGATCTGCTCTGTCTCAGCAATCACCTTCGGGATGAGGCTGACTTTTGTGCTGGCTGAGCAGACCTTGCCTGTCGTGGGGTGGGAGTCGACTGCGCCGTCAGCGGCAGATGCAGTGTGAAGGTGCTGCCTTTACCCGGGGCGGACTGGACGGTGATCTCGCCACCATGAAGGCGGGCCAGCTGCCTACCGAGGTACAGGCCCAACCCGGTTCCGGGCAGGTGGTCCGTCTGTGGCGTCGAGACCCGGCCGAACCGTGTGAAGAGGACGGGAAGGTCCTCCTTGGCGATGCCGACCCCGACATCTTTGACGCTGACCCGCGCGATGCCGCCACGAGCGGTGACCTCACACTCGACCGCGCCGCCCTCGGGTGAATATTTGATCGCGTTGCTGATGAGGTTGGTCACGATGGTCCTCACCCGCTCGGCATCGATGCGAACGGTCACCGGCTTCTCGGGGGTCTTCAAAACTATCTTGTGCTTGGCGTCGGCAAGGTGTCGGGCCATGTCGACCGCCTCGCCCACCACCCCGCGCAGGTCGCAGTCCGCCGGCCTCAGCATTAGCGCGCCATCCTCCAGCCGGGCGGCCTCGATCATCTGCTCGATCAAGCCGTTCATCTCCAACACCTTGGCCGAGATCACCGGAATCGCCTTCTTGCCTCGATCGTTGAGGTCGCCCAGAAGACCGCCCTCGAGCATCGAGACGTACCCGCGCACCACCGTCAGGGGTCCCCGAAGCTCGTGCGAGGCGAGATTCAGGAATTGCGTCTTGTTCTTCTCGATCGCGGCCAGGCGTTCGGTGACGCGCGCGCGCTCGAGCCCTGCGGTGACCGCGCTCGCGTAGCCCTGCAGCTGGTTGACCTCGTCGCTCCCGAACAGGGGCGTGAAGGATCCGGCGGTGACACCCAGAAAACCAGTGCCCTCCGTGAGCCGGAGCGGAACGACGATCGCGGCGTCGTGACCCGGCACCGCTTCGATCCCGCCGTCCGGCCGGTCTTTGCGCTCGGACATGATTTCTTGCACCTCCGCGCTTTCGAGTCCAGACCTGGCCATGAGGTTGCCTTCGAAGTCGACGATGAAGGCGCCGCCGGCCCCCAGCAGCCGCTTCGCCCAGCCGGATGCTTTCTCCGCCAGCTCCTGCCGGGTCGGGCTGAAGATCAAGAGGTCCTGGATCGCAGACCTGAGCTCAGCCTCCTCCCCCATCCGCCAGACGCGACGGAGCAAGGCGGGTGGAGCGAAGCTCACGTAGATGACCGGGACCATCGCCAGCGCGATGAGCTGCGTGGTGATGATCCACGCGGGGCTCTGGGCTGCGGAGCCGCCGAAAACATCCACCACGAGGATTGCGATCAGCACCGCGAAGCCGAAGCTGAGCGCGCGCATCCGCGCCTTCTGGACACTGGGCAGATTCCTGCTCGCGAGCCAGAACCGCACGATGGGCTCGCCGGTGAAGATGGCCCAGGCGCCGATCAGCACAGCTGCCGCGGCGGTCATGACGGCCTTGGTCGAATGGGCCAGGACGGTGACGTCCGCGATCCCCGCGACGCAAGCCACGACAAACAGGACTGCCGCCGCCTGGCCGGCGCGCGGGCGGAGGGGCAGGAACGCGTCGCGGAAGAGCAGCACGAAATAACCTGACGCGACGAACGCGACGATTACGACGGCGCCCAGGACGGCCGACTGGCCGAGCACATCCTGCACGCGGCCAAGCGCGGCGACCAGGGCTAGCAAAACCAGCGACAGCGCGAGCGTGCCCTGCGCCCTGCCGCGATGCCGGTACCACTCCAGGGCGGTTGCCGCGCCAAGCAGCACAAAGCCCAGCGCGGTGAGGTTGAGGGCGATCCGCTCGGCAAGGATCAAAGGTTCAGTTGCGAGGTTCGGATTGGCCGCGGCGAGCCTGGTCGATCCAGCCGGGAATCGCATGCGAGACCGACGCCGGCGTGACCCGCGACTTTACGAGGTACTCCATGGCGCCAAGCGATATCCCGCGTTCGATCATCGTGGGCTCGCCGTAGTTCGAGAGGATCACGACGGGAGGATGGTTCGGAAATCGCTCTTTGATGTCGGCCATGATCTCGAGGCCGCTCCGGTCCGGCAGCAGCAGGTCGAGCAGCACGATGTCTGGACGGGTCGCGGCAAGTGCGTCAAAACCGCCCTGGCCGGTGGAGGCGGTGCTGACCCGGTATCCGTCGTACTCGAGCTGGACTCGATACATCTCCGAGATCGCACCGTCATCCTCGATCAGGAGAACGTGAATGGGCTCGTGCCCCCTCGGGTCTGAATCACGGATGAAGCTCAGGTGGCGCGTGACCGTGATTTCCGCCAGCACGGTGCTGCGGTCAGGAAGCCACCAAAAACCAGGAGCCGGGCTCGCCGCCCTCACCTCAACCACCCTTCAGGCTGATCATAAGGCGGACGACGCCAAACGGACTCCACCGTAGACTTGCAGGTCAGGTCCGGCCTGGGCCGAGACCAAGGGTTGCGAGGGAGAGACACGCCGTGGCCACGGCAGATCCGCTCGACGTTCGCGCGGGGGATGTGCTTGAACGGGTTCAAGCGGCATGCCTGGAAATGGCGCGCCTCACAGATCCGGATGAGCTGGCTCGGGCCGCTCTCCGCCTCGCTCTCACCCTCACCAGGTCATCGCTCGCCTTCCTGGGCCTGCAGGGCGAACCCGGCGAGTACGAGCATGTGTACTCGCTCTCGGCCGCCGGTACGGACGTGCCCCGCCAGGAAGCGCTGAGCCTCATGGCTTCCGCAGGCTCAGCCTCCAACCCGTCGGTTGCGGCGGAGCTTCTCGAGGCTGCAGGCGAGCCCATCGGCACGATCGGCGTCTCCCGCGCGCAGAGCTTCTCGAATAGCGAACGGCAGGCTCTCGCCCTGTTTGCGAACCAGGCGGCGTCATCGCTCCTGATCGCACGGCTCCGGCATCGGCGGCAGGAGATGGTCGACACCCTGGTCAACCTCCGCGCGGACCTTGAACGGACGGAGAAGGAGCGCCTGGTGGCTGCGGAGCGGGCCGAAAGCGCGACGCGTGTGGAAAGGGCTCACGAGCTCTCCGTGCAAGCGCTGCACGCGGTGTCGGTGCATGCACGATCAGGCCACGACCTCACCGAGTTCTATCGCGGCCTCACAGAAAGCGTGGCCAGGCTGGTCGGGGCAAGCAGGGTGCTCTTCTGGGAGGTCGACCAGGAACACATGCTGTCCCCGATCGCAGGCGCCTACGGAATCGACGACGAGATGCTGCGCCGCTTCTTTCCGACCCAGGTTGGCAACAGCCGTGACGACATCGCCAGCCGCGTCGTGTACCAGGACATGATCTTCCGCGCTGACGCGTCCGATGGGCTTGCCGAGTCGGCACGCGTGCTCGGCTTCCTCGGCGTCTCGAGCGCCATCAGCGTCCCATGGCGAGCCGGTGAACAGCGGCTCGGCCTCGTGGCCGCTTACGACTCAACACGACCGCAGGGGTTCTCGCGAGAGGACACGTGGGTGCTCCAGAAAGCCGCGCTCGCGGCGGGACTCGTGTGGCAGCTGAAGCTGGCAGAGTCGGATCTCAAGGAAACCGTGGACCGGCTGCGGACCGTCG
>Ga0209011_1000488_pt1 | contig 15055 bp, 11 predicted proteins | sample BlaSpr_A8_OM1_M3_FD_187986 | JGI IMG/M metagenome (GOLD analysis project Ga0209011, IMG submission 187986) | Forest soil microbial communities from Thunder Bay, Ontario, Canada - Black Spruce, Ontario site 2_A8_OM1_M3 (SPAdes) (version 2) | ecosystem: Environmental > Terrestrial > Soil > Boreal... | reverse complement strand
AAAAAAACTGACCGATGCTGAAGTGAAGGAACATCTCAGCCGTGCTGAGGGATGGAGTCTTGTGGATGGCAAGCTGCACCGCGCCTTTGAGTGCAAGGACTTCGTCGCCGCCTTTGGGAACATGACTCGCGTGGCGCTGGTGGCCGAAGCGATGAACCATCATCCGGAGTGGTTCAATGTCTGGAACAAAGTGGTCATCGATCTGAATACCCACAGCGTTAAAGGTATCAGCGATCTGGATTTCAAGCTGGCAGGAAAGATCACTGAAATCTTTGGCGTGTAAGGCATGGTGGCCCTATTAGGGATGGCATTCGAATCGAACTGACGAGCGCTTCACCGTGATTAGCGTTGTAGGTGCGTTTTGTTCTGGTCTGTATGGCAGCACACAAACCTCGAAAATTGCCGGTTCCTTAGCCGTTGACATAGCCCTTCGCAGATGCTAAAAACGCCATAACGACAAGCTTTGGACGGTGAGTCTCCTGACGCACTGTTTACCGCAGTAAGCGAATGAGGCTGTAGTCTTGCCTGGCAGGGCGGGCTACTGCACCCTCCAGACACTTGTCATGCATCACCCCACCCCGGGAGGTGAAACTGTTGCTTTCACCTCCTACTTTTTTGTCGCGAAGTTGGTTATAGACTCTCTAACCCCTTTTTTATCATCTAGATGCTTTTTGACGTGTACTCCGCGATTCGTCGGCTAGAATGACATACGCTTGTTAGAACGGAGCCCGCTACGCGCTGATGAGTTCCTCGCCGCCACCGCTACTTAGCCTTAAACATGTAACTGTTTTTCGTGGGAACACGGACGGTACCGCGGATCAGAACGCGCGCGCTGCTGAGCAAACCTCCGAAGTGCCTCCTGAAGTGGCACGCGCTGCGCTCGACGATATTTCGTTGCGTATCGAGGCTGGCGAGCACGTGTGCATTCTGGGCCCTAATGGTTGCGGGAAATCGACACTAATTAAGACCATCACTAGGGAGTGCTATCCAGTGGTCCGAGACGGATCCTCCATCTCCATCCTGGGGCGCGAACGCTGGAATATTTTTGAGTTGCGGTCGCTCCTGGGCATCGTGTCGCCCGATCTACTGGGGGCCTGCACTACCGACGCGACGGGTCGTGATGTGGTGCTCTCAGGATTTTTCAGCAGCACACGGATATTCCCGCACCATCATCCTGATCCGGCGCAACTGGCGCTTGCCGATCGCGCGTTGGAACGCATGGGGGTGGCCCATCTGGCCGGCCGTGCGGTGGCGCGCATGTCTTCGGGCGAAGCCAAACGCACCCTGATCGCGCGGGCACTGGTGCATGATCCGCGCGCTTTACTTTTTGATGAGCCCAGCAATGCGCTGGATATTGCCGCGCAATTGCAGTTGCGCGCGGCGATGCGCGAGCTGGCGCAATCAGGAATCGCGATCCTGCTGGTTACGCATCACGTTTCGGAGATTATTCCCGAGATAGAGCGGGTAGTTTTACTTCGCGATGGGCGCATTATTGCGGATGGTCCGAAGACGGAGGTGCTGACTTCTGAAGGCATTTCGGGGCTATTTGGTATTCCGTTGCGAATAGCGCAGCAGGACGGCTACTTTCACATCCGGGAATGATGGTTCGGTTGATGAAGCCGCTATAAAATTTGGGAAGGCACTCACTACAATTCAGTAGTTAGTTGGCCGTTTTCGCTAAAATCAACGAGCATGTTATCCAGCAATCGCGTTTCGCCAAATTTCGCAGCAATCAGGACATGGGCCTTCCGGTTAACGTGCGTTAATGGTTCGAATGTCTGGGAATCCACAATTTCCACGTAGTCGAGTTTGGCTCTGGGTTCGTCGTTAAGGACGCGATGCATGGCGGACTGCAACGAAAGGGCATCGCGGGTACCATTTTGCAAAAGCAGTTGCGCGGCTCTCAAGGCGCGATGCAACACCGCGGCAGATTGTCGATCGCTCGCCTGTAAGTAAACATTTCTCGACGACATGGCCAATCCATCGGCTTCGCGCTGAATGGGGCAGATTACAATTTCAGAGTCGACATTTAGATCTTTTGCCATGCGCGAAATGATGGCCGCCTGCTGCGCGTCTTTTCGTCCAAAATACGCAAATTGCGGCTGAACGATTTGCAAGAGTTTCATCACCACGGTGCTGACACCGCGAAAGTGGCCGTGCCGTAAGCGGCCCTCCAGGCGGTCGCTTAAGCCCTCAACGTTTACGTAAGTGGAATAATTCTGCGGATAAATTTCCTTCGCGTCCGGCAGGAACAGAGACTGCACGCCGGCGTTCTCCAGTTTTTCAGTATCGGATGGCAGAGTGCGCGGATACTTAGCAAAATCCTCAGAGGGGCCGAACTGCGTGGGGTTTACGAAAATACTCGCTACCACCGAAGAACATTGTTGCCGGGCCTGTTTGATGAGCGACAGATGCCCTGCATGCAGCGCTCCCATGGTGGGCACCAGCCCCACAATGCGATTTTCCTCGCGTTGCTTGCGCGCGAATTCTTTCATCCAGGAAACAGTTCGTATGATTTCCACGAGAAGGGCAGTGCGGTCAGGCGGTTGCGGCGCCAGCACGCTCGCGGTAAAAATGAATCAAATCGGTGGAAAGCGGCTTGGCGCCTAATTGTCTGAGCATGGTGGTGATTTGTCCGCGATGGTACGTTCCATGATTGACCAGATGTTGCATCGACAGCCACAGAGGATTCTTGTATTGACCAAATTTCAGGGTGCGATACTCGTGAAGGTTATTTAAGTCGTTTTGCGTGACGCCGGCTACGAACTTATGAAGACGTGCCTCATCCCCGAGCCAACGCTTTCGGAGCGCAAAAATCTCATGGAACTGTCCTACATCGGGTAAGGAAGCAGGCGAGCGGCCCTGGAAGCGTTCCAGCCAGAGCCACTCACAGCCCCAAATATGGGCGAGCGTATCACGCACCGAAGAAAAGCTGGAGCCGAGCGGCTTAGTAAATTGCTCCACGGTCAGCGCGGCGGCGGAATCCAGCGAGCGCCGGTTAGCCCAGGCGTTGTAATCGTAAAGAAAACGAATGTCGTCCGGCGACATCTTTTCCTCCAGTTAACTGTAAGCTGGCCGATTAGCCGGTGATGGGAATGGTTTTGCGATTTTTGCCGCTGTGCGGCGTATGGTAAGACTCGGCATCCGAAGGAAATGTGGCGTTGCGGACGTCGTCGCAGTATTCACGTACCGCACCCGAAATTATTTCTCCAACGCCGGCGTACTGGCGTGAAAATTTTGGTGTCTGCCCAAACGTTAAGCCCAACATGTCGCTCAATACCAGTATCTGCCCGTCGCAGTCCGGGCCCGCGCCGATGCCTATGGTGGGGATGCGCACCTCTTTGGTGATCTGGGCCGCCAATTCACGTGGTATGGCCTCCAACACAATTGCAAAGGCCCCTGCAGCCTCCACGGCGCGGGCATCGCGCAGCAATTGCTCGGCACCGACCGTCGTTTTGCCTTGCACGTGGTAACCGCCCAGGGCGTTCACGGACTGCGGGGTCAGCCCTACGTGAGCCATCACGGGAATTTCTGCCTCCGAGAATCGCGCGATCAATTCCAGACGGCGCTCGCCGCCTTCCACTTTTACGGCTTCAGCGCCGGCATCTTTAATGAAGCGCATGGCGTTGCGCAGGGATTCAGCCATGTCGGTGTGGTAGCTGCCATACGGCATATCGGCAACCACCAGAGCGCGATGGGCGCCACGCCGAACCGCCCGAGTGTGATGCAGCATTTCGTCGATGGTCACTGGAAGCGTGCTGTCATATCCCAGCACCACCATGCCCAGTGAGTCGCCCACAAGTATGACGTCGACGCCAGCTTCATCGAGCAAGCGGGCGGTGGGATAGTCGTAGGCGGTCAGGCAAGCAATTTTCTTGTGATTTGTTGGGGAACCTGCAGCCTGTGATTTTCGCTGCTGGATGTCCGGAACGGTGATCTTCGCGCCGGCGGTATTCGAAGTGAAGCTCATGTTGGCCTCCGGTGCCGCTCCTTAACTTCCGGATGCAGCCCTGTACCCATGACTTGCGCAGAATAGCAAAATTTCGAGCGAATCGCCAGAGCCCTGGCTAGTCGGTTAGTACCAGCACCGCTGGTCTATTATCAGGCGCCTTCTGCGATCAGGTCTTCTGAGATCACTCCTTTTGGCTTTGCATCGCTGCGGCGCGATGAATTGCCTGGCGAATGCGCTGGTAAGTTCCGCAGCGACAGATGTTCCCGCTCATGGCGTCGTCAATGTCCGCATCGCTAGGCGATGCTTTTTTAGAGAGTAGCGCCACTGCGGACATGATCTGTCCGGGTTGACAATACCCACACTGCGGAACGTTGATTTCCATCCAGGCTTGTTGGACCGGATGAGTGCCATCGGTCGACAGTCCCTCGATGGTGGTGATCTTTTTGCCTGCGACGTTCGATATAGGCGTCACACATGAACGGGCCGCTTCACCTTCGATATGTACGGTGCAGGCTCCGCATAGCGCCATGCCGCACCCAAACTTCGTGCCGGTCATGTTTAGCGTGTCGCGCAATACCCACAGCAGCGGCATATCGGGGGTAACGTCAACGGTCTGCGGCTTGTCGTTCAGTACAAAACTGATGGCCATGATTCCCCCGATGCAAAAATACCGCCTGTCAACAAACAGGTCTGTAAAGTGGGAATATCGTACAACAATTTTGAAGATACAAGCGCGACCCTGAAACTATTTGGGTGGCGCTTGAGGGTTGGGCACTTGGGCAGCGGCTTTATTCTGAATGGAGAGCAGCTCCACCTCGAATATCAGTGTCGCGTTAGGACCGATATCGGCCCCGGCGCCGCGGTTCCCATAGGCGAGATCAGCGGGAATGAACAATTGCCATTTGGATCCCACGGGCATGAGCTGCACAGCTTCTGTCCATCCTTTAATCACGCCGTTGACGGGGAAAGTGGCTGGTTGCCCGCGCTTGTAGGAGCTGTCGAATTCGGTTCCGTCAAGGAGCGTGCCGCGGTAGTTGCAAACAACCGAATCGGTTGCGGTAGGTTTCGGCCCGTTTCCTTGCTTTAAGACTTTGTATTGCAGCCCATCGGGCAAGGCTACGACGCCTTCCTTGGTTTTGTTTTGTGCCAGGAAGTCGTCGCCGGCTTTCTTATTGATGTCTCCAGCTTTCTGCATGGCTACCTCCTGCCTCGCGCGCAGCTCGGTCTGAAGCTTGGTCAGGGTGGCCTTAATTTCATCATCGGTTAAGAGCAGCTTGCCACCGGCGAGCGCGTCTTTCATTCCGCGACTGAAAATTGCCGGATCGACGTCCACGGTATCTTTGCGCATGCTCTTGCCGATGTTTACCCCGATGGCGTAGCTGACCTTATCTTTATCGGACTTAAGTGCCAGCGGGGTTTTCGTGGCGGTGGCTGTGCGCGGCTTGGCCGGAGTGGTACCCGGGGTTTTTGCAGCCGGTGTGGTTTGCGATTTAGGCGCCGGAGTCGATTGAGTTTTAGGCGCAGGAGTGTCCTGGGCACGCAGGTTGCAGGTAGTCAGGAGGCCAATTACAAACAAATTCAAAGCTAAGGTTAATGTTTTTTGCATAAGAGTATTGTCACATTGGCCTGCTAGCTGCGCAAATGTGGATTATACGCAACGAGCCCAAGTGGCAACGGCCACGCATGCTTACCGGTCGGAAACCTAAACCTATGCGGGGACCGTCCTCGGGGGCGCCTCGGGAGCACGCGGAGAATCCGGCTCGACACCACGCCAACCCACCGGGCGGCCGCTGACCGCTTCCTTCACCGAGCGGAAAAGCACTACGTACATCAACTGGCGATAATAGAAACGCTGTAAAAGAACGGGAATGAGCAGGGTCCAATCTTCCTTGCGTTCGAGGGCAAAGGCCACCATGCAGGTGAGTACATCGATGAGCACAAATCCGACGAAGAAAAACAAGGATCGCTGCACATCGGCGGTGGTCCAAAGTTGCGGCAATCGCGCGATATGCAGCTGGCCGACGGCCCAGAGTGCGATCGAGCCGAGAAACATCAAATCGATGATCGGCGAAATGAGCGGAAGCACCAGTTGAAACACAAAAATATTCGGCAGCGCAATCCACCCCAGCGTGCCGTATTTGGGCTTTAACAAGGTGTCGCGGTGCTTCCAGAAAGATTGCAGCGTACCGAATGTCCAGCGAAATCGCTGGCGGATAAGCGCGCCGGGGGTTTCTGGAGCTTCGGTCCAGGCGATAGCGTCTTCGTCATAGCTGATGCGCCAGCCGAGGCGCCGAATGGCGATGGTGAGGTCCGCGTCTTCCGCCACGGTATCCGAAGTAATTCCGCCGGCAGCTTCAATGGCCTCGGTGCGCCATGCTCCGAGCGCACCGGGCACAACGGTGATGCAATTGAGTAGATCGAAAGCGCGCTTCTCCATGTTCTGACTGGTGATGTACTCAAGAGCCTGCCAGCGGGTAAGCCAACGGGTGCGATTGCCAACCTTGACGTTGCCCGCCACCGCGCCGACGTGCGGATCGGAGAAATGCCGCAGCAGTTTGGCGATGGCGTCGGGTTCGATCTCGGTATCGGCGTCTATGGTCACCACGATTTTCGTTTGTGCTTGTGACATAGCCAGGCTGAGCGCGGCGGACTTCCCGCGGTTCACTTGATGAATGATGTGTACGCGCGAATCCGTACCAAAGTGTTTATCGAGCAGTGGGCCGGTACGGTCGGTGGAACCGTCATTGACCACAATGATCTGCAGATTTTTTGTGTTAGTAGCCAGGACAGAAGAAACCGTCTGCACGATTACGTTTTCTTCGTTATGAGCAGGAATCAAAACCGTCACGTCGGGTGGTGGGCCGGGAACCATGGTCTGATCGGGCCGAAGTTTTTCTATCAACGCCAGAATGCCGATTACTACTGCGCGGCCACTTACCAAAATTATTCCCACAATGAAAATGGTGGCGAAGCTTACGCGGAACCAGCGGTACAAGCTGAAGATGAATCCATCGGCGCGGGCTTCGAATCGCTCCTGTGGAGACAGGGGCAGCATCATGGACGCGCGTGTTTTGTGGAGCAAATCCGGAACTGATACGAACTGATAACCTTGCGCACGAAGGCGATCGATCAGTTGAGGCAACGCCGCTACAGTTTGGGTGCGATCACCGCCGCCGTCGTGAAAGAGGATAATGTTGCCATCGTTCGCCTGAGTCAGGACGTTATCGACTATTTCGGAAGCTGGAATTTGTTTGCCGCCGGGCGACTTCCAATCGTGCGGGTCGATTTTTTGGCCCACGATCACGTAACCCATATCCTGCGCGACAGGCAATTGCGCGACTTCCTCGGCGTATTCCGGTTCATGATCGATGCCGTACGGCGGGCGGAAGAGAATAGATTTGACGCCCAGTGTGCTTTCGATCAATCGCTGGGTTAAATTCAACTCCCAACGCAACTGGGTGCGCGAAATATCGTCGAAGTTCGGATGAGTATAGGTGTGGTTTCCCACCTCGTGGCCTTCCGCATACTCACGCTTGAGCAATTCTGGCCATTGGCTTCCAGCGACACCGACAATAAAAAATGTCGCGGGCACGTTTTTTGCTTTAAGCACATCAAGGATTTTTGGAGTCCAGCGGGTGTCCGGACCATCGTCAAAGGTGATGGCTAATTTCTTTTTGGCCGCGCCGAGCTGATCGATGTGATAGGCAAGCGGATAAGTATCGAACTTTTCGCCGGTGAAGAGATCGGTGGAAGGGTCGTAGGTAAAGCTGCGGCGGCCGTGTTTCGGAGTATCGATAAAGTGCCAAATATCACCATCGCCTTCGAGAATGAGGTCGGGCCCCGGTGGGATATCAGTGATCTTGTTGCGAATGCCATCGGTTGGGTGGGTGGCATCCCAGATAGGCCACATGGAAGTGTCCGAGGAACCCAACCGCCACAACGCGGTGCCTTGAATACCCATGCGTTCATTCGCTCGCAATTCGTTGTAAGCCGTCAGGGCGTCGAGCATCCACACTTGATGGACGTGATCGTGATCGTCATTGTAGGAATAATGAGGGTTGAGAGAGACGGGATCGAATTCCACGGCAGTTTCGGATTCGGAAGCACGAACCAAGGCTTCCTGAATGGTCAAGGATTCGGCGACTTCCTGTTTTTTCTTGGGCGCCAGCGACCAGTCGTAAGCGTAGTTGCCGATGGCGGAGATGACTTTTTGTGCCGGCACGATTTTTAGTATTTGCCGGAGATTTTCTACGTACCAATCCTGTCCGGCGATGGGTCCTGGCGGCGACGTCAGCCAATGCTGATCGTAATTCATCAACACCAGGGCGTCGCATTGCTTGCCAAAGAAGGCGTAATCGTAAGCCTCGTCGCGAGCGGGAAGAGCGACCATCAGCTTAAGGTTCGCGGAATGTAACGCCGTGGCAAGTTCAGTGGCAAATTTTTTGAAGTGCGCCTGGTTTTCGTCGGGCACTTCTTCAAAGTCGACCACGATTCCGGATTGGTGTGCTTTGGTGGCGTATTCCACGAGGTCGCGCTCAAGATTGTGCCGGGCGTTTGGGCTAGCGAGCATCTCGGCCAATTCCTTGGTGTGCCAGTTGTTTCCGTCGTAGTTATTGACGAGGCCCATCATGGGAATTTCCACGTTTACGGATTTCATCCATTGATGAAGTTTGTCATCTTTGAGAATGGCGATGGCCTGATCGGGAGCAGCTTTGATGGTGTTCTGTCCGTTTTCATAATCGACGATTGTGATCGCGCCATCGGGAGTTACGGAATGAAGTTGCTCAGGGATGAGAAGGTCCAGATCTTTGTAATGGCCTTTCAGGGAAGCCATGCTATTGGGATCCCAGCTCACAAAAAATGCAGCGTGTAGAGGGTCGTAACTGGCCGGGACTGAACCGATGGAGGCCACGCGGCGCTTTCGTCCTTCGCGCACGGGGAGCAATTTGGCAGTGGGCTTCAGCTTAAGTGGATGAAAGGCAGGCTTAGTGTCCGGCAGTAAGCCGGCGGGCAGGTCGACGCTGACAGCCACAGTCACAAAGAAATAGGCCAGCGCCACGGTGAGTAGCACCGCGGAAATTTCCATGACGCGTCTGGTGCGGCGCCAGCGCACACGCTCCGCGTCGTAAAAGATGGGCCCACGTTCCTTCATGAAACCTTTCGACCCAGGGGCACGGCAGGGTTATCTATGCGCTCCGGTGTTGGAGCGCAATACTAGAATCCGTCTGCTCTATTGTAAGATGCGTTTCATTCATGCGGCGAAATTTCTCCAGTGCACTTATCGCGCTTGTTGCTAGCGCGTGCTTGCGTTTTTTCTTCGTGCTGAAATATCCGGCCAGCTCCGGGGACACCATACTTTACGAGCAGATCGCGACGAACTGGCTGAAGTTTCACGTTTACGCCATGAATGTAGGTGGCGTAATTACTCCGGTGGACATTCGGGTGCCCGGTTATCCGGCATTTCTTGCGTTGATTTATTGGTTGAGCGGTAAGACTGGGCCGGACGCGCGTTTTTGGGTGATGACCGCGCAGGTAGCGGTGGATTTGCTGACATGCGTGGTCGCGGCCTGCCTGGCGGCGACGCTGTTAGCTTTGGCAACCGGTAAGGTGCACTCGTGGCGCGTTTTCTTGGTGGCCTTGTGGCTGACGGCACTGTGCCCCTTCACCGCGAATTATGTGGCGGTTCCGCTTACTGAAACGCTGGCCACATTTTTTACCACGCTGACCATTCTGTTTTTATGCCTTCTTTTACTACGGTTTCGGGGGTCGATTTTTTGGGCGGAGGACCGCTCTGTCAATTTGTATTTTATGGAAGAGTGGTTCGCGGCGTTCGCCGGAGTTTCCGCCGGTTTCGGCACACTCATCAGGCCAGAAACGCCCTTGTTACTTATGACTGCATGCGTTGTGCTGGCCTGGTATTTCCTTCGAGGAGGCTCATGGTCGAAACAATGGCCGAAACAGTGGCGCGAAATGATTCGAATCTTTGCGTTCATGGCCGCTGGATGCTTACTTCCGCTTACGCCATGGGCCATACGCAACGCCATTACCTTGCATGAAGCGCAATTTTTAGCGCCAAAGAATTCGAATCTACCTGGCGAGTTGGTGCCCTTTGGCTTCATGGCCTGGGAGAAAACGTGGCTATTTCGGCTGCGCGATTGTTACCTGGTGGCCTGGAAGCTGAATGATCAGCCGATAAATCTAGAGGATATTCCTGCGCGGGCGTTCGACACGCCAGAGGAAAAAGACCGTGTGGCTGCGTTGCTTGAGCCCTACAACGACGAGGTGACACTCACGCCGGAAGAGGACGCTGGGTTTGCCAAATTAGCCAGGAAGCGGACCGCGCGCCACCCGCTACGAACGTATTTGTGGCTGCCCGCAGCGCGAGCCTTCATGTTGTGGTTTTCTCCGCGCATCGAGTTGTTGCCGTTCTCAGGGCAAGTATTTCCTTTAGCGGAGGCGTGGGAAAACGATCCAGTGGACCAATCAGTCACAGCGGAATTCGTATTGCTGAATGCACTATACGTTTTGTTCGGAGCGTGGGGCGCGCTGCGATTGTGGCGGCAGCCCTCGGCGAGAGTCGCCGTGGCGCTAATTGTGGGTTACATCGTTGTACGTACAGCGTTTCTCGCCACGCTCGAAACACCCGAGCCGCGCTACATGCTGGTGTGTTTTCCGGCGCTGCTGGCTCTAGCAGCGCAAGTCTTTGCGGGTAAGGACGCCGGAAAAGAGGCTTCTTCCTCGGCGGCTGAAAATCGACTCCAGGAAGCAGGCTAACGTTCTTCGAAGGGCTCGGGGTGGATGGTCACGCGATGTATTTGTGGAAATGTTTCTTTCACACGGTCGACCAATGCGCCGGTAACATCGTGGATCTTATTGATGGGCAAATCGCTTCTCATGGTGCAGTGGCAGGAAACCAGGATGCGGTGCTCCACCTGGCGCACACGCGCATCATGGCAATTTACCAATTCATGGTATTCCGAGGGCAGGGAATTCAAAAATTCCTCCACCGCTCCTGCCAGCAGTTTCATTTCACCGAGACCCGCATCTGGCGTGGCAATGTGCGTTCCTAGCGGCTCGATGTGAATATTTACTTCCGTCGGCGCGTCACGTAAAGCGCGAATGCCTTCTTCAAGCTTAGTGGCCTGCCGGTGGGCCTCGCGCAGAGGTAAATTCTCATCAACCTCCAGGTGCAATTCGATGAAGAGCTTGCCGCTTTGCTGCAGAGCGGTTACGTCATGAATGGCCAGCCCCAGGCGTTGCGCCAGTGCGCGGATGGATTCGAATAAATGTTCGCCTTGAGGCGCGCGCGGCTCGGCGTGCACCATCACATCGGAGGGCACAATTTCGCCGATACGTTTTTCGATGGCGTCGCTAAGCTCATGGACCTGTTCGAGACTGGTGGTGCGAGCCACGCTTACCGTGGCATCGACAAAGTGGCGATTCCCAGCGCGGCGGACCCGCACGCGATCGACATCCAAAACACCCTCCATGCGGGCCACCGCGCGAGCGATCTCTTGACGGAGGCCTTCTGGCGCGGCGTCCACGAGAGCGTCGAGAGTGCGCCTGCCAAGCCGCGCTCCAACCCACAGAATGACGCCTGCGACCGCCAAACCCGCGATGGAGTCGGCGTACACAAGCCACGGGAGATGCCAGGTTTCACCAGCCCACACAAGTCCTATGCCGACGATGACGACTATGGTGCTCCAGACATCCGTGGAAAAATGCAGAGCGTCCGCTTCTATTGCTTCGCTATGGTATTTGCGTGCCACGTGACCCAGTGCTTTCGCGCGGGTTATATCGATCGATAGAGCCACCAGCAGGATAAGCACGGCAATCACGCTGGGTTGAATATGAACATGGTGGAAGAACAAGCGGTCGATGCCTTCGTAGATGATGAATACCGCTGTAATGAGCAGCAACGCGGTTTCCACGAAGGCCGAAAAATTTTCAAACTTGCCGTGACCGTAGGGATGGCCCTCGTCAGCAGGCTGATCCGACATACGCACGGAGAGATAAGTGATGATGGCGGCCAGAAAATCGAGGCCAGAATGAAGAGCTTCGGATAACACGCCAAGGCTGCCGGTGCGAACGACCAAAAAAGTTTTAAGCGACAGCAACACCACTGCCGAGCCCACGCTCAACAGCGCGGCGCGCTTCTTTTCCCGGACTTCCAAGTTTTGCAGAACAGCCATCAGGTTCGCCTAGACTATCCTAACTTTAAGCGGTTTATGGGCAGAGCTTGAAGACAGCGTGCTTCAGACAGATGAGGAAAGCCTAAGAATCGAGGGGCTACCCTTTGCGGGGAATAAATCGCAGTGCACCGGAATTCATACAATACCGCAGACCCGTTGGTCGCGGTCCATCGTTAAAAACGTGACCAAGATGGGCGTCGCAGAGGGTGCACTTTACTTCCGTACGCACTACCCCGTAAGAAATATCTTTTTGTTCGCGGACGTTTTCCTTGGCGATAGGATGGAAAAAACTGGGCCAGCCGGTGCCAGAGTCAAACTTCGCGCGAGAATCAAACAGCGCGTTGTCGCAATCGATACAACGATAAAGGCCGGCGCGGTGTTCGTTGTCCAGCGCACCCGTGAAGGCCCATTCCGTGGCGGCCCGGCGGGTAACGTCAAATTGCAAGGCGGTAAGTTGAGACTTCCACTGCGCGACGCTCTTTTGTACTTTTGGGGTCGTCGAGGCGCCCAAAGAAGTGCCGTCGTCCGCGAACTTTATGATTTTTACGGGCCCGGCGGTGACACTTGGTTCGACGTCATCCGCAAAAGCGGAGGAACAGAGCCGTTGTACCCCCATAAGCACGCCGTAGCCGCCTAGCGTTGCCGCTGCGTACACGAAACCGCGTCTGGTAAATTCTTTCATGGGTGCTAACTCAAAAATTCGGCTCCGCGGTGAAAGTCGGCACGAAGCTTACTTCGAGGCGGTCATCGGCGGCGGAGGTACAAGCGGCAACCGCTTGGGTTCGCCGCGCGCTCCACGGACTTCCACTTCTTCAAACAGGAGCGAGGGCGCGACAACCGAAGCCGGCAAACCGTTTTGAGCGGAGCCAAACGCGCCGAGAGCAGTGCCTGCGAATCCGTTTACCTGGCTCTGCATATAGTTATAAACGTAATTGTCGTTACCGATTCCAGCGATATTGCGAATCGCGCGTGAGTTTATACCGATGAGGCGCGCGCCGCGGACGATCTCTTCACGGCTATCTTCCGGGTACACGCGATACACGACCAGAGGCAGGCGGTCACCTGTGCCTGCACCGCCACCGAAGCTTGCCAGCAAGGTTTGAAACTCATCCTGGTGCAGCAGGCTGATGGTGGGATTGTCCATCTCGCGAACAATCATGCAATAGGCCAGCTTTTGTTCGCGACATTGATCCAGAAATTTCTTTTTCAAGTCCGCCGGCGACATGGTTTCTTTGGAGCTAAAAAACAGATTGCTCATGGTCGGTTTGGCGTCGCTCAGAAAGGCAGAACGTCCATGGCCATTGGATTGATCGAAATCAGGACCAGGACGCCGGGACATCAGTTCGTTTTTGAGCGTGCCGTTTTCCACCAGGATCACTTTTTGCGCGCGTACTCCTTCATCGTCGACCGCGTACGAGCCGAGTAGTGGCGTACCCTGAAATTCCTTGGCGCTGGGATCATCGACCACCGTTACGGATGCCGGCAAAACGCGCGCTCCGATGCGAGTAATCCAGTCACTCTTTCCGCCGAGTCCGCTCAACAACTGTTCCACTACAGGAGTGAACGACACCGGAGGACGTGCGCCATTTATGGCCGGGCCGAGAATCTGGGCCAGTAGCGGAGCTGCGGCGCGCGCCTCAAAAAGCACCGGGCCGGTGTAGTCCGGTGCCGCTGGGGCGGAGCGCAGTGCCATCAATTCGCTTCCAGTGACGTTGAGACTTTTGCGCACGGCATCAGGTGCGGGCAGATCGGCGGGACGCACGGCGTAAGTGGCAAAGAAGTGGTTGATGGGCATGCCGTCGTCGGCCAGAGCATTCATGCCGGACTCGATCGCGGCAAAACTGCGATTGGTGCGAATCTCGGTGCCCTCGCTGGTAACAAGGTATTCGGTGGCGAACACCAGGTAATACGTGACGCGACCTTCGTAAATTTTTGGAAAGGCGCGCAGCGCGGCCGAAGTGTCTCGGACTTCCTGCTCCCAATTGCGATTGGTCCAGTCGGCCATGACCAGCGGCTCAATAAGGTGGACGGGCTCGGCTTTGGAAAAATCATTGATGTCCGATTGACGGGCGAGGCTGCTGAGATAGGCCTGTTTGCGCGAATAGGTTTCTACCGCTTCCTTGAAAGCCTGATCGGTGGCAATCCAGAGATCCTGCCGAAGAGAATCGTAATCGCGATCAATGCCAACAGAGCCGGTAGAGCCGATAAAGCCGCGGAAACCGTCTTCACTTACAAAATTGGAACTGTCCAGCTTGTAATTCCCGACACGCGCCTCCACATTCATGAAACGGTTGCGGGCGTGATTGCTGTTCAGTAAGGTTCCGAACTCACCGCTGATTTCGCGAAAATCCAGGTCCAGCAGACGGTATTCCACGTAATAGGGGCGAACGGGCTGATCGGTTCCTGGAATTTTCAGTTCCAAACGGGTTTTGGAGCGCTCCATCTCGTCATGCATGGCTCGCAAAGTCTGGTCATTATCTTTCTGATCTTGAGCCGCTACGGAGCCGAATGCGGGCGAACCGCAAGCGATGGTTGACGCGAAAAGGAACAATGCAAAAAACAGGCGCGCCGATTTCATAGTTGTCCGCCCGTCTTGGCTACAGCGGTGTCGTGCGCCGGGGCCGGGAGAATTGGAGGCCTATCCGTGGAGCTTTCTTTCTTCTGCACTTCCAGCTCGGAGGTCAAAATCGCAGGAGAAGCGGCGGAAACGGGCACAGAACCGGACTCAGCGCCACAGTAGCCGTTAAAAACTTCAGCGGTGTCTCCGGTGGCTACGATCTTTGTGAGGGCGGCCAATGGAGTGCCGACAATGTCGACACCGCGCACCAATTGATCGGGGCGGCCGTCGGCAAAAACCTTGTAGACCACGAGTGGCAACACTTGAAATGCCTGCGGCTGCCCGCGGCCAGTG
>Ga0209011_1000487_pt1 | contig 15093 bp, 21 predicted proteins | sample BlaSpr_A8_OM1_M3_FD_187986 | JGI IMG/M metagenome (GOLD analysis project Ga0209011, IMG submission 187986) | Forest soil microbial communities from Thunder Bay, Ontario, Canada - Black Spruce, Ontario site 2_A8_OM1_M3 (SPAdes) (version 2) | ecosystem: Environmental > Terrestrial > Soil > Boreal... | reverse complement strand
TCGCTATGCCCTAGCGACGCTCTTGTGGAGCTGAGCCCGGCGCAGTTTTTAGAGACGCTCCGGTTTTCGCAGCCGGCTTTTTCGCGCCGACGGGGTTTTTAGTAGGGACAGGACTCCTAGGCTTGTGCCCAGACGGTCGGTTTCGGATGGAGTGCCGCCCGAAACTAGAGGCCAGCAGTAGGTGTCATCTAAAAGAGTCTAAAAGTAATTTCAATTGGCAAAATGACAGGGACGGGCCGTCCCGCTTTGGTAGTGGGTTCAAAGCTCCATTTCCGAACTGCTTCGATCGCTATTTCGTCAAGCCCATAACCCAACATTTTGATAACTCCAATCTGTAGGGCCCGGCCATCTTCCGAAACGATCACCTGAAGGTTTACAGTTCCTTGGCGCCCCCGCGCGCGCGTTTCACCCGTATATTGCGGAGTTTGACAGTCCAGACATCGAGGAATATTCACATTATCCTGTCCGGGTACCATTGGGAGCGATTCCGGTGAGTTAAGGGTGAGAGCCGCAGGACTATCCGGCAGCATCGACCGCGGTATGGGGATTTCAAAAGCCGCGAGACGCTCTCCGGTTGCAACATGAGAAACTTCGACTGCAACGGCTACGGTGTCGGGTGTGTTCTGGAGGAGGTTGCCCGTCACCACGGCATCGGCCAGTTGCCTAAACACCTCCAGCACATCGTTGCTCAAAGGCGCGCCAGGAGGTGGTAGTTTCGCAGCTTGGCTACTAGAAAGATGGCGCTGCTCCACAATTTTGAATTCCTGTTTCTGATTCCCAAGAGCGAGCGCTGTTCGCGCTGTCACAAACTTGGCGGCATCCTTCAAGGATTGGTCAGGTGCGTTGAAATCAAGCACCAAAATCTTCTTCACATTGGTTGTTGCGAGTGATTCGGCGAGCTGGTCCGCAAGATGGTCGATATCCTTTTCTTGGTCTTGCGCGTAAGCAGGTTCCTCCACCAGGAGCAAGATAGCCACCAAGACGGAGATAATCAGAAACGAAATCAGCCGGGCGAATCCAAAAACCGGGGAGATTTGCATAGAGGACATCTCCTACCGCGACCGCCGCGCGGTTTCTGAAATAAGATCAAGCTTAAGTATCATATCGCGTTTGGGTTCTAAGTGTGTACTACGAAACTGTCTCACTCTAGGGGTTTACCTTTGAAGGCGGTCAATCCATAGGCCGGTGGCGTGGGAGCAGACGGAGGGACACTTTAACTTCAGTGTTCTGGATCACGAGGACTGTATTCAGGTGCATCCGCGCTATGTCGGGCAGGATGAGGGCAGCCTGCGCCGCTGTTCCCGCAGAAAGAGTTTCCGAGTTCACCTCCAAGAATGAGAAAGGACTTGCCGTGAACCACAAACTGCTGAGCGCCGTTCTCTGCACGGAAGGGCGGCAGATCAGAAGTGAGTGCCGTGCCAAGTTGACTGAGGATGAGACTCGATACGAGAGGAATGCAACTATGTGCCATTTCTTAACTCCTGCCGTTCCGGGCGTTGCCTGGAGATCGAGCGCCTAGGCAAGATGCACGCCGTCAGCGCGATGCGCCGGGATCGCCAGTGGACGGTGGGGCGAGGTCCACGGCGCCGGGTGGACCCAGCAATTCGGCGAGGACCGGTTTCAATGCGTCGGCCCAAATCTGATACGCCTTGACGGTCGGATGCAGCTTGTCCCTGGCGTTCATCATCCCATCGAAGAGTCTGCCGTCGTCATCGGCGAGTTTGTGGTTAATGTTCAAATACCGGACCTTCTGACCGTCGGCGATTTTGGAGAGATTGCCGTTGATCCGGTCAATGACGGGCATCAAGCTCATGTTGTCGTTTCTTGGGAAGAGCCCCGTCACAATGATCGTCGCCGCGGGCGCCTTGGTCTGGATCACTCGCACAATCGCCTGAAGGCCTCGCGTGACATCGCCTGCCCTCACATCGGCATCACCATGCACCGACGTATTACCGACGTTATTTGTGCCGGCAAGCAGAACGACGACCTTGGGATTCACTCCGTCGAGTTCGCCGTTCTCCAGTCGCCAGAGAATATTCTGTGTCTGATCGGCGCCCCATCCGAAATCAGCCGCGTTCCAACCGAAGAAATTCTGTTTCCAATTGGCTAGCAACTCAGGATAGTCGGTAGCGCCCCAGCGGCGCGTAATTGAGTCGCCCTCGAAGTAGACGTCGGTTTCGCCTTGCTTTGCCTTCGCGAGTAGTTGGGAATGGGCGACCAACGAGTTCGGATCCGTCCGGAACACCGGCTGATCGGCCGGAAGTTGCCAAACGGCCGCGTGATAGGTCAGAAACCTGTCCGCCCACGGAATAAAGTACTTCCAATTCGGAGCGTCGGTGTGGCCTCCGTCATGCTGCCGCCATGCGAGTTGGCCTTCGAGAAGTCCAACATTGACCGGGGGCATTTTCGCGGAGTGATAGTCGTCCGTGACTCCGAGGTCCTTCGCGCCGAGCAGACGGAACACCGGCCCCGCGGCCTCGGTTGCCATGTAGCTGCCCTGCTGGTCCAGCCATTTCACATCACCCTTCTCCGGGATGCCGTAGCTGATGAAGGTCAGCCGCGGTGCACACAACGCAATCAGCTCATTGGAGTCGACCGGCAGGTCACCGGCATTCTTGCTCCCAAACGAAGCCTCAGCCGCACCGTACTTCAGGAAGTTGCCGGCCATCCAGTGGTACTCTCCCGAGCCAGTGAGGTTCTCAACTGCTTCGCCGAAATTGCGTCGGTGCGGTTTGGCGCCACCTTCCCCGGAGGAACCGACCAGCACGACCGCAAAGCGCGAATCAAACGCCATGGTCACCAGCGCGGCCTTCCCAAAACGCGAGACGCCTTCGATGCCGATGCGCTTTGCGTCCACTGCCTTGTCGGTTTCGAGATAGTCGAGACCGCGCGACGAACCCCAGGCCCACGCCCGCAGCGCACCCCAATCCTCCGGTTTGCGCAGCTGGCCCTTGTTTGTCAGACCGATGATGCCTTTCGTGAGGCCTGCGCCATTGTCTGCTTGAATGCTGCCCGGGTCGACGAACGCGTAACCCCAGCCGTGAGCGATCAATTGCTCGGTAGCGGGCGGATCGGTCCCCATCATTGCCTTCAGCTCAGGTCGCTTGGCCATCATCTCGGCCATGCGCTGCAGGAAGGCCGCACCGCCGAACATCATCATGACGGGCACCCGACCGTTCGCATTGCCCGGCGTGACCAACGTCATTTGGATGTCCACGCTGATCGACGAATACGACGAATTGTCCACGTGTCCGACGAGTTGTTTTTCGATTACGGGGAAGACACCGGCCTTCGAGTTGACTGTACTCGTGACGGTCCAGGTTACTTTAGGCACATTGGGCGGGACACGGCCGAGCACTTCGCGCTCGAAGTTTTCGACGATCTCCGGACGTCTCTGATGCCACCACTCTGTGGCCGTCGTGACCTTCTTGCCACTTTTGAGCGTCAGAGCGTCAGGCAGGTCCGGGAAGGGATTGGCCTTGGACTCGTCGTAATTGGCGTGGTTGGGTGCTTTCTCGTTGCCGCTCGGACCCGGGCGGAGGGCCTTGATGCCGAGCTGATCCATCATGTTCTGATGGTCCTGTTCTGCAGTCCAGTTCATCGGCAGCGGCCCACCAGTCGTAGAAGCTGGAGGTCCCCCCGCAGATGGGCTGCGAGTTTGCTGCCCCGTGGCAGATTGAGAAGCGACGGCGGCTAAAAGGCTCATCATGAGGATCCGCCATGTTGCTCGTGTCGAAGGCGATAAAGGAATCATGTTCGACTCTCGAACAAATATAAGCTGCCAATGCGTAGGCACGCCAGTCCGTAGTCATAACGCTCAGACTTAACTCCAATGCTGTGAAAACATATGATTCGTGCACAGTTCGTGCACAGCAGTACAGCCGGCTTTTTCGCGCCGACGGAGTTTTTAGTAGGGACAGGCCGCATCGTACATCAATTTATGGTTCGGCGAAAACCTTTTCAACTTTTCAACTTTAAGGGAATCAACCTTCCGTCCGTCGTCCAGCTTGATCTCGGCGCTCCAGTCCTGCTTTACCAGCCCACCTTTTTCACCGCGCCTTATCGCTTAGATTGTACGTGTCTTGGGATCGAAGGAGTATGTGAAGCCAGTATCGGTCAAGACCAACGAACCTCCATCAGCATTGATATTCCGTTCCCAAACATCGAGGGTTACGATTCCGAAAGTAAAGAAGAAATCGAACCACGGAAGAGTCGCAGAGCTAATCCAATGTGAATAAATGGCGAAAAAATAGCCGATGTATTGGTTGATGAGATACGTCTTTAATACAAACAAATGTGATGAGACAGCGGTGGCGCAACATGGATATAGTGAGGCGACCATTGAGATCCAGACCGGATTAAATTCGGACTAATATTTAACTTCGTGCTTGCCGCTCCGGTTGTTGCTGTCGCTCAAAGCCGACCGTGTTGGGACAAGGTCCCGCCGAGCGAAAAGTACGGTAATCACCACGTCGTATCTGCCAATAATGGTCCCTACATGCCCGGTGACAACGAAGAAACGTTCACGATGTTCGCTGACGGATTGAATGTCAGTGTGAAGCTTGTTGACCAGGATTCCTTTTTGCGAGTCGAGGTGTTCGTCACTAATTGCAGCGCGTCGTCGGTCAAGATAAACGCAAAGGGCCTCGACCTGTTCAAGCCTGACGCGGACCGGGACATCAAACTGGCGTCACTCGAACCCACGCATTATAAGTATCCGACCGGGCAGACCTATCCTCCGCTCGTTCCTCAGACCGTGGCCTATGGGGAAAATGGTTTGTATTATCTCTTCTTCGAACGCGATGGGCGGGCGCAGGCCATTGACATGATGAACAGCAACTACACTCTAGGTCTAACAGTACGGATATCGGGATGGCAGTTCAACTTTGCGTTCCCGCGTAAGTAGATGTGACAACATGAAAAATTTAATATGCATTCTTTTAAGCGGTCGAAACGAACTTTGCCTGGCAGGACGATTGGGACAGCATTTATTTCATTCTTGCCCATGAAGCTTCGCACAATCTAATGGGCCATCGGGATGAGCGCATGCTGGTACCAGTTCTAAAGACATACAGCGATTACCAACAAGTAGTCCTCAATCACCGCAAGGACGTGGCTAACGGACGCACAGGTGGTGTAAAGCGGTATCTCTGGCAGTCAATGAAGAACTTTGCTGAAGAGGTTGAAGGCGGCGAACACACAAGGAGCCAAGAAGCCGAGGCAGACGCTGTCGCACTTTTACTTCTAAGGCGCTCGGGCTTTAACCCGCATATAGGCTTGGTAGCTGCACAGAAGATGGACATGCTGCTCGGCGGTGCCGGTGCAGACAGTTGGCAAGCCGGGTTGACAAAGGTGCTTTGCTCCACGCATCCCGATTGGATAGTCCGAATCCAAAAGACGGAATCCAATTTGAACTGTTTACAATTCAAAGGAAACCTTTGCGATAATTACGTCACTTATCCCGTTGAGAAGGCATTCACGCAGCTGCAAGATAGCCGAAGCCGACCAGTCTTCGCCAGCACAGCTTTTCGAAGCAGAGATTAAGGTGGAACCGAAAGACGCGCAGCTACGGGTAGATGGTCAACCAACGTCTCCCGGCGTACTCCGGGTTCCTGTTGGACCTCACGCGATGTACGTCGCGAAGGATGGTTATCGCCCGAATGAGCAAAGCATCGTGGTATTCCCGGACGTTAAGCCGAAACTGACAATCAAGTTGAAGAAGGTGAAAGGCTAACGCCTGTATCGGCCCGAAATTTTATCGCGGAGTGAATCGAGCGTTTGCCTCGCGGATGATGCTCTGATTTTACTTACATATTGCACAGGAGCAATTTGTGGCGGTACCCGATTTTCAAACACTCATGCGCCCGTTGTTAGAGCTGGCATCGGATGGCAAAGAGCATTCCCTCCGAGATGCGAGAGAAGCGCTTGGCAACCGGTTTAAATTGACCGATGACGAAAGAAAAGCGCTGCTTCCGAGCCGTCAGCCGATTTTCGGCAATCGCGTTGCATGGGCGAAAGTCTACTTACAACGAGCCGGTCTTTTGGACACGCCCCTACGGGGTCATTTCAAGATCTCCGACCGGGGGGTAGCTGAGTGAGAAAGTGCTTCGTCTTCCGCCGCAGTTCGCTCAACCATCGAAGCTGTATCTCCGAACCAGTCCTCAGTCGCTGGAGCAACTGCTCCGGATGCTTCGAGAAGTCGATTTTAAGAGCGCCCCAGTCCGGTCGCCGTCCGTCGGCATCCGTGAATCGGTACTCACGGCCGAGTTCCCAGGAGCTGAAGAGCTGTCCCGAACGCTCTAATATCGCCGGGTCTCCTGCCAATGCGACAACAGCGCGACCCACGAACAACGGGGACTCTGATTCCAGGAAGTTCTGGTCTTTCTTCCCCCCTTCGCGCCAGGTCTCCTCTGTGACGCTGAATCGCTCCAGCATCGTCTCCGATCTCAGAAACCCGGGAGTAATCGCGACCGCAGCTACGCCATGTGGTCGCAGTTCTGCCGCCATGTTGAGCGCTAGCCCTTTGAGCCCGAGCTTCACAGTCTGAGTCACCGGATTACCTCCGGCGCTGAGCACGTCGTTCTCTGTCACTTCGACAATGAGGCCTCGGCGGTTGCGAATCAAGTATGGAGCCGCATGCTTGGCGGTGATGATGTGAGAGAGGAGCGACTGACGGAACGCAGCTTCCGCATTCTTCAAGTCTGTTTTCCAAAAAGAACACCACTGCGCCATCAACGGGTTTTCGCCAGCGATGCTGTTCACTAGCAAGTCCAGTCTCCCGCATTCGCGGTCCACACGCTGGAAGAGGGCCTCCACCTCTGCTTCTACAGTGTGATCCACTCGAAGTGCGACGGCGAAGCCGCCGGCCGCGCTGATCATTTCGGCTGTCTCTTCGATCGTTTCAGGCCGATTGTACGGTGACGGGTTGCCGCGCAAGCTGCGCCCGGTGCAATAGACTTTCGCACCGGCTTCCGCAAGTGCCCGCGCGATTCCACGCCCAGCGCCACGCGTCGCACCGGCCACGACCGCGATGGTCCCCGCTAGCTTCTGCCCTCTTGCATCGGAGCGCCCTTGCGCATCGCGACCACTGGTTGACCGTTGAGGCTTCCTAGGCATACGTCCTCCCCATGCAAAAGATCCTATCCGAGTGAATCTGACGACTCAACCAATCTGGCGTACGATTTCACGCCCAGTTTCGAATTGCGTCGCGCCCTGTCGCATAGCGTTTACCGATCCCGCTTTGTGTTATCCGCTCGGCTTCGCCCGATTCTTACGCATCGAGTCGTTCACTCCGGATACTTGCATTTTTCTAATTTATTCATTATTGTTGAAGAAATGGGTAAACGCACACAACTTGGAGAACTCGAGTTGATCGTGATGTTGGCGTTACTCCGCCTCGGTGAAAACGCCTACGGTGTCCCTATCTCAAGAGAAATTGAACAACAATCTGGTCGGGAAGTAGCGTTGGGCAGCGTGTATGCCACCCTGGAACGACTTCAGGAAAAAGGCCTAGTGTCCTCCAATCTGGGTGAGCCTACGGCGGAGCGCGGTGGCAGGGCCAAGCGATATTTTCGCGTCACAACAAAAGGATTGCGTGAGGCTCGCGAAACACGGCAGGCCTTGATGAAATTGTGGCGCGGCCTGCGAGAGCTGCAGGGAGGCCAGGTATGAAGTCATCGCAGCCACCCTCACTGGCAACCTGGTTTTTGGAACACCTGGTGCCTGGGGGAAAGAACGAGGCTCTTGCAGGTGATTTGTTGGAGGACTTTAGGCGACGGGGTTCGGTCGCTTGGTATTGGCGTCAAGTAATCATGGCGATTCTGGTGGGTTTTTCCAAGGAACTGCGCACACGATGGATCGGGATTGTGTTCGCGATCATTTATAGCAGCGCGATTCCCTGGAAGCAGATTGGGCAGAATCTTGAGATCCAGTCTTTACTACTTTTGGGACTAAGACTGGCCTGGCCGGTATCCCTAATCTACCAAATTGGATTTCTGACCTTGCTCGACGCTGTCGCGTTATTGGCGGCACTCATCATGTACCTTGGGGCAACGAGGAGTCTCAATCTGCCCAGATTCTTGAGAGGGTTGTTGGTAGCTATTCTTGTACTCAGTCTTGGCAATATAGGGGTGGCGCTTTTGTGGATAATGCACCTCCCTCCGCTCTTTTTCTACTACGTGGTCTGGCGATTGCCTTTGTTCCTCGGTCTTGTTCTGGCCATGTGGGTAGCGCGTCCAAGCGCAGTACGTGCTGAGGCGACATGGCTTCCCGAATAAGCTGTACGCCACTCTCAACAAATTACACGCGTAACTCGGTTAGTTCTGGCACTGCTGACGAGCCGCAGGCCGTCATTTGCTCGGAAACAATCTGAAATCTCTGATCCTGATGTCGGCCTACGCTTTCGGCCGCGCGCGTACATACTGGCGAAGCAAAAGCGAATATAGTATTTTGTGACAATGGCGGCCCGATCTTGCCGAGTCACGATTCAGGATATCGATGGCGTACCGCATACCGTCGACGTGACGGCTGCTACGTTGTACGAAGCTGTGGCCTAAGGTCTCGCGGCGCTGCACGGCAATGAATGGGTTGGGGGAATCGCGCAGGGATTGAACGCCGCCAAGGTATCAGTCGCCGACGTTCGCGTCGAACACGAAGTTAAACTCAAGGATTTTACGAAATGGGTTGAGAGAACGGGCGGATCTCCACGCGAAGTGAGCGACCGTCACCGAATCAGGGCAATTCTCGGCATGCCAGCGACGCGCTAGGAGGTAACCGATGGAGTTATTCATCTTCTCGCGTTTTTATGCCTGCGCCGGCAATGAGAGTGCCGTTGAGGAGGAGTTGCGTAAGGTTCTCGGTCCTTCGCGCGAGGAAGCTGGCTGCCTGAGCGTTCACGCTTTCCGCTCGACCCGAGATCCGCGACTGTTCTACATTCACTCGCGCTGGACAAACGAGGCTGCCTTTGAGAATCACGCAAGTTTGCCGCATACGGTACGCTTCATCGAACGCGTGGAGTCCCTGATCGATCACCCTCTGGAGGTGACGCGAGCGGAGCTAATTGGTTGAGCGCGCTGGCGCGGACCATTGGTCTTCAATTGGTGTGTCATGCATAATACGGTCCGGATAATTGAATGGGTGAAAACTGCCTGATCGCCAGCCGCGCCCTCCAAAGATCCCTTTTGACGTTTTCCTCATCTGCTCCCGCGCTTCCGTGACTCACGTTTGTGTGACATCACGCGCGCGGAGATTCAACAATTCCTGATTGCAAAACTGAAGAACGGCTATGCCTGGGAAACGACTCACCATCTCCGCAGCCTGTTGAGCAAAGTTATCGGGACGGCTGTGGACTGGAACTACCTGTCTGATAATCCAGTGCACGGGGTAAGAATGCCGGAAACGTTCGCTCAAGCACCCACACCGATTCCTTTCGTTGGATGAGGTGCGGCGACTCATTGCTGCGGCAGATGAGCCGGTACGTACGATTGTGCTGCTGGCCGTAATGACGGGCTTGCGTATTGGGGAGATTCTGGCGCTCCGGTGGGGACGGATCAACTTTGCTGCTGGAACTTTGCGGGTCGAGGAGACTTGCTACAAAGGACACTTTGGCACTCCGAAGACGCGCGCCAGTCGCCGAGAGGTTCCACTTATCCCCACAGTGACTCAGGCATTGCAGGCACACCGCGTGAGTTGTAGAGATACCGCAAACGAGGCGTTGGTTTTTGCAACGCGGCACGGTACGCCACTCGCCTCGAACAATCTGCGGAAACGCCAACTACATCCGGCTTCTCAACGAGCGGGGCTCGGATCGATCGATTGGCATTCGCTACGGCACACGCATGGGACGTTGCTCCATGAGCAGGAAACGCCTTTGCGAGTAGCTCAAGCGCAACTCGGTCATTCGCACATGACGACCACGCTTCAGGTGTATACCCATGCTAGCGGAAGTGCTCAGAGACAAGCCGTGGAACACTTGGAATCCTTATTGTTCCCAAGTGTTCCCAAATTTGCTGAAGTCGGCCTAAAGCCGAATTAGCAAATGATTGAGATTGCAGGCAGATAGTTGGTGGACGTGGCCGGGATCGAACCGGCGACCCCCTGCTTGCAAAGCAAGCGTAAATTCAATCTAAGTCGTTGCTTCGGTTGCGCTTATCGTTTTGAAGCCCCGCTTAGGTTGCTCCAAAGTTGCTCCGAAAATGGCGGTCGATAAACAGCGTCACCGCCTAACTCACTAGAATCGCTGCCGGCTGGAACAGTGTTTCTCCAACCACGCAAGATACCGCGAGCCCGCTGGGTCCCAAAGCCAATCCAATTCAAGTTGCGTTAACTCAGCATCTGCTGGAGTTGTGGTATAACAGTTATACTAAGATGCGATTCCACTTTGACGAGCGGAAGAGCAAACGGTTAAAGGCGAACCCCAAACGGGGTATAGGGTTTGAGGAGGCGCAGGAAATCTTTTCGCATCCCTACTATCTTGACCAGCGCTCCGACATGCCGGAGCAGTACAGAGCTATCGGCTGGGTGGGAGAAAGATTATATGCGCTTATCGTTGAGGTGCGAGAAGACAAGGAAGGAGAGTATTACCACCTCGTGACTCTATGGAAAGCAACCAAGCAGGAGCAACAACTTTATGAAGAGCACTCGTAAACAGAAGAAGCCCGTGGCGGCAGAAACCATTGCGCGTCTCGCCGACAAGGGAAAGGATGTCTCGCGTTTTTTCACGAACTCAGGCCATATGATGGGTCCGATCCAACGGGTCAATGTAGATTTCGCGCCGCCAATGCTCGACGAACTGGACAACGCTGCAAGAGAACTGAACATCAGCCGCCAGGCGGTGATCAAGACCCTGATCCGACAGGCGCTTGACCAGCATTATCTGGCAACCGCACGCCAGCCTGCTGTGAAGGAGCGATAGGTCAGACATCCCTCAAACCGCCCGGCGCGAAGCACTCTACTTGCTCCGGTTGAACGCTGGCTGAAGCAAGGAATTGGTGACGCGGCCTAATCCGTAAGTGCTTTGCAATTTGAGTGAGCGACCTCACACATAGGTGTGAGCGACCCGAGACATAGGTAACAGATCGTACCGGACACATAGGTTACACTTTCCCCTTTTTTGGGGAGGGAGTGATGCCGTGGAAGGAGTGTTCGGTCATGGATGAAAGGCTGCAGTTTGTGGCTCGCCGGCTACGAACGATGAAAGCGCTAAGAAACGCGCCAACGCTGGTAAAGGCCCAACATAGCGCAGGCCGCGCTCATTGTAGGTCGGCCTACGAATGCGGTTCGAGGAGGCAATCGGCATGGCTCGGCGTATGGTTCCTTCCTCGTTTGAGTGCGACTGTGGTCACCAGTCGCATTTCTGTGAGGGCACGGTGCGTGACATGGAAGCGGACAGCCGTCGCCGACACAAACGGATGCACCTGCTGGATTCAGAGGCCGAGGAACACGCTATCGAGTTCGAGGAAGGAGTGGCAACTGCGGTTATTTGTCCGAAGCAGGGTCGGCGCAAAATCACGGACTGGTTGGATCCCTGAAATGTCCCGAAACGGTTCTGTTCCCAGCTTTAGCTAATAATTGAAATCCGGGGAGATGGTTGGTGGACCAGACCAGCGCCAGTTGGAACCGCACGGTCGGTTGGCTCAGACAGCTCGACGCTCTGGAAACCAGTTTGGCCCGCTAGCCAGCGAATGCAGGGTTGCCTCGTCTTCGCTAGCAGCTATAGGCGGCGACGTTCTACTTCGCCGCGCTCCCAAGATGCCGCTCGAACCACTGCACCATTGCGGCATTGGCGCGCTCGAGATCGGCGCCCTCGAACCCGTGCCCCGCAGCGGCGGCGGCTGCGCCCGGCGCCGCAGTCACTCCAGCCGCTGCCGAGAGCAGCTGGCCCAAATCGCTCGCCGGTGTGATCTTCCGATGCCAGCCTGGAGACAACGCGTCGAGCAACAGCCCGTAGCCGGCTCCAGACGCGTACGCGAACGTCCGGACGAAGGATGTACCCGTCTCCGAGCCCGCCAGGGTGGCCGTGGCGTGCCGGCTCGCGTCCTCCGCGCTGTCCGACCCGGTCACGTATTGCGTGTACGTTGCGATCCCCTCGTTGATGTCGATGGCGTGCTCCTGCGCCGCGGCGCCGGGAAAGCGCTGGTGGCGCGCCGCGCGAAACGCTAGCGCATCCGCAATGGCGGACGTGCGCGCCGCGCCAGAGGCGCCAAGCGCCCGCGCCAGGGCCCGCCACTCGAGGCGCATCCAGTAGCGGCCCTCCAGCGAATCGAGGTGAATGTTTTCGCCAGCGCCCGGAGCTATCAGCCCGAGGCGGGGCTGGATGCAATGAAACAGCTCGTGCATGAACAGCCGCCCGCGCTCCCCCTGATCATCCTTGGGGATCATTTGCCAGTCGTACGCGGACCACGTGATGCCGCCCCACTGGACCGGGGCGTTCACGAAGCCGATCGCGCGGGGACGGTCACCAGCCGGCGCCGGCTGACTCGTGGCGATCGTCCGGGTGGCGGCGTCCGCAATCACCATGGGGCCGCAGAGCGACACGCCCCACAGCCGGCCGCCGTCACGCTCGCAGAGAGCCTGTGCTTCCTTGAAGTACCGCTCGGCGCGCTGTTGATCGACTTGTGCCACCGCAGGCGGCGGGTGGCCTATAACCACGTACGCCAAGATTGCCGTGCAAGACATTGATATCCGCATCGTCCCCTCCCTCGCGGTCTTTGAGATGCGCGATTGTAGCGCTAACCTGGGGCACAGCCTTCACAAACTACTTTTTTTCGCAGAGACAGATTGGTACCGGGGCATGCGGAAGCGGGATACCCTCGCCCAATCGACGAAACCAACCGGTGGTCATTGGGATTTCTCTTCCCAATAATAAGCAATACCAGTTCGATTACGATCCAACCTATGGTGTGCTGAGTCAGATTACGTATCCAACGCGCGGGTATGTGAAATATGAATGGGGGCTGAACCCACTGTCAGAGGCGAACACCTGGACGGATGGCTCCCCCTTTCCCGTTCCATCTGGCTGCACGTACATTAACGACTGGCCTGCAATCAGTCACCGCTACGTGAGCTTTGACGGTACTACGATTGCATTGCAACAGGATTTCAGCTATTCGACTACGTGGGTGCCGAGCACAAATATATGGAGCACCAAACAGACTACGGTAACGACGCGATCTGTTAAGGGGCTGCGAACCAGTTTGCACCCTCGGGGATCTGGAGATCGTTGACCAGGTCATCGAACTGCTTTGGATTGCGGTCCTTTACAGCCCTAAGAATCGCCTCAAGCTCTGATTGCAGGCCTGCCGCCGATTCGGGAATCACGCCGGCGGTTTGCGATGTCGAAATTTCTTTTCTCGTGGTGGTGGCCGTCAAGTCAGCGTTCGGGACAGTCGAAACCACGTGACAAACGAGCCCAAGTAGTCCAATTCTCAGAGTTAAAGCATTCATTCTGGGCATTCTTAGTTTCCCTGGGGTACCTGTATCACCAGCGGCCACATACGCGATATTCTAAACTTAACTGCGATCGACGCAGGCGGGAATCTTCTAGATTTCGCTATTCAAGTTAACGGCAACTTCGAGAGTCGCAAAGATCAGTTCCTTTAGACAGTGTGAGTCCCACTCGAAAACACGTTGCTTGGCTGTACATTCTAAGGTACAGTTGTACTATATAAGGTGCAGGATGGCAGAAGAAGATCAACAGCCGCGAAAAATCTCGCTGATTTTTTACCGCCTGCGGCCAGGAAGTGAGCCCGTGCGGGAGTGGCTGAAAGGATTGCCGGAAGCCGAGCGCCACGCCATAGGGAAAGACCTGCTGCGTGCGCAATGCATTGGCCCGCCGGGATGCCGCTGTGCCGGCCGTTGGGAAGCGGTTTGTGGGAGATCCGGACGGACCTGCCGACGAAACGGACGGCGCGTGTGCTGCTTTGCCTTTACGAGGAGCACCTCGTTGCGCTGCACGGGTTTATCAAGAAAACCCGCACAACGCCGGATGATGATTTGGCATTGGCGCGCAAGCGCCAGAAGGAGCTAAAACGATGAGCAAGAAGCGCAAGAATCGGAAGAAACTCATGGGTTCAAGCATTGATGATTTCCTTAAGGAAGAGGGCATCTTTGAAGAGGCCCAAGCACAGGCGGTCAAGGAGGTGGTCGCGTGGCAGCTCGACAAGGCCATGAGAAAGCAGAAAATATCCAAAAACAAGATGGCCACGCTGCTCAAGACAAGCCGCACCCAAGTTGACCGGCTCCTTAATCCGAAAAACGACATCACGCTTTCCAGCCTGCAACGCGCGGCGGCGATGGTCGGACGGCGGGTGATGATCGAGTTGGTTTGACAAAATGGAACTCCATTCGCGCGATGGAGTTCCATTTTGGCAGCGGGCGATAGAATTGTCGCCGAACCGGCTCGGCGCGAGTCTCGCGATCCAGTATTTGGTGCCAAAATCGCGTGGGGTCGCTGTTTCACAAACGCCTGAAGCCGCAGAACATCGAGTGCAGATCGATGCGCGGGGAGTCCCCCATGTTCTCGATGTAAAGCTGGGGCCACTCTCTACACCTGAGGAGGGAAGGCGCGCTTACTCAATCGACCTCGCTTGCCTTGTCAGGTGGAGTGATTGCGACGCGCCCTCAGCAATTTTTCCGCCAGGGTTGGCAGATAACGAATAGCTCAACTTGAACGCACGCTTCCTCGAACTTCTGGAATTAATTAAGAAAGGTCAGGCAGCAACCATGCTGATTCCGCATAATTTGGGCCGCATGCTTACCGTGGCACTTTTCGCTTTCGTAGCCATCGGCTATCCTGCCCAAGTAACGCGAGCGCAGGAGTACCCCTATAGTGGCGCCTTTGGTCCTCCGAGTGAACGCGATAAGATCCGTGCCAAACTTCAATTTACAAGGGACCAAAAGGGAAGAACAAAGGCAAAATTCATTGTCGATTTCATCCATCTGCCACCCAAACAACGAATCGAGCAGTGGCTGAAAATCCCACCTGTTTTGTACGGATCGACGGGTGAAGGGCCGTTTCTGTTTCCGAGCGATCGGAATCCGAGAGGGCACCAGACGGGTCTCAAAACTGTTTGGCGAAAAACTCTTCGACGAGCA
>Ga0209011_1000485_pt1 | contig 15131 bp, 16 predicted proteins | sample BlaSpr_A8_OM1_M3_FD_187986 | JGI IMG/M metagenome (GOLD analysis project Ga0209011, IMG submission 187986) | Forest soil microbial communities from Thunder Bay, Ontario, Canada - Black Spruce, Ontario site 2_A8_OM1_M3 (SPAdes) (version 2) | ecosystem: Environmental > Terrestrial > Soil > Boreal... | reverse complement strand
GAGTTCGTGATCAAGCCCGGTGTCCAGGAGATCACGATGATCAGGGAGTTCGACGCGCCGCGCGACGTCGTGTTCGAGGTCATGATGGACCCGAACGCGATTCCGCAGTGGTGGGGGCCGCGGGCTTACTCGACGAAGGTCGACAAGATGGACGCGAAGTCGGGTGGGACCTGGCGGTTCATCCACGCGGACGACAAGGGGAACGAATACGGTTTCCACGGCGTCTATCACCTGGTCGAGCCAAATCACGTGATCCAGACCTTCGAGTTCGAAGGCGTGCCGGGGCGCCCGGCGCTCGAGACGATGACCCTGGAGGACATCGGTGGTCGGACCAGGATGGTGCAGCACTCGGTGTTCCTGTCTCTCGAGGACCGCGACGGAATGGTCCAGTCGGGGATGCAGGGCGGTGCCTCGGAAACCAATGACCGGCTGGCCGCGCTTGTCGCGGAGCGCTTGAAGGAAAAGCGCCGCTAATTTCGGATCAGACGCACGTGCGCGACAGCGGGTGAGCTGACCAGTTCGACGCATCGATAACCGACGGGTCCGCCGTCGAGATGGTCGAAAAGGCGCTCCCCGCTGCCGAGCAGGACTGGCACTATCGCAAAGTGCATCTCGTCGATCAGTCCCGCCCGCAGGTACTGCTGAATCGTCGAGGCGCCGCCGCCGAGCTTGACGTCAGCCCCGGCGGCTGCATCGAGTGCCCGCTCCAGCGCAGCTTCGATCCCGTCGGTGACGAAGTGAAATGTCGTGCCGCCTTGCAACGTGATCGGCTCGTGCGGGTGGCGGGTCAGCACGAATACCGGGTGGTGAAACGGCGGGTCGTCGCCCCACCAACCCGTCCAGTCGGTGTTGTTCCATGCCCCGCGAATCGGGCCGAACATGTTGCGCCCCATAATCGTCGCCCCGATTCCTTTGTCACCTTCGGATGCGAAACGGTCGTCGATCCCTCCCTCGCCGCCTTCCTGGTGGTGGAACCGGCGCCATCCGCGCGTGGCGATGATCCAATCGTGCAAGGCCAATCCACCCACCCCGAGCGGGTTGTCCAGGCTCTGGTCAAGTCCGGCCGCGTACCCGTCAAGCGAGACCGAGAAGTTTGCGACGCGCAGCTTGGGCATCAAACTATTGTCCGTGACGCGGCCATCGATGTTCGAGTTCGCCGGCGGGGAAGAGGCATTCCTCGCCCTGGCCGCCGCGCACCACGAGCGCTGCCTGCAGGACCCGGAGCTCAATCATCCCTTCTCCGATGGCGGAGACCCAAATCACCTCGAGCACCTGGCCGCGTACTGGGCTGAGGTTTTTGGTGGGCCGCCGCGCTACTCGGAATCGCTGGGCGGCCACTCCGGGATGCTCGAAATTCACGCGCGCCACGGCTCCGGGGATGACTACGGGCCTCGCTTCGTTGCCTGCTTCATGCAAGCCGCCGACGATGTCGGCCTACCGGACGACCCGGACTTTCGGGCCCAGCTCCGCGCGTACATGGAGCGGGCGACCACCGAGGTGGTTGCGTACGCGCCCGCCGACGCGAAGGTGGAACCGGGTTTGCCAGTGCCTCGCTGGGGCTGGAACGGCCCGGAGTAGATCTACCGGCTGAGCGCGGCGAAGAGGTCCACCACGTTGCCGTCGGGGTCGTGGATCTGGGCGTAGCGCTGGCCCCAGAAAGCGTCCCAGGGTTCCTTGTACGGCTTGGCGCCCGCTTTGACCAGCTCCGCGAACTTCTGGTCGACGGCGCCCGGGGAATCGAAGAGAAACGCGACCGCCATGCGATGGCCGCCTGACGGTGCGGCCCAGTCCGGGTCGAAAGAGCGGATCGTGTCTTCGGTATCCAGGGCGAATCGGATGCCGCCGTCCAGCGTCGCCTCCACGTGGCCGTGACCCTCCGGGTCGTGCGGCTCCGGAAACTTCACGCCAAGGCGCCGATAGAAGGCAATCGAATTCTCCATGTCCGAGACGATCACTCCGACGACGTCGAGGCGGGGCTCTGCCACGCCTTCCATCGTAAGGTCGCCGACACTTTTCCAGCGCCGGGGTCGTTAATACTTCATGGCCCGGATCAAGATGGTCGACGAGGCGGACGCCGAAGGGCCTCTCGCCGAGGAATACGCCAAGGCCAAGGCGGCGAGCCCGCTTGGCATCGTCGCCCAGATCATCAAGACCATGAGCCTGCGGCCGGATTTCCTGGCCGCCATCCAGGCCGCCTCGCGCATGCACTTCACCGACGGGGCGCTCACCCGGGCCCAGCACGAGATGGTCGCGTCGTATGTGTCCGCGCTCAACCACTGCAGGTATTGACTCAGCGCACACACCTGGTTCCTGCAGTTGCAGGGCAAAGAGTTCGAGGGGACGGCGGCGGCGCTCCGCAACGGTGACCTCGACGCGGCGGGCCTTTCGCAGCCGGAGCGCTTGCTGCTGGAGTTCGCCGGCACGATCAGCGGCGCGGCCTATCGCGTCACGGACGAGCAGGTAGAGGGCCTGCGCGATGTGGGGTGGACCGACGAGCAGATCGCCGAGGCAGCGTATGTGGCGGCGTTGTTCAGCCTTTTCGTGCGCCTGGCCGACACATTTGGCATCGAGCCTCCTGCGATCTACGAGCCGGACGGGATTCCTGGAGCGGTCTCTTCTTCTCGCCCCTCTCCCTAGCGCTCTTCTTCCTCGCCCCTCTCCCTACCCTCTACCTGAAGGGGAGAGGGGGGTTAGGGGGCGGGCGCCAATCCCTGGAAGGTGTAGTCGATCGCGATCGTCGCGTAGTTGAAGCCGGGGGCGTTGGCCCCGATTCCCCAGGCCTTCGCATACGGCGTTGTCTTCTGGGACACCACGTTGCCGGAAGCGTCCCTCGTCGTAAGGGTGCTCGTGCCATGAAGCGAGACACCGATCAATCGCGATGCCTGGCTGCTGAACTTCGGCAGCCACAGAGTGATGGTGATCTGGTCGAAGTTGTAGGTCTTCTGGATGATCACGCCAGCCGCGATGTCGTCGTTGATCACTTCGACGAACTCCTTGAGGCCATCTTCGGAAGCGCCGAGCTCCGCGAGCTTCAAGTCATGTGCGCGGCGTGCCTCCGACTCGATGATGAGGTCGAGCACCACGTCATGGGCCATCCTGGCCGCGTACTGCGGCGTCACCGACGGGCTGAATGCAGTCACGTTCGAGGCGATCGCGGGCGTGGGTATCGGCGGAAGGACCCACACACGCGCCGATCCCGAAACCGGCGCGAGATTTCCAATTGGTGGCAGGGCGGTCGCAGCATCGCCGGCGATCCAGCCCGCGATGGCCGGCCCTCGTCCCACCTTGAGTGACAGCGCCGGCGTCGAGCCGTCAGCGAGCCCGGCGGCGGGCTGCGGTCCGTGAGTCGACAGGTCGGAAGCGATGGGAACGCATCCCACGCAGAGCATCGCGACGGCGAAACCGACCGGCAGCCGGCGGCCCAGATGGAAAAAGCCGGCCGCGGATCTCATGCCTTCTTCCAGTGGCTCCAGGAAGCTGACGAGCGCAAATCGCAATGCGCATGCGACCACCAGGCTACCCAGGATCGCCGTCTTGGTCCAGAACTCGAGCGAGGTCGGGCCCAGCAGCAGCACCGCCAGCAACGCGACCAGCACCCCGAAGACGACTCGCGCCACCTGGCCCTCCGGCACAGTCTTGGGGTCGGGCATCATGAAGAAGGCGAAGATCAAAATTTCCGGCGACGTGACCAGGACCTGCCAGAGATAACTTCCGCACATGGGAGTCACGTGCCAGCTGGCGACCATGCAGTGGTCTGGCACGGGAGCCAGCGCCAGGGCGGTGAAGATGGCGAAGGCAGCCATGAACCCGAGCACGAGGCCGAGCAGGCGCAGCTCCCATGCGATCAAGAGCCCGCCGACGATCAGGATCGCGTAGGTCAGCATCATCCATCGCCCCAGCGGCACCCACCACAGGTCCAGTGGCTCGGTGCGCTGCGGACCGAGGACGATGAAGGCGAGCACCAGCGCCACGTTGGAGGGGTTGAAGATATGCCGTCCCTTCCACCGGATCAGGTATTTGGTCGCCATCCCGAAGGCGACCACGCCGATGAAGATCCAGATCCCGCGGGTGCTCCACCACTGTCCGTGAAGCGTGCCCGGAACTCGAAGGATGAAAGCGGTGCTGTTGCCGGTCAGCAGGCCGCTGGCCGGCCACATGATGGTCTTGTCCTTGAAGAATGAGACGACGAACTCGATCAGTGCGCCGGTCGCCAGGCACGCGAGAATCTGGGCTATGGAGAGCCGGAAGCCGAGGACGGTCTGGCCCAGCACCTGTAGGGTCAGCAGCACCACCGCGACGTGGAGCCTCGCGTCTCGGAGGCTGGGCAGGATGACGGGATACTCCCTGCCGCGAATGCGCACGGTCGGCCTTGCCGGCCGGGCCGGCGTGGCGCCCAGATCGCGCAGGATGGCGGACCGTCGCGCTGCTTCGGTCATATGTTGGTAACGGCCCGAGTATGGCCGCCGTTACAAAAGCAAAGTATGTCCGCCGGCCTCCGCCTTGCGTCGTGTCTGGTGGGACTCGCGCTGTTCAGCGCCTGTGACTCTTCTTTCGGCATCGGGTCGCCGACGACGCGTGCCCTGGAGGCCGGCGCCGCGGACACGCTGAGTGCGGCAAAGAGCTTTGAGATCATCGGCTCCTACACCGAATCCAGCGCCCAATGGTCGATCGACCTGCAGGTGACCCGACCGACAACCCAGCATGCGGTGGTCAGCTCGGCTGACGTGAAGCTGGAGGCGATCGCCGTCGGCGGCGACGCCTACTTTCGCGGGAAGGAGTTCCTCTCGCAGCACATGGGCCAGGACACGCTTTCCCGGAACCTGGTCAAGGCTGCGGGAAATTCATGGTGGAAGGGCTCGTCCAACACTCTGCCTCAGCTGTCCGACTTCACCGACGGCGCCACCTTGAGGGAGACATTCCTCGGTACCGCTGTGACGCAGCGCACCGATCATCTGCTGGTCGACGGGCTGGACGCGATCGAGCTGTCCGGCGCCCGAGCCGACGTCTTCATCGTGGCCAGTCCGCCCTACCGGGTGCTTCGCATTCACCTCAAGAGTGGCGTGGTCATCGACGGCATCAGCGACGGCGACCTTCATTTCAAGAACTTCGACCAGGACTTCCACACCGTGGCGCCGACCGACGTGATCGACTTCTCGAACCTCTCCACACTGCCTCCGATCTACAGCGTGGTGTCTGTCGACGCTTCCGGATGCGGCGCGCCGTGCGTGGTCTCGGCCCTGCTGAAGAACCTGGGCGGGATGACAGGCGCTCAGGCGCCGTCCACCGTCACGTTCACCATCACCGACGCGGCCACACGACAGGTCCTCGGCAGCTGCAAGGTGCTGGTGCAGCCCGACGTCGGGTACAACTCCACAACCAGTGTTGGGTGCGCGATGCCGGGACTCAACAATCAGCTGGTCAACGCAGCTACCGTTACCGCCACGGTTGAGAATCCCGGCCGAGCGTGACCTCCGTCCACCCCCACCCTGACCCTCCCCCTGAAGGGGGAGGGAATAGGCGGACGCGCCTCCTGGACGCCGCTCTCGCCGTAGCCCTGTTTGCCCTGGGTCTCGCTTTTCGAGCGACATTCATCCGGCAGGGCTTCAACCCGACCGACGAAGGCTGGTTGCTGAGCGCAGGGCAGCGCATCGTCTCCGGCCAGGTCCTCTATCGGGACTTCGACATCTCGCTGCCCCCATTCAGCCCGTACAAGGTGGCCGCGCTGCTCACCTTGTTTGGTGACGGGTACACGGTGCTTGCAGCGCGCTGGGCCTTCGTGGTGGAGGCGACCCTCGGGTCGGTGCTGGCTTATGTGATCATCCGGCGCTTCGCGGGTCCGGGCACTGCTTTCTTGGTCACCATTCCTACGGTCTTCTTCTCGGTCCTTTTCTACTACTTCGACAACTACACGTACGACGGCGAGATCCTCTTGCTGGGAGCGGTGGCGCTGCTGGTGCACTCCCGTCTCGGCGCTCGAACGCCACTTGCGCTGGCCGGAATCCTGGCCGGACTCGCCATCCTGGCGAAGCCGACCTTTCTCCTTTTTATCCCTGTAGTGCTGCTGCTGCGACCCGTCACGTGGGTGTTGACCGCGGCGCCTCCATCTCCTCTCGAGGCCGCCGTGGCTGGGGGATGGCGATGGTTTCTCGCCGGATGCGCGCTCGGCCTGGCCCCCGCGTTTGTCTACTTCGGCCTGGCCGGCGCGGAGCCGCGGTTTCTGTACGACGCAGTGGTCCTGCCCGCGCAGGCGCATCCGGTGGCGCTGGACTACTTGATCTGGCAGGACATGCCGCGTCTCTTCAACGTGCTCCACGACGCCGTTTTCGCGGGAATGCTGCTGCTGATCTTCCGGGCTGCCGCACAAAGCGGCACGGCGGTCCGCGTCGCCGGCCTCTGTCTGGCAGTCGTGCTGCCTGTCCTGCTGGTGATCCTGGTCCTTCGAGTCAGGCCCAGCGCCATGCTCCTGCTGACGCTGGGCCTCCTGCTGGTGCTCGGGATCGCCGCCGCCGTAGCCGCGCGGTGGCGGCAATATCTGCCGGCCGGCCTTGCCCTTCTCGGGTTGGCTCTTCAGTACATGGCTCAGCTCGGTTTCAGCGGCGTCGGTCTTTCGTACCTTGGCGCCTATCTCAGCGTGCCTGTTGCGGGTCTCTTCCTGGTCAAGCTGGGGCCTGGGCGAAATCCGCTGACCGTAAGGGAGCGGGCGCTGGTCCTGGCACCGGCCGTTCTGCTGTCTGCTTTTCTAGTCTGGCTTTCGGTGGACGTGGTCAGCCGGTCGGTTTATCGGGACGCTCCCCGTGCGCAGCTGACCGCATCCTTCGCCACTCCAAAGCTGGCGGGAGTGTTGAGCACGCAGGCCCAGGTCCAGCAGATAGATGAGGTCGTCGCGATCGTCGACCAGTATTCGAAACCCGGCGATCCCATCTTTGTGATGCCGGACTTCCCGATCCTTTACTACCTGACCGGGCGGACCAACCCGACGAGGCAAGATTGGTACTTCCCCTGGACCATCACCGAGGCAGACAGCCGGCAGGCAGTGCTGGACCTGGAGCGACATCCTCCGCGCCTGGCCCTCATCCAGGTCTACGACGCGGCTGAAATCGATCCTGCACGGCGCGCGCCGATCGACTATCAGGCGGTCTCGGTCTGGAAGCCCATCTACGACTACCTGACTGCGAACTACACCTTGGTGGGTGAGCGCGCAGGGCTCCTGGTGTACGTCCCTCGTACCTAGCCGGCCACCGGCAGGACGTGATTTCCCTTGAACTCCTGAGGCCGGAGCGATAGGGTTGAGTTCACCGCCTAGGGTTGCGGTTCGGCCGGAGGGGGGTGGGGGGCCTGTCCCGCTGCCTCAAACATGGAGGGTAGGCCATGGATGCTGGCAAGACGCCGCCGGGGGCTCCGCCGCCCAATGACCAGGTTCATTGGGAAGGCCTCGAGGAGACCCCCGAATTCAAAGAGCTGGTCCGGGCGCGCTGGCGCTTCGTGGCCCCCGCGACAGTCTTCTTCCTCGCTTACTACTTCGCGCTCCCGCTGAGCAACGGTCTTTTCCCGAACGTGATGCGGACAGAGATCATCGGCCACATCAACCTCGCCTACTTCTTCGCCCTCTCGCAGTTCATCGTCGCCTGGGTGTTGGCTTATTTCTACATCCGCCAGGCCACCCGGGTGTTCGACCCGCTGGCCGAGAAGGTTCGCCAGCGCGCGGGTAGGGGGCGGTAACGATGAGCATCACATTCGTCCTCTTCCTGATCATCGTCGCGATCACGCTCGGGATCACCCTGTGGGCGGCGACCCGGACTAGGACCACACTGCAGTTCTGGGCCGCCGGCCGCACGATCAAAGGCTGGCAAAACGGGCTCGCCATCGCCGGCGACTACATGAGCGCGGCGTCGTTCCTGGGCATCGCCGGGTTGATCGCGTTCAACGGCTACGACGGATTCATGTACTCGGTCGGCTGGCTCGTCGCCTACCTGACGGTGCTCTTCCTGATCGCCGAGCCGATGCGCAACACCGGCAAGTACACGATGGCCGACGTGCTCGCCTTTCGCATGTCGCCGGTGCCGGTGCGTTCCGCTGCCGCAATCTCCACCATCGCCGTCAGCGCGAGCTACATGATGGCCCAGATGATCGGGGCCGGAAGCCTGATCAAGGTCTTGCTCCCGGACCTGGACAAGACGCTGAGCCCGTACTTCCAGTGGTCGATATTCGGCACCAAGCTCGATCCCTCGATCACCCTGGTCGGCGTGCTGATGATGGTCTACGTGATCCTCGGCGGCATGGTGGCGACCACGTGGGTCCAGATTGTCAAGGCAGTGCTCCTGATGGCGGGCGCGATCCTGCTCAGCTTCCTGGTGCTGCTGTATTTCAACTTCAACATCCTCGCGTTCTTCGACAAAATCTATGCGGTCAAGGACACAGCGACGAAGCTGCCCTTCACGAGCCCCGGCATCCTTTATGTGTACGGGAAGACAACGGTCTGGGGCATCGACAAAGCCCTGCTCGAGAACGTTTCGCTGGGCATGGCCTTGATCCTCGGCACCGCCGGCCTGCCTCACATCCTGATGCGCTTCTTCACAGTGACGAATGCCAAGGCCGCGCGCACCTCCGTCGCGTGGGCGATGGGACTGATCGGCTCCTTCTACATCATGACCACGTTCCTCGGCTTCGGAGCCGCGGCGCTGATCGGCAAGGCCAACATCTGCGCCAGGGTCGTCGAGGGCTTCAAGTGCGCCCCGGGGCTCAAGCCGAACAACAACCTTTCGATGCCACGGCTCGCCGACTTCCTCGGCACTCACTTTTTCGGCACCGCGGGCGGCGAATTCCTGCTCGCCTTCATCACAGCCGTCGCCTTCGCGACGATCCTGGCTGTGGTCGCCGGCCTGACGCTGGCCGCGGCCAGCGCCTTCTCGCACGACTTCTACGTCAACGTGATCCGGACCCAGATCTTCAAGGGCGAAGTGAGCGAGCGTGAGCAGGTGACCGTCGCGCGCATCACCTCGGCGCTTGTGGGTCTTCTCTCGATCTGGCTCGCCGCCAAAACCGGGGCCACCGCCAACGTGGCGGCGCTCGTCGCCGGCGTCGCCTTCGTCATCGCTTCGTCGGCGAACCTGCCGGCGATCCTGTTCACCCTCTTCTGGAAGCGGTTCAACACCTGGGGCGCCGTCGCCTGTTTGGTCGGTGGCACTGTCGTCACCATCTGGCTGGTGGCTGTCGGGCCGGGCTGGACCCTTCCCGCCGTCGCGCATCCCGCGTTCCCGCTCCAGAACGTGGGCATCGTCGCCATCCCCGTCGGTTTCATCCTGGCGATCGTTGGTACCTACATCGGCGATCTGGCCAAGGCCGACCGCCTGGCTGAGGTGAAGTTCCACGAGATCGACGTCCGAGCCCAAACCGGGGTTGGGGCGGAAGTCAGCCCGGTACCGGCCTGAGCAGCAAATTCGCGATCAGGGGGCGGCTGCGGCCGCCCCCTTAACTATTTTCCGTGAGCAATAGCGAGCTCGATTGAGCAACAACGAGCTTGTTTCGCTCGGGTCCCTGGGCGTCGCGAGCCTTCTGGCCACGGCGTTCCTCATCAACTCCTGGCGCAAGCGCAAGACGCGGCCGCCTCTCTACGCCGCAATAGTGGTAGTTGTCGTCGCCGCGGGCGCCATCGTGGTCGCGCTGCTTGGCGTGCCGTATCGGCAGGTGACGGGAACGGCCTTCATCGTGGAGATGCTGGTGGTGCTGGTTTCCGCCCGGACTGACCGCCGGCCCCGCTAGGTTCTCCACACCGAGTAGACTCGCCGCGCTTTGCTCTGGGCGATCATCCCGCTTCAGTGGTTGCACATTCTTATCGCAATCTTCTGGTTCGGCTCGTCGCTGACGCTCAACCTCGCCCTCGTGCCAGCGCTCAAAATCATGCAGTTCGACGCGCAGAAGTCATCACAGCCTTCGAGGAAAAATACGGGCGCATCGTTGCGGCTGCCGGCGGGCTCACCATCGTCCTGGGAACCCTGCGGGGAATCGTCGGTGGCGTGCTCGGTGAGCTGCGCACCGCGTACGGCGTGACCTTCATCGCCTCTGTGGTGCTCACGATCGGTATCGCGGTGATCGGCGCCCGGCTGACCGGGCCCATGTTCTCGAAGCTCAGTGGCGCAATGAGCCGAGAGGAGGTCGACGCGCTGCTCCCTCGGGCGAGTCGCTACGCACGGATCGAGCTGGCCGCGTTCCTCGTGGTGTTCACCCTGATGATTGCCATGAGGTTCGGCCTCTAGCAGCCCTGACTACCCGGGGCGCACTACCTTATCTACGTGGCAATCCTGGTCTGCGACGTAGGCCCGCGGGACGGCCTCCAGAACGAGGAACGGACGCTGGAGCCCGCCGTTCGCGCCGAGCTTTGCGACCGCCTGGCGGCCGCCGGGCTGACGCGGATCGAGGCGGCCAGCTTCGTCAACCCGAAGCTCGTGCCTCAGATGGCGGGTGCCGAGGAGGTGATGGCGGCGCTCCATCGGCAGGCAGGTACCTCGTACGCGGGCCTCGTCCTCAACGAGAAGGGTTATGAGCGTGCGCTGGCGGCCGGCGTGGACGCGGTGCACTACGCCTTTTCGGCCACGGATGAGTTCGGACGCCGGAATCAGAACGCAACGACCGAGGAGGGGCTGAAGACAGCGCTGGCGTTAGTTGCCCGGGCGCGCAGCGAGAGGATGCCGATCACGGTGACTCTGAGCGTCGCCTTCGGGTGTCCGTTCGAAGGACCGGTGCCGCCCGAGCGTGTGCTCAACATCGTCGAGCACCTGATGGCGGTGCCGCCCGACGAGATCTGCCTGGCCGACACGATCGGTGTGGCAGTGCCGTCGCAGGTGAAAGAGCTCGTCGGCGGCGCAATGCGGCTTGGGGCGACCGTGGGCGCTCACTTCCACAACACCCGCAACACGGGCTACGCGAATGCGGTCGCCGCTTTGGAGGAAGGCGCCGTTTCTTTGGACGCGTCGGTGGGAGGGGCGGGCGGGTGCCCGTTCGCACCGAAGGCCACCGGCAATATCGCCACTGAGGACCTGGTCTATCTGCTGCGCGGCCTGGGCGTCGCCACGGGAATCGACCTCGACCGGCTGATCGAGACCTCGCAGTGGCTGGCGGGTCAGCTGGGGAAGGAGCTGCCGGGCATGTTGGCGCGCGCGGGTGACTATCCGAACAAACGCTGACCGTAAGCGCGCAACATTTGCTTGATGGCTAAGAAGGCCGTGAAGAAGGCCGCAAGTCCCCACCGCGTCGCCGTGATTCAGCACCCTCCGGTCACGCTGCACCGGCAGAAAACTCTGGAGCGGGGAGTGGGGTTGCTCGAAGAGGCTGTGCGTGGTGGCGCGCGGTTGGTGTCGTTTCCCGAGACCTGGCTGCCCGGCTATCCCGAGTGGATATGGCGCTTGCGCCCGGGCGAGGACTACGCGCTCACCGGCGAGATCCATGGCCTCCTGATCGAGAACGCGGTGGATTTGAAGGCGGGCGACCTCAAGCCGATCCAGGCGGCGGCGCGCAAATTGAAGGTGACGGTGTCGATCGGCATCCACGAACGCGACGGGGAGTACAGCCGCGGAACCCTCTACAACACGGTGGTCCTGATCGGACCGGACGGCGAGGTGCTCAACCGCCATCGCAAGCTGATGCCGACCAACCCAGAGCGGATGGTGTGGGGGACCGGGGACGCGAGCGGGCTGCGCGTGTCTGAGACTCCGATGGGCCGGGTGGGCGGCCTGATCTGCTGGGAGAACTACATGCCGCTGGCTCGGTTCGCCGTTTTTGCTCAAGGTTGCGAGATCTACGTCGCGCCGACGTGGGCCGCGGGGAGCACGTGGGTCTCGACCATGCGGCACATCGCCGCCGAGGGCCGGTGCTGGGTGTTGGGGAATGGGACCGCGATGCGCGGCAAGGACATTCCGAAGGATTTTCCGAAGCGTGCGCAACTCTTTCCTGACCTGGAGGCCTGGTACAACCCGGGCGATTCGGTGATCGTCGATCCGCGCGGGACGGTGGTGGCCGGTCCGCTGCACGAAGAGCACGGCATCCTGTTTGCTGAGTGCGATCCTTCGGTCGCGTCCGCCGCGAAGCGAACGCTGGACGTCGCGGGACACTACGGGCGGCCGGATATCTTCAAGCTCGAGGTCAACCGAGAAATTCTGGCGCCGATCGACTTCGGCTAGCTGCAACGAGTCGGCGGCGGCACCCTTAACAGGCTGGGTTGACTCTCAAACAGATGTTCGTATGCTGGGCTCATGGCCGAATTGGCGAGCGACGCAGCGGAAAGCGAGGAGCTGATCCGCCTTTGCCGTGAGAGTGATCTGCTCAACCTGCAGATCGCGGCAGTTGCGGCACGGTTCGCCGAGGGTGACGCCTGGGATTTGGATGGGTCGAACAGCGCTATCGACTGGATGCGTTTCAACTGCCACATGACGAGCAACACGGCGGCCGACCTGATCGCGGTCGGCAAGAACCTTTGGCGAATGCCCGAGAGCGTGCAGAAGGTCGGGCAGGGTGAGATCGGATACGCCCACACCAAAGCCATGGCCAGGACGGCGGCTGCTGCAGGACCTAAGTTCGATGAAGCGCCGCTTCTAGAGAAAGCGCGCGAGAACTCGCCCGGCAAGTTCTACTACATCTGCCAGCACTATCGGCACGCCGCTGACCGCGAGGGCTACGAGGCGGAGCAGGCAGGCCTGGTCGAGAACCGCCGGCTGTTGATCACCAAATGCGACGACGGCACAGTCCTGCTCAGTGGACAGTTCGACCCCGAAGGCGGTGCGGCCTTGATCACGGCTTATGAGCCGCTGGCTCGCAAGTCGGGCGCCGATGACTATCGGAGCCGGGAAAAGCGGATGGCGGATGCCGCAGTCGACGTCGCCATACATGCCCTGGACTCGGGCCTCATCCCGCAGCAGGGATCGCAGCGGACGCACCTGAACGTCACCACCTCACTCGAGACGCTGCTCGGCCTGCCCGGGGCGCCGGCGGCTGAACTCGAGCACGCGGCGGTCCCGATCTCCTCCAAGACAGTCGAGCGGCTGGCGTGCGATGCCTCGGTCACTCGCATCCTGCTCGACTCCGAGTCGGTGGTCATCGACGTCGGGCGGGCCAAGCGGACGATCTCAGGACCGGCGCGCAAGGCCATCAATGCCCGCGACAGAGGCTGCACGTGGCCGGGTTGCGAGCGGCCGGCGAGCTGGACCTCGGCACACCACCTGAAGCACTGGCTTCATGGCGGGGACAATCAACCGCCCAACCTGACCCTTCTCTGTTACCGGCATCACTGGATGGCGCATGAGGGCAACTGGCAGATCGTTCGTGGCGACGACGGCCGGATGCTGACCGTCCCGCCGATGGTGACCTTCGGTCCTCCCGCGCGCGGACCGGACTAGCTCGGGCCTATCTCGGGACCGGCTTCACTCCGTACAGAGCCCCGTACTTCTCTCGTACGTAGGCGATCCAGGGCGCCGGCGTAAGGGGCTTTCCTGTCGCGCGCTCGAGCAGCTCGTTGGGCGTGAACTTGCGCCCGTGCACGTGCACGTTCTTGCGCAACCAGCGGAGCAGGGCCACAAACTCGCCCCGTTCGATCTGCGCGTCGAGGTCCGGAATCGCCGCCCGGATCTTTTCCATCAGCTGCGCGCCGATCAGGTTGCCGATCGTGTAGCCAGGGAATATGCCAAAGCTCACATAAGACCAGTGGACGTCCTGGAGGACGCCCTCGCGGTCGTTCGGGACGTTGATGCCGAGGTATGACTTCATGCGTGTGTTCCATGCCTCCGGCAGATCTCTGACTTTCAGCTTGTCCTCGAGCAGCTCGTTCTCGAGCTCGAACCGCAACATGATGTGCAGGTTGTAGGTGACCTCGTCGGCCTCGACGCGGATCAAAGATGGATACGACTTGTTGACGGCCTTGAAGAATGCTTCGTCATCGATATCGCGCAGCGGCTCCGGAAACGCACTGCGAAGGCTCGGGAAAAAATGCTTCCAGAAGCCACGGCTGCGGCCGACGAGGTTCTCCCAGAGCCGCGACTGCGACTCATGCACGCCAGGCGAAGCACCACCCCAAAGGGCGGTGTGATCGATGTCATCGCCGTGGCCCTGGCTGTACATGGCGTGCCCGGCCTCGTGGATCGAGCCGAATAGGCATTCGTTGAAGAAGTCGCGCGACACGCGCGTGGTGATGCGGGCGTCGCCAGGTCCGAAGGTGGTTGAGAAGGGGTGGGTCGAAATGTCCTGGCGTCCGCGTTCGAGGTCGTAGCCAAGCTTGGTCACGACGTCGAGCGCGTACTTGACCTGCGCGGCGGGCTCGAAACCGCGATAGAGCACCCGGTCGTCGACAGCATCGGCGTTTCGCGCGACATCGGCGACCAGCGGCACTATCGCCTTTTTCAGCTCGGCGAATATCGTCTCGAGCTCGTCGGTCGTCATGCCTGGCTCGTAGCGATCGATCAGGGCGTCGTACGGACGGTCCTTGTAGCCCAGGGCGTCCGCTATCCGGCGGTTGAGCTCGACATTCTTTTGCAGGGCGGGCGCGAAGAGCTTGAAGTCAGCCTCGCGGCGCGCCTTCTGCCACACGGGCTGCGCAGCGGAGCCCGCGCGCGCGATCTCCGAGATGAGCTCGGGGGACAGCTTGCGATCGTTGTCGTAGTCGCGCCGGGTGACTCGGACCACGCTTGCCTCGAGCGAATCGAATGGCAGCGCGGCGGTTTCTTCCTCCAGCTCGCTGAGGAGGCGGCCAACCTCGTCGGCGGTGGAGCGAATGTGCGCCAGGCGAGACAGGGTGGAGAGTTGTTCGGACCGCACGGTCACGCCACCCGGCGGCATGTAGGTTTCCTGGTCCCAGGATAGGACGGCGGTGGCCCGGTTCAAGTCCGTGACCTCCGCCAGGATCGTCTTCAGCTGATCAAGCTTCTCGCTCATACTTCCCCGGCCGTCTTCATTGACTTCTTTGGGTATTCTCGCGAATGGCGTTGTCGCCCCGCTAGCTCAGTGGATAGAGCATCTGCCTTCTAAGCAGAGGGTCGGGGGTTCGAATCCCTCGCGGGGCACCATCTCGCCGTATAAGTAAGGACATGAGCGACAAAGAAAACTCACAGGCGGGCAAGTCGATTGCGATGCCGTCGGACATGAGGGCGTTC
>Ga0209011_1000484_pt1 | contig 15146 bp, 13 predicted proteins | sample BlaSpr_A8_OM1_M3_FD_187986 | JGI IMG/M metagenome (GOLD analysis project Ga0209011, IMG submission 187986) | Forest soil microbial communities from Thunder Bay, Ontario, Canada - Black Spruce, Ontario site 2_A8_OM1_M3 (SPAdes) (version 2) | ecosystem: Environmental > Terrestrial > Soil > Boreal... | reverse complement strand
GTTCTACATGGTGGGCACCATTGACGAGGCGGTAGCGGCCGCCAAAGGCGAGGCGCCCCCCGAAGAGAAGAAGGCGGAGCCGGAGAAAGCCAAAGCGGACGCACCCGCGAAGCGGTAGGGGACATCTTGGCCGACAACAAGAAGCTGCACCTCGACATCGTGACCGTCGAAGGACGTCGCTTCAAGGGCGATGTCGACTTCGTGGTGGCGCCCGGGGTGGAGGGGGAGCTGGGCATCCTGCCGCGGCATATTCCGCTGTTAACGCCTCTCAAGCCGGGCGTGGTCAAGGTGCGCAACGACAACGAGGAGCAGTTCTTCTTTGTCTCCGGCGGATTCCTCGAGGTGCGCCCCGACGAGGTGACGGTGCTCGCGGATGCCGCGGAACGGGCGGAGGACATCGACGAATCGCGTGCCGAGGAAGCCCGCCGCCGGGCGGCAGACCTGTTGCAGCAGAAGCTCTCCGATACGGACCTAGCCGCCGCCTCGGTCGCCCTGGCGCGCGCAGAGGCAAGACTGCGCCTCGCCGAACTCCGCCGCCGCCGCCGAACTTAGGCCAGGCAAGTCACCTCGCCCCGCGCCGTTGCACTCGAGGCAATGGCTGCCGTCTATCAACCTCCGGTATCCGATAGCGGGGGCGAGTTGGTGATCCGTCCGTCCTGGACGTTTCTCGCGCGGTGGGAACGCCATATCGCCTGGCTGTTTCTTCTCGGAGCCGTGTTTGCCGTCATCCGGATCTATGGCCGGCACCCGAGCTCGCTCGGACTGATCGCCGGGCTGGCCTTTGTCGGCGTGTGGTTTTCGTCCTATGTGATCTACATCACGGCCTACATGCTGGGAACCCGGATCATCGTCACCGCCGACGGGGTCGTCGTCACGCACTGGTTCCGGTCGACCGCTACCGTCCCGAGGGGTGAACTCGCCCGAGTCGTGCGCTGCTCGCTGACCGACGAAGGGGTAGCCCATCCAACCGTTTTCGCCTTTTCACCCGCCGGCAAGTGCGTCATTTCGCTTCGCGCCGAGCGCTGGAATCGCTCGGACCTGGAACGAATCTGGCGGCACCTCGGGATAACGCCGGAGGGTTCGTGGGACGACCGGGTTTCCGATATGCGACGCAGGTTCCCGGGGGCGTTCTAGCACTCTGCGCGCACATCTGCTGAATCCGAGGCGGACTGATACCCTAGGGGGTCAGTGGCCCAACTCCTGATCGAGGGGGGAACTCGATTGGTCGGGCGGGTCCCGATCAGTGGCTCCAAGAACGCGGTCCTTCCCATCCTCGCCGCCTGCCTCCTCACCGAGGAGGAAGTCCGCCTCAAGAACGTGCCGCGGATCGAGGACGTCTCGACCATGATTCGCCTGCTGGAGGGCATGGGCGTGCACATTCGCTGGATGGATCCGCAGCAGCTTCAGGTCAACGCCGAGCGGCTCGCCCGCAGCGAGGTATTGGCGGCGATGGCAAGCCGGATGCGCGCCTCCTTCCTCTTGATGGGTCCGCTGCTGGCACGCCGCGGTGAGGCCCGCGTGGCGAAGCCGGGCGGTGACGATATCGGCATGCGTCGCGTCGAGCAACACCTCCTCGGGCTGCGCCTGATGGGCGCCAGTATTGAGCTCGAGGGCGGCGAGTACGTGGCGCGCGCCGACCGGCTGAAAGGCGCCACCATCTTTCTCGACATGCCGACCGTCACCGGGACCGAGAACCTGATGATGGCCGCCGCCACCGCGGACGGCATCACGACCATCCACAACGCGGCCCGCGAGCCACACGTCGTCGACCTCGCGACGTTCCTCGGCAAGATGGGGGCGCGGATCCACGGGATCGGCACCGACGTGCTGGAGATCGAGGGCGTCCCCGATCTGAGTGGCGCCACGCATCGCGTGATCCCGGACAACATCGAGGCGGGGACCTATGCGTTCGCGATCGCGGCCACCGGTGGGGAGGGCGTGCTCGAAGAGGTCGAGACCGCGGACCTTCGCGCCGTGATGCTCAAGCTGCGGGCAGCCGGGGTCGAGGTGGAGGACCGAACCCACAGTCTCTGGGTGCGGGGCAGCGGGCACCTGCAGCCGGTCGACGTGACGACCTGGCCGCACCCTGGATTCCCGACCGACCTGCAGGCGCCGTTCGTCGGCTTGATGACACAGGCCCACGGACGCTGCGTGGTGTCGGAGGCCGTCTTCGAGAACCGCTTTCAGCACGTGCCAGAACTTCGCAAGCTCGGAGCCGACATCTATGTGGAGGGCCGCAGCGCGATCGTGTCGGGGCCCAACGTGCTGCACGGCAGCCCCGTCACGGTGCCCGACATCCGGTCCGGTGCGGCGCTGGTGGTCGCCGCCCTCTGTGCGAAGGGGACCACTTCGCTCGACAACATCTATCACCTGGATCGGGGCTACCAGGAAATCGTAGGCAAGCTCGAGGGGCTGGGGGCGCACATCGCCCGCGTCGAGGGCGAGGGTGACGTCCGTCACGACCTCTCCCGGGTCGTCGGGGATTGAGGCGGCCGTGCTCTCAAAAAAAATTGGCATCGATCTCGGCACCTCGACCGTGCTCGTCTACGTCAAGGGCGAGGGTGTGGTCGTGAATGAGCCCGCTGTGATGGCGACCGACGAAAAGGGCGCTCGCGTGCTGGCGGTCGGGCGAGCCGCCTCCGAGCTGGTCGGTCGCGGCCGGAAAGCCCGTGCCGTCCGGTTGGTTCGCGACGGAAATGGCGTCGACTACGACGTGGCGGGTGCCATGCTCCAACATCTGATCGGCCGCATCGTCGGCCGGCAGCGGCTCTTCCGTCCGGACGTGATGCTCTCCGTAGCCGCGATGGTGACCGGCGTGGAGCGCCGCGCGGTGCTGGCCGCCACCATTCAGGCGGGGGCCAAGACCGCCTACCTGATCGACAAGCCGATGGCCGCCGCCATCGGTGCCCGCGTGGCAGTCGCCACCACCGACGGGATGGCGATCGTCAACCTGGGCGCCGGCTCCACCGAGCTGGCCGCGATCGCGCAGGGCGAAATACTCGCCATGGAGTCCCTCCGGATCGGGGGCGACGCGTTCGACCGGGCGATCGAGGCCGCGATCGTCAAGCGGCATGGGTTGCGGTTGATGCCGGGGGAAGCCGAGCGCCTGAAAATCGAGCTCGGTTCGGCGAGCGCCCCGCTGGTCGAAACCAATCTCGAGGTCAGCGCCGTCGACGAGGCGGGCAGCCGCACCGTCCTCCGGGTGTCGGGTGGCGAGGTGCACGCGGCGATCCAGGAGCCGCTCGAGGCAATCGCCGCCGGCTTGCAGCGCCTGCTGGCGCAGATCCCCGAGGCGCGGCGGGCGGCGGTCATTCGCAACGGCGCGGTCCTGACGGGCGGCGGGGCGCAGCTGCGCGGGATGGCGGAGTTCCTCGCGCTCCGCGCCGCTATCCCGACGCGGGTGGCATCCGACCCACAGAGCTGCGTGGCGATTGGAACCGGAATGGCGCTCGACAACATGCAGGTGATCCGCCGGGGTCAGCACTACATCACATGAGTACCGAGCCGCGACCCTCGTCCCGCGTCGCCATCGTCCTGGGTGGCGGTGTTCGAGAGGCGCTGATGGCGCAGCCGGTGCTGCATGCCTGCGACGGCGCGACGGTCTTCGCCTCGGCGGACGCGGTCGGGACGTTGTTGGGTCTGCCCACGGTCGGCCGTGCCTTCGTCTTCGATGATTCGCCCCGTGAGCTGTTGCGGGTCTTTGGCCGCTTGCGCGCGGGGTCAGTGGAAACGGTTGTCGTCCCGTTCCCGGCGAGGTTCCATCACGTCGCGCTGGCCTATTTCGCCGGCGTCCCACGCCGCCTCATGGAGGCGGGCAGGAGCGGCTGGGCGGCCACCGAGCGAGTCCCGGCGGTCAAGGGATTGCACCCGGTCGAAGCGAACTGGCGGCTGGCGGCGGTCGCGACCAACCGGCCGGTGCTCACCCCGGGCCAGGCGCCGTCGCTGCGACCGCCGGAAGCCGTGCGCACTCAGGCGATGGCGCGCTGGCCGTCGTTCATCGGCAGCGGCCGGCGCCCACTGGTCTTGATTCCCGGAGGCGGCGGCTGGTCAACGCGGCGCTCAGGTGACAGCTGGGCGGCCGAACGCTTCGCGGTTGTCGCGAATCAATCGATCGCGGAACGCATCGTTCTCCTGGCCGGTGCCGGTGACGAGAAGGTCGTCCGCGAGGCCCGGGCCGGTATCGCCAAGCCGACGCTGGTCATCAACCTGGCGCAGATCACGGTGGACGAGGTCGCCGTGCTCAGCGAGCTCAGCCTGGGAGTGATCGGCCACGATGGTGATGCGCTGCATGTCGCGGCGGCGGCTGGAGCGCTGGTGCTGGCCGTCGTTCGCAAGCCCGACATCCCGCCGAGGGGCGACCGGGTCGTAACGTTCTGGACCGATGACTTCGAACGGTTCCCGGCGCGGCAGGTCGTTGACGCGCTCTCGAAGCGGGCCCGAATCGATAGCTACGCCTGAGCTGGAAACGTCCAGCCGCCGATCGCTTCGAGTGGCCCTCGACGCGCGGGCTCTCGCCGACGATGCCACCGGGGTCGGCCGCTACATCGGGGCGCTGATGACAGCCTTCGACGAAACGCACGGCGTCGAGCTGATGCCCTACCGGACTGCGGGGCTGCGCGTGCTCGGGCCGCAGTTCGAGCTGCCGCTGCGGATGCGCCGGGACGGCGCCCAACTCATTCACGGTCCGGCCAACGCCTTACCGTTACTGCGTCTCGGCCTTCCCGGCGTGGTCACGATCCATGACCTTGCCATCTACGATCACCCGGAGTGGTTTCCATCCGGTCAGTGGTTCGCGACCAGGGTCGTGGTGCCACAGTCGGCTCGACGGGCCCGCATCATCATCTGTCCGTCGGAAGCGACTAAGCGCGCCACGATTCGCCTCTTCCGCATCGAGCCGCAGCGTTGCCGCGTGATCCCACACGGCGTGGAGACCGAGTTCGCCCTGCCGGCGTCACCGTCGGTCAAGGCTGACGTCAAGGCGCGGTACGGGCTGCCGGACCGCTACCTGCTCCAGCTCGGTACGGTTCAGCCGCGCAAGAACTATGTCACCTCATTGCGGGCACTGGCGCGGATCCCGCCCCCGCAGCGGTTGCCGCTGATCGTCGCCGGCGCCTTTGGCTGGAAGTACGACGCGGTGGTCGATGCGGTGCGCGAGCTCAACCTGGCCGACTGGGTACGCTTCGTCGGCTACGCCGGCATGCCGGACCTGCCCGCCCTCTACCAGATGGCGCAGGCCGTCCTCTTTCCCTCGCTCGACGAGGGCTTCGGGCTGCCTCTGCTCGAAGCGTTCGCCGCGGGAACACCGGTGGTCGCCTCCAATGCGGGCGCGATCCCGGAAGTCGCTGGTGATGCCGCCCTGCTCAGTGCGCCGGAGGACGCGCAGGCCCTCGCCGATAACTTGCTGCGCCTGCTGACCGACCAGGCGATCCGTGAACGCCAGGTCGCCGCCGGCCGCGCGCGTGCCGCGCTCTATACCTGGTCTGCGAGCGCCGCCGCGCACCGCGAGGTCTACGAGTCAGCCGTTACCCCGTAGCGTCGCCTCGATGCCGCGGACGTCGCCGTCGTCGTCAACGAGAACACTGACGTTGACGTAACCGAGGCGCGCGAGGTCGTCCCCCAGCAGGCCGGCTTGCTCACCGCCGAGCTCGAGCAGGAGCGCACCGTCGCGCCGCAGGAACCGCGGAGCCTCGCTCAGCACGCGTCGGAGGATCTCGGTGCCGTCCCGACCGCCGTCGTAGGCGAGCGGCGACTCGAACCCGAAGGTGTCGCGCTGCAGGTACGGCAACGCGGGCGTCGGCACGTAGGGCACAACGCCGACCACGACGTCGACGCTCCCCTCGAGCGTGCGGGGGAATGGGCCGAACAGATCCCCGAGGTAGACCTCGACGCCGTTCGCTGCCGCGCACGCCACCGCACGATCGTCGATGTCGGACGCGACGACGCGCGCGGCCGGGCGGTGGCTCATCAAGGTCCGCGCGATCGCTCCAGCCCCGGTGCAAAGATCGATCGCCGTCCCGTTTTCCGGCAGCCGCTCGACGGCGCGGCGCGCGAGCGGCTCGCTCAGCCAGCGTGGGACGTAGACGCCCGGATCGACGCGGATCTCGAGGCCGCAGAACGAGACCCTCCCCGTGATCCAGGCGAGTGGCTCGCCCGTGAGACGGCGCGCGACGAGCGAGTCGAGGAGCCCGGCATCACCGGCCGCGCGCGCGAGGAGCTCGGCAGCCTCATCTTCCGGCGCAATGAACCCGGCTCTCGATAGCACCGTGGCCAGCGCCGCGGCGTCGGTGCTCACGACGTCTTGCCGGCCACCGTGTCGAGCACACGCCAGGTCTTGTCCGCCGCACTTCCCCAGCTGAATTCGGCGCTGCGCGCGCGTCCGGATTCGATCAGGCGCCGCTGCAACGCGCCGTCACTCGCCAGCTCGAGCATCGCTTGGCTCCAGGCCCCCGCGTCGTCGGGGCTGAGCAGGACGCCGGCGGTCCCGACGATCTCGGGGAGCGCGCCGGCGGTGGATGCGATCACGGCGGTGCCGCAGGCCATCGCCTCGAGAGCGGGAAAGCCGAAGCCCTCGAAGCGCGAGGGAAGCGTCAGCGCGATGGCGCCCGCGTAGAGGGCGGGCAGGTCATCGGCGGGCACGTAGGGCAGCACCGTCGCGCTGCCGGCCGAGGCGGCGTCGTGGCCCGGTCCGGCCAGGACCAGCTCCGCGTCGAGGCCGCGCCGGCGCGCCTCGTCGAAGGCGCGGCGCAACATCGTCAGGTTCTTTCGTGGGTGGTTGCGGCCCACGTAGAGAAAGTACGCACCGCCGATCTTCAGACGCTCCAGCACCTCGGCCACTCTGGACGGGTCCTGCGGCCGCATCCGCGCGTCGACGCCGGAGTACACGACGGCGATCCGGCCGCCGGGCACGTCGTACAGGCGCGTCAGGTCGTCGGCGGTCGACTGCGAAACGGCGATCAGGCGATTGGCGCGACGCGCCGCATAGCGGGTCGTCGCCTCCAGGTACCAGCGGGCGGTGCGAGAGTAGGAGCGCGGCTCATGCCGGTGACCGAGATCGTGGATGGTGACCACCGATCTCAGCCCGAGCGCGACGGGGAGCACGTGGCTCGGAATGAAGGTCACGTCCGGGCGCTCCCGTCGCAGGGCCTGCCGAAGTCGCCAGTGCGTCCATAGCCGCGGAAAGGGGATGCCGCGCCACTCGACCCCGGCCGGCAGCCAGGGCGGCGCGTCGACCGCATTGGCATAGACCCGCAGGGTTCGGTTGCCCCTCGAGGCGGACAGGGCTTGGATGATGCTCCGGGCGTAGACCTCGGTTCCGGTCAGGTGTTGCCGCACAGCGGGCGTGCCGTCGATGCCGACGATCACGTCACCATCGCCGCGACCGGCGGCTCGGCCGTCGGCCTCGTGCTTCCGCTAGCATCGCGGAAATGTCGAGCAGTCATGCGTTGCCCGAGGGCATCGCGGTCGACCTGTTGTTCGCGGCTCGGCCCTTTACCGGGCTCGAGCATCACGCGTTGCACATCCTTCGAGGCCTGCACACCGTCGGTGCATCGGTTGACGTACTGGTGCCGAGTGATGTCATTCCCGACCTCGGCGATGCGGCCGAGGGGCATCGCCTGGTCCCATTTCCGCGGGTGCCACGGGGGCTGCGGTTGGGTCGCGAACAATGGTCGTTCCCATGGCGGTTCGGCGCCTACCCGCGCGCTCTTCCGCTGCTGCACTCGGTGCTCGGCGTCGCGCCGATGCTCAGCGGCGTCCCACTGGTGCTGACCGTGCCCGACCTGGCCTATCGCATCCGTCCCGCGGATATGCACCCGCGTGCCCGCTGGTACTTCGGGACCCTTGGGCCGAAGAGCATCCGCCGCGCACGGCGGGTCATGGTCTCTTCGCAAGCGATCTGCCGGCAGCTCATCGACCTGTACCATATCGCGCCGGAGCGGGTCGCCTACGTGCCCCTCTGCGCGGATCCGATCTTTACGCCACGGCCGGCCGCTGAGATTGCGAGCGTGCGAAAGCAGTTCGGGCTACCCGACCGCTACATCCTCTATGTGGGGACCATCGATCCGCGGAAAGACCTCGCCCGATTGCGCGCCGCCTACGAGTTGCTCCCGCCCGACCTCGTGGATGATTCGGCACTCGTGTACGTCGGCCGGACCAACCGCGGCGCCGAGCGCCTGGCGAAAGCGCTGCGCAAGCCCGGACCGCGCGCGCACATCATCGCCCTCGACTATGTCCCGCGCGATGTGCTACCGGCGATCTACAGCGGCGCCTCGGTGTTCGTCTATCCGTCTCGTTACGAGGGCTTCGGGCTCCCCGTGCTGGAAGCGATGTCCTGCGGCGTGCCCGTGATCGTCTCGTCGGCCGAGGCGCTGGCCGAGCTCGTCGACGATGCCGGTGTCGTGCTGCGGACGGAAAGCATCGAGGAACTGACCCAGGCCATGGAGCGAATCCTTCGTTTCGACGACGATCAGGCGCGACTGCGCAAGGCCGGGCTTTTGCGTTCGAAAGCGTTCAGCATCGCGCGCCTCGGGCGCGAGACCGCGGAGGTCTACCGGCAGGCACTCGCGGCGTGACGCGCTTCACCCTACTGGGAGTGCCGATCGACCCGCTGACCGAGGCCGGGGCGGTGGACTGGGTCGCCCGTGCCATCGCCGAAGGTCGTCCCCGCCTGGTGATCAGCGTCAACCCGGAGCGGGTCATGCACGCCGGGCGCGACCCCGCCTTCGGCGCCGTGCTTCGAGGCGCCGACCTGGCGCTCGCCGACGGCGCGGGAGTGGTGTGGGCGGCCCGCCGTATGGGCCATCCTCTGCCGGAGCGGGTGACCGGCGTCGACTTCGTCAAGGCGCTGGCGGTCCGGGGCGCCGCCGAAGGCTGGCGCTTCTTCTTCCTCGGCGGTGGACCGGGCGTGGCCGAGGCGGCCGGCCGGGCCCTGCGCCAGGCGTACCCCGGCTTCATCCTGGCCGGAACGTCCGCCGGCTCCCCGGATCCCGGGAGTGACGCGGCCACCATCGAGGCGGTGCGCTCGAGCGGCGCCCAGTTGCTCTTTTTGGCCTACGGCGCCGGCGCCGAGGAGGCCTGGCTGGCGCGGAACCTGGGCCCGTCCGGCGCCACCGTCGGCATGGGTGTGGGCGGGGCGTTCGACTTCATCTCGGGCCGGGTACCCCGGGCGCCCCGCTGGATGCGGAATTCGGGGCTGGAGTGGCTGTATCGCCTGAGGCGCGAGCCCTGGCGCTGGCGCCGCATGATCGCTCTGCCCCGTTTCGTCATTCGGGTGATGCGCGAGGGTGGCCAAGGTCCCTCCCCCTCAGGGGGAGGGTAGGGTGGGGGCTCTGCTTCGCCGCGTCACCAGCACGGTCGTGCTTCGGGTCCTCCTGTTCACGGCCATTTTCAGCCTGGCGGCGGTGCCGCCGCTCGATCCCGACCTCTGGTGGCACCTGGCGAACGGGAGGCTGATGGTCGGCACGAGCTCGATCCCGCACGTCGACGTGTATTCGTTCAGCGCCGCCGGCCAACCCTGGGTGATGCACGAATGGCTCGCCGACCTCGCCATGTACCTGCTCTTTCAGGCCGGCGGCCTGCCGTGGCTGGTCGCCGTCTTCGCTGGGGTGGTGGTGGCGTCCGCCATCTGCCTCTACCTGCTCCTTCGCCGAACCGGATTGCCGGCGTCGGCCGCTTCGGTCCTGACTCTGGTCGGCGCGCTGGCCGGCTCCACCGCCTGGGGGGCGCGGCCCCAGCTGCTCAACGTGCTGTTCTGCGGCCTGCTCCTGCTCGGGCTGAGCGAATACCGGGCAGGCCGGCTCCACGCGTGGATGTTGCCACCCTTCATCTGGCTCTGGGCGAACCTGCACTCGGCGTTCGTCGTCGGGGTCATCATCAGCGGGATCTTTGTCGCCGGCGAGGCGTTCGACGCGTGGCGGTCGCGCGAGGGCACCATGCCGCGGCGCCGGCTGACGGCGCTCGCCGCGGCGATCGGCGCGGGCTTCGTGCTGGCGTTCATCAACCCGTTCGGCATCCAGACCATCCTCTTTTCTCTTGGCACTCTCACCTCGCCCCTGATCCAGAACAACATCCAGGAATGGGCCTCGCCGGACTTCCACTCACTCCCGGGGATGCTCGTCGAAGGGATCATCTTTCTCCTACTCGCCGGGCTGGCGACGGGTCGTGTTCGGGCGCGCACCAGTGAGTGGCTGCTCGCGTTCGCGCTCCTCTATCTCGCGCTCGCCTCGCAGCGACACGTGCCGCTGTTCGTCCTCGCCGCCGCGCCGCTCATGGGGCGCTCCGCCCAGGCGTTGCTCAGCCTCGCCTCGAGCCTGCTCCCGCCGGCCGATCGGCGTCCGGCCGCCCAGGCGGCCCTGCGCTGGAAGCCGGCTCAACCAATGGGCCACACGCTCACCCTGGGGGCGATAAACCTCGCGCTTCTGATCGTCGTTGGCGCCGGCATGATCGCGTACCGGGCGGTGCCCAACCTGCAGCCGGCCGCCGAGGCTGCCGCAATCAAGGCGGTACTGCCGGTGCAGGCGGCCGACGCGCTGCAGCGGACCGGCCGGCCCGTGCGGGTCTTCAACTATTACGACTACGGCGGCTACCTGGTCTGGCGCCTCTATCCAGATGGCGGCCGGGTCTTTATCGACGGTCGGGTGGAGGTCTATGGGTCAGAGGTCTTCAGCCGCTACCTCCGCGTGAGCTACCTGGCCACCGGCTGGCAGGACGTGATCGCCGAGGCCCACCCGGACGCGATCGTGCTTCCCAGCGCGCATCCGCTGACCGGCATCCTTGGGCAGGACTCGGCGTGGAGCGTTCTGAGCCGCGACGAGGTGACCACCGTGTTCATCCGAGTAGGCTTCGCTCCATGAACCCGGTCGCCCCAACGGTGGAAATCAGCGCGGTGATGCCGGCCTACAACGAGGAAGCCAACCTGGAAGAGTCGGTGGGGCGGATGGCGCGCTCGCTCGCGGCCTTCACCCGCGGATTCGAGATCATCGTCGTGGATGACGGCAGCCAGGACGGCACCGCCGCGGTCCTGGAACGGCTCAAGGGGGTGCACCCGAATCTGCGCGTCATCCGTCACCCCGCCAATCGGGGCTACGGTGCCGCGCTTCGGTCGGGTTTCGACGCCGCGCGATTTAGCTGGATCTTCCTGATGGACGCCGACAACCAGTTCGACCCCGTCGAAGTCGAACAGCTCCTGGCGCGGGCGGCCGATGCCGACATCGTGGCCGGCTACCGGAAGCTCCGTCGCGACCCCCTGCTCCGGCGGCTCAATGCCTGGGCCTTCTTCACGATGGTCCGCCTCCTGTTCGGCCAGCTGGTGCGCGACGTCAATTGCGCCTTCAAGCTGATGCGGCGAGACCTGATCAGCCGAATGGCCCTCCACTCCGAAGGTGCCCTGATCAACACCGAGATGCTGGTGCTCGCCCGCCAGCTGCGCGCTCGGGTGGTCGAAGTCCCCGTCCATCACTACGCCAGAACGGCGGGCAAGCAGACCGGGGCGAACATCCGCGTCGTGATCCGCGCCTTTGCGGAGCTGCTGGCCTTCCGAGCGGAGATGCGGAAGGTGGAGCGCGCGGCATGACGCCCGAGATCTCGATCGTGATCCCGGCCTTCAACGAGGCGCTGCGGCTGCCGGCGACGCTCGATCGCATCGAGCGCCACCTTGCGACGATCGGCGTTCCCGCCGAAGTGATCGTGGTCGACGATGGCAGCCGTGACGCCACCGTGCGGGTCGTCCAGGAACGCGCCGCCCGCTGGCCCCAGCTCACGCTGGTCAAGGCGGAGCGCAACGGCGGTAAGGGTGGCGCCGTCCGCCTCGGGATGGCGGCCGCCCGCGGCCGCTACCGGATCTTCAGCGACGCCGACCTCAGTGTCCCGATCGACGACATGGAGAAGCTGCTCCGTCCGCTTCGCGCGGGCGCCGGCGTTGCGATCGCCTCGCGCGGACTCCGGGAGTCACAGGTGGAACTCCATCAGCCCTGGTATCGGGAAACGATGGGAAAGATCTTCAACCGGCTGGTGCGAATCTTCGTGCTGGGCGGTGTGAACGATACGCAGTGCGGCTTCAAGGCGTTCACCGCCGAGGTGGCGGACCGAGTCTTCCCCCAGCTACAGACGCGCGGCTTCGGCTTCGACGTCGAGGTGCTCTACCGGGCGCAGCAGGCCGGCTACAAGATCGTCGAAGTGCCGACCCGCTGGATCAACTCGCCGCAAAGCCGCGTCCATCCTATCCGGCACTCGACGATGATGTTCCTCGAGCTGCTCGCGATCCCGGGGCGCGTGCGCAAGCACCCGAGTCCTCTGGCAAAGGACGACCAGCGACGAGAGTCTGCCTGAGCTAAGGCTGGACGCGGTAGATGGTGACCGTCCCGTCCTGGTGGACGCGCTGGAGGAAGGGTTGGTCGTTCGGTCGGTAGCCGGTCAACGCCTCGTCGGGTCCCCAGTAGAGCAGCGTGATGCCGTTCTCATGAAGGAAGGCGCGAACCGTCGCCTCCGGGTCGCCCGGCTTCAAGACCGCGCCGACGTTGCGGATCTTCTGGAAGTAATCGAGGGTCTCGCTGTAGTGGCCGACGTAGACCTGCGTGCCGGCCCAGGCGGGAAGGAGCTGGCCCGCCCCTGGTGAGGACAGGACCCGGTCGCTTTGCTGGTGGTGCGCCGACAGCCACTGCATGGCGTTCCAGGCATCGCCACCGATGTAGGCTTCCGCGAACGCCCCCGACGCGAATCGCAATGCGATCGCCAGCACCAGCGCCGATGAGATACAGCAGGCCGTGACAAGGATGGCCTCGATACGACGGGCACGAGCGCGACGCAGGCGGGAGGTCAGCGCCTTGATGCCGATGGCGGCCAGTATCCCGACCGGCACGTAGAGCGCATCGAGCAGCCGGCGCTGGATGTTCGCGAGGTTGGGCAGGTAGAGCAGCGCGATCACCAGCGGTGGCCAGATGAGCAGCAGCGCCGGGCCACGATCGCGGCGCCGCCAGGCGATCACCATCCCGAGAATGGCGGCCAGCAGCGGCAAACCCAGGCTGACCGCGAGGCTGACCGGGCCCGGGGCCTGGTGCCGCCATTGGCGGGCCCACTCGGCGATCGTCGGATCGCGGAAGAGGATCCAGGCGTTGTACGCCAGCAGCGGAATGGTGGCGAGGAACGGCAGCGCCTGAAACGCCACCGACCGGATCGTGGGCCGGTCGCCCCACGCGACGAGCACTGCCTGGTACGCGATCCAGATGAGGCCGAGGACCGGGATCATCTGCGGATGGATCGCGGTGAGCGCGAGCAGCGCCGCGGCGGTGAGCGCCACCGGGCGCCAGGCGGGCGCTTCGGCGATGCGGAGCAAGCCCAGCAGGGCCGCGATGATCAGCGCGGTCGCCCAGGCGAAATGGGGGATCGCGAGGATCGAGTACCAGCCGCTGATCTCCGGAAGGTGGAGGTCGAGCGCCTCAACCCTGCTGCCCAAGATTGGAGGGTTGCCCAGGGCCTGGGCCAGAAAGCCGGCACCCGAGCCCAGGATCACGAGCACCAGCGCTAATCTGCGGAGCTCGCGTGGCAACACCCGCCGGCAGAGCTGGTCGGCGGCGATCACGAGCGCGAGCGCCCCCGAGATGCGGGCGAGGTGATAGGCCGCGATCAGTGGCAGGTGAAGCAGGGCGGCCAGGTGACCGAACAGCAGGTAGAACGAAAAAAGGAAGACCCCGCCGTGCGGCTCGCTGGTATAGGGATCGTTCCAGAGCCACGAGCCGTCCGCACCCTGGCGCATCTTCGCCAGGTAGGTGGTGGCATCGTCGGCGATGAAGAAGAAACCGGCGAAGTGGTGCCCCGGTCGCGTCCAGAGGTAGGCGAGGAGATAGGGGAGGAGAGAGATGATCGCCACGATGGCGGCGAACACCAGCGCGAATCGCGGCCACTGACGTGGCCTTGGCGTGGGCGCCGTCGCCGGTTGCCTTAGCGGGAGCGCAGCAGCCATGGTGCAAGCAGAAAGAGGGCGAGGGTCCCAAAGAACATCGCGTTGGCAATCAAAAAGACCGCCGGGTCAGACGTCTGGGCCGCGCGAAATCCGGGCTGATTGAAGGCCGGACCGACCGGCCACCGTGAGACAACGCTGAACAACAGCAGCAGCGCGCCGAGCGCAATCGTCGATGCCATCGGCCACCTACGCTCGTCGATGGCAATCACGCTGAACCAGATGACCGGCAGCAGAATCACCAGATGATGCGGCCAGGTCACCGACGAGGCGAGCGGCAGCAAGGGGAGGAAGGCGGCCGCGCGGAGCAGCGCGGGCTGATGGCGGGTCCTCAAGAACCAGAGAACGATGAAGGCGATGATCAGAACGGCCGGCAGGAGAGAGACCCACGGCACGACGGTCCAGGGTTGCGTGTAGGGATTCACGGTCCCGACGCGGGCGATGAGGCCCTGCACTGACTGATTGGCATAGATGGCCGTGCCCTGTGCCAGCGCAGGCAGAACCTGTCGAAAAAAAATCAGCGTGTCGTCGAAGCGCCACAGCGCGGCGGCGGCCGTGACGGCGGCAAAGGCGCCGAGCAACCAGGCGGCCTCGCGAATGCGGCGGTCGAGGAGCAGCCAGACGAGAAGGATCAGCGGGGTCAGCTTCAGCGCGGCCGCGATCCCGAGCGCGGCGCCGAACTTCGGCTTGCCCTGCACGATACCGGCGATGCCTGCCGTCACCAACAGGAGAATCAGGAGGTTGGCCTGGCCCTGCACGGCATCGATCCAGAGCGGATAGAAGGTTGCGGTCGCGCAGAGGATCACCGTCACGGCCCATGCGGACGGGCGGAGCCAGCGGAGCGTCATGATCACGGCCGCGGCAAGCGCCGCCTGCCCAATCAAGAGCCAGACAACGTTCGCGACCGCATCGGGAAGCTGCGCAAGCGGCGCCACGAGGAGGGCAAAGACCGGCGGATAGATGTAGGCGGGGCGCAAGGCCGGGTCGGGGAAGGGATGGTGGAGGAACGGGGCATAGAGCGGCTGCCCATGCCAGACCGCCCGGCCCGCGGCCAGGTACGCGTCGAGGTCCTGGTGATACAGCCCGCCCTGGACCAGGACCAGGGCATAGAGGGCCAGCGCCGAGCCGGCCAGCCCGGCCTGGGCGACAAAGGCCGGTCGAACATTCCGGACGGCCGGGGCGACCGTGCCGGCCG
>Ga0209011_1000483_pt1 | contig 15154 bp, 14 predicted proteins | sample BlaSpr_A8_OM1_M3_FD_187986 | JGI IMG/M metagenome (GOLD analysis project Ga0209011, IMG submission 187986) | Forest soil microbial communities from Thunder Bay, Ontario, Canada - Black Spruce, Ontario site 2_A8_OM1_M3 (SPAdes) (version 2) | ecosystem: Environmental > Terrestrial > Soil > Boreal... | reverse complement strand
GCTGCCGCAGCGGCAGTCGAGCACCGCTTTTTCGCTCGAGGAGACGTCCCGCCCGCCGCGCGCGCTCATCGCCCGGCGGCTCGCGATCGAGAGCCTGCGCGTCCTCTTGCCGCCCACCGTCATGGTGGTCCTCACCTGCCTGATGCTCACCGCCGCCGACTCGCTGCCGGTCGCCCTCGTTCCTCTCTTGGGAATCGCTGCCGGCGCCGCCGCGGCGCTCTTCGTCGCGGCGATGAAGTGGCTCTTGATGGGCCGCTATCGTCCCGCCGAGAAGCCGCTCTGGAGCGGGTTCGTCTGGCGCACGGAGTTGGTCACGGCGCTGCACGAGAACCTGGCCGATCCGCTCTTCAACCAGATGCTGATGGGCACTCCGCTCGCGCCTTGGTACTATCGCGCTCTCGGGGCGCGCATCGGCAAGCGCGCCTGGCTCGGCAGCAGCCATTTCACCGAATACGACCTGGTCGAGATCGGCGACGACGTTTGCATCGACGAGGAAGCGACCATCCAGACGCACCTCTTCGAGGACCGCGTGATGAAGATGTCGCGCATCCGCATCGGCGATCGCTGCACGGTGGGCCCCGGCGCGGTCGTTCTCTACGACAGCACGATGCGCGACGGCGCGAGGCTGGGGCCGCTCTCTCTCTTGATGAAAGGCGAGATGCTCCCCGCCGCCAGCTCCTGGCAAGGCAGCCCCGCCAGGTCGACGGCTCAGGAGAGGAAGCTTGCTCCCTTGCGCGACGATCCCCGATTCGAGAAGCTGACGGCGCGCGGCCGCGCGCAAGAGACGGGGTGACCGGCATGCTCGCGTACGTCTTCTGGCACTGGTCCAGCCCCGAGGTGGAGGTGGCGCGGTACCTCGAGGCGCTCGTCGCTTTCCACCGCGCCTTGTCCGCCGAGCCGCCGGCTGGATTCCGCGGGTCGCGCGTCGTCTCCGTCGAAGGCGCGCCCTGGGTATCGGTCGCGCGCGCCATCGAGGACTGGTACTTCGTCGATGACTTCACCGCGCTCGGGGCGCTCAACGAAGCCGCGGTGGCTGGCCGACGGCGCGCGCCGCACGATGGGGCAGCGCGGCTTGCGGCCGGTGGCAAGGGCGGCGTGTACCGGAATCTATGCCGCGGTTCGCGCGCGGCCGACAAGGTGACCTGGCTTTCCAAGCCGGGCGGCGTGGACCAGAAAGACTTCCTCGCGCGTCTGCCCGCCGGCGTCGAGGTGTGGCAGCGCCAGATGGTCCTCGGCCCCGCGCCCGAGTTCCGTCTCTCGGGCGAGTTCGCTGCCCCGGCGTTCGAGGCATTCACGCTCACGGTGCGCGAGGTCTATCCCTAGGGCGCCTGGCGAAAGAGCAGCGGCAGACCGGAAGAACGAAGCGGCGTCGAAAGGCCTTTCGGAGCTACGATAAGCTCTGCCCCACTTTCCAAGGAGGTCCCACATGTCCGCTCCGCGTATCGCCGCAATCGCAGCCGCGCTCCTCGCGTGTTCAAGTGCGCCTCCCCTGGCTCCCCCGGCGGCGCAGCAGACCGCGCCGCCCGCGCCCCCGCCGCCCACTCCTCCAGCGACGCCGTCCACGCCGGTGGAGGCTGCCAAACCGGTGCGGGCGCCCGTGCAGGCGGTGAGCGTCTACTTCGCCTTCGACAGCTCGACGCTGTCGCCCGAGGCGCGCAAGACGCTGCAGTCCTTTTTCGATGCGATGCAGAAACGGCCCGATCTCCAACTCCGCATCGAGGGCAACTGCGACGAGCGCGGCACCGGCGAGTACAACCTGGCGCTCGGCCAGCGGCGCGCGGACGCGGCGAAGAAGTACTTGGTGAGCCTCGGCCTGGCTGGCTCCCGGATCACCGCCATCAGCAACGGCAAGGAGAAGCCCCGCAATCCGGGCCACGACGAGGCCGCCTGGCAGGAGAACCGGTGCGACGACCTGCTGCCCTCCAACGACACCGTCGGGCGGCTCTGATCGACAGGACGCTTCACAGGCGCCCGAGAAGACGAAGCAGTCCGTCGAGGATGGTGAAGGGGTGTGGCGGGCAGCCCGGCACGTAGAGATCGACGGGCACCGCCGCGTCGGCGCCGTTGTGGACCTCCGCGTGATCGATGTACGGCCCGCCCGAGATGGCGCAGGCGCCGACGGCGATGACGATCTTCGGCGGCGGCACCGCGTCGTACGTCTTTTTCAGCGCCAGCCGCATGTTCTCCGTCACGGGCCCGGTGATGAGCAGGCCGTCCGCGTGGCGCGGCGAAGCGACGAACTGGATCCCGAACCGGCCCAGGTCGAAGACCGGCGTGCCGAGCACGTTCACGTCGGCCTCGCAGCCGTTGCACCCGCCGGCGCTCACCACGCGCAGCTTGAGCGAGCGTCCGAACAGCCGCCGCAAATTGTCGTCGAGCGCTGCGGCGCGCGGATAGTCGCCGGGACCGCCCACCAGCAGATCCGTGCGGGCGCGCGCGGCGAGACGATATTCCGTGCTGAAAGAAATGGCCCCCTCGGGGCAGGCGACGACGCAGTCATTGCAGAAGAGGCAGCGCCCGAGATCGAGGCGCAGTTCGCCGTTGGCGGAGATGGCCCCCGTCGGACACGCCTCGGCGCACGCGCGGCACCCCTCCGCGCAGCGCGAGGGATCGAGAACGGGCAGGCCGCGGAAGCGGTCGGGCAGCGTGGGCGGCTCGGCCGGAAACGGCGCGGTCCGCTGTCCCTGCTGCACCCGGGCCAGCAGCACTTTCAGCACGCGCGCCTCACAGGTCGTGACCGCAGTAGGAGAGGTTGAAGCTCTTGTTGCAGAGCGGGAAGTCGGAGATCTGCTGCTCGCGCAGGGCCATCGCCAGGCCGGCCCAGTTGTGGAACGACGGGTCGACGACCTTGTAAGCGGCGAAGCGGCCCTGCGCGTCGGTCATCGCCACGTGGCAGATCTCGCCGCGCCAGCCCTCGACGAGCGAGACGCAGAACAGGTCGGGCCGCGGCGCTCCGCACGCCGCGCGGGCCGGCCCTGCGGGCAGCTCGCGCAGCTGCTGCCGGAGGAAGGCGACCGAGCGCTGGATCTCCAGCCAGCGCACGTACGCGCGCGCGTACACGTCGCCCGAGCCGGAGGTCGAGAGGGGGATGTGGACCGAGCGGTATATGCCCGAGGGATGCGTCTTGCGCACGTCGCGCTCGAGGCCGGAGGCGCGCGCGGCCGGCCCGACCATTCCCAGCTTCCGCGCGACCTCGGCCGACACGCGCCCCGTCTCTTCGAATCGGGCGCCGACCGACGGCGTGGCCCAGAGCAGCTCGACGGCGTTCTCCACGTCGCGATACGCCATCTCCAGGCGCTCCATCGCCTGCAGAGCGCGTTCTGGCTCGAGGTCGAAGGCCGCCCCGCCTGGACGGACGAGGCCGCGGCCGAATCGGCTGCCGCACAAGAGCGCGGTGAGGTTGAGGAAGTCCCCTCGCAGCCTGCCGCAGTACGCGGCGGTCGGGAGATAACCGACGTCGCCCGCGAGCGCGCCGAGATCGCCCACGTGGTTCGCCAGCCGCTCGAGCTCCAGCGCGATGGCGCGCAGCGCCTGGGCCCGCGCCGGCGCGCGCCCTTCCGCCAGCGCCTCGAGCGTCTGGCAGTAGGCGGTGGCGTGGCCGATGCTCGTGTCGCCCGCGAGCGTCTCGGCGTAGTGGATGCTGCGCTTGTCGGGCCCGCCCAGCAGCGCTCTTTCGACGCCGCGGTGCTGGTAGCCGAGCGAGATCTCGAGGTGGAAGACGTCCTCGCCGTGGCACTGGAAGCGGAAATGGCCCGGCTCGATCACGCCCGCGTGCACCGGCCCGACGGCCACCTCGTGCACCTCGTCGCCTTCGACCCGGTAGAAGTCCATCACGCCGCACTGCGGATGCTGGCCCGGCGGGCGGCCCCAGGCGTCGCGGCCGCGCCAGGGCGCGTGGAAACGGACCGGCTTGAACCAGGGGTGGCCGTCGGGTCGCACGCCCCACTGCTCGGCGATCTCGCGCTCGAACAGATGCAACTGGGGAAAATCGGGCGTCAGCGAGGGGAACGACTCGCCCGACACGCGCGCGCGCGCCGCCTCCAGCGTGCCGGCGGCGTCGTCGGCGACGACGAGGATGAGGTCGATCGACTCGCCCGCCGGCACGCCGAAGAACGCCGCGACGCGCCGGTCTTTGGCGAGCAGCGCGCGCAGCTCGTCGAGAGGGACGGAGGGGATTGCCTCGCGCGGAACCGCGACTCCGTTGAAGAGCGTCATGGCTTCACGTCCACGAATGCGGCGGCATTGAGCACCAGCGCGTTCAGCGGCGCCGGCACATACACGCCGAGCAGCACCACCACCGCCATGAGCAGCACGATGGGCGCCACGGTGTCGAGGCGGTCGCGGAATCCCTCCCGCCGGCTCGGCGGCGGCTCGCCCTGCGTGACGGCCAGAACGGCGCCGCCCATGCCGATGAAGACGATGGCGAGCATGACGAGGAAGAGCGCGCCCACCACGGCCTGGCCGGAGGTCATGGCTGCGCGGGCGATGGTGAACTCGCTCAGAAAGGGCCCGAACGGCGGCGAGCCGGTGACGGCGAAGAAGCCGGCCAGGAAGAGCGCGCCGGAGAAAGGCAGCCGCCTCAGGGCGCCGCGGACGTCGTCGATCGACTTGCTCCCGTAGGCGCGGTGGATGTTCCCCGCCGAGAGGAAGAGCACGCCCTTGGTGACGGCGTTGTTGACGAGGTGGAGCAGCGCGCCGAAGACACCCGCCCCGCCGATGCCGATGCCGAGCACGAGGATGCCCACGTGCTCGACGCTGGAGTACGCCAGCATCCGCTTGTAGTCGCGCTGGCGCGCCATGAAGACGCCGGCCACCGCCATCGAGAGCAGGCCGATGCCGATCATCAATTGCCGCGCGAAGGCCGCCTCTCCGCCGGCGGCGACGATCCGGTAGAAGCGCAAGAGCGCCAGGAACGCGCAGCTCGTCAGCGCGCCGGCGAGCAGCGTCCCGACGATGCCGGGCGCTTCGCCGTACGCGGCGGGCTTCCAGGTGTGCATCGGCGCGAGGCCCATCTTGGTGCCGTACCCGACGAAGAGCAGCACGAAGGCGGCGAGCAGCCACGGCCGCGACAGCCGCGGCGCCTCGCGCACCAGGTCGGAGAAGAAGAGCGACGTCCCCAGGCCGGCGCGCAGCGCGGCGTAGGCGAGGAAGAACGTGCCGAAGAGCGCGAGCGCGATGCCCACCGAGCCGATGAGCAGGTACTTCCACGTCGCCTCGATGGAGCGGGCGTTGTGGTTGAAGTAGAGGAGCGGCGCGGAGGCGAGCGTGGTGGCCTCGACGGCCACCCACATGAGCCCCAGGTGCTGCGACTCGACGATGAGCGAGTTCATCGCCAGGAAGAAGAGCAGGCACGGGACGAAGACGCGGTTGGAGCGCTCGGGGCGCAGGGCCAGATAGCCGGGTGCATAAAGCGAGCAGGCGAAGAACAGCACGCTGGCGATCGGCAGCACGAGCCGGCCCAGGTCGTCGAGCTTCAGCCATCCGCCGAGCGCGGCGACATCCTGGCTGCGCAGCGCCGCGAGCGTGATCGCGAGGTGGGCCGCGGCGCAGACCGGAAGCAGCCACGGCCGCCATCTCTGCGACGGCATGACCGCGGCGGCGGCGGCAAAGATCAAAGGAACGACGACCAGGGCGAGCGCCATGTCACTCCTTGAGCGACTCGAGTCGTTCGGGGTCGATGGAGGAGAACTCGCGGCTGATGTGCTCGATGATGATGCCCATGACGAAGATGGCGACGACCAGGTCGAGCAGGACGCCGATTTCGACGAGGAGCGGCATCGCCTCGACGAGCGTGAGGCCCATGACGAAGACGCCGTTCTCCAGCGCCAGGTAGCCGACCACTTGCGTGATGGCCCTGCGGCGGGTGGCCAGGAGCAAGAAGCCGGTGAAGGCCGTGGCCAGCGAGGCGGGGACGAGCAGCGACCCGACGTGCTCGGGCGCGAGCGGCAGCGTGCGCGCGAAGACCAGCGACAGCCCCGTGCCCAGGCCGCCGAGCAGCAGGGAGGGAACGAAGCCGATGAGCGGCTCGACCTCGCGGTGGATGGCGGCGTCGCGCATGGCGCGCCGGAGCATCGAAGGGATGACGACGCTCTTGAGCGCCACCGTGCCCAGCGCGATGGCAATGGCCTGCCAGGTGATCTCGCCGTGCACCGAGAGCACCAGGAGCGCCAGCAGCGTTCCCTGCGCCGCCGAGCCGCTGACGAGCGCGCGCAGCCGGCTGCTGCCGAGGAGGAAGAAGTTCACCAGCAGGAGCACGACGAGGAGCGGATCAGCGACGGCTTGCACGGTCACCTCGCGAGCAGGACGATCCCGAATGCCGAGAGAAGGCACGCCGCGACGAGCAGGCTGGGCACGTGCACCAGCCGCAGCCGCGCCATCACCGACTCCACCACGCCGATGGCGACGGCCACCGCGAGAAGGCCGGCGAGGAGCGCCACCCACGAAAGCCACGGGCTTCCGTGCGGCACGGGCAGCGCGATTCCCACCACCACCGCGGCGAGCACGAAGAGCTTGAGCGAGGCGCCGTAGAGCGCCGCGCCCAAGGCCGGACCGCCGTGGTCGAGCACCATCACCTCGTGGATCATGGTCAGCTCGAGGTGCGTGTTCGGGTCGTCGAAGGGGATGCGGCTGTTCTCGGCGAGAAGGACGATGAAGAGCGCCGCGATGACCAGCACCAGCGAAGCGGTTGCGCGCGGCGGCCAGTTTCCCGACGTCAGCATGGCCTCGAGCGAGAGGGAGCGCGCGAGCCGGCCGAGCACCACCAGCCCGAAGAAGAGCGCCGGTTCGGCCAGGCTGGAGAAGGTGGCCTCGCGCGCGGCGCCCATGCCTTCGAAGGCCGACCCGGTGTCGAGCGCGGCGGCGATGGTGAAGAAGCGGCCCAGCGCGAACAGGGAGGCGAAGAGGATGGCGTCGCCCTCGAACGAGAGCGGCGCGTGCCCCGCGACGGGCACCAGCGCTGCGGCCAGCGCCGCCGTGGCGACGCCGACCACCGGTCCCGCCTTGAAGACCCACGAGGTCGAGGTGCTGAAGACCGATCCCTTCCGCCAGAGCTTCACCAGATCGTAGTACCCCTGCAGATACGGCGGCCCGACGCGGCCGGCGAAGGCGGCCTTGGTCCGGTTGATCACGCCGAGCAAGAGGGGCGGAAGCAAGAGGAACGCGGCGACGTGCGCGACATCGCTGAGGGCCCCCGTCACTTGCCGGCCCATCCTCTCAGCGACGACCAGGCCAGCGCCGCGACGACCATGAGAAGGACGTAGAACAGGTAAGCCTGCAGCGCGACCTCCTGCAGCCAGCGCAGGCGCGCGAAACGGTCCGCCCAGCGCGCAAAGAAAGCCTCGTACCAGCGGGCGGCGACCAGGTCGGCCCCTTCGCTGCGGAAAGCGGCGGGAGCGGGGAAGAGCCCGCGTGGTTTCTCCACGACGGGACGCGGGGCGAGCGCGGGCGGCACGATCGTCGAGGTGGCGAGCTGCGCGAACGAGCTCGCGGTGTACTGCATCCGCGCGCTGGGCGCGGCGTAGCCGCAGTCCCAGGTGGGCGGCGCGGCGGCGGGCCGGCTGACGCGCGCTGCCAGCGCGGCACCCAGAACGATGAGCATCGCGACGACGGCCGTCGAAATGGATCCGAGGGTGGTCAGAGCGGGCGACAGCGCGTGCACCTGCGCGGCCACCTGCGCCCCGAAGAGCTGGCCCGCGAACGACGCGACGGGAGCGAGGGCGATGGCCGGCCGCAGCGACAGCGCCGCGCAGCCGGCGGCGAGAACGAGCATGGGCCCGAGCAGTCCCGCCGGAGATTCGTGCGCGCGTTCAGCGTCCTCGCTGCGGGCGTTGCCGAGCAGCGCGATGCCCACCAGCCGCACGAAGCAGAGCGCCGCCAAGGCCGCGATGAGTGCGAGCGCGCCGATGCCCAGCATGGCCGCGATGGCCGGAGCGCCGCCGCGGGCCATCGCGGCGGCAAAGAGCCCACGAAGCACTAGCCACTCGCCGACGAAGCCGTTGAGCGGCGGAAGACCCGCGATGGCGACCGCGCCGAAGAGGAGCATCGCGGCCGTCCACGGCATCCGGCGCGCGAGGCCGCCGAGGGCCTCGAGGTTCCGTGTCCCTGCGCCGTGCAGCACGCTGCCTGCGCAGAGGAAGAGCAGGCCCTTCATGAACACGTGGCTCCAGAGGTGGAAGCCCGCCGCCAGCGCGCCCAGGGCGGCGACGGCAGGCGCTCTCAACGCAATGCCCCAGTAGGCGATGCCCAAACCGACGAGGATGAGCCCGACGTTCTCGATGCTCGAGTAGGCCAACGCGCGCTTCAGGTCGCGCTGTGCGAGCGCCTGCGAGATTCCGAACGCCGCCCCGATGAAGCCGAGGACGATGAGCGCTGGCCCCCACCATGGCGCGGGGGGGAGGAAGGTGAGCGCGCGCAGAAGGCCATAGAGTCCGATCTTGATCAGCGCGCCCGACATGAGCGCCGATATGTGCGAGGGCGCCGCGGCGTGCGCTTCGGGCAGCCACAGGTGCAGGGGGACCAGGCCGGCCTTCACGCCGCAAGCCATCAGCGCCAGCGCGGCAAGAACCGCGGCGAGCCAGGGATCGGGCCGGGCCATGTGCTGGAAAGCGGCGAAATCGGTGGCGCCGGCATGGCCGATGAGCAGGACGAGAAAGGCGATCAAGGCGATGGCGCCCATCTGGCCCGCCACGAGATAGATCCAGCCGGCGCGGCGCACCTCGGCCCGCTCGTGCTCGAAGGTGACCAGGAGGAACGAGGTGAGGCTCATCGCCTCCCAGCCGACGAGCAGCACCATGGACTCGCGCGCGACCAACACCAGCACCATGCTGGCGACGAGCAGGTTGAAGAAGAGCGCATGCGGCCCCAGCGGCCGCCGCTTTCCCGCCAGCAGATACGAGCGCCCGTACAGCGCAGCGACGGCCGCGAGGACGAGGACCGGCACGAGGAAGAACGCGCTCAGCCGGTCGAGGCCGATGGCCAGCTCGCCGTACGGCGGCGTCCAGCGCCAGCGCGAGACGAATTCTTCGCCAAGGAGCGCCGCCAGCGCCGGCCGCAGCGCGAGCGCGCAACCCACCACGGCACCGGCAGCCCCGGCTGCGGTCGAGAGGCGGGACCAGCGCGACAGCACCGCGGCGATGAGTCCGCTACCGGCGAGGACCGCCAGCGAGGCGACGAGGAACGTCATGCTCAGCGCCGGGTCTATGCCGATTCGGCACCGGCGGCAATTGCGCTACGTGCGCGGCTTTGCGCCGAGGCGGTCCATCGCCAGCTTGAAGACCGGGTACTCCTGCGCGCCTTGAAGGGCGAACTGGTCGTCGAACACGAACGTCGGCACGGCATGGATGCCCATCTCCTGCGCCTCGCGGAGGGCCTCCTCGACAGCCAGGCGGTAGCGGCCCTCCTCGATCGCTTTCTGGAGCGCGTCGGGATCGAGGCCCGCCTCGGCGGCTGCCCCGCGCAGCGTCTCCAGCGACCAGAGGTCCTGTCCCTCGCTCCAGTAGCGGCGCAGCAGCGCGGCGTGCATCGGGTCGAGGCGCCCTTGCTCGCGCGCGAACTCGGCCGCCTCGTGCGCCCGCCGCGTCGAGGGGATGATCTCCCGCGGGATCATTTTGAGCCCCAGGGCCGCAGCGCGCTTCTTGAGCGGGTCGTTGGGGTCCTTCCACCGCTTCTGCACGTACTCCGGGACGGGCGAGCCTTGGGGCGGCGTGTCGGGCCGCAGGAGGAAAGGCCGCCAGTCGAAGTGGACGTCGTACTCCTTGCGCAGCTTCTCGGCCTCGCCCAGGCCGACGTAGCACCAGGGTCAGACGAAATCGGACCAGACGCGCACGTTGATCATCGCTACCGTCTATCCATCTGGCACCCCCGGCGCAACCACGAGGCGCAGGTGTCACCGTCCCTTCGACGGCCGCTCCGCCTCGCCCGTCATGGGGACGAACCCCACCGGCGCGATGGAACGGGTGACGAATCCGTCGCGGGTGCGCGTCAGGAGCAGCAGATTTCCCCAGCCAGGCCCCACCGGGATGACCAGCCGCCCGCCCATCTTGAGCTGCTCCTTGAGCGGCGGCGGCACCTGCGACGGCGCGGCGGTCACCACGATGGCGTCGAAGGGCGCGTGCTCCGGCCAGCCGCGGTAGCCATCGCCGCTCTTGACGTGGACCGACTTGTACCCGAGCCGGCCGAGCCGCTCCGCCGCGGAGCGCGCCAGCGAGTCGACGATCTCGATCGACCACACCTCCGCGCCCATCTCCGCCAGCACCGCCGCCTGGTAGCCCGAACCGGTCCCCACCTCCAGCGCGCGCGACCCCTTGCGCACTGCCGCCAGCTCGGTCATGAGCGCGACAACGTAAGGCTGGCTGATGGTCTGGCCTTCCCCGATGGGCAGGGGATGGTCTTGGTAAGCAAAATTCCGCAGCCCTTCGGGGACGAACTCCTCGCGCGGCACCTTGCGCATCGCCGCGAGCACGGCCGCATCGGTGAGGCCGCGGCCCTCGATCTGCTCGGCGACCATCTGCGCGCGCCGCGCGGCCGGGTCGTCGGCCGCGGCGAGCAAGGCGATGCAAAGGGGGAGTAAGCTGGAGATTCTGGAAAATCGGGAGGCTCGCATGGACGGGCTGATGATGGACTTTCCGCTCACGCTTTCACATCTCTTCGACCGCGTCGGGCTCTACTTCGGAAAGACGGAGCTGGTCTCGCGGCGGCCCGACAAGTCGATCCACCGCACCACCTATGGCGAGTTCCACCGGCGCGCGCAGAAGCTGGCCAACGCGCTCCAGCGCCTGGGGCTGCGGTCCGGCGACCGCGTCGCGACACTGGCGTGGAACCACAGCCGCCACCTCGAGGCGTATTTCGCCGTGCCGCTGGCCGGGGGCGTTTTGCACACGCTCAACCCGCGCCTCTCGCCGCAGGACCTGACGTACATCATGAACGACGCCGACGACCGCGCGCTGATCGTCGACGATGTGCTGCTGCCCGTCTTCGAGCGCTTCCGCCACGAGGTGCATCCGCGCCACGTCATCGTCTGGGGGAAGACGCCCGAGGGCATGATCGACTACGAACAGCTCATCGAGGCCGAGATTCCGACCTTCAGGCCGCCCCGCATCGAGGAGAACCAGGCCGCGGGCATCTGCTACACCTCGGGCACCACCGGCAAGCCCAAGGGCATCCTCTACAACCACCGGGCCCTCGTGCTGCATTCGCTCGCCTCGGCGTTGCCCGACGCGCTCAACTTGGGTCAGACCGACGTCATCCTCCCCGTGGTGCCGATGTTCCACGTCAACGCCTGGGGCTTGCCTTTCACGGCGGCGATGATGGGGGCGAAGTTGGTCTTCCCCGGCCCGCATCTCGACGCGGCGAACCTGCTCCCGCTCCTCGCGGAGGAGAAGGTCACTTGCGCGGCCGGCGTTCCCACCGTCTGGCTGGCGCTGCTCGAAGCGCTCGACAAGGCCCCCGGCGCGTGGGACCTGAAATCGCTCAAGCAGATGGTGGTGGGCGGGTCCGCCGCGCCGCAGTCGATGATCGAGGGCTACCAGAAGCGGCACGGCCTCAACATCTTGCACGCGTGGGGAATGACGGAGATGTCGCCCATCGGCACCGTCTGCCGCCTCAAACCGCAGCACGCCTCGCTGCCCGAGCCGGAGCGCTTCCGCATCCGCGCCACGCAGGGCGTGCCCGTGCCGCTGGTCGAGCTGCGCGCGATGGCCGACAGCGGGCCGGCCCCCTGGGACGGCAAGTCGATGGGCGAGCTTCAAGTCCGCGGCCCTTGGGTGGCGAAGAGCTATTTCCAGAACCCGGCCGAGGCCGACAAGTTTACCGCCGACGGGTGGTTCCGCACGGGCGACATCGTCACCGTCGATCCCGAGGGCTACATCCGCGTCACCGACCGGAGCAAGGACCTGATCAAGTCGGGCGGCGAATGGATCAGCTCGGTCGAGTTGGAGAGCGCCCTCATGGGTCATCCCGCCGTGAAGGAGGCAGCGGTGGTGGCGGTGAAGCATCCCAAGTGGGACGAGCGGCCCGTGGCGTGCGTGGTGCTCAAGGAGGGCACGCAGGCCACGCCGGAGGAGCTGCGCGTCTATCTGGAGCCGCTCTTCGCCAAGTTCTGGCTGCCCGACGCATTCGTCTTCTTGAGCCAGATCCCGCGCACCGCGACGGGAAAGTTCCTCAAGAGCGCCCTGCGCGACCAGCTCAAGGACTTCAAGCTCAGCTGATCCGGACGCAGTAGATGGGCGGGAGGTGGTGGCTGATGACCGACCACGACTCGCCCTGCCGCTCGGAGACCCAGAGCGACCCGGTGGTCGAGCCCATCGCCAGCATTTCGCCCGTCTCGTCGACGTCGAGGCCGTGGCGGTAGATGAGATCGTAGGCGTGCTTCTGCGGCAGGCCCTCGCGCAGCGACTCGAACGTCTTGCCGCTGTCGCGCGTGCGCGTGACGACGAGCTGCGCGTCGACCGGCACGCGAAACTCGTCCTTGATCGCCGGCACGAACCAGGCCGTCTCGGGGTCGCGCGGGTGTACCGCGACGGCAAAGCCGAAGCTGGATGGCTTGGCCTTGATCTCGCTCCAACTGCCGCCCCCGTCGGTCGAGCGGAAGATGCCGTTGTGGTGCTGCGCCCAGAGCGCGTCGGGCGCGGCGGCGCAGCGGACGATGCGGTGCGTGTCCTGGGCGAGTGGGTCGAACTGGCGCTCGGGCGGCATGTACTCGGCGCGCAGACCTTGCCCGCGCAGGGTCCAGCTCTCGCCGCCGTCCTCGGTGACCCACACGCCGCCGGTCGAGACGCCGACGAGCACGCGCGCATCGTCGCGCGGGTCGACGCAGACGGAGTGGATGCCGGGAAAGTCGTAGCCTCCGCCGAACCACTGCCGCCGCTCGGGAAGATCCCAGAGCGAGCGCAGGAGCCGCCAGGATCCGCCGCCGTCGGCAGAATGGAACAGCCCTCCGGGGATGGTGCCGCACCAGAGCGCATCGGGGGCTCGGGGGTCCGCCTCCAGGGTCCAGATCTGATCCAGGCTCCAGGGCCAGGCGGCACCCGTCATTGGACTGCGATCGTCGACGCCGGCGGGCTTCTCCGGCCACTTCGGCGCGGCGACCTCCTCCCAGGTCTCTCCCCGGTCCCGCGAGCGGTGTAGCTTGGCGCCGAAATGGCCGTGCCCGACCGCGGCGTAGAGCACTCCGTCTCTCGCCAGCACCGCGGTGACCGCCGCGCCGAGAAAGGACACGCGGGCGACCTCGCCTCCGCGCAGCGTGAACAGGCCCTTGCGAGTCCCGATCAGGACGGTGTCCACCTTCAGCCCCCCGAAAGCGCCTGGAAGACTGCGATCTCGGCGTCGGAAGCGACCGCGTCCGTCAGCCGTACGCGGTCGCGGATCGCCTCGCCACCCACGAAGACGACCACGTGCCGGCGCAGGGCGCCCTGGTCATCGACGATGTAACCACGCAGCCCCGGGCTGTGCGCGAACACCGCGGCCAGCGCCTCGCCCACGGTCGAGCCAGGCACGTCCGCGGGCGGACAGTCGACGTGCCGCCGCAGATTCGCGGTGAAGGTCACGCGCGGCATGCGCGCATTCTATGCCGGTCGGGCGGGGTCGTCGACGGCGAGTGTTTGATCACCGGCCAGCGTGGTCGGGTACAATCCTCTGCGATGAGGACACGCGACCTTCACGTCGAGAGCAACCGCCCCCTGCTCCCGCCCGCCATCCTGCTCGAGGAGCTGCCGCTGGGCGAGGCCGGCTCCCAGGTCGTCTCCCGCGCCCGCGAGGAGATCATCCGCATCCTCGCCGGGGAGGACGATCGCCTCTTCGTCGTCGTCGGCCCGTGCTCGGTGCACGACCCGGCCGCGGCGCTCGACTATGCAAGGCGGCTTCGGACGCAGGCGGCCGAGCTGCAAGCCGATCTGCGCGTCGTGATGCGGGTCTATTTCGAGAAGCCCCGCACCACCGTGGGCTGGAAGGGCCTGATCAACGATCCGCGGCTGGACGGCTCGTTCGCGGTCAACGAAGGCCTCCGCCTTGCCCGGCGCCTGCTGCTGGACCTGGTCGATCTCGGGCTTCCCTCCGCGTGCGAGTTCCTCGATCCGATCACCCCGCAGTTCATCTCCGACCTCGTCGCCTGGGGCGCGATCGGCGCCCGCACCACCGAGAGCCAGGTCCACCGGGAGCTCGCGTCGGGGCTCTCCATGCCGGTGGGCTTCAAGAACGGCACCGAGGGCAGCGTCCAGATCGCCATCGACGCGGTCCGAGCGGCGAGCCACCCGCACCACTTCCTGGGCGTCACCGAACAGGGTCTCGCCGGCATCGTCTCCACCCGAGGCAATCCCGACTGCCACATCATCTTGCGCGGCGGCGCCGGCGGCCCGAACCACGATGCCCAAAGCGTGCGGAACGCGCTCGCCGCACTGCGCGAAGCCGGCGCCGCGCCGCGGCTGGCTGTCGACACGAGCCACGGCAACAGCGGCAAGGACCACCGCCGCCAGCCCGTCGTGGCGAGGGAGATCGCGACGCAAGTCGCGCAGGGCGAGCGCGGAATCGTCGGGGTGATGATCGAATCCTTCATCGCCGAGGGTCGCCAGGAGCTGCGGGACCCCAAGCAGCTGGTCTACGGCCAGTCCGTCACCGACGCGTGCCTCGGCTGGGAGGCGACGGTGCCGGTGCTGCGCGAGCTGGCGGCGGCGGTCCGGGCCCGCCGTGCGGCGCGCGACTAACCGCGGCGCTCATCGCTCGAGGATCGTCAGCAGCCGTTCCAGATCGATGGGCTTGACCAGGTGCTCCCGGAACCCGGCCTTGCGCGCCCGCTCGCGGTCCGCCTGCTGGCCATACCCGGTGACGGCCACCAGGACCAGCGGGCCCGGCCCCAACTGCTTCTTCAGACGCCGCGCCAGCTCATATCCGTCCATCGCCGGCAACCCGATGTCGAGCAGCGCGAATCGCGGCCGGAAGCGCCTCGCGATCTCGAGCGCGCCCGGACCGTCGTGGGCAATCTCGACAGAGTGGCCCCGCGCCCGCAGCAGACGCCCGAGCACGATGGCGATGTCGCGGTTGTCGTCGACGAGCAGGATCGCTTCCCGCCTGCTGGCGAGCTTCCGGCTCGTCTCGGACGAGGGCCCCGCGGCAGTGGGCGCGCGCCCGGGCCTGGCTAGAGGCAGGCGCACCGTGAACTCGCTCC
>Ga0209011_1000481_pt1 | contig 15238 bp, 13 predicted proteins | sample BlaSpr_A8_OM1_M3_FD_187986 | JGI IMG/M metagenome (GOLD analysis project Ga0209011, IMG submission 187986) | Forest soil microbial communities from Thunder Bay, Ontario, Canada - Black Spruce, Ontario site 2_A8_OM1_M3 (SPAdes) (version 2) | ecosystem: Environmental > Terrestrial > Soil > Boreal... | reverse complement strand
CGGGTAAAGCAGTGGCGGGATACGGCGCGGATTTTCTGTGTGCGATTAAGAGCGCGACTCGTCCTGCCTTGTATGTTGATAACGTTGCAGGCCCGGCGATGGTGGAGATCTCCGGGACCGATCTATGGTTTGCACTGGGCCAAATGAGAACCGGGACCTCGCACTCGTTCTATTACACCGTACAAGGAGCACGATTCGGCGGAAGGACCGACGTCGCGGCCTATGGACCAGACTCTTATCCGCACGCTCGTGTGCCTCAGGGTAAGCTCTCGGAGAAGCTCCTACATACCAGCAAAATCTATGAGGGCTTGCAAAGCGAGTATTGGATTTATGTTCCGGCGCAATACGACCCTGATGTTGCGGCCGCGCTGATGGTCTGGCAAGACGGTGCCTCCTACATCAAACGCGATTCTGACGGTATTCGAGTGTTGGACGTCCTGGACAATCTGATTTACGAAAAGAAAATACCGCTGATGATCGGCATATTCATGTCGCCCGGCGATATTAGCAACGCGCCCTCCAGCAAGACCTACGAATTTGTAAATACGTTCTCCAAATCCACCGGAAGAACGCTGAAAGATTCGATGCGCAGCGTGGAATATGATACGGTCTCGGACCGCTACGCTCGGTTTCTGCGCGACGAAATCCTTGCCGAAATTGCATCGAAATACAACATCCGACGTGACGCTTACAGTCGCGCAATCACAGGCCTTTCATCCGGGGGAATCTGCGCGTTTAACGTTGCCTGGCAACAGCCGGACCAGTTCAGTCGCGTCCTGTCTTGGATCGGCAGCTTCGCAAGTATCCAGTGGCAACCGGGGGTTGTCGATGGAGGGAACGTGTATCCCAACAAGGTGCGTAAAGAGCCCCGGCGGAACATCAGAGTCTGGTTGCAGGATGGTTCAGACGACCTGGAGAACCAACACGGAAGCTGGCCACTGCAGAATATCCAGCTGGCCAATTCGCTCAAGCTGCGGGATTACGATTTCCACTTCAGCTTCGGTCACGGCACGCATAACGCAGCACATGGCAGCGCGGAGTTCCCCGAGGAAATGACTTGGTTGTGGCGCGGCTACGATCCTTCCAAGACGGAACAAGTCTACGAGATAGAACCGTCGGAGAAGGCCAAGCCGCTGTTCCGCGTGGCGATTTATAACCGCGGCGCCGAATAGTTACATCTCGTCCCTACCCCATGCAGAACCGTTTTGAAACGCCGACCAAGTGACGGTGGACTGACGGAGTAGTTTCCGAATACACGACGGTTCGTCCGGAATCACCCAAAGGCAGCGCCCGAGTGGCCTACGATGGCGCATGGCCAGGTTTCATTCGTTTGGCGTGGCTGCTGCAAGATGTTTCCTGACTCGGAACGGTGACGTGACTTGGGGCAAAGGAGTTCCTCCTAGAGCGATAGAATCTGGAAAATGTCAGCCGCCATCGGAAGATACTTGACGCGCAGGTTTTTCTCCTATGCATTAATGATCGCGGTCCTGCTGGCCGTGCGTCCGTGGCTGTGGCAAGGCGTTCGGGACGCGTATGTCGGATACTCGGGAACCGTTGTGGCGAAAGGAGATTATCTGTGGATCCCGTTCCGGGGTCCCGACTGGTACATCATCCTGCAAGATTCGCACGGTCGCCGCACAAAGAGGTACGTAAGCGCTATTGGCTATGGCTACTGCAATGTCGGAAGCTACGTCGTAAAGAAGAAGGGACTTGGCGAATTTCCGCGAACCCCCGGAGATCTGACGCCACGGGAGTTCGAGCAGCTGGTGCGGCGTAAGCAGAAACAAAAATAGCTGTCACGTTCGCACCCAAACCTAACTCAGGCATGATTAGGTTCGGCATCTAGCCCCCGTGTTTCTATGCAGTTGTACGTTTTTCCGGCATGCAGATCTTTGTACTCCTCGGTGAGCCCGCTGGGCCATTCGATCACCACCCCGTCGATTTTTTCACGCATTCCGAGACCAAACGTTACCGGCAATTCCGATTGAGAAAGGTAGCTGGAGCCCCCTCGGACCATCCTCGATTGGGTCTGCCCCGCATGGAAAATGCGGACCGACGAGCCGATCGCATCGCGATTCGACTTCGTACCCTTGAGGTGAAATCGAATGCTCCGAGGATGCCCCTCTTGATCGTTCCGGTATAAGTACGCTGGCCCATTGTTGGTGGTCAGGAGGATGTCCAGGTCGCCGTCGCGGTCGAAATCGCCGAAGGCCAGTCCCCGTCCAACTTTCGGAGTCTCAAACCCTCCTCCGACCTGATCTGCCACATCATGAAACTTTCCGCCACCCCGGTTCAGGAACAGTTGCGGCGGTTGCGCGTATCCGGTGTTGCCGCGGATATTCCGGACGGTTTCATCGATGTGCCCGTTGGCCACCGCCAAGTCCAGAGCGCCATCAAGATCCACATCAAGGAACATGCAGCCAAATCCGAGGGTGTTCCGCGACGCTGCCCCGATGCCGGACGGAATGGACACGTCGTCGAAAACTCCCGGAGCGCTGGCGCGATAAAGACCGATCATTTCATTGTCGAAGTTGGTGATCACCACACCGGGCTTCCCCGAACCATCGAAATCTCCGGTGTCGACGCCCATGCCGGCGCGTGCTTTTCCTTCCATGCTGAACGCCAGACCGGCCTCCACCGCGATGTCCTTGAATTTGCCGTTCCTCAAATTACGGTACAACTTATTGGGTTGCGTGTCGTTGGCCACTAGCAGGTCCGGCCAGCCATCGTGGTCGTAGTCGAACATCGCCACGCCGAGGGATTTTGAGCTGCTGTCAAAAATGCCGCTGGTTGCAGTTACGTCTTCGAATGTTCCGTTGCCGCGGTTACGGAAGAGCCAGCAGGTATCCCCGCGATACGCCTCCGGCGTGCAATACGATTTGTGCGAGCCATCGAGGCTACAGAAGACATCGTGCTCGGTAGACCAGCGCACATAATTGCACACGAAAAGATCCAGCAATCCGTCACGGTCATAATCAAACCATAGTGCGGAAGTGCTGAAGCCCTGGCGCCCGAACAGACCGCTCGAACGCGTGGCATCCGCAAAGGTTCCTCTGCCGGTGTTGCGAAAAAGACGGCTCTGCCCCACGCAAGTGACGAAAATGTCGGGGAACCCATCGTTGTTGTAATCGCCGACGGCCACTCCTATTCCGTACATCTCGACGTCGAGGCCGGCGCTTCGCGTCACGTCTGTAAAGGTACCGTTGTGGTTGTTGCGGTAGAGCCGCAACGTGGATCGCTGTCGTTTGTGTCCGGGCCAGTCCATGCCGTTGACAAGCAGGATGTCTTGCCAGCCATCGCCGTCGTAATCGAAGAATGCGCAGCCCGAGCCCAGCGTCTCTGGGAGCAATTTGCCGCCATAAGCGCCGCTGTTGTGCCGGAACTGGACCCCCGCCGCGTTGGTAACATCGGTCAGGCGGAATCCCAGAGAAGAGGCGGGAGTCGCGACCCTCTGGGGTGTCCCCGCCGTGGTTAGTCCTGCGCCGAATGCCGTGAAAAGAAAGTCTCGCCGGTTCACGGCAGGTTCACCAGACCATTTCGAATCGCGTAGACCACCAGCTCTGCCGTCTTGTGAATTCCCAGCGTATCCATGAGATTGGCGCGGTGCACCGCAACGGTATTCACACTGAGATTCAAGTCCGCCGCGATCTCCTTGTTCGACTTGCCGGCCACGATGTGTTTCAGGATTTCCAGCTCGCGTGGCGTCAATCCTCCGCGGCGCTCTCCCTTGAGGGCGTCCGGACGGGGGACTTGCGGGTCGAGCACGATGATGCCTGCGGCGATGCTCTTCACCGCGCAGACCAGGTCGAGGTCCATAGCATTTTTCAACACGTAGCCTCGCGCACCCGCTTCGAGCGCCTGGCTCACCAGCGTCTCCTCGGAATGCATGCTCAACATCAAAATTCCCGCTTCCGGAAATTTCTCCAGGATTTTTCGTGTTGCTTCGATACCGCTCAGTTCCGGCATCGCGCAGTCCATCACCGTAACTGTGGGCCGCAGTTCGCAGGCCAGGCGCACGGCTTCTGTACCGTCGCTGGCTTCTCCAACGACGGAGATTTCCGGGTCATCTTCCAGCATGCGGCGGAATCCGCGCCGCACCAGCGCGTGATCGTCAGCCAGCAGAACTGTAATCTTACGGGCCATGGGCATCCACTTTGACGCGGGGAATCTGGAGACGGACCTTGGTCCCGCCTTGCGCGCTCGGTGAGATTGCCAGCGTGCCGCCAATCAATTCAGCGCGTTCCCGCATGGCCACCAACCCGATCCCGCGTAGCATCTTTTCTTCTGGCACGAAACCCGTGCCCTGATCTTCCACTTCGAGCTCCAGTGAATCCGGAGAGAATCGCAGCCAGATCCAGGCGTCACTGGCCCCGGAATGCCGGCTCACGTTATTCAGTGCTTCCTGCAGTACGCGATAGATATGCACGCCGGCGCTGGTCTCCACGGGAAATGACTGTCCCGTCTTCTGGTAATGCAGCGCAAGGCCTGTTTGCCGTTCCACCGTGGGAATATACCAGTCAAGAGTGCTTTCTAATCCGGCCTCTTCGAGTAGTACAGGATGGAGCGCCTGGGAAAGCATCCTGATATTGTTTAGAGTCGATTGCGCGATCTCCTGAACCTCCTGCAGATCTTTGCGCAGGGGCGACCCTTCCGGGGCTTGCTTGCCCGCGCGGCCCAGCACCGATCCGATCGCCGTCAGGACCTGCCCGAACTCATCGTGGAGTTCGCGGGAAATGTGCCGCAGTGTCGATTCCTGCGTCGAAATCAGTTTCTGCGCCAAATCGCTCTGCTGCTCGGAAAGCTCTGCCATGTGCGCAAAGATCTGGCGGTTGCTGCGGATCAGGTACAAGCTCGTCAGAACTATGGTGATGAGCGTTGCCGCCAGGAAAATATAGAGCTGCCGCTGCACACCATCGTAAATCTGGGCGATGCGTGTGGCGGCCTGCTTCTCGCCTTCGTTGTTTTCCACCAGCAGCCGTGAAACCGCCGTGCTGAGGGCCTGCTGCCGCGCCTGAAGCGACAGGCGAATCTGTTCTCGTGCCTCCGCCTCCTGGCCGTTCTGCGCCAGCCCGAACATCCGGTTCGCGGCGTCCCAGAACTGCGCCACCGATTGAAAAAGGTAACGCCGTTGCTCCGGAGTGCGGTTCGCTCCGCCCAAGCTCTCTTCCAGCTTCAAGCCGGTGTCCAGGTCCTGGTGAATGCGTTCGAACTGTGCGGTCCATGCCGTAAGCGGATAAGGTTCCGTGGTGTCCAGCATGTCTCGCATGGCCAGCGCGATGGAATTGAGATCGTTCTGGATGCGCAACAGTTGGAGCGAGTCTCGCCGGTTTCGATCCACCATCTCGCTCTGAAGTCTTCGCAGACCCGTGAGCTGAACGGTGATGTAAGACGCGTAAGCCAGCACGGCGGCCAGCGTGATGACCAGCCCCAGCAGCAGTCCGTTCGTGGGTGAGCGTTGCGAGGGTGGAGCATTCTGCACGGACTAAGAATACCTCACGCCGCCGTTTGCCGGCGCAGCAGAAGCACTAGGCAAATCATGGTAATCGTGCACACCAGCGGCACCAGCAATCCCGCGCGCAAGCTACCGGAGTATTTCGAAAATCCGACCAGCCATGGACCTACCGATCCAAGACCCAAGGCCAGTGCTAACGAGAAGCCTTTTGCTCGTCGACGGAATCAGGAGCATCGATCCTACCGCTATCAGGCCAAGCGTTCCCGGCACCAACGGCCCTCATGCAAGCGCAACAACGCAAGTGGCGCGAAGGCACGGCGCGACATGAGCCCGGTATAGAAAAACATGCGCGCCAGCGCCATAGCAGTGGGGGCGCGAGGCAGCTCCGCGTGGACAAACAAGGGGAAGAGTGGTTGAGCCGTGCAGGTTGATGGGAAGTCGGACGGTCGTGTGCTACCGGTGAACTGCTCGAACAAGCGCGGGAAGCCGCTGGCGGATGGCATGGAGGGAAGAGGACCGGCCAAGGGGAACTGGGGAGTTTATGTCAAGGCATGTGCATCTCACAACGTCAGTTGAACACCGGTCGGCAATGTAAATTCGAATTTTGCTCCATTCGGAGTTCGGCGTGAAGCCGACAGCTTGCCGCCGTGGCTCTGAACGATCGAACGACTTATGGATAATCCCATGCCGATCCCTTGCGGTTTAGTTGAGAAGAATGGATCAAACACTCGCTCCATCTGGTCCGGAGTAAGACCCGTTCCTGAATCTTCCACGGAGACAATCACAGCTTCCGCTTCCTTTGCGGACCGGATCAGGATTTCACGCGGACCGTCCGAAATCGCGCGCGTCGCGTCCACGGCATTCATGATCAAATTGACCATCACCTGCTGCAGTTGGACGCGATCGCCCCGGACCCGAGGGAGGCCAGAAGCCAGATCAGTCCGCATCTCAACCTGGTGGCGCGACACCTCACTGCCTAGAAGCCAAATTACTTCCTGAATAGTCTCATTGACGTTCAATTCGACCTTTCCGGTGTTCTGCTTTTTCAAGAGCGTTCGTATGCGCGAAATGATCGAGCTTGCTCGGTTTCCATCGTTGACGATTGCTTCGGCGGCTTCTCGCAAATCATTGAGACTTGTAGTGTCGCTCGCGAGTCGGCGTAGGCAGAAGCTGCCATTCGTGACGATCGCGGTAAGGGGCTGGTCGACTTCGTGAGCAATCGAAGCAACCAGCTCGCCCATGGCGGTGACGCGCCCCACATGCGCCAGCTCCGCCTGCGACTGCTGCAATGCGGCCTGGACGCGTTGTCGCTCCTCGATTTCCTTCCGCAGCACATCATTTACCGCAGTGAGCTGCTGCGTGCGCTCGACCACTCGTTGCTCGAGCTGGTCATTGAGTTTCTTGATCTCTGCCTTGGCTTGCCTCAGCTCGGCGGTCTCGACTATCTCCCAGACCCTGTTTCTCCTGGCAATGGCGAACTGGTGCGTGCGCGTCACATCGAGAATTTCAGCGGCGGTGCTGTTGGCTAACGGATAGCTGCAAAGCGCAAGCATCCGCCGGCTGGCAATGAAGTCATTGACCTCTCGTTCGTACTCGTTGAATGTCCTCCAATCTTTTTTTTCCAGCCAGGCTGTGCTCCCGCTCAGGCGTAATCCGGCGTAGCCGTTAGCTAGAGCATAAGCAAGTTTCTCGTTCCACTTTCTGAGAACTCTTCCCAGGTCAAGATCTCGGTTATCGAGATAAAAGTCGCGACCACCGAGGAGCTCCATGCTGTGGTTTTTCCAGTAGCGATCAAACCCGGCAATCGAGAGCCGCAAGGCGCTCTTCACTTCCGCTTCTGTCAAAGGCTCTGCAACCACCCACACACAGAATTCGCCGGCTTCCAACCCAACCTTGAAGTAAGGAACCAAAGTGTCGAGCAAATCTTCTTTCGTTTCGTGGAAGAGAAAGAAGTGCGTCCCCCAGGGAACATCGCCGATCGCACCGATCCCAGTCGTCCTTACTTCTGATTCCATTCGTAGTGGCCGGGAAATCTCAGTGCTAGGGATGCGAGATACCAAATCCATGGAGGGTCCCCCAGCTTTTACATTCCTGTGGGAGCAGCTTGCGCGAATGTCGCGTGCCTATATTCGTATCACCGCGAGCCTACGGCTGTCAATAGGGGAGGGTGTTGTAGTTAGCCATTCGATTCCGTGGTCCGGGTGATCACTTGAACGTAACCGAACTGTGGCATCGAACGTCTTTGGTTTAGAGGTTCAACAAGTCTTTTTCAATACAGGCGTAGGACAATGTGTTCCGATGACTGAAACTGTGCCGTCTATGGTTTTCGTCGTGGATGATGATCCATCCATTCGCGATGCTATCGGGCGTCTGGTCGGAACCGTAGGTTTGCGAGTGGAAACGTTCAGCTCGGCGCGCGAATTCCTCCGGTCCAACCGTCCGCAGGCGCCTAGCTGCCTGGTTCTCGACGTGAGATTGCCGGGAATCAGTGGAATTGATTTTCAACGCGAGTTGAGTGCGGCCAACATCCTGATTCCGATTATCTTCATCACCGCTCATGCCGACGTCCCGATGAGTGTTAAAGCCATGAAGGCTGGAGCTATAGAATTTCTGACCAAACCTTTTAAGGATCAGGATTTGCTAGATGCCGTTCAGCTAGGGATTGAAAAAGACCGAGCTCGTCGTTTGAGTGAGGCCGAACTCAGTGAGCTCCAGCATCGCCTGCGAACGCTGACTCCGCGCGAGCGTGAGGTGCTCCCGCTCGTGGTCTCAGGCCGTCTCAACAAGCAGGTCGCAGCGGAAATCAATGCCAGCGAAGCTACCGTAAAAGTCCATCGCAGCCAACTGATGCGGAAGATGGGAGCAGAATCAGTAGCTGACCTGGTGAGAATGGCCGGGAAACTGGGAATTTCCGCCGCTGGCCCTAAAGCTACCTCTTCTTTACCAAGGTAGGATACCTCTTCACCTATCGCCAATAGTCTCACCCAAGACTGAGGTGATACTGTCCTTCGTGAGTATTGTGCTGGCCCATGCCAACGGCTCACAAGATCTCGGTGGTGGACGACGACGAGTCCGTCCGCCAGGCGACAAGGAGACTCATTCGTTCCTTGGGATATGACGTGGAGGTCTTTGCGTTGGCCCAGGAGTTCCTGCAGTCGCCCCGTCTTTTCGAGTCAGCATGCCTCATTCTCGACGTGCAAATGGGCGGCATGGATGGGCTGCAGCTTCAGCGTCACTTAAAGGCAGCGGGCTATCAAATTCCCATCATCTTTATTACTGCCTATCCCGATGAGGATGCACGGGGGCGCGCGCTGAAAGCCGGCGCCATCGATTTTCTGCACAAGCCGTTTAGCGAGCAGGCTCTGCTAAACAGCCTCACATCAGCCCTGAAATCCAGGCAAGAATGCGACAACCAGTCGCAATGCACGGCTAAGCCTGAGCGGATCGATATGGCAGTCTATCGCCCGGAATCCCCGACAGAGACAGAGGCACTCTCAAGATCAGTGGCCACGAACCAGGCTTTGATTTCGTTTGAGACCTCAGCATTGCTAAGTGAGGGCACGCGAAACGAGCAGGGGAACGTAGTTAAGCGGCACAGATCATCCGTCGATATCGAGGACCGAAAGCGGGGGAAAAGACAGTTGCGGGCGCTGATTGATGCGATCCCGCAGCAGATCTGGAGCGGTCCGCCTGACGGCACGCTTGATTATTGCAACGACCGTTGGCGCTCTTACATGGGGCTCGAGATGGAAGATATACGAGGCGATGGCTGGCAGACGATGCTGCATCCCGACGATCGAGATCGGGTGCTTAAGGCTTGGCACGAGTCGGTGGTAAATGGAACGCCCTACGAACAAGAAGAACGCCACCGGGGAGCAGACGGTACGTACCGTTGGTTCTTGGCACGTGGCGTACCGCTGCGCGACGCAGAAGGACGCATCATCAGGTGGTACGGGACGAACACCGATATTGAAGATCGCAAGCAGGCCGAAGAGGAGCTGCGGCGCCTCTCCGGACGACTTTTGCGGTCGCAAGACGAAGAGCGACGAAGGATCGCCCGAGATTTGCACGATTCTACGGGTCAAGACATCGTCGCCTTGACAACCATGCTTGATCAACTCCGGGGTTCAATTCCTTCGACCGAGCGAAAATCACGTAGGCTTCTTTCCGAGTGTAAGGCGTTGGCGGACAGGTGCATCCGTGAAGTCCGCACGCTTTCTTACGTGTTGCACCCGCCGGTGTTGGACGAGGTTGGATTGTTGGACGCGATTCGTGACTATGTCACGGGGTTCACCCAGCGAAGTGGAATCCAGGTTGCATTGGAGCTGTCACCGAGTGGCGGACGGATGCCACCAGATATCGAGCTGGCTTTATTCCGGGTGGTACAAGAGAGCCTCACCAACATCCAGCGCCATTCGGGAAGTCAGCAAGCCAAGATACGAATTGATCGCAATTCACATCTGACGCTGGAAATTAGCGACCACGGGCGCGGAGCCTCTGCCAGTGCGCCCAGAGGAAAAGAGGAGCCCCGGTTCAAAGTTGGTGTGGGCATCTCCAGCATGCAGGAACGAGTCAAGCTGATCGGGGGTCGGCTTGAGATTGCTTCCACCAGTCACGGCACAACCGTACGCGTGACGATACCTCCGGGGAACGCACGTGGAAGAATTTCGTGCTCTAGTAGGTGACAATCAGGGGTTGGTGCAACCCTCGATCTCGACAGAGTTGTTCGAGATATGTTGGATTTTCAAGCATCATACATCTTGAGACCTATGCAAGATGCTGAGGAACCTCCCACTCGCCGACGTGGCTGCATAATTTTTGTTACACGCGGCTGCCTAACTCCGAACCGTGCGCCGAGCACACGCATAAGGATTCGGATCTCGTGTTGTGCAGTTCAGCCCTGCGAGAGTTGTGCCCATACCAATCGAAGGATTTTGCCGCTTCAGACCTGGTTATACGCTTCAAAGGCTTTTACGGCAGGCCTTTGAATTCCGCAACCATAATCCACGAGATTTGTTGCGATTGAATCTTGCTTCTATGACCCCAAGATTATCGTTATTCACCCTCCGTCTCTCCCAAGAGCCCAATCCACGTTTGTTGCGTTGCACCCTTGCTATTCGTGAAGATTCGACCAGGCCAAGTTTGCATATCGTTGCCTTCGGGCCAAGCGATTGATCAGCAGAAAAGCACTGTCCTCCACTGGTCGTGGACAACTCCGCTGCGAATTCATGGCCTCGTTTGATCTGGAGTGGACGGCTCGGAAGTATTGAAAGTAACCAGCGAATAGAGGTAAACCAGCACACCTGCACTTAATAGAAACCCGCCCGCGGCGATATACGCGAGGAAGGCGAGGGGTCTGTTCCAAAGTAGGCTAAAAACTTCGACGAGCAAGCTAAGAATGATCAGGATGCCTGCTAGCTGAAGTCGCCGCTCGAGCGGCTTTGCATTCAGTTTCATTGCGCGGCCTTCCAAAACTTTACGTTATTCAATTGCTCGACGTTATGGACAGTTGCGTGGCATCCGCTGGATAAACAGGAGAGCTGGTTAGCTTTGATGGCCGGCAATGTCGCCGGGTCGACGTTGTGTACCGCGCCTTGCTCAAACGATCTTGCCCCCAGATGGCAGTGGAGGCACTCGCGATTGTTGTAAGCTGAGTACAAACGAATAGGCTGTGCCGGCTTGCTGAGATAGTTGATGTAAACGTGACGCAGGCCGCGCAGCTTGGAATGCACATCGCCGTACAAGGTATAGTCCGTGTGGCAGGTGTAACAAGCCTGTTCGGGCGGAACGCGGTGATTCTGATAATGGGCGGCTGCAAGGTAGCTTGGATCATCCACGAGTAAACTCTTCCCGTATGGCTCCATTATGTGGCAGGAAAGGCAGAATTTTGTCTGCTTGGAGTTCTCGATATGCTGGGAGGTCCCCATGGCCGCGCACAGTACTGGAAGAATGAAGAGCACAACGAATGCGAGAATTTTCCCGCCGCGTGTGGTAGTTACAGACGGGCGCACAACGAAAATGAAGGCCAGTAAAATACTCAGAACGATCAACATCCACAGGAACAGCGTAGGCGATATCAAATGCAACTCCACTTAGCGGAACGAATTGTCAGGAGCAACAGCCAGCGTTACTTCTTTTTGGGCAGATCGCGGATATACTCGACGAGCTCCTTGATCTCATCTGGCTTAAGACTCTTGGCGTAGCCCGGCATTTTGTTTTTCCCCTTGGCAATAATATCGGCGAGATCTGTGTCAGTTGCCTTTTGGACTTCTGGGGACGCGAAATCGTGCGCACCCATCTTCTTTCCGGCTGCTGTCTGGCCTTTGCCATCCAGGCCATGACATGCCGCGCACTTAGTCTTGTAGAGGTTTTGCGTCGTAGCGCTTTGAGCCTGCGTTGGCGTGCTTAATAGACAGATCACTGCGAGTACGGTCGCTCCGATTGCTAGCCTGTTTATCCATCCCATCGAAGTTGTCATTTTGTTCTCCCCATGGTTTGCGAAGCGCGTGCGGATTTCGATTGTGTCCGCGTCAGAATGCATATCGTACCGAAAGCGTGACTAGATGAGCTCTGAAATTGCGCGGCGCGAACAGGTCCTGGACCACCAAGCTATTCTCCTCGCTATAACCGTAATAGTTCCAATAAGCCTTCCCGGTCCAGCTTTTTGCGAACTGATACTCCAACCCGCCAAACGGCTGGTAATATTTCGAATTCAACGGCCCCTTCGGGACCTGCGGGGTAATGATCAAGAGCGCGTTGCCATCGGTAACCGTGATGTTCGCACCGAGATGAGTGGTGAAGCGGTTGATGGGCCTCAACATCAAGTCCAAGTGGCCATAGTTCGATTTGTTCGTGTACGTCGAGAGCTGTTCGTTGAGTATCGTCTGGCCAGGACACTTGGCAACGCCAGCCGGTGCGACGCTGCTGACATAACAGATCAGGATTTGCGAGAAAACGTCGTTGTAGTCGTATCCCAGCTCGAGCGCGAACCTATCGTTGGGTTCGAAAATCGCACTGAAGCCATAGGCGCGATTGTGCTGGAGATTATTGATTTGCGGCACGTTGTTCCGGCCTTCCCAGATGGCCGCCGATGCACTTAGATTCATCCAGTTTGCAGGTTTGTAGGTGCCGCGCAGCCGGTATTCCTGTGTTTGCCGCGGACTGATGCGCGTGAACGAATTGTCCGCGCTCATCAGATCGGTGTCGAAGCTGATGCGCAAGTTCTTGAGTGGCCGTGCCCAAAAACCAAAAACCGCGGCATGTTCGTGGATCGGTATTTCGCTGGAATCGACGAAAGCAGTGGGCGAACTCAGACACGAGCCGTCCGGGCGGTTCGGCGCGGAACATTTCATAGTGTTGAAAGGGGCCGGAAGCGCACGATTATTCTGATTGTTCGGAAAGAACACAAATGTGCCCGACGCGAAAGTCGCATCGGCAATGGTGCGGCTGCGGTAGCGATAGCCGAGCCGCGCACCGAAATGTTGCGTGAACTGATAATCCAGCTCCGCGAGGTTGGTCTTCTCATCCTGCTTAAGGAAGCGGCTCCAAACGGCCAAGGCAATGTCCGGTCCGGAAGACGTTGTGTGTGCGGGGGTCCCGGTAACGCCGTCTGTAGGAGCCGAGCATATCAAAGGCAGCGGAGAAGCGGCCGCGAAAATATTCGCACGTGTCAGAAGACTCGGGCTGAAAAAACCGCAGCTTGAGGAATCCCACTCCACTGGGTTGTGGAAGTTCCGGAAGTGAAATGAATCCAAGAAGCTGAGGCTTTCGGTGATGCGCCATGTGGCGCCGAAGTCAGCTGTAGCGGCCACGCGGCGTCCCATCACCGGCCCGCTCCCGAGGAAATTCCGTAGATTAGTGCGGGCCTCGCGGCCAGTGAACTGTTCGTTGTAGCCGAAAACATTCATGTCACTGCCGGTGTAGTTGAATCGCGCTGAAAGATCGATGTCTTGAAAGTAGTTCGATTGCAGACTGAACTGCTCGGTGGGAGCATTGGTCCGCGTTCGGCCGTTCCGCGAATAACTAAAAGCCGCGCTGCACGTTGGATTGACAGTTCCCGGCGCTGCGGGCGGCGGCAAGAATGTTCCGCCGCACGGCTGGTTCGCGCCAGCATTGAAGGAAACGCCGAGGTCAACGGGCGTCCCATTCGCGAGCTTAAAGAGTTGATTGTTGTCGCTGGAACCGGTATCGCCCTTGTAGTAGCTCCAGATCTGATCGTAGCTGATGCTGGTTCGCGGAAGGATCTGATAGTCCACTCCAAGGCGGTAAGAATTCACGGTGGTCTTCCAGTTTTGAAAGAGCAATTGTTCAGTACCTTGGTGAATCGTTGTGAAAGAAGGTCCGTCCGCAACGCTGCGCGAATAACCCAGACGGAAGTGCACCTTCGACTGCGGCAGGAGCTGGAGGTTGTAATCCCCCATTCGGCGCCGTGTGTTGAAGAGGTGTGGTGAGGTGCTGATGATTGGCGTGAAGCTGGTGGGTGCGTTGGCAAAAGGCGTTGTCGGGTTCAGGGGGTTTGCGAGGAGGGAGTAGTTCCAGAAATTCTCATCGCGGCGGAAAAGCGCGTCGAAGTTGTACCACTTGTTTTTGCTCATTCGGAGTCGCGAGACATTGTTTGGGTCACCGCCATACCCGAAATTGCTGAAGTAGAGCCGATCGATGAGCGTTCCCTGGTGATCGAGCGCACGCATCTCCGTCGTGAACCCCAGCAAACGCGGCCCCTGCTGTAGATTGATGAAGGTGTTGTAGGTCTGCAGGTTACCCGAGAGGCTCGTAATTCGCCCTCCGAACTCGACGGACTGCCTGATGTTATAGTTCCCCTGGTCGACCCCTTGCAGCTCCGGCTCTTGAGCACGCGCACCCGGTATCGCTACACAGAACAGCGCGGCCACACCGAGCCAGCGGAGCCAGTTCCTCCAGCGGACGAATCGAAGTTCCATTGCACTGATGCTCTGTCCCATGGCTACCTCTATTTGAAGAACTTTTTGTCAAAATTCGAGCCGTGTATCTGCGTGTGACACACTGTGCACGCCTGATACTTCTGCGCTTGGTTGTGGAACGACGGAATCGACGGTGCGGCCGTGTCGACCGTGAATGAGTGACATTCCAGGCAGAGCAGATTCACTTGGCTGCGCTTCAGGAGGCGCGGATTCGACGAGCCGTGCGGAGTGTGGCACGCGACGCAGCCTTCGGTCTTTGATACCGGGTGTTCAAAGACGAACGGCCCAGCCTTGTCGGTGTGACACTTGAAGCACACCACATCCTGCGCCGCTGTCGCGCGTAGTTGCCGCGTCAGGAACCCGCCATGCGGATTGTGGCAATCGTTGCACTGGACTAGTCCCTCGTTTACACGGTGATGAAAGGCTCGGTTGAACTGCTGCTTGGTTTCGAGGTGGCAGCCATAGCAGAGTTGCGGCTGCTTCTGTTTCATCAGAAATTGACTTTCCTTGGCATGGTGCGGCGAATGGCAATCCACGCAGCCGACATTGTTCTGCAGGTGCGCAGAGCGTGCGAAGTTGCTGTGCTCTTCGCCATAATTGTGGCAACCGAGGCATCGGTCGCTCGATTCCTTCGCGGAGACATTTTTAAATGTGAAGATCTTGCTCTTATCCCCTCCGCCCTCAACGTGCGCTTTGCCTGGTCCGTGACAGGCCTCACAGCCTTGCCACCCCGGCCCCTTCTTGGTGTCCAATGTAGTGACAAAGTGGGGCGTGGCTTCAAAATTCTTGTACATATCCTCGTGGCAGGTCTTGCAGGTTTCTGCACCCACATACTGCGAGGGATCGG
>Ga0209011_1000480_pt1 | contig 15258 bp, 14 predicted proteins | sample BlaSpr_A8_OM1_M3_FD_187986 | JGI IMG/M metagenome (GOLD analysis project Ga0209011, IMG submission 187986) | Forest soil microbial communities from Thunder Bay, Ontario, Canada - Black Spruce, Ontario site 2_A8_OM1_M3 (SPAdes) (version 2) | ecosystem: Environmental > Terrestrial > Soil > Boreal... | reverse complement strand
TTCTGGAGGCTGACCCCGCCGCCCACCTCGACCGCGTACTTTTCCAGAAAGCGCAATCCCGGCGTGGTGCGGCGAGTATCGAGGATTCGGGTCTTGGTGCCCTTTACCGCGTTGGCAAATTTGGCGGTCTGGCTCGCGATACCGGACAGGTGCTGGAGGAAGTTCAAGGCCGTCCGCTCCGCTCGAAGGACACTGACCGCCGGGCCGGAAACACGCGCCACGAGCTGGCCGCCGGCGAGCGCCATGCCGTCGGTAGCGCGCGGCTCGAAGCTGATGCTCTTGTCGACCAGCTCGAACACGCGCTTGAAGATCGGCAGACCGGCGAGCACGCCCTCCTCGTTGGCGATCAGCTTGCCGCGGGCCTTGACCTTGCCCGGGAAGAGCGACTCGGTGGTCAGGTCGCCGTCACCGATGTCCTCGGCGAGCGCTTCCTTGATCAACTTGTCGACTGCGCTCATGGGGAAGCGCATGGTGACCACGGGAACGGCGGCCGGGCGCGGCTGCGGCGCCGGCGCCGGGTGCGGAACCGGTGCCGGGCGCGGCGGCATTCCCGGCGGGCGGCCGGCGGTGCGCCAGGGCGATCCGAGGCCGAGGATCGTCGGTCGGGGGAAGGGCATGATGGGAACGCCGGGAGCCAGCGGGGGCTGCACGGGCGCCGGCTGGGCGACGGGCGGGGTGCTCACCACCGGGCTCTCAGCAAGGGGCTGGCTTCGCGGGGCGGTGGTCTTGGGCCGGGCGGCGCCTGATGCCGTCTTCCGGGCGACGGACGACCCGTTCTTGGCGGGGGACGCGACTCTTGGGCGCGCCGATTTGGCGGTCGGCTTCCCTTTGACTTTTGAAGTTGTGACTCGCCCCTTCGCCTTCGAGCGCCGTTCTGAACTCAGAGGCGCTCCGCTCCCAATACCACGTTATCGATCAATCTGATTGATCCAAGTTTAACAGCGACCGCCAAAACGCTGCCCGGGATGGCACGCTCGGGACGACTCAGCGTGGTCTGGTCCACGACTACCGCGTAATCCACGGCCAGCCCAGCCGCCGAAGCCAGCCTGTCACGCGTCAGGCTCTCCAGGCGGGAGGGGTTGGTTTCACCCTCAGTGAATGCCCCTGCCGCCTCGGTGATAGCCTGGTAGACCACGGGGGCGACCTGCCGCTGTGAGGGGTCGAGATAGGCGTTTCGAGAGCTCATAGCCAGCCCGTCCGGGTACCGGACGGTGGGCACGGCGACGATCCGGAGCGGAAGCCCGAAGTCGCGGACCAGCTGGCGCACCAGGACCACCTGCTGGAAGTCTTTCTGGCCGAAGTAGGCCCGCTTGGGCTGGGTCAAATTGAAGAGCTTGAGAACGACCGTCAGCACCCCGGCGAAGTGGCCGGGCCGGCTCTTGCCTTCGAGGACCTCGCCAAGTGGCCCGGGATCGACCCGCGTCTTGAATGCGGCCGGGTAGATCTGGTCAACCGGCGGGTGGAAGATGGCGTCAACCGCGAGCGCCTCCAGCCGGGCACGGTCCTGGTCGAAGGGCCGGGGATAGGTCGCGAAGTCTTCGTTGGGGGCGAACTGGGCGGGGTTCACGAAGACGGTGACGATCACGCGCTGGTTTTCCCGCCTCGCACGGGCGACCAGGCTTTCGTGGCCGGCGTGAAGCGCTCCCATGGTTGGGACGACGCCGATGTCGGCGCCGGCGTGGCGCCAGGCGATCGCCTGCTCCTGCATGGCGTTCGCCGACTCGATGACGACGGTCTTAGCGGGCGGAGTACTCGTGCTCAGGGGTGGGGAAGGCGCCGCTGCGCACGTCCTGGTCGAACTGGCGCGCGGCGGCTTCGATCGCCTCACCGAGTTTGGCGTACTGACGGACGAACTTCGCGACGTGGTCCGGATTCAAGCCGAGGACATCTTGAATGACGAGTACTTGCCCATCGCAATGGGGCCCGGCACCGATGCCGATCGTGGGCACGGTCAGAGCCTGCGTGACCCTCTGGCCGAGTGCGCTCGGAATCGCTTCCAGCACGACCGCAAATGCGCCCGCGTCCTCCAACGCCCTGGCATCGGCGAGGATTTGCTCCGCCGCCTCGTCGCTGCGGCCCTGCACCCGATAGCCGCCAAACTGGTTGATGAACGTGGGCGTCAGGCCCAGATGCCCCATGACCGGTATGCCCATCGCGGTCAATTGCTTCGTGTAGTCGATGACGCGACCGCCACCCTCCATCTTCACCGCGGAAACCCGGGCCTCCTGCAGGAAGCGCCCTGCATTCCGGATCGTGTCCTCGGCAGAGGCGTGGTAGGCCATGAAGGGCATGTCGCCGATCACCAGCGCGTTGGGCGCCCCGCGGACGACGGCACCGGCATGACGGATCATGTCGTCCATCGTCACGCTGAGGGTGTCGGGGTATCCCAGCATCGTCGTTCCCAGGCTATCGCCGACCAGCAGGATCGGGATGCCGGCGCGATCGAGCCAGCGGGCGGTCGTGTAGTCGTACGCAGTCAGCATCGTGAATCTCGTCCCTTCGCTCTTCCACTTGCGCAGGTCACGGACGTTGGTGGTCATGCGGCGACCTCCTTGTTGGGATTGAGCAGTTTCGTGCGATCGGCGAGAAGCCGATAGAGACGCTGGAGTTCGGGATCGCGCTTGAGCGCCTCGAGGTGTCGCTCGATGGTGCCCTGATCACCACGCGAGGCGGGCCCGGTGATCGCCTCGGCGGGCGCGAGGTCGCGCAGGTTGTTGACCGCGCCGGCGAGCAGGGTCGTCATACCCTGACGCGCTGTGTCGCCGTCGAGACCAGCCTCGACGGCCAGCGTGATCGCTTCGGCCAGCAGCGTCGTCGGGTAATTCGCGGCAAAGACGGCCGCGGCATGGTACAGGGCAAGGTCGATGCCACTCAAGTCGAAGGTATGGCCGTGGAGATCGCGTGCCAGCTGCATGAGCTGGTCGCGCAGCGGCGCGTCGGCATCGATACCGAAGTACGTGCCGGCCACATTCTGCACGGCCTCGGGCCCGCGTCGAAACGTCTGCAGCGGGTGAAAGACGCCGGTTCGGACACTCCCGCGCTCAGCGAGTGGGCGAAGCGCGCTGCGATCCTGGGCACCGCTGAGATGGACCGCCGCCTTGCCGGCCGCCGAGCAGAGGGAGTCGACCATATCGGTCGCCAGCGGCAGGATGACGTCGTCGGGCACGGCGACGACCGTCAGGTCGGCAAGGTCGAGGGTGGTTGCCGGGCTCTGGCAGGCTTTGGCGCCGAGCTCGTCTGCCAGGTTGCGGACGTTGTCGGGGTTGCGGCCGCCGATCGCGGCGATGGTGTAGCCGGCCTGGTGGAGGGCGCGCCCCAGCGCCGATCCGGCGCGGCCGGGTCCGATGATGGCGATCGTCGGTTTCTGCATGATTCCGTCTCGGTCACAGGGATCCAAGCGGTGCTTCAAATATAACGCGGAAGCGGTCGGTTGTCCTACTGCCCCCGCTAGGGCTTAACGCTTATCCGGCCGGATTCCGCGCGGAGAAATGCGAATCGCCCAGAGTACGAGCCACACTGCCAACACGATCAGCGCTCCAAAGAAAACGAGAGCGAAAACGAGGACGTACCAGTGTCCGAAGAAGGCCATCCCTACCCTCCCTTACGCGGGCGTCGGCTCCAGCCGGCCGGGAGGGATCTCAGGCCCGCGGTCGTCGGCCTTGGGCTGGGTCGGCGCCGGCCGCGGCGCCTCGGCCTTGGGCCGTTCGGGGACCGGCGGCACCTTGCCGTCCGGCGAGTTGATCACCGCGTCCATCTGCCAGCCCTCGATCGTTTCCTCGGTCTTGAGGTACTCCGCGAGCTGAACGAGCTTGTCGCGGCGCTCCGTCAGGATCTTCTTGGCACGCTGGTAGCCGGCATCGACGAGGCGGTGCACTTCCTGGTCGATCTCGCCGGCGACCTCTTCGCTGTAATTCCGCTGCTCGCCGAGGTCGCGACCGAGGAAGACGAGCTCTTCCTTGTGGCCGAAGGTCAAGGGACCGAGCTTCTCGGACATGCCCCATTCGGTGACCATGCGGCGGGCCAGCTTGGTGGCCTTGCCAATGTCGTCGGAGGCCCCCGAGGTGATGTCGCCGAAGATCAGTTCCTCCGCGACCCGGCCGCCGAGGATCACGGCCATGTCATCGTTGAGCTCGCTGCGCGAGACCAGGTAGCGGTCCTCGGTCGGCAGCTGCATCGTCCAGCCGAGCGCCATGCCGCGCGAGATGATCGAGACTTTGTGCACCGGATCGGCATTGGGGAGTGACTTCGCGACCAGCGCGTGGCCGATCTCGTGATAGGCGATGACATTCTTCTCGCGCTCGGTGATCATCCGCGACTTCCGCTCGGGGCCCGCGATCACGCGCGCGATCGCCTCCTCGAGCTCGAGCTGGCCGATCGCCTTCTTGTTATTGCGAGCGGCAAGGATCGCGGCCTCATTAATAAGGTTGCTCAGGTCGGCGCCGCTGAACCCGGGCGTCTGTCGTGCGAGGACTTCGAGGTCGACCTGGCCATCGAAGGGCTTGTTGCGCGCGTGGACCTCGAGGATCGCGCGGCGGCCGCGGATGTCGGGACGATCGAGCGTCACGTGACGGTCGAAACGGCCGGGCCGCAGCAGCGCCGGGTCGAGGACGTCCGGACGGTTCGTGGCGGCGATCACGATCACGTGGGTGTTGGTCTCGAAGCCGTCCATCTCCACCAGCAGCTGGTTGAGGGTCTGCTCGCGCTCGTCGTGACCGCCGCCGAGTCCAGCGCCACGCTGGCGCCCGACGGCGTCGATCTCGTCGACGAAGACGATGCACGGGGAGTTCTTCTTCGCCTGGTCGAACAGGTCGCGGACGCGCGAGGCGCCGACGCCGACGAACATCTCGACGAACTCAGAGCCCGAGATGCTGAAGAACGGGACGCCGGCCTCGCCGGCGACCGCCTTGGACAGCAGCGTCTTCCCGGTGCCGGGAGGGCCGACCATCAGCACGCCCTTGGGAATCCGGGCGCCGAGCGCGGTGAATTTCTCCGGGAACTTGAGGAACTCGACGATCTCGGTGAGCTCCTGCTTGGCCTCCTCCACGCCGGCGACGTCGTTGAAGGTAACCGCCGGTTTGTCACCGGTGAGCAGGCGGGCGCGGCTGCGTCCGAACGAGATCGCCTGGTTGTTGCCGCTTTGCGTCTGGCGCAACATGTACCACATGAAGCCGCCGATCACCAGGAAGAGGATCACATTCGGCAGGATGACCGAAAGCAGCAGGTTGGACGAGCTGGGCGCCTCGGTGCTGAAGGGAACGTTGTCCGCGAGCAGCTTTGTCTCGATCTGGTAGGTGTCGCGGAAGGTCGTCTTCCAACGCTGACCGCTGCTGTCGGTCCAATCGACCTCCGTTCCGTTGCCCTTGATCACGGCCTGCTTGACTTCGTGACTGTCGGCTGCCTGAATCAGCTCGGAAGTCGTCTTATCGCCTGGCGCCGCGATCGAGTTGAAGCTCTTGTAACTGGCCCAGATGATCGCCAGCAAACCAGCGAGCAAAATGAAGTAGAAGATGTTGCGGTTTCGGCCTCTCATGGCCAAGTTATCTTAACACCGGGTTTTTAAGAATCCTGTTAACCAACACGAAGTAGAACGAGTTCAGCGGGGCTGTATTTCGAGGTGCAGCTGGCGGCGTGTCGCGGAGGTGACGCGCTTGCTCTCCGCCACCGTAACGCCGGGGATCCAGACGATTTCTTCGCGATCGGAAATAACCGGCAGGGTGTCACGGAGATGTCGCGGGACGTGGGCGTCGACCAGGATGTCCTGGAGGCGCTTGGCGTGCTCGAGCCCTAGCGGCCGCATGCGGTCGCCGGGCCGGCGGGTGGCGACGCTAAGCGGCTGCTGGACGCGGTCGGCGTCGAGGTGACCGACCTGGTCACGGGCCTTGAAGGCCGCCGGATCGCAGGTACAGGTGGTGGCGGTAAGACGCGCGGGCTGCGGTGGCGTCGGTGCGGCGCGCGCCGCCGGCTCGCCGCGGCGCAGGGCCTCGACCTCGAGGAACCCGGCATCGGGAACCAGCCGGCGGATGACGCGCCGCTGCAGGGCGGGGGGCAGCTTCGCGAACGCGACGCGGTCGCGGACGAGGTCGTCGGGGACTTGGGCAATCGCGCCGTCGAGAAAGCGGTCTTCTTCGCTGAGGATGTCGGCGGTGCGCGCCAGCAACTCCCGCGCGGCGGGATCGAAAGCATCGATCGCCGGGAGAACCTGCTGCCGCAGGCGATTGCGGGTGAAGCGCGGGTCGTCGTTGCTCGGATCGCGGCGCGGCGTGAGGTGGAGTCGCGTCAGGTAAGCCTCGATCTCGCTCCGCGAGATGTCAAGGAGCGGCCGCGCCAGGTCCGCGTCGCGGCGGCGCATGGCACCAAGTCCTCGGGAACCGCTGCCTCGAAGGAGATGGAGGAGGAGCGTCTCGACCTGGTCATCCTGCGTGTGGCCCGTCGCGATCGCGGTGCTGTTGGTGTCGGCGGCGGTCCCTCGCAAGAACGCGTAGCGCGCGGCGCGTGCCGCGCTCTCGGTGTGGGGCGTCTGGTCAGCGGCACGAGCGGTGTGGAACTCGTAGCCCCACATCGCCGCCATCGATGCCACGAAGTCGCGGTCGTCCTGGCTGTCTTCGCGCCAGCCATGGTCGAAGTGGGCCACCGTGAGGTGCAGGGGGACGGCCGGGAGAATCTCGCGCAAGATCGAGAGCAAGGCCAGCGAGTCTGGTCCGCCCGAGACCGCGACCACGACGCGCTCGCCCGGCTCGAAGATGTGATGGAGGCTGACAGCGATGGCGACCCGGCTGGGGAGCATCATGGAAATGGCGGAGGCAAGGATCGAACTTGCGACATACCGGGTATGGGCCGGTTGCTCTACCACTGAGCTACTCCGCCCAGAGCATCGGTTAGTTTAGCAAGGATGTCGCCGTCATTCGCTGAGATCGCGCCCCGCTATGACGCGCTGCGCCCGCTCGCTTCTGGGGATCGCGCGCGGCTCGAAACCATGCTGCGTGAGGCGGCACTCCAGCCCGGCGACCGGGTGGTCGAGGTCGGCTGTGGCACGGGACGGTTGACCCTGCCACTGTCGGCGCTGACGCCGGCGCGCGTCACGGGAGTGGACTCAGAGGTACGCATGTTGGATGTGGCGCGGGGCAAGGACGCCGCCGGCCGCGTCGATTGGGTTCGGGGCAGCGCTTACCGCTTGCCGCTGGCCGATGGTGCCGCCGCGCTGGTGATGATGGTGATGGTGGTACACCTGCTGCGCCAGCGGGTGCGCGCGTTCACGGAGACGCGGCGCATCCTGCGACCCGGTGGGCAGTTGAGCCTCTGGACGTTCACCCCGCGGCACGTCGAGGAGTTCTATCTGAATGCCTACTTCCCGAGCATCGCCGTTATCGACCGGCCGCGCTTTCCCTCGGTGGCGGTGCTGAGCGCCGAGCTGCAACGCGCGGGGTTCGACGAGCCGCGGGTGCAGCTGATGGACGAGCCCCGGCAACTGGACATCGCCGACGTCGTCGACCGCGTGCGCGGCCGGTATATCTCGACCCTGGCGATGCTGCCGCCCCTCGAGTACCGGCTCGGGCTGCAGCAGCTCGAGGAGATGCTGGCCCAGGACCGGTCGATCCGCCTGACGCAGCGCTCCGAGTGGGCGATCATCACCGCCCGCAAATGAAAAGAGGAGCCCAGTGGCTCCTCTGTTGCTAGCTTGGTTGCGGCGGCGAGATTCGAACTCGCGACCTTCGGGTTATGAGCCCGACGAGCTTCCACTGCTCCACGCCGCGCGCAGCCCCACAGCGGGGCGAGAGCGTCATTCTAGGCGGGTCCCATCTCCCCCGTCAAGCCGAGGCCGGGCCCTACTTGAAGCGGCCGCCCCGCTTGGCTTCGATGTTGCGCTTGATGTCGAGCAGGCGCTCTTCGCTGGTCTTCAAAAACTTCGAAAGTTTCTCTTCGAAGACCGGGTCGGCGCCCTCGGGCAGCTCGCGTTTGCCGCGGCCGCCGCGCCGGTACGAGCGCGGCAAAACGGGCGCGGACATCCCGACTGGGCCGTCCGGAACGGCCGCCTGCTTCAACGACAGGTCCATCTTCCCGTTGGTCGAGTCCACGTTGAGGACCTTGACCTTGACCTTGTCGTTCATCTTCACGTGGTTATTGACATCGCGGACGTACTCGTTCGCGATCTCCGAAATATGAACCAGTCCTGTCCCCGATCCCTCGATCTGTACGAAAGCCCCGAAGTTCGTAATCCCGACGACCGTCCCTTCTACTACCGTCCCAGGCGTTACTGCCACCTAACCCGCAGACCCTCCTAGTGCCATAAATTCCTCCACCAGTTTTCGATTCTTCCAAATACGCCGCCGCCGTCTTGCTTGCTTGCCGATTGCGTCACGCTCGGCGCCGCCCCCGCGGTTGGCGATCCAACGGCGGCCGGCGATGCCGAGTCCTTAACGATGACATAAACCTGCTCGCCGGGCCGGGCAAAGCCGGATTTGCGGGCGGACTCCTCCATGGCGCCGGGCGAGCTACCGATGGCGAGCTCCTTCCGCGTCTGCTCGTTGGAGGCGGCGAGCTGCGTGTTTCCGTCGCGCAGCGTCTGCACCTCGTGATTGAGCCGCAGGTTGAGCACCAATTCCGATCCGAACGCCCACACTCCCCAGAGAACAATCGCCCCAACGACAAGCCAGATCAGCCGATCGGGCGCGGCGAGGTGGACCTTCGCGCGGGAGGCTTTTGGTTCGGAAGTGCTCAAGACGTGGTCTGGGATTGTTGCAAGATCAAGCCGGCCCGAAAACGGACCGATTATAGGGACGGTTCCCCGGGTTGGCAAGGCCGTCAACTCGCAAGCGCGTCATCTGGTGCGCTTGGCGGCTTCCCAGTAGTGGTCCAGCTCCTCGATCGGCAGGTCCTTGAGCGCGCGTCCCTCGGCCCTGGCCTTCTGCTCCATGATCCGGAAGCGCGCCTCGAACCGCCCGGTTGCCCCGCGAAGGGCATCCTCCGGATTCATGCCGAGCTTGCGGGCCACATTCACCAGGGTGAACAGCAGGTCGCCAAACTCGGCTTCCCGCGCCTCGACGGTCGGCGCCTCACGGAGCTCCTCGAGCTCCTCGCGCACCTTGTCCAGCGCGCCGTCGACGTCCGGCCAGTCGAAGCCGACGTTGGCCGCCCGCCGCTGCAGCGACCAGGCCCACTGCAGCGCCGGCAGCGATCGCTGTACCCCGTCGAGTGCCGACTCGCGGCCGTATTCCGCCGCTTTGAGCGCTTCCCAATTGCGAACTACTTCCTCGGAACCGCTGACGACCGTTGAACCGAAGACGTGCGGATGGCGGCGAACCAGCTTCTCACGGACGGCGTCCGCCACGTCGCCCAGCGTGAAGTCACCGGCCTCAGCCGCGATTTCGGATTGCATCAAGACCTGGAGCAGGACGTCGCCCAACTCTTCGCGCAGCTTGGGCATCGACTGCTCATCGATCGCCTCCAGGACTTCGTAGGCCTCCTCGAGCATCGTGGCTCGCAGCGACGCGTGCGTCTGCTCGCGATCCCAGGGACATCCCTCCGGCGAACGCAGGCGCCGCACGACGTCCACCAGCTGCCGGATCCGCTCGACGTCGTCAGCCACGGTGCTAGTCGCCGGCACGATAGGCGCTGGCTTCGATCTCGACCAGCCATTCGGGGTCGAGCAGGCCGCGCACCCCGATGAGCGAGGTCACCGGCTTGATCGCGCCGAAGACTTCCCCGTGGGCCCGGCCGATCTCGCGCCAGCGGCGCGGCACCGTCGTGAAGATCCGCGTGCGGGTCACATCGTCGAAGCCGGCTCCCACGCCGGCGAGAGCCTCGCCGATGACTCGCAGGCATTGCCGCGTCTGCTCGTAGATGTCGCCCTTGCCCACCGTGGAGCCGTCATCGGCGGTGGGCGCGCAGCCGCAGATCTCGATCGACGGACCAATCCGGACCGCGCGCGCATAGCCGACGATGGCCTCCCATTTACGGCCGGTGGTGAAGACCCGACGTTGCGGCACGGGGATCATGCTACCGGTAGACGCTACACGGCAACAGCGATTCGGCCCAGGCGTTCGATCTCACCGAGCACCTCGATCAGGCGCTCCTTCCACTGGGCGCCGGCCTGGGTCATCGAGACGCGCACCTTGCCGAAGCGCACGTACAGGATCGAACGGAATTGGGACTCGAGCCGTCGCTCGTCACCATTCCAGCCGGCCGGCAGTCGCATCACCAGCCAGTCCCCGTCGGCTTCGACGGCGGCAACCCCGGCCGCGCGGGCGAGCAGCTTGACGCGCAACGCGTAAAGAAGGTTGCGCACGGGCGCGGGCGGCTTGCCAAAGCGATCGGCCAGGTTGCGCTCGGCCGACTCCAGTCCCTGCTCGTCGACGACGGCCGCGAGGTCGTGGTAGACCTGCAGCCGAAGCTTCTCGTCGGGGACGTACTCGCGCGGCAAGAAGTGCTCGATCGGCAGGTCGAGCGTGAGTCCGGCAGGCATCTCAACGGGCGTGCCGGTCTTCTGCGACTCGACGGCATCGCGCAGCATCGAGTTGTAGAGCTCCAGGCCGACGGCGGCGATGGCGCCGTGCTGCTCGACGCCGAGCAGGTTCCCCGCGCCACGGATCTCGAGATCCTTGAGCGCCAGCTTGAATCCGGATCCCAGGTCGTGCAGCTCGGAGATGACGTCGAGCCGCTTGTCGGCGTTCTCTGAATGGGAGCGCAAGGGGTTGTAGAGGAAGTAGGCGTAGGCCCGTTGCCCGGCGCGGCCGACGCGCCCGCGCAACTGGTAGAGCTGAGCGAGCCCCATCCGGTGGGCGTCGACCACCACGATGGTGTTCGCGTTGGGAATGTCGAGCCCGGATTCGATGATGGTCGAGCAAACCAGCACGTCGGCCTCGCCCTTGATGAACTTCAGCATCACGTCGGCGAGTGTCGACTCCGGCATCTGTCCATGGCCCACGACAACCCTCGCCTGTGGCACCAGCCGCTTGACCCGCTCCTCGGCCTTCTTGATCGTCTGCACCCGGTTGTAGACGTAGAAGACCTGGCCACCTCGCTGCAGCTCACGCTGGATTACTTCCTTGATCAGGTCGTCGTCGTCCGCCGTCACGAAGGTCTTGATCGGGAGCCGTTCCTCCGGAGGCGTCTGGATGACGGACAGGTCGCGGATGCCGGCCAGTGCCATGTGGAGCGTGCGCGGGATCGGCGTCGCCGAGAGCGAGAGCACGTCGACCGAGGCGCGCAGCTGCTTGAGCTTCTCCTTCTGCATCACGCCGAAGCGTTGCTCCTCGTCGAGGATGACCAGGCCGAGGTCTTTGAAGCGCACATCTTTTTGCAGCAGGCGATGGGTGCCGATCACGACGTCGACTTCGCCGACCATCAAGCGGCGCAGGACATCGGTCGCCTCGGCGTCGGAGCGAAATCGGGAAAGCATGTCGACTTTCACGGGAAACGGCTGGAAGCGGTCGCGAAAGGTCAGGTAGTGCTGCTGCGCGAGCACCGTGGTCGGCACCAGGACGCCGACCTGCTTGCCGTCCATCACCGCTTTGAAGGCGGCGCGCACGGCCAGTTCCGTCTTGCCAAAGCCAACGTCGCCGCACAAGAGCCGGTCCATGGGACGCGAGTCTTCCATGTCCGCCTTGATCTCCTCCATGACGCGGATCTGGTCCGGTGTCTCGTCGTATGGGAACGACTGCTCCAGCTCCTGCTGCCAGGGTCCGTCTTCCGAAAAGGCATGGCCTTCCACGAGCTGCCGCTTCGAATACAGCTCGAGCAGGTCGCGCGCGACTTCTTCGACCGACTCGCGGACCTTGCGCTTCGCCCGGTCCCACTCGCCGGTCCCGAGCCGCTGCAACTTCGGCGACGCATCACCACCACCGACATACTTCTGGATCCGTTCGAGGTGCTCGACCGGCACGTACAGCTTGTCGCCCTCGGCGTACTCGAGCTGCATGTACTCGCGCTCCTGGCCCTCGTCTCCCATCAGCCGCATGCCGGTGAAGCGCCCGATCCCGTGATCGACGTGGACGATCAGGTCACCGGGCTCGAACTCCAGCTCCCAGGTGGCCGAGCGCGCGCGCACCACGCCGCGCCGAACCCGCTGGCGCAACCCACCGAAGAGGTCGGTGTCGCCGTAGACCTCGAGCTGCTGAGACGGAACGCGGAAGCCTTGCGCGACCGGCTGGTTCCCGAGGACGACCAGCCCCGCTGCCAGCGGCGTCTGCGACCAGAGAAAGACCCCGCCGGCCGGGTAGACATCGCGATCCTCGAGCAACTCGCGGAGCCGCGGTTCCTGCTGAGTCACGATCAGCACGCGCGACTTTGCGCGCGCGTCGGTCCGCACTCGGTCGGAGAAGGCGTCGATCCGGCCCGCGTAGGCGTCCACCGGCTCGAACCCGAGGTCCAGCGTGCCGATGTCCGCGCCCCGGGCGATCTCGAGCCGGCGCCACCGACTGGCGGCCTGCCGCAGGCCGGCGATCGGCACCAGTCCCGGCCGCAGCCGCTGAGGCAGCTCGCCGCGCTCGATCTCAACCTCGACGAGCTCCTTGAGTTCCTGCTCGCGTTGTTCGGCCTGCGTGAGGGATCGCCGCCCGTCGAGGGAGAGGATCAGGGCGTCGGGCGGCAGATGGTCGAAGAGCGTCGGCTGCGATGGATCGAGGTAGGCCTGGAAGCCTTCGATCCCGTCGAAGTAGGCGCCCGATCGCACCCGCTCGATGTCCGCGAGCCACTGGTCGCCCACCTCGGGAAGGGTGTGACTGAAGTCGATCTCACGCAGCGGCGCATCGGCGGCCGCCACGGCCTCGCGCGTCAGGATGACCTCCGCCGCGGGAAGGATGCGCGCGGTTGCGATGTCTCCGACCGAACCTTGCGACTCCACCTCGAACTCGCGAAGCGACTCGAGCTCGTCGCCAAAGAATTCGCTCCGCAGTGGGCGACGCCTGTCTGGAGGGAAGCAATCGAGGATGCCGCCGCGCAGACTGAACTCGCCACGGCCCTGGACAAGCGGTTCCCGCCGGTACCCGAGGGTGGTCAAGCGGCGCACCAGGTCATCGACCGCATAGGTCTGCCCCGGCGCGAGCGTGAAGCCCCAGCGTCGCAGCGCCTCGGGCGCCAGCGTCGGTCGGGTCATCGCGGTCCAGGAGGTAAAGCAGACAACCGGTTCGCCGGCGCCGAGCGCGTCGATCGCCTCCAGCCGCCGTCGGACGGTCTCCTCATCGGGCGCGAGGCGATCGAAGGGGAGCGTCTCGACCGCCGGAAACACGACCGTGCGCACGTCGTCGCGGAACCACGCGCCCGCTTCCTGGAACAACCCTTCCGGGTCGGGCACCATCGCGAGCACCGGCCGCCGGGCGCGTCTCGCGAGCCAGACAGCAAAGACCGGCAGCGCGCTGGAAGGAACTCCGTGAGCGTCGAGGGTGCCGATGGGCGCGTTCCACCACCCCTCCAGCCGCTCGCGGGCTGGGAGGGCGTCGAGCAATTCGAGCAGGGTCTGCGTCATCGACTTCGAACCATGCAAAAATGCGCCCTCGGCACAGTGCCGGGGCGTGCGCAGGTCAGCTTACCATCGGCTCGCTGACTTGAAACGCATCAAATCTAATGAGCGCGCCCCGGTGTGGAAAGGCGCGCGTGGATGCCATCAGCGGCGGCGCAGCGTGTACCAGTGCGAGCCAAACGGATCGGTGCCCGGTCTCGCCTCGACCAGCTCGAAGTCCGCGAACCGGGCCCGGACCTCATCGGGCGTGATGCCCTTCGGAAAAAATCGGCGGCGGCGCGCGTCGGGCTGGCGCCCGAACGCGTAGAGCAGGTACGTCGCGCCGGCACGAGCCATGCGGCTCAGCTCGCGCTTGTAGGCGGGTCGGGCGCGGTCCGGCAAGGAGTGAAAGCACCCCTGGTCGAAGAGCAGGTCGAAGCCCGGCTCGATCGGGAGCGCATGCAACCGCGTCACGTCGCCCACGAGAAAGGCCACGGACACGCCGGCTGCCGCAGCCTTGGTTCGCGCGACACGGATCGGCCGGGGAACGAAATCGACGCCGGTGACCTGCCAGCCTTTGCTCGCCATATAGACGGTTGTTGTCCCGGTGCCACAGCCGAGGTCGAGCGCCCGACCGGCCGGGAGTCGACGCGCGCCTTCGATGACCTCGACTAGCTCGGGCGGCGAGACGCCGCTGTCCCACGGGGTGAACCCCCGTTGGTACATCAGCCGGAAAAGGATGTTGGAGATCAGACTCACGCCAGTTCCTCGGCCCAGCTTATGGCCGGCCGGCGTTACGGCGAACTGGCGAAGCCATAATCGAGAAGACCGGCTGCCTCGTCGAAGTTGCGAGGGGATGCCAGCAGAACCACCATCAGATCGCGGCCGTCGCGCGTGGCGGTGGCAATCAAGCATCCACCGGCACGGCCGGTCCACCCGGTCTTGAGCCCGGTGGCACCGCGGTACTTGCGGACCAGCTCATTCAGGTTATAGAGCGCGTAGGCATGGTGGGTAGCGGTCGCCGGCAACGTGAGGCTTGGGATCGCCGCCATTGCAGCAACCTCCGGGAAACGCCGCATCAACTCGGTCGCGGCCCGCGTCAGGTCCGCGGCCGACGTGTAATGGCCGGGATCATCGAGACCGATCGGGTTGGCGAAGTGCGTATCGGCCATGCCGAGGGCGGTCGCCCTGGCGTTCATCAGTGCGACGAAGCTCGCTCGCGTCATGACGGCCTCGGACAGGGTGATCGCGGCGTCGTTGCCCGAATTCAAGAAGAGACCGTAGAGGAGCTCGCGCACCGTCAAACGCTCGCCGGCGCGCAGTCCCATCCGGGTCGAATCCCAGGGGAGCTGGTTGATCGACACCGGAACGGTGACCATCTGCTCGAGCCGAAGGTGGTCGAGGGCGACGAGGGCCGTCACGACCTTGGTCAGGCTGGCCGGAGCACGGCGCCCGTGCGGATCGAGCTGAAACAGGATCTTGCCGGTATCGAGGTCGAGCAGGATCGCCGAGCGGGCCTTGAGGACCGGCGGTGGTGGCGCCGTCGGGGCCAGCTCGAAGAGCTCGACGGTGTTGGAGCCCGTGACCGGAAGGTGCGATTCGGCCGTGACCGGCATCAGGAGCGCGAGCAGCAGGAGCCAGATCCGCATCTGCGGACAAGGAACCACGCGTCGCCGTCTCCCGCAAGGGCCGTGCGGCCCAACCACAGCGGCTCGCCCGGGTTAGGCGGCCGCCGCCGCGTCTCCTCGCAGGTCGTCGACGTCCGAGGTGTCGCCGGCATCCCCGGCCGCGTCTTCGGCCGCCAGCGCGCGAGGGCGGCGCAGCAT
>Ga0209011_1000479_pt1 | contig 15265 bp, 14 predicted proteins | sample BlaSpr_A8_OM1_M3_FD_187986 | JGI IMG/M metagenome (GOLD analysis project Ga0209011, IMG submission 187986) | Forest soil microbial communities from Thunder Bay, Ontario, Canada - Black Spruce, Ontario site 2_A8_OM1_M3 (SPAdes) (version 2) | ecosystem: Environmental > Terrestrial > Soil > Boreal... | reverse complement strand
CCTGACCGGCTCGCCCAGCTCGCCTCCCGCTCGAAAGAGGGCCTGGTTGCCCTCCGCCCGGCGGGTCTCGAGCATCTCGGCATGGTTGGGGTCGAGCGCCCCACCGAGCAGCGCGACCTTGACGATGCTGCCCAGCCAGGACGAGTACAGCGCCACCTCCTGGAGCCTCGGATCGTTTCCCGAGCCCGGGAAGGGCCGGTGGACGTGCTCCTCCCACAGCCGGCGGAGCCGCAACACCTCTTCGGAGGTGATCAAGCCCCCGCTTTGAGCTGGGCGACCACGGCGTCGGCGACCTGGCTGGTGCCGACCGAGGTCGGGTCGTTGCGCTTCTCCTTGAGGTCGTACGTCACGTTCTCGCCGATCTCGATCACCCTCGCGATGGCGCCTTCCAGCGCGTCGGCGGCGGCCACCTCTTCCAGGTGGCGCAGCATCAGGACGCCCGAAAGCATCACCGCCATCGGGTTGACCCTGTTCTGCCCGGTGTACTTCGGAGCGCTCCCATGCGTGGCCTCGAACACGGCGCCGTTGGTCCCGATGTTCGCGCCCGGGGCGAGCCCAAGCCCGCCGATCATGCCCGCGCCGAGGTCCGAGATGATGTCGCCGTACAGGTTCGGGCAGCAGAGGACGTCGTACTCCCGAGGTCGAAGCACGAGCTGCATGCACATGTTGTCGACGATGCGGTCCTCGAATTCGATGTCGGAGTTCTTCTCGGCGACCTGCCGCGCCACCGCGAGGAACAGCCCATCGGTGTGCTTCATGATGTTCGCCTTGTGCACGGCCGTGACCTTGCGCCGCTTGTTCTTGCGCGCGTAGTCGAAGGCGAACTCGACGATGCGCTGGGTCCCGCTCACCGAGATCGGCTTGATCGAGAGACCGCTGTCGGGGCGGATCTTCTTCTTGAGCAAGCCTGAAATCTCCGTGATCAGGTGCTCACAGTCCGGGGTGCCCCGCTCGAACTCCAGCCCGGCGTAGATGTCCTCCGTGTTCTCGCGCACGATGACGAAGTCCAGGTCGTCGCGGAGGTTGCGCGCGCCTTTGTAGGCCTTGACGGGACGGACGAGAGCGTAGAGGTCGAGCTCCTGGCGAAGCGCGACGTTGACGCTTCGAAACCCACTTCCGATCGGCGTCGTTATAGGACCTTTGAGGGCAACCTTGTTCTTGCGAATCGACGCCAGCACATGCTCGGGAAGCGGCGTGCCGAACTCGGCGATGGAGGCTTCGCCTGCCTGGTGGACGTCCCAATCGAACTCCACGCCGGTGGCTTCTATGACGCGTACAGCTGCATCGCAGATCTCGGGCCCGACGCCGTCACCTGGGATCAGGGTTACCGTATGCCGCACTGAGATCCAGCTACCGGTTTTTGAAGAAGTCGGCGTTGATCTGGATGAAATTGCGCCACTGCTCGGGAACCTCGTCCTCGGGAAAGATCGCGTCCACGGGACAAGGGTCGACGCACGCGCCGCAGTCGATGCACTCGTCGGGGTCGATGTAGTACATGTCAGCCGCGTCGTTCGTGTGGATGCAGTCCACCGGACAGACCTCTACGCATGAGGCGTCCTTGACCCCGACGCACGGCTGGACGATGACGTATGCCACGGGCAGTAAAGGTACCATGCACCCAAATGCCGGAGAGTGAACCGAAGCCGAGGCTGATCGAGCTGGTGGCGCCTGGAGCGGGCCAGGGGTGGAAAGCCGTGCTCAAGAACGGGAAGCCGGCCGTGGTCCACGAGATCCCCGTCCCCCCGGCTGAGGCCGCCGCCGCGGTTCCGCGCATTCAAAGGCTCGCCGAGCACCAGCACCCCGCGCTGTCGCCCGTCCTCGCGTGGGGCACCGACCCGAACGGCATCTGGGTGGCGGTCGAGCCGAATGAAGGCACGCCCCTCAACACCATCCTTTCGCGCGGACCGCTGACGCCGCCTGCCGCCGCGGCGCTCGGCGCCGCTGTGCTCTCGGGCGTGGCGGCCCTTCACGAGCTCGGTATCGCGATGGGCGGCTTCGGCGCCACGGCGGTGCGGGTCACCGGCAATGGCGATGTGAGGCTCGCGGGACACCCGGCGGCCGCGGTGCGCGGCGCGCCGGCGCAGAGCGACCTGCGCGCCGACGTGCGCTCGTCCGGAATGGCGGTGTGCGCCGCGTTCGGCGTCGACCCGGCCGGAGCGCCCGCGCCGCCGAACGTCCCGCCCGGTCTTGTCGTGACCATGCGCTCGATGGCGAGCGGCGCGATGGGCCCGGCGGCCGACCGCGCGCAGGCCGCGCTGCGCGAGATGGCCGCAGCGTTTCTCGCGCCCGACCGGGCGGTGGCGTCGCAGTCGGAACTTGCCCTCCGAGCCGGCGGCCGCGAGATTCCCAGCGCCACCCCGTTCCTCCCCAAGGACGCTCCCGCGGCTCCCCCACCCCTTGCCCCCGCGCCGTTCACGCCGCCGGCGCCCCGCGAGGAGACGCCGATCCGGGCGCCGGTCTCGTATGACGCCCCGCCACGGTCCATGCAGACGTACCCCGCGATTCCCGCGCCCAACTTCACAGGCGCTCCCGCGGCGGCCGCTCCGCCGCCACCCGCGCCGCCGCCACCCGCGCCGCCCGCTCCGGTCTCCGAACCCCCGATCCCGACATGGTCCGAAGCCCCGGCCAGGTCCTCCACGTTCGAGGCTCCCGCGCCGCCCGCGAGCATCCCAACCCCTCCCGCCGCGCCCGCGCCGCCTCCACCGGCCCCCGCCCCGTTGGAGCCGGCCCCGTCGCGGTCCACGTTCGAGACCGCCGCCCCCGCGGCCGCGATGGCCACGAACCCCCCGGCCCCGGTCGCGGCGCCGCCTTCACCGCCGCCTTTTGCCCCCGCGCCCCCTCCGGCCGCCGCGCCTGAGCCCGCGCAGCAGACGTGGACGCCGATGGAAACGCCGGTGTGGAAGCCCGGAGGCGCCTCTGAGCCTGCTGCGGCTCCCGCGGCGCCGCCGGCCCGGGCTCCAATCATGGCGCCGCCCCCCACTCCCGCCCGGAAGCCGACCGTGGCCCGGAAACCGGCCGGTGGAGGGACGCGAGAGCGGCCGTCCTGGCTGATCCCGGCCATCATCGCCATCGTCGTGATCCTACTGCTCGGAACGGTGGGAGGCATCGTCCTCGCCGGGCGCGGCAAGTCGTCCGGCACGGGAGGCGTCACGTCCTCTCCAAGCCCGGGTACCTCGCCCAAGGCGTCACCGAAGGCGAGCCCCTCGCCGACGGGTACCGGACCGCTGGCGGTGCCCAACTACGGACCGGCGTCCGCGGCGCCGATCACCAGCGTGATCATCTGCAGCGTCGCCACGCCGTGCAACATCGGCGGCGGCTCCGCGCCCGAGACCGCCACCGCGTGCGACCTCAGCAGCTGCAAGGTCGAGGTGGGCATTTACTTCTCAGCCCCGCAGAGAGTCCCCGTCCAGTACAGCCTCAAGTTCTTCAACCGCTGCACGGGCGAGACCATCGACCTGGCCGGGCCCAACGCATACACGCCGCCGGGCTACACGGTTGTGATCCCCACCGACCACTGGCCGGTGAAGATCCCGAGCGGGGTGAAGTCGGGCGCACTCGTCGCGGTGGCCCAGCAGCCCGCGGTCGCGGCGTCCGCGCCGCTGATGCTCGGCACCGAGAGCTGCGCCTAGATCAGGAGCGCACGACGCGCGCAGGCACCCGGTAGCGCAGGAACAGGTGGTCACCGTGGCGCCTGGCGCTGAGTAGGGCGCCCCAGACGCCCAGCTTCGGCAGCAGCTCGACACCCTCGACCATGCCGAGCCGTTTCTCCTCGTCACGGCCGGCGACGACGGGGGAGATGGTGAGGAAGACCTCCTCGAGCAACCCGCCATCGATCAGCCGGCCCATCAAGTGGGGGCCGCCCTCGGTGAGGATCACCTCGAGGCCTCGCGCGCGGAGGGCGGCGACAGCTTCTCGCATGTCTATGGAGTGGCCCTCCCCCATCGCGATCACCTCGCAGCTCGCGGGCAGGCTGTCACCGATGGCCTTCGCTCCATCGTCCGTCGTCATGACGAGTGCTCCTTTGACCAGGGCGGGATGGTTGGCGTCGACGTTGCCGGCCGACGTGATGACCACCAGCTGCGGTTCTGGGGCGCGGCCGAGGGCACTGCGCAGAGAGATGAACTCCGTCGCCAGCTCCGGATAGACGTGGGCTGGAGTCCACAGATGCCCTGGAGTCGCGCGCAGCGTGCCGGCGCCGATCACGACCGCGTCGGCGCACGCGCGCAGCAGTCCCATCAAGAAGCGGTCGGCCGGGTACTTGCCGCTGATGATCGAGCCGGCCGACGGCTTCGACCCGAGGGCGACGACGCCATCCAGTGACGCGACGAAGTTCGAATACAGCGCGGGCTTCGCAAAGCCCAACCTGCCATACAGGTGGTGCAAGTCGGCCGGCAGCTTGTAGGCAGGCAGGTCCGCCTCGTAGAGGACCTCGAACGGCTGGAGTGCCATCAGTGGTCTGTCTTTTCAACCGCCTGGAGAAACTCGGTCCGCAGCTGAGGGTCGTTCTCGTAGTTGCCGCGCCAGAAGGAGGTCCACGTGCGCGAGTGGCCCTCGCGGACGCCGCGCATCTGCGTGCAGAGGTGCATCGCGTTCAGGTGCACCGCGACGCCGTGCGGCCGGAGCACGCGCACCAGCTCGTCGGCGATCTGCACTCCGACGCGCTCCTGGACGGTGAACCGCCGCGCGAACACGCGCACCAGCCGCGTCAGCTTCGAGATGCCGATGATCTCCTCGTGCGCGATGTATCCGATGTACGCGTGCCCGTGGAACGGGAGCGCGTGGTGCTCGCAGAGCGAGAAGAACTCGATCGGACCTTCGATCACCTGGCTGATGCTGCAGTCCGGCCCGCCGTGACACTCGGTGGGAAAGGCGGTGAGCAGCTTGGGATCGCCCTCGTACCCGGAGGTGGCGTCGTAGAGGGCGCGCAGGTACCGCGACGGGGTCGTCCTGGTGCCGGGGGTGTCGAGGTCCATGCCGAACGCCTTGAAGATCTCGGCGGCGTAGCCCTCGAACCTGGTCCACTGGTCAGGCTCGACGGTTCGAGGGTGGGTCTTCTCCCATTGCGTTGTCTCTTCCGGATCGAAGGCGAGGGTGGACATTTATCGTCTCCTTAGTTCGCGACCGTGGTCGAAACAATGTACGGCCTCGGGCTACACCGAACGCTACAGTGGACGCCGCGATGAACTCGGACGCCGTGCTTTCGGTCATGATGCCGGTCTTCAACGAGGAGCGGACCCTGGAGATCATCCTCGGCCACGTCCTCGAGCGGCCCGAGGTGGGCGAGGTGATCGCGGTCGACGACGGCTCCACCGACCGCACCTGGGAGATCCTCAGCCGGGTCGCCGGCCAGGACCGCCGCGTCCGCCCGCTCCGTCAGGAGGCCAACCAGGGCAAGGGTGCGGCGCTGCGCCGCGCGATCACCGAGCTGCGCATGCCCTTCGGGCTCGTCCAGGACGCAGACCTCGAGTACGACCCTCGGGACTACCCACGCCTGCTCGAACCGCTGCAGGAAGGCCGCGCCGACGCCGTTTACGGCACGCGCGGGTTCGCCGGCCAGACCGCCTACAGCTTCTGGTTCGTCATGGGCAACAAGGCGGTGACGCTGGCCACCAACCTGCTGTTCGACTGCTACATCTCCGACATGGAGACGGGGTACAAGGTGCTCCGTTCCGACCTGTGGCGGCGTCTGTCCCTGAAGGGGATGCGCTTTGACATCGAGCCGGACATCACGGCTCGTGTGCTGCGACTCGGCTATCGCATCCACGAGGTCCCGATCCGCTACTACGCTCGCGGGCGCGAGGAGGGCAAGAAGCTCACGTGGATGGACGGGGTGGCCGCGTTCGGCGCCCTGCTGCGCCTCCGGCTCAGCTCGAACAACGCCCTCTTCGGCGCGGAGCCCGACTGGGCATACCACCGCGAGCGCCACGTGGAGCTCGCGCGCCAGCATCCGCTGGTGGCTCGGTCCGGAGCGCCTCCGCCCCTGTGAGAAAGCAGTGGCGCTCGCTGATCCCAGCCCTGCCGAGCGACGCGCTGATGGCGATGGTGGCTTTCGCCCTCGCCTACTGGTTTCGCTTTCACGTCTACCCGCGATACATCCCGGGCGGCGAGCAGCCGGCGCCGGGCCACTATCTCGCGGCGGCGCCCGTCGTCGCGATCATGGTGGTCGTCGTCTTCGTGTTCATGGACGTCTACCGGCTTCAGCGCGGCACCCAGTTCGTCGACGAATTGTTCTCGGTCGTCAAGGCCATGGCGGTGGCCACGGTCGTGGGCTTCGCGATGATCGGCGTGTATCGCGACGGCCAGTTCACCTACTCGCGGTTGACGTTCACCTACTGGGCGGTCGCGGCGACGATCCTGATCCTCCTCGCACGCTACGGCCTGCGGCGCGTGCGGGCTCGCTCGTGGAGGCGAGGTGGCGGCATCGACCGCGTGGTCGTCGTCGGTTCAGGCCCATCCGCGGACCTCATCCTCCAGCGCATCCGCATGTTTCCCGACTATGGCTACCAGGTCGTCGGGGTGATCGCCGACGACCTGAAGCCAGGCGAGGCGTTCAGCGGCGCCGACGTGCTCGGCAGGGCCGGGGACCTCCGCCAGGTGGTGACCGACCGCAACGTCAACCTGGTTTTCGTCGCGGCGCCCGACATGAGCCAGGACGAGATCCTGGAGCTCGTCGACTCGTGCCGCGAGTGCCGGACGGACTTCCGCATCGTGCCGAGCATGCTCGAGATCATGACCAGCCGGGTGACCGGCGACCAGCTCGACGGCATACCTCTCTTGCAGTTTCGCCACGGCCTCGACGTCGACGCCGCCAAGGCGACCTCGAAACGAGCGCTCGACCTCGTCGTCTCGCTGGTCGGGATGGTCGTCATCTCCCCCGTGCTGGCGGTGATCGCACTGCTGGTCAAGGTCAGCTCCCCGGGCCCGGTCCTGATCCACCAGGAGCGCGCCGGCCTCGAAGAACGTCCGATGGTGATGCACAAGTTCCGAACCATGCGCGCCGACGCTGAGGCGGAGTCGGGACCTGTGTGGGCGGGGACCAACGACCCGCGGCGCACATGGATCGGTCCGTTCTTGCGGAGGTTCAGCCTGGACGAGCTTCCGCAGCTCTGGAACGTGTTCGTGGGCGAGATGAGCCTCGTGGGTCCGCGGCCGGAGCGTCCGGTATTCGTCGAGGACTTCAAGTCACGGCTCGATCGATACGCCGACCGGCACCTGGTCAGGCCTGGTCTCACCGGCTGGGCCCAGGTCAACGACCTTCGCGGCCAGACGTCCGTGGAGGAACGGCTGATCTACGACCTCTATTACATTGAGAACTGGTCGCTCGCTTTTGACCTGAAGATCATCCTGATCACGCTGTTTCGCGTGTTCACCCACAAGAACGCTTACTGAGGCTGCACACCTGCTGACGCGACAACCCTTCGCGGTTACGACAGCGCTGGCGGCGCTGACGTGCGCGGTGGCGCCGGCGTACGTCGTCCGCTGGCACCTTGGCCCGCTGCCTTCGACGCTGCTGGAAGTCGCGGTCCTCATCACCGTTGTGGTTTTCGTGATCGAGCTGGTTCGGTCCCGACAAAGGTTCCGATGGAGCTCGCCCTTCACGATCCCCGCGGCCGTGTTCCTGGTCGCCGGCGCCATCAGCGTCGTGGTGTCGCCCGAGCAGGTCAAAGGCCTGGGCCTGTACCGCGCGTACCTGGTCGAGCCGATCGCGTTCTTCTTCGTGCTCGGCCACGCGGTCAACACCATCTGGCGCGCGAGGTTGGTCCTGGCCGGGCTTGCGGCCGGCGGCGCGGCGGCCGGCATCGCGAACAGCGTGGTCGTGCTCAACGCGATCCGCCACCACACGCTGAACCTGGCTCTGCCCCCGCCGGTCGTGATCTACAACACCTCCAACGCCGTCGCCCTCTACCTGGTGCCGCTGATCGCGGTCGCCGCGAGCCTGGTCATCTATGAGCGGGAGCAGCGGGTGAGGCTCGTGAGCCTCGGCTTGCTCGCCATCTTCGTGGCCTCGACCTTCCTGAGCCTGTCCCGCGGAGGCCTTCTCGCGATGGCCGTCGTCGCGCTTGCGCTGGCGGTCATCAACCGCCGCCGCCTGCTCCTTCTGCCCGGCGTGATCGTGCTTGCGGGCGCCTCCGTCCTCGTCCCGGGCATCTCGTCGCGCCTGGCGCACGAGTTCAACCCGTCAGACCCGAACAACACGTTCGTCTCGCGCGCACACCTCTGGCAGGTGACGCTGCAGATGCTGCGCGACCATCCCATCTTCGGCACGGGGATGTTCGGCTTCGCGAAGTCGATTCAGCCGTATCGCGGCGGGGTGTACGAGGAGAACCTGATCTACCCGCACAACATCCTCCTCAACTTCTGGACCGAGACCGGCCTGCTCGGCCTCGCCGCGTTCGTGTGGCTCCTGGTTCAGACGTTCAGGGTCAGCTGGCGCGGCTGGGTCCGCGGAGCGTTGGAGTGGCGACCGGTCCAGCTCGGCATCGTGCTCGCCATGGTCGCGATCATCGTCCACGGCATGGTCGACGTGCCCTACTTCAAGAACGACCTGGCGCTCGAGCTCTGGGTGTTTCTCGGGCTCGCCTGGGCGGGATGGCAGCAGGCCGGCGATTGAGGCCTGACGGGGTCAGCGCGGCGATTCTCAACTGGAATGGCGGCGACATGGTGCTGAAGTGCCTGGACACCATGCTCCGCCAGACCCGCACTCCCGACGAGGTGATCGTGGTCGACAACGCGTCGTCCGACGGCTCGCTGCAGAGGCTGCAGGCCGCGCATCCGGCCCTGAAGGTCGTGGCCAACACGACCAACCTCGGTTTTGCCCGCGCCGCGAACCAGGCGGTGGCCGCGGCCGGCGGACAGTGGCTGCTTCTCGCCAACCTGGACGTCGAGCTCGAGCCGGACTACATCCAGCGGCTGCTGGCGGCCGGCGAGCACGACGCGCGCATCGGTTCGGTGACGGGAAAGCTGCTGCGTCCCAGGACGGACGCCGCGGTGATGGTCGACAGCACCGGCCACATCCTGTACCGCAACGGATGGGCCGCCAACCGAGGCGAGGGCGTCCCTGACGACGGCCAGTGGGAGCGACCGGGCGAGGTGTTCGGCGTCACAGGAGCGGCACCTCTGTACCGGATGGCGATGCTGCGGGACGTTTCGGAAGGGGCCGCCCAGCCGTTCGACGAGCGATTCTTCGCCTACATCGAGGACGTGGACCTCGACTGGCGCATGCGCTGGCTGGGCTGGAAGGCGTGGTACGAGCCGGCCGTGGCGTGGCACCACCGCAGCGCGACCGGCGCAAGGCGCTCCCCCTTCATCCTCCGGCACATCCTCAAGAACCGCCTGCTGCTCGTGGCCAACAACGACCTGTGGCCGCAGGGGCTGGCGCGTTTGCCCGGTGTCGTGGCCTTCACTCTCATGACCGCGGTGCAGTTCGGGCTCGAGTCGTCCTCCGCCCCGCTCGGCGTGATCGACTTCCTGAAGCACTGGCCGGGGTCTCGAAGCCGGCGCGCGTTCCTGCGGGCCAGGCGGAGTGTCAGCCCGGGCGAGGTGTCGCGCTGGATGAAGAGGTTCCCGTACCGGCAGAAGCTGCTGCGCCGGCTGTTCAGCGGCGCTCGCAGGGCCTCTCGAGACCCCCTTGGCTAGAGTTGTAGGCACTTGCTCGACCTGAACACGTCCCTGCACCGCACCCGCACCCTGGTCCGTGAGCTCGCGGTCACGGACTTCAAGCTGAAGTACCAGGGCCTGGCCCTCGGCTATGTCTGGTCCCTGGCCAAGCCGTTGATGCTGTTCACCGTCCTGTACCTCGTCTTCACGAAGCTGATCCGGATCGGCGACGCGGTTCCGCACTATGCGCTCTACCTGCTCGTCGGCGTGATCCTGTGGTCTTACTTCTTCGAGTCGACGACGATCGCGATGTCGTCGGTGGTCGAGCGGAGAGACCTGATCCGGAAGGTGTACTTCCCGCGGATCGTGATCCCGATCGCGACCAGCATCACCTCGGTCATGACGCTCGGCCTCAACCTCCTGGTGGTCCTCGTGTTCATCGGCGTGACGGGCATCGGTTTCAAGGTCACGCTGCCGCTGTTCGCCCTTCTGCTGCTCGAGCTCTACGTCCTCTCGCTCGGGTTCTCACTGCTGCTGGCTGCGCTGTACGTGAGGTTCCGGGACCTGCGTCCCATCTGGGAGGTGGGCCTGCAACTGCTGTTCTACGCCAGCCCGATCATCTATCCCCTCACGCTCGTCCCCAAGCGGGTCGCGTCCGTGATGTCCCTGAGCCCCATCGCGCAGATCGTCGAGGACTCCAGGAAGCTGCTCGTGACGGACAAGGCGATGAGCACGGCCGACTACGTCCACTGGCCGCTCGCGCTGATTCCCTACATCATCCCGCCGATCGTCCTCATCGCCGGCTACTGGTACTTCGAGTCCACCGCCGCCAAGTTCGCGGAGGAGCTTTAGCCCTGGGCGAGACGAGCGAGCCCGCCGTTCTCGTCAGCGGGCTCAGCAAGGTGTTCAAGATCCCGCTCGAGCATCGCACCAGGCTCCGGGACCATATCTCGAACCTCTTCAGGAGCCCTGGCTACCGCCGGCTGGAGGCCTTGAAGGACGTGAGCCTCGAGGTCCGCAGCGGGGAGTTCTTCGGGATCATCGGCCGCAACGGAAGCGGCAAGAGCACGCTGCTCAAGATCCTCGCGGGGATCTACCAGCCGACGCAGGGCAAGGTCAAGATCTCGGGACGCCTCTCCCCCTTCATCGAGCTCGGCGTCGGCTTCAACCCGGAGCTCAGCGCGCGCGACAACGTCTATCTCAACGGCGCGATCCTGGGCCTCGATCGGAAGCAGGTGACCGCCCAGTTCGACGAGATCATCCGCTTCGCCGAGCTCGAGGACTTCGTCGACCAGAAGCTCAAGAACTTCTCGTCGGGGATGCTCGTCAGGCTCGCCTTCTCAGTGGCGATCAGGGCCCACGCCGAGGTGTTGCTGATCGACGAGGTGCTGGCCGTCGGCGACTTCGAGTTTCAGCAGAAGTGCTTCAACGTGTTCCGGCAGCTCAAGCAAGAGGGTCGGACCATCATCTTCGTGAGCCACGACCTGTCCGCGGTCAGCGAGTTCTCCGATCGCGTCATGGTCCTCGACCGCGGCGTGGTCCGCGGGGTGTACGGGGCGGACGAGGCGATCAGCGAGTACCACCGCCTGGTCGAAACCCGCGTCGACGCTTCGCTGGCGTCACTGGGTCAAAGCGATCTGCCCACCGTGCGTGCTGTGGCGATGTTCACCAACGGCTCCAAACCGACCCACGTCGTGCATCGGGGCGACGCGGCCACCGTGCGAGTGACGATGGCAAACCCGCGCCGCGTCCCGGTGAACGCCGGCGTCGCCATCTACCGCTCCGACGGCCTCTACTGCTTCGGCACCAACACGTTCATCTCGCAGACTCCGCCTCCACCCGACGAACGGGTCGAGTTCGAGGTCCATTTCTCAGAGGTCGACCTGCTGCGAGGCAGCTACTACCTCCTGGTCGGCATCTTCGGCGAGAAGGTGGCCACGCTCTACGAGATGAAGGAGCACGCCTACGAGTTTCGGGTGGACCAGCACGACGACTACGAAGGAGCGGTCTTCCTGCCCCACACCTGGCGGATCCGCCCGTAGGCGGACGCGTCAGCGCCTCTTGAGAAAGCCTCTCGGGTTGAACGTCAGGTAGAACTTCTCGCGGGCCCGGTCGATCTCGAAGTCATGGTTCGTCTTCAGGAAGGCGTCCATCGCCTCCATCGGCCCGGGACCGAAGTCCTCGAGCACCGGGTGACCGTTGATGTTGGTGTCTTCCATGACCAGGTACTGGCCGGACGTGACCATCCCCGGGTAGACCTTCAGCTCCTCCCTCACGTGGGCCTCGGCATGGTCGGAATCGAGGATCACCATCACCTTCTGGCCTTCACCGATCCCCGCCCTGACCTTCGCGACCGCCTCGGAAGAGGTTGACGAGTGGCCCTCGACATACGTGATCCGCGGATGCTTGGGACGGTAGGGACGGGCTTCGATGTCGACCGTGATCACCTTGCCGTTGCCGATGAGGTCGCAGATGGTGGCCAGGTAGAGCGCGCTCCCCCCGTCGAACGTTCCGGTCTCGACGATCACGTCCGGCTTCAGCTCGAAAAGGATCTCCTGGTAGATCCACAGGTCAAGCGGCGTCTTCTGAGTCTCGACCCCTTGCCAGTAGGTGTCGCGCCACACCTTGCTGTCGTAGTACATGCGGTGAAACGCCTGGACCGTGTCGTCCTGTGATCGCGCCGGAGCGGCGGCATCGGAGCCGGGTTGACCTTTGGGCGATTGGGGCGAGTTTCGAAATCGATCGAGGACCTTCCCGATGCTCATCGAGCCCATTCTCTCCCATCACGCCTGGGGCTCGTCTGGGCGATCCCGGGCTCGCGAGAGGTAGACTTCCGGGCTGCGCGAATGAAAGCCGAGGGAGCTGGCACGCCGGCCGTTCAGAGCAACGGCAAGCGGCGGACGTGGGAGAGCAGTGACGTTTTGATGGAACGCCACGCACAGTACGCCGAGCTCTTCGACGCGGGCCAGCGCGTGCTCGATCTTCAGTGCGGCAACGGCGAGTTTCTCGAGCTGCTCAGCCGCCGCGGGGCAACCGGCCTCGGGTTGGATGCGGATGAATCCAGGCTCGCGACGCTGGCCGCGAAAGGCCTGCTTGCGCAGCTGGGCACTCCTCATGAATATCTCGCCTCGCACGTCGGCGAGTTCGACGGCATATTCGCCGCGAACGTCATCGAGCACCTCGACTCACACCAGCTCGTCAGCCTGGTCCAGCTCGCGGTGAACGCGCTGAAGCCGCGTGGAAGGCTGGTGATCGTGAGCACCGATCCACGCCACCTCGCGAGTCACCTGGGTGCCGCGTCGAACGACCTCGACCACGTGCGGTTCTACGGCCCCGACATCGTGCGCTGGGTGGCCCGCGACGCCGGGCTGCGAGTCATCGACGTCGGCCACAACCGGCGACCGAAAGGTGATGCGACCCCCCCGCCGAACCGCCCACGCCTGCGCACCCGGCTGAAGCAACGTCTGGCCGAATGGCTGGTCCCAGCCTCGCTGCTGGCGCGGATGCAGAGGACGGAGGACGTTGTCTTCTATCCGTGGTCCGAGTATTTCGTAACCGGCATCCGCTGACCCGACGGCTTCAGTCGGGTCTCACCTCGAACCGCTGGTCGAGCTCGAGGATGCGGTTCATCCAGCGATAGAACCTCACGTACCGGTCGTCGGGGTACTGCGAGAAGAGCGGGTTGAGGAACAGGGGCATGATCTCCGCGTCGGTGCGCTTGCGCCGCTCCTGGATCCACGCCCTCTTCTTCTTCAGCGACCCGAGCAGGTGGGCGAACTGGCTCACCCCGACGTAGTGGCTCACGGTCACGCCGGGCACGATCAAGAGGCTGGGTCGAAACTGATCGCGCATCCAGAGGAAGAAACCCGCGACCAGCGTCAGCGCCCACCCGGCGGCAAGGAAGGCGGTCGTGCGAATGCCATCCCGGCGCAGTGTTCGCCCGGCCCTGACGAAGATGCTCGGCCGCGCCATGGAGCCCACGATCGCGGGATCGCCCTGCTCGTCGACCAGCTGCGCGGTCCTGTCGAACTCTCCAAGGGTGAAATCGCCGGCGTCCAGCCCCGACAGGCTCAGCGCCCTCTCGTTGAGGAGGAGCAGGGCCGCCGGTAATGCCGCGGCCAGGTTCTGATCGTCAAAGCACTTGAAGATCATGGCGAGCGCGTTCCGTTCATAGAGGACGCGCAGCTTGTGGGCCGGAATCTTGCGGGCGGTGCCGTGGTGGCGGTGCAGCGCCGTGGCGCGAGGGACGTACCACACGTCATAGCCGAGGAGGTTCAGGCGCCAGCCGAGGTCGACATCCTCGAAGAACGCGAAGAACTGCTCGTCGAACCCGCCGACGTCCAGGAAGACGTCCTTCTTGATCAGCATGGCGCCGCCGCAGGCGAAGAGCAGGCGGCCGGATGCATCGGTGTCCACCGGCGCCTTCCCCAGGCCGAGCTGGAAACCGTGGCCCTGGTAGTTGACGCCGCCCCCGGCGAAGTCGATCGCCGACCCGTCCCAGCTCAGGATGCGCGACGCGAGGCACACCGCGCTGGGTCGCTCGTCGATGCCTGACAGCAGGTCTTTGACCCACGAAGGCTCCACCCTCATGTCGTTGTTGAGGAACCCGACCCACTCGCCGGTGGCGAGCCTGGCCGCCCGGTTGTTGCCCTCCGCGAACCCATAGTTGCGATCGAGGGCGACCACACGAACACGAGGAAAGTCTTTCTGCACGAGCTCCACCGAGCCGTCGTTGGACCCGTTGTCGCAGAGGATGATCTCGAGCTTCGACTCCGGGTAATCCAGCGCGAGCAGAGACTGCAGGTTGGGCGTCAGGTGCCGCTTTCCATTCCAGTTCAGGACGACGATGGACACAGATGGAAGGTCGATGGCCATGACCTCCAACCTTACCAACCGCCGGTCAGGCGGCTGTTCCGACGACCTCGGCTAGCCGTACCAGCCGACGAGGTCGACGATGAGGTCGGTGCTCCCGGTCGAGCCGTTGTAGAAGTCGACCTTGCCATCAGTACCGACGGCCACGATGACGAGGTTGGCGGTCGTGAGCCCGCCGGTGTAGTTGAGGTCCGACGCCACCGGCGTGGTGGTGGCTCCCGGGTAGGCCGTGATGAAGCCGAAGGTCTGAGGGCCGGTGACCGTGACGTTGACCAGCACCGCCTTGGCCCCTGTGCTCGGTACGCCGAATGCTCCCGCCACCGGCAGCGCCAGGTTGCCATGGGCGGCGACCTGCGCCGAGACACCGCCCGTCCCGTCACGGGTGTCGAGCAGGCGGACGGTCGTGACGCCGGAGTAAAGTCCGCCGGCGGCGGCCCCCGTCGCGTTGGTGAACCACCCGTTCAGGTCGACGATGAGGTCGATCGAGCCTGTCGAGCCGTTGTAGAAGCTGACCTGGCCTTGCGAGCTGAGGGCAACCACCGCGCGGTTGGGCACAGTCTGGCCGGCCGTGTAGTTGAGATTGGAGGCCACTGGCAGGGCGGCGCCGGCCGGGAAGGCGGTCAGGAACCCCAGGGCCGACGGGTTGGTGACGGTCAGGTTGAGCGCGACCGCCGCGGCGCCCGAGCTCGGCACGCCGCCGTGACCCGCCACCGGCAGGGTGACCGTCTGGTGCGGCGCGAGCGTCGAGAGGGTCACGTGGGTACGCGTGTCGAGCAGCCGGGCGGGCGGCGTCGGC
>Ga0209011_1000478_pt1 | contig 15285 bp, 15 predicted proteins | sample BlaSpr_A8_OM1_M3_FD_187986 | JGI IMG/M metagenome (GOLD analysis project Ga0209011, IMG submission 187986) | Forest soil microbial communities from Thunder Bay, Ontario, Canada - Black Spruce, Ontario site 2_A8_OM1_M3 (SPAdes) (version 2) | ecosystem: Environmental > Terrestrial > Soil > Boreal... | reverse complement strand
CCGTTTGATCAAAAGGGACGGAATGAATGGCCTTTCCCGCCATTGCGCCCACGACTAAACCCACGCGAGACCCAACACCCTCTTCATTGCACTGTTCCTACTTCTGCTTTGCTCATCGGCGCGCTTGGTTCGTGATCTGACAAGGTGTTGCGTTGACCCCTTGAGCCGACCCACAAATTCGCCAAATGCGTGGCGGAGTTCCACGAATTTGCCGACAAAATCGTCAAATTCAGGGCCCCCGCGGACTACGGCTAAGCGGCGCCGGGCGCCCCGAGCTGGGCCTCAGGATCGAAGTTACCGCTGAACGAACCCAGACCGCCCCCGCCGAGAGGGGCGGCACGTGCGCCAGCACCAGCGCGATCAGGACCTCAGGCAAGGTCGATGCACCTGGCACTGCCACATAGCGGTCCTCCCAGCTGGGGCAGAACTTGGCCTTGAACCGGTAGAGGGTTCGGCTGCGCTGGAATCGATCCAGCCCCCAATACATAGTTCGCAGCGCCCGGTCCACCGCACTCGATGCCTCACCCGCGGGAATCACGCGCGGCGCCACCCCAAGGCTCGCCTCTTCGATGTCCCTGCGGCTAGCCTCTTGGATCGATTTGACGATCAGGGCTTCAACCGCCCCATAAAGGCTGTCCGGCCGCCGGCGCATGAGGTCGAGCGTCCAGCCCTTCCGCGCCGGAACCGGCAACCAGCTGACGAACGCCTCGAGCCGACCGCCGGCCGCGAAGGCAAGCCCCACCGTGATGTCCGGGTCGGAGAGCGTAGAAAGGGTTCCAAGGCTGTAGCTGAGCTCCGGGCCATGCCGGCTTTGAAGCCACCTTCCGGACACCTCGTGCAGCTGCTGAGAATGGGAGGCCAGCGCCTCGGGCCCGGTCGTAAAGGCAAATCGCACGCCTTCCTTCTCGCTCCGCTTAACCGCGTAGCGCAAGTCGCGCCGCTCCTTTCCGTGCAGGCCGAACGAGCGCGTTGGGATCAATGCTTCGGAGCCGATGGGGACCAGGGTGAAGGCGAGCTGGCGGTACTCTCGCTCGGAGTCGACCTGGTAAAACGCGGGAATCCAATCCTGCCTCTCGCAGTAGGCGACGAAGTCTTCCAGTCCGGCTTTCACGAGCTCCGGCGGACAGATCGGGTCCCCCAGCGCCAGGGCGGTGCGACCACGCAGCGTGAATGCGACGCATCCGTCTTCGGCGAACCAGTGGTAGCTGGTCGCGCCATGCACGGCGAGGTGTGAGATGTGATTTCGGCCCCACACGTTTAGGAGCCGGTGCGCCCTCTCCCGATCAGCCGCGGCCGCCCGCGGCGCCAGCACCGGCCGGAGGAGAAGAACGAGCGCGAACAGAACCAGGCCGTAGGAAACCACCGGTAACGTTCCGAGGAACCAGTTGGCTCGTTCGGTGGCCGCTCGATAGCTCTTCGGGTTCCCGAGGAGGGCCTGGGCCACCGATTCGAGAGTGCCGATCACACCGGGCTCTGGCTTGAGCTGGCTCTCCAGGACCACCGTGCCGAAGAGCGCGTAGACGAAAGCCAGCGCCAGGCCGCCTGCGAGAACGGCCAGACCCCAGCGCACCCGCGATGGGTCCGAGTCGGCCGCGAAGTGATGGCGGAACCACCACAGCCCGAACGTGATCCACGCCGCAAGGGACGCCGACTCGAAGTCGAGGTCCTTGACCAGGTCGAACGCGATGCTGGCCACGAGCACCGCCACCGTCAGGCGGTAGGCAATTCGCTTACCGCGCGTGATTCCGCCTGCCAGGAGCAGCAGCACAAGCCCAGCCAGAACCGCCCCTGTGCGACCTCCCAACATGACGCTCTCGGGTATGAGGCTGCCGAGCAGCTGGCTCCGAGCCTGGTGCTGGATCAACAGCGCCCCAACTATGTCGATGATCGCGCTGACGATCAGCAGGCCGGCAAAAAACCAGCGCACCTTCCTGCGCTCCGCACGGGATTCCTTGCTCACGTATTGACAACGGTACGAGGGCCCCGCAGAGCACGATCAGCCTGTCAATAAGCAGGCCAAGCCGCTCAGCTCAGCCAGGTACTCCCGCGTGTCGGGTCGGCGAGCAGGAGGAGGAGGATCGCCTCCATCCGGCATAGCCGTAATGCGCGTGCGCCAGCATCAATTGACAACCAATACTTGCTTTGATTCGCCGCAGCCTAGGATGACCTGGCTTTTACTCAAGTCGGCTGTACCGCCGCTCAATTTCACAAGTTCGCCATCGACCGCCACTGTCTTGCCGTGGCCATCGACGACGCGGAGCGGATTTGAGCGCGCGGAGTATCCCTTGGGCCAAAACATGGGCAACTGGTGGACTTCGTCCAGCCGAAAGCAAGCGGTCCCGTCACCATTCACTGTGCCGCGCATCGTTCCAATAATGAGTGCCGTCATTTGCACCGTCCGGACCTGAGAATCGGTCGCGATGGCCAACTCGGGAGGAGTCGATTGGGCACCGCACGCGTCCAACCCCAAAGCGAGCATCAACACGGCAGAGACAAGGAGACGCAGGATCCACTTCTCCCACACTGCAATTAGGCCCATCCGCACAGAATTCATTCGCCTGAGTGCTCAGGGTCCGGAGATATGCATTCGCATTCATTTCCATCCGGATCGTCGACATAGAAGGTGCGCACGCCTTTGAGCACCGGATGGACGCCGGATCGCACCTCCACTCCCGCCGTGGTGAAGCGCTGTTGCAGACCTTCGTACGCGGAAGCGTCGACGCGAAAGGCGAGGTGATGCAGGACTCGTTTCGACTTCTCCCGGGGGAATTCGACAGATCGATCGGGATGGGGTACCAGCACGATCATCTCCGGCACCCCCGAGGCGCCTTCACCCGCGCGAAGGAACTTGTTCGGAAAATTCGGCGGCGAGATGATCTCGAGCCCGAACATGTCCCGATAGAAATGCAGCGCAGCTTCCACGTCGCGCACCCACAGCACGATCTCCGCCAGGCCCGCGACGCCGCTCATGCCGCGATCGCCGTCACCATCGCCGCCAGGTTGACGTCCTTGGCGCGTGGCGGAACAGAGCATCCCGGCGCGAGGAGCAAACCACGACCGCCGGTCTCGGCCACAGCGTGGCGGGCCTCACTCTCGACCGCCGGCGGCGGACCGTAGAGCAAGCTCGCCCGCTGACCCAAGCCTCCCATCACCGGCTTGCCGCTCAATTCCTTGCCTTCCGCAAGCGATGGGTTCCCCTGGTTGTGGACCGACCAGCTGACCGCTTGCGCCGAAAAGTCGCGCGCCAGGCCGAAGTTCAGGTTCGAGCCGCAGAGGTGGACGACGTTGAACCACGCTTCGGCCGGAAGCTGTCGCAGCACGCCCACGTCGTAAGGCAGCAGCGTCTCGCGATATGCGCTTTCCGACATGGCGTCTTTGCTCGTGTAGCCGGAGATCGCGTAGAAGATCCCGGCCGCGCCGGCCTCGACCGAGCGACGGCTGAAGTCCACCAATGCCTCCGCGATCTTGTCCAAAGCCGGACGAACCAGCTCCGGGTGCTGACGCAGCTCACGCCTCACGCGTGCTGATGACTTGCCCACGAGGTAGCCGCCGACAGTGATCGGGCTGAACACTGTCTGCATCACCGGGACGTCGCGACCGAGCTCGCGCGCCACCAAACCAATCGACGCCACCTGGTCGTCCAACGCCTTGCGGTTGACCAGTTCCACCTTGCGCCAAGACTCGAGGTCCGGCACCGCGGCGCCCATGAGGACAGGACCTTTGAAGGGATGGCCGGCCGGCTTGTAGACGGACCCGAATGCCTCGGCAAAGCTGCTCGCGCGCGGCTGGAATTTGACGAAGTCCCAACCGAACTGCCGGGCCCGGCGGACGGTGACGGCCGCGAGGGCTTCTGGCGACCACTCCTCGCGGTACGTGTGTCCCCAGGCGCCCACCGGCGGCCGGTCGGCGATTCCCATCGCCAGCGCGGCCTCCACGCGTCCACGTCCGTTCATCGTTCGAGTTTAAGCTGGACCCTGATGGAGGGGATCGGCGCAGTCGCGGCGCGCCTGAGGGCCGCGGCCGAAGCCAAGCCGATGCGTTTGCCGGTGAACCGGCGAGTCGACGAAACCCATCATGCGATCACGCCCGACGGCCTATCCGTCTGGTACACGATCCAGGTCTCGCCGCACAGCCGGATCCAGGAAGCAATCTTCGAACGCATGGACAGCATGCCCACGGATGAGGAGTGCAAGAAATGGCTCGACCTGCTCATCGTCGGCGCGCAAGCGACCGAGGCTCCGGGTTTGCCGGGCGCGACCACCCGGCGCTTCGAAGCGTTTGAACGCAACCCCGACCTCGAGGCGCCGCGAGCATAGTGGCGCTCCCGACCACCGTAGTCGAAGAGCTCCGGCGCATCGTCGGGCGCGAATCCGTCATCGACTCGGCCAACGACCTGCGGATCTTCGAGCGTGACGCCTCGATCGAAGGAGCCCTTCCCGACGCCGTCGTCCTGCCGGCGACAACCGAGCAGGTCGCCGATGTGATCAGGGTGGCGGCGAAGCACCGCATCCCCGTGGTCCCCCGGGGCGCCGGCACAGGACTCTCGGGTGGCGCGGTGACGATTCGCGGTGGCATCGCGCTGCAGGTAACGCGGATGCGGCGGATCCTGGCGCTCGACCCGGTCGCGCAGACCGCCCTGGTCGAACCGGGGGTGGTGAACCTCGAACTTTCTCTCGTCGCCGCGGCGCACGGCCTCTTCTACGCCCCCGACCCGGCGAGCCAGAAGGCATGCAGCATCGGTGGCAACGCCGCCAACAACTCAGGTGGCCCCCATTGCCTCTATTACGGAGTGACCACAAACCACGTCCTCGGCATGGAGGTCGTCTTCGCGGACGGCAGCGTCCAGTGGGTCAGCGGCGACTCGCCCGAGCGCGTGGGTCTCGACCTGTGCGGCGTCGTGGTCGGCTCCGAAGGCACGATGGGCGTGATCACGAAGATCAAGGTCCGCCTTCTTCGCACCCCGCCGAGCGTGGCGACGCTTCTCGCCGCGTTCCCGAATGTCGAGACGGCGAGCCAGGCAGTTTCCGCGGTCATCGCGGCCGGCATCGTGCCGGCGGCGCTCGAGATGATGGATCGCGTCACTGTCGGCGCCGTCGAGGCCCACTACCACGCGGGCTATCCCACCGACGCGGGTGCCGTCCTGCTCGCGGAGGTGGACGGCATCTCGGAGTCGACTCGCGAGCTGATGGCCGCGGTCCGCGAGGTCCTCGCCGCCAACCAGGGCTACGCGATGCGCGAGGCTCAGAGTCAAGCCGAGCGAGACCTGCTGTGGCAAGGCCGCAAGGGAGCGATCGGAGCGCTCGGCCGGATCAAGCCGAACTACTACTTGCACGACGGGGTCGTACCGCGCTCACGCTTGCCGCAGGTACTATCCGCCGTCGGCGAGATCGGCGAGCACTACAAGCTCCCGGTCGCCAACGTCTTTCACGCCGGCGACGGCAACCTGCATCCCAACATCATGTTCGACATCCGCGAGCCCGGCATCATGCACCAGGTGGAGGGCGCCGGCGAAGAGATGCTTCGTGCGGTCGTCGAGCTTGGCGGCGCGCTTTCCGGCGAGCACGGCATCGGACTCGAGAAGAGCGCGTTCATGCCATGGATCTTCAGCCCGGACGACCTCGAGGCGATGCAACGAGTGAAAAATGTCTTCGACCCTGAAGGGATCCTCAACCCCGGCAAGATCTTTCCTGACCCATCGCGCAAACAGGTTCAGCTGGCAGGGCGGATGGGTCTGGCAATCGAGGCCAAATGGTGGTGAACACGCCCGTGATTGAAAAACCACGGACCGCAGAAGAGCTGGCCGGCCTCTTGCGTCAGGCTGCCGAGAGCGGGTCAGCGGTGGTCCCTGTCGGCGGTGGCAAGTCGAGCCGGATGGGCGGCATGCCGCTGCGCTCCGATGTCGAGCTGCATACAACGCGCCTCAACCGGGTGCTCGAGCACTCACAAGCCGACATGGTCGTGAGCGTGGAGGCCGGCATCACGCTGGAAGCACTCCAGGAGGAGCTCGGCAAAGCCGGCCAGTTTCTCCCCCTCGACCCTTTCAACTCACCCGGCCACACCATTGGCGGCCTCCTCGCGACGGGATGGACTGGTCCGCTCCGGCAGCGCTTCGGCTCGGCGCGCGACTACCTCATCGGGATCCGAGTCGCGCAAACCGACGGTCATCTGGCGAGCGCGGGCGGTCGAGTGGTCAAGAACGTGAGCGGATACGACCTCATGAAGCTGCACTACGGTGCGATGGGATCGCTGGGCGTCATCGTCGCCGCCTCGTTCAGGGTTTTTCCGAGACCGCTGGCGGACGTAACCCTGGAGACCGCTTCCGGATCGATGGCCGAAGCCTGGACCGCAGCGGAGCAGGCGCTCTCGATGCCTCTAGCACCGACCGCGCTCGAGCTCTTCTCGGATGGACACCTCGTCGTCCGCATCTGCGGCAGCCCCGACGCCGTCAAGCGCATGGTGGCGGAGCTTGCGTGGCAAGAGGCGGATGCGTCGGTCTGGGCGGAGCATTCCAGAACCGGACCGGAATCCTGGGCCCGGATCTCGGTTCCGCGTCACGGACTGCAAGACATTCTCGCCTCGCTTCCTGACAAAGCACAGTGGTGGGCCTCGCCCGGTATCGGAATCGCGAACTGGTCGTTCGAAAATCCTGACGATGTGGTCAGAGTCCGCCACGCGGTAGAGAAGGCACATGGGTCGCTCGTGCTGATGTCAGCACCCGCCGATGTTTCCAAACGGATCGGCGCCTGGGGCACACCGCCGGAGACGATTGGCGTGATGCGTCGCCTCAAGAACGCATTCGACCCCAATGGCATCCTGAACCCGGGAAGGTTTGTGGTGTGAAGAGCAAGCCGTTCGACCTTTTGAGCGACGACGACCTCTCCACCTGTGTCCATTGCGGTCTGTGTCTCGACGCGTGCCCGACCTTCCGCCAGACAGGCCTCGAAACTGAATCCCCGCGCGGCCGCATCTTGCTGATGACTCAGTGGAAGCGAGGGACGATGCCGTTCGAGGAGGACCAGGTGCGCCACATCGACCTGTGCCTCGGCTGCCGCACCTGCGAGGCGGTGTGTCCTTCCGGGGTCCCATATGGGCGGATCATCGAGGCGGGTCGCGCAGAGGTCGACCGCCTCCGGGGACCGTCGCCCAAGCACGCCTTCAGCAAGGTCGCGTTGCGGCAGCTGCTCGCGCACCCGGGGCGTCTGCGCGCTTTCGGCCTGGCAACTCGAGCAGCCCAGGCCGTGAAGCTCACCTCGATAGTCCGCGCAGGCCGCCAGCTGCCCAAGCTCCGACCGCAGTTCCGTCCCCCATCAGGGAATGTCGCGCCGGCGATCGGTCAGCGCAAGCATCGCGTGGCGTTCCTCGTCGGCTGTGTGATGCCAATCCTCTATCCGCAATCGCACGCGGCCGCGGTCAAGCTCCTGCAGCTCGCGGGCTGCGAAGTTTGGTTTCCGCCGGGTGAGCGCTGCTGCGGCGCGCTGTTCGCGCACAACGGCGACCTCGAAAGCGCCGAGCACCTGCGCGATTTGAACACCCGGACCTACCTCGCCGGAGAGTTCGACGCGCTCATCGTGGACTCAGCGGGATGCGGAGCGCACCTCAAGGATTTCTATCCGGGGCTGAAAGGAAAGGTCAAGGACATAAGCGAATGGCTCCCTGAGGTCGGTCTCCCGGCGCCGAAAAAAGACGTGAAGGTACGCGTGACTTACCAGGACGCGTGTCATCTCGCGCACGCTCAGCGCATTCGCAAGCAGCCGCGTGACCTCATTCGGTCTGTGCCCGGTGTGGAATTCGTCGAGATGCTCCATCCGGAGATCTGCTGCGGAGCGGCCGGCCTGTACAGCACGCTCGAGCCGTCGATGTCCAACCGGATCCTGCAAGAGAAGCTTCAGAACCTGACCGCCACCCGAGCCGATGTTGTGGTCAGCGCGAATCCCGGCTGTCAGATGCAGCTCGAGGCAGGCCTCCGCGCGAGCGGGTCAAGCATGAAGGTCCAACACCTGACGGAGCTTCTCGCCAGCGCTTACTGAAGGGGGCGACCCCTAATGCTTCAGCTTAGGCAGGATGGCGGTCTTCGTCACATCGACCTCGACGCGAGCCACCGCGAGAGTGACGTTGTCAGGTGCACCGAGCTCGCGACAGCGTTCGATCACACGTTCGGCGCCGCGATCGAGGTTGCCGTCCTTGAGCAGCAGCCGCCCCATCTCTTCGACGCTCACACCCGCTGTTTCGACCCCATCGCTGCACAGCACGATGGCGTCGCCCTCCTCGAGCTGCATCTTGTCGGTGAAAGGCTGGATCGCATCCCAGACGCCGACCGCCCGCGTGAGACGGTGCTTGAGCGGATGCGTGGCCGCCTCCTCCGGTTTGATGAGACCGAGACGCACCTGCTCCGCCGGCCACGAATGGTCCTGCGACACCAGCTTCGCGAACCCGTTGCGAAACAGATACGCAGGGCTATCGCCCACGTTCAGCAGTGCGAGCTCGCCACTTCGGATCGCGGCGATGACCAGCGTGCTGCCCATGCCCGCCCAATCGGGATTGTCTCTGGCCGCCTGGAACACCGCCGCGTTCGCCTCTTTGCAGGCGCGCTTCAACCGTTCGACCTCGGGTCCCTCCTCCCCATCCTCGGCGAGGATCTTGGTCACCGTCTTCGTGGCGATCGAGCTTGCCGTCTGGCCTGCGGCGTGGCCCCCCATCCCATCGCAAACGACGAGGAGGGTGTCCAGTCCCGCCTTGTTGCGCCAGACGATTACCGCATCCTCATTCTCTTCACGCTCGAGACCGGGATCGGTCGCCCATGCGATCCGCAGCCGCACTACTACGACTCGATGAGAGAGAAATTCACCGCGTTCTGGCCGATCGTGATCCGGTCGCCGTTGCTGAGCTCTTTCTCCTGGATCGGCTCACCGTTGACCAAAGTGCCGTTGGTGCTCCCCAGGTCGACGATCCAGAACTGATCCCCGCGCCGCTCGACACGAGCGTGGTGACCGCTGGTGGCCGGGTCTCGAAGGATGATGTCGTTGTCGGGAGAGCGGCCGAGGCGCAAGGCGCGGTCGCCTGCGCGATGGCTGTGCCCCGCATCCGGTCCCGCCTCCATCGTGAGCTCGGCCTCGCGACCTGCTCCATGTGAGACAGCGGCCGCGGGTTGGCCGGGTTTCGTGCCTATGGCCATCGTCTCGGCGACGTCCGCCGCGGCGGGAGGTGCCGGTGGAGGCTGCCACACCGGCATCAAAGTGGTCGACTCACGATTCTCTGCAGATTCGGAGCCCATCACCGCGGCGTTCCCTTGAATCATGGTTTCCGCCACCTGAGCATCCGATGCGCTGGGCGCTGGAGCGGCCCACGGGTGAGTACCTTGCGCAGGTAGCTCTGCCTCTTGGGGCGCTTCGGCCGGAGCTGTCGCGCTCGCGGCTCCTTCGGCAAGCATGTCGTCGGTTGAGTGTTGAGGCTGCGCGGCAGGCTCCACCGGAGCGGGCGCCGGCGCTGACCATGAGGCGGTCGGAGCCGGAACGTTCCACTGCGGCGGAGACGCGGACGGCGGCGCTGCGGGCGCGGCGGGCGCTGACCATGACGGCGCGGCGGGCGCGGCGGGCTCCTCGGTCTTTGGCGCATCCCACGCGGACGGTGCCGGCGCGCCCCAAGAGGGCGCCACAGTCTGCGGCGGCGCGGATGCTGAGGGAGGCGATCCCCAATCTGGAGCAGAGGACGGCGGCGGTGCCGGCGGCGTGGCGGGTTTGGGTGGGTCCCATGACGGCGCGGGCGGATTCCACGATGTCGCCGGCGCGACGGGCTTTGGCGGCTCGGCGGACGCGGGCGATCCCCACGCGGGCGCGGGCGCTGCGGGAGGTGGGCCCGCTGGAGGGCCGGCAGGAGAGCCGGCAGGAGAGCCAGTAGGAGCCGACGGCTCTCCCCACGACGGCGGGGGAGCGGCGGGCGCACCCCACGAGGGGGCAGACGCCGGAGGAGGTGGCGCAGCAGGCGGGGGCGATGCCGAAGGCGCGGGAGCCCCCCATGACGGTGCCGGCGCACCTGCCGGCGGTGCCGCCGGAGGCACGCCCCAGTTCGGTGCCGGAGCGGCCGGAGCGGCAGGCGATCCCCAGGTTGCCGGCGGAGCCGGAGAGTTACCGGCCGGCGCGGCCGGTGCCGCAGGCGACCCCCACGTCGGTGCTGGAGCGGCCGGAGACGAGGCTGGCGCACCCCACGAAGGGGATGAAGCCGCGGAGGGTTTCGCCGGCGAGGCCGCGGGCTGGTCCCAGCTCGGGCCCGCGGGTGGTGGAACGACTATCGTCGGGGCGACCGGGTTGGTCGGCCGAGCTGCGGCGGGAGGAGCCCAAGTCGAAGCCACTCCGGCGGTCTGGTTGGTCGGCGACGCGGGGCGGACCGGAGGAGCCACCTTCTTGCGCCGGTGCCGGCGACGGGTCCTCAAGTAGAGGACGGCCGCGAAAAGGGCCGCCACGGCCAAGATTATGTCTGCGTATTCAACTGGCATCCGCTTGGAGAGCTCCTTTTCGCCGACTCCGGCTGGGTTTCAGTAACTTAAAGCAGCGTTCGCGTAGTGCTGAAGTATGGCATCCGGTATTGACGAGTCAAGGTTACGACCCGACGTTCCCTTCGATCACAAGGCGCCCTGAGGCGACACCTGGCACGGTGACGTCCGCCTCCAACGAATGCATTCCAACACCCAGAGGCTCGCCGGTGATGACGTGGACCGAAACCCGTCTTCCGAGAGGCAGGTCGAGGCGTCGCGGCAGCGGCGCGAGGCCTGCGTTAGTCTCGATCTGGAGCTGGTGGCGGACGAGCACGATTCCGTCGAGGCGCAATCCCGTCACTCCGACGAGGACGGCCGGCCGCGTCCGGTTGTCGAGCACAAAGCTCATGCCCGCCAGTTCCGAACGCAAGCTCGTCACGTCAGCCAGCCGCTCGGCGAGATAGCGCGGTATCTCCGGTCGCGGCCGTGGCGGTGGGAGATTGGAGGTGACCTCAAAAAACAACTCCGCGCGATCGAGCTCTCGCCCGGCCACCGTGAGCACCGCTTCAAACCGGTAGTCGCCCTCTGCCGGCAGAGGAAGGCTCAGCGTTGTGGCGCTCACTGCCGGCTCGGACGCGGTTGGGATTTCCACCTCAACTGTTCCTGAGTAGGACTTTCTCTGCATCGCGGCACGAATCCGCTCGACTCCTTTGACTGTCGCACCGCGCTCCCGTGTCAGCGACCAGCGGATCGAACCGCGTCCAGAAACCTCCGGGTCGTCGTTGACAACCACCAGCCGTGCGGCGAAAGGAACGTCCGGTTTCTGGAGGATTCCAAACGGCCGCCCCGGCTCGAAGGCCAGCGGCTCGATGATCACGCGACTTGGCGCGAAGGCGCGGGCCAGCGCCTCGAGTGCACGCTTGGGACGCCGCGAGCCGTCGAGCAAGCCGAAACCAATGCCCGGGAATGGGTCGACCAGGTGATAGGCGAACGCTCCCCAGCACGACTCGAACTTGCGAGTTCGCATGTGCTCCGCGGCAAAACGCACCACGTCGGCCTGGTACTGCTGCGACGCATCGACATATGACTCGAGGCTCACATACGCCGACGGCAGGCCCGCGCCGCGTTCCGCCCAGTTGACGGGCTGAAAGCCCGCATGCCGCCATGACGGCTCGTCATCCGCCGCCGGCCATCGCGTCTCGATGTGCTCCCACACGGGCGATGTAGCCTCGGGTAGAGACTGCGCCCCGAAGGCCGTGACCATCAGCGGCTCGAGATGCGCAAAGTCCGACCACGAACCGGCCGCCCACCCGAGCATCGCGTGCAGGTCCACATCACCTGACGCCGCGAGAGCCGGGCGGCTAGGGTCGAGACGCTCGAAGGACGCCTTGAGGTCCTGGTCGATCGAATGGTTCTGCCGTACCGCGTGAACCTCACCGAGATCGGAGTTCGCAGCCAGCCACGGCGGATCATCGTGTGCGATCCAGGCCGCGACTGACGGCCGGTTGTGGAGCATCTCGACCATCTCCGCCTGCTGCTCGCGCGCAGCGTGCTCAAAGAAACGTGCCTCGATGCCGGTTGCGTGATACGCGTACGTGCCTGTCAGAGGCAGGTCTTGCAGCAGGAGCATGCCCGCCGCGTCCGCGCGCCGGTAGAACTCGTCGGGCAGCACGTTGGAGACCACTCGCAAGGCGTCGAGATTGGCCTCTTTCGCCGTCGCAAGATCGGCATCAAATCGATCCGAGGTCAGCTCATCGAGCCGGTAGCCTGGCGCATAACACGCGCCACGCAAGAAGAACGGCCGGCCGTTCACCGAGAGAGTCCAGCGCCGCGGACCGATGTCCCACGTGAGGTCGCGAAAGGCAAAGCTGTCTTCCACTCGGGCAGAGTCGACACCGGCGGACCGTGTAGTGAGCTCCGCGCGGTAGATCGGCTGCCCCCCAAGCCTCCATGGCTCCCAGCGGCGGGCGCCCGGAAGAGCCAGCCTCATCGTCACGACCTCGTCCGCGCCACCGCCGAGATGCAGGTCACGCGTGAGCCGCAATGGTTCTCTGCCGGGCACCGGCACGATGAGCTCCGCCTCGCCTTCCATGTGCCGGCCGTCGAGGTTGCGGAGGCGCGCCTCGACCTCGATGCGGCCGTCGCCCGCTTCGAAACGCGGCTTGATTCGCATCCAGTCGATGGTGATCGAGCCCAGGTACTCGAGCTCCACCGGACGCCACAGGCCGATCGGCACTTCCTGCTGGTACCGCTCGGGCAGGCTCGAGTACGCCGATGCGGGATAAGGCTTGAGGTCGCCGTCGTTGAAAAGACCCATGATGTGGCGCTTCTTGTCGGGCTGCACCTCAACGGGTGACTCGCAGCAGATGACGAGCAGGTTTTCCGCTTTCAGGTATGGCGTGAGGTCAAAGCCGAACGGAGCGAAGTACCCGTAATGCGACCCGAGAAGCTTGCCGTTGAGCCACACGTTGGTGGCCAGAAATGCTCCGCCGATCCGCAGCACGACGCGCCCGGCATGATCGGGGCGCGGGAATTCCGTGCGATACCAGATGGATTGGCGTCCCTGACGTGCGGACAGCTGGCGCGGCACTTCGATCGGCTTCCAGCCGGATCCGCGACCGATGGTCAGGCGCTCCGCCTCGCCCTCGCCGAGAGACATCCACACCGCCTCCCACGAGCTCAGCTCGCGAATGCCCGCCGAACGCTGCGGCAGCGGCAAGAAGAGGCAGTCGCTCAACGCTTTGCCACGTACGCGCCGTCGGCGGTGGCGCAAAAGAGGACGGGACGGCCGATCGCGGCGGCAAAAGTCCCAGTGTGAGAACGCTCGACCAGAGCGAGAATGCTCCCGCCGAACCCGGCCCCCATGATGCGAGCGCCGTAACACCCCGCGATGCTCCAGGCTTTCGCGACCAATGCGTCCACGGTTGGGGTCGAGACTTCGAAATCATCGCGCAGGCTCTCGTGCGACTGTTTCAACAATCGCCCAAGCTCATCGAAGTTGCGCCGCTTCAGCGCATCGACGAACAAGTGAACACGCGCGATCTCGGAATCCACGTGCCGCCGCCGCTTCGGATCACCGGCCTCCGCTTCACGCCGCCGCTGGTTGTATGGAGTGGCCGCCAGGGAGCGGTGCTGGCCCGAATCGATCACCGCGATCGCCAGCTCGTCTGGAAATGGAACCTCGTCGTACTCCAGCGTCGCGCAATCGAGCAGCAGCGCGTGGCCGCGGCGCCCAAGCGCGGATGCGAACTGGTCCATGACGCCGACCTGCACGCCGGTCGCGCGCTGCTCCGCCCGCTGGCACGCGAGCGCCGCCTGTTTGCCATCCATGTCGGGACGGAGTCCGACAGCCACCGCGACGAGCAGCGCCGCAGACGAGCTGATTCCAGCAGCAGGCGGCACTTCAGAAATCACCTTCACCGCCTGCGGTAATGCGCCCAGCTCCTCCCCTATCGCCAGGACGTAGGCGAGCCCGCCCTCCACGTCGCTGTCGACCGACCAGCTCCTGGAAGCATGCCCCGACACAGTGGTGTGCCTGTCCACGGCCGCCGGCAGGACGACACCGCCGAGGTAGTCCACGTGCTCCCCGATGAGGTTCACGCGGCCGGGCGCTCGACCACGCCACTGACCCTCGGGTCTAGATTCCACGCAGCTCCGCTGCTGTGTCTTCGGCCCGCGCGTCAAGGATGAATGCGCCGGCGCCGATCTCGGAACCGGCGAGGTACTTCAGTTTGTCCTTCGTCCGGTTGGCGGGGTAGAACTCGACATGGAAGTGGTGGTACCCGGCGCCGCGGCCCGGCGGCTTCTGGTGCATCGCCATCACGTAAGGAAGCGGGCGGTCGAAAAGCCGGTCGTATTTCTGCAGCAAGCCCTTGAGGATGCGGGCGAACGATTCGTCGTCGTCGTCATCGAGGTCGGCGAGCCCGCCGCGGTGGCGGATCGGCGCCAGGTGAACCTCATACGGCCAGCGTGCGAACGATGGTACGAACGCGATCCAGAGATCGTCCCTGAGCACCGTGCGCTCGCCGCCGCGCTCGCCTTCGAGGACATCGCAGTACAGGCAATGGCCTGTCTTCCGCATATGCCGCGCTTCGGCCGTCAGCTCGCGCTGGATGACCGGCGGCACGAATGGATAGGCGTAGATCTGTCCGTGCGGATGGCTGAGGGTGACGCCGATCGCCTCGCCTCGGTTCTCGAAGACAAAGACGTAACGGACGTTGGGCAATCGGCCGAGCTCGTTGGTGCGATCGCGCCATACCTCGATGAGGTCGCGGATGTGATCGACGCTCTGCTCACCAAGCGATGAATCGTGCACCGGCGTGTAGCAAACGACCTCGCATCGCCCCTGGTCACCGGTGTACGAGGGAAAACGATTCTCGAAAACGGCGATGTGATAGTCGGGCTCGGGGATCTCTGTCTCGGGTTGTCCGGGACGCGTCGGACAGAGCGGGCAGTGATCGGCGGGCGGATGATAGGTGCGATCCTGCCGCCAAGGCGCGACAGTGACCCATTCCTCGAGCAGCGGATGCCAGCGGAGCTCACTCAAACCTGGCGTCCCCGCTACCGCTGCGCCGTGGGAGCATGCGACGTTTCGAAATAGATGAGATATCGACCATCGGGCTTGACGACCACGCGCTTGGTGAGCCGCTTGGATTTGCCACGTCTGCGGGGCACGAGCGAAGAGTCTAGTGCCCTGGTTTGGCTGGTACACTTCGGGGCGAAGTTCAACGCCCGTGGGGCAAAGGAGGTGAGGCGGAAGCTTGGATAAACCGAATCGTGGTGCCAGCCGCCTCGTTTGCCAGCCGGGAGCTCGGGAG
>Ga0209011_1000477_pt1 | contig 15287 bp, 12 predicted proteins | sample BlaSpr_A8_OM1_M3_FD_187986 | JGI IMG/M metagenome (GOLD analysis project Ga0209011, IMG submission 187986) | Forest soil microbial communities from Thunder Bay, Ontario, Canada - Black Spruce, Ontario site 2_A8_OM1_M3 (SPAdes) (version 2) | ecosystem: Environmental > Terrestrial > Soil > Boreal... | reverse complement strand
AGACGACAATTTCCGCCATCGAGAACGATCGGGTTCGCTTGGGGGTAGAAAGGGCGAAGGTTCTGGCCCGTGCGCTCAAGTGTCACCCGGCAGTACTCGTATTTCCAGGCTGGGACTTGCAGCAGCAATCAGCGGCCTAGCCACGCGCGAGCGGCCCGCTGCAAGAGCGGCATCGTGTCTCCACTTACGGCAGAGACACGTTGTAGGTCAGCATCGCGCCCCGCTCGACTGGAACGACTCTCAGGCTGGTTTGTTCATCCGTCCGATCCCTGCGGTTCATGGCGAAGTGCGCGCTGGCGATTCCGAGAGCCGCTCCCGCGACGGTGTCGGAGAGCCAGTGCGAGTTGTGCTTGAGGCGCTCGTAGCTGGTGGCGGCGCCCAGGCCATAACCGAGGAAGCGCCGCACCCACCGGTACTCGTCATTGCCTGACTCCGCGAGCACGGTGCCCACTGCGAAGGCGGCGGTCGAATGGAACGACGGAAACGAATTTCCGCCGCTCTTGCGCCACTGGTTAGGATCGCTGGTCTGATCAGGGCGCTCGCGGCCGCCAGCGTACTTGAGCGCATAGGCGGTGACGCCGCCCAGGCCTGCGGCTTCCAGCATCGCCCACGCCTCCCCGCGGCCATTCGAGTCACCGATGAGGTTCGCGTACCCCCAGGTCGCCACGAACACCGCGGCGGTCGGAATCGCGTCCTGCACGTCCTTGGAGGTCGTAGTCTTCGAGGGACCCAGGGTCTTGATGAAATGGGTCCGCACCTGGGTGTCGTAGTGGTGAGCGGCGCCGATGGCGACCAGCGCGCCGCCAAACCAGGCCCAGTCGCCGCGGTCCCAATGTAACGGTGCCGTGAAGTAGCGCTTGATGTCGGACGCAAGCTGTGACGGTTGTTCCGCGGCAGCCGAACCCGGGGCGGCAGTTCGGTCGTCGGTGTGGCTATCAGGCGTCTGGCACCACACGGCGCCGCACGCGGCGAGAGCCCCCGCAGCGAGAAGCGGTGTCAGCAGCTTTTGAACTCGCACGATCGTGTTAGCTCCGCGCCGGGCTCGCTGAAGCCAGCAGCTCATCCACACGGAATATCGGATAGAGATTCACATGAGAGTCCCATGATGGGTGACGGCGCAGGAAAAATTCCAGCCGCGCGGCAGGACTCGCGGCGAAGGCCGGATCCTCCTTGAGCTTGCGCGAGAATTCATCCTGCAGCTGCGGGTGCCGTGCGAGCACGGTACGTGCGATCTGTTCCGCGACGTATGGCTCAAGGTACTCCTTCTGCTCGAAGCACGCGTTGAAGAAGCCCCAGGCGGCAAACGAGTCCGGCGCCTGCGGCTCGAGCAGATGCATCACGAGGCGCGCGCTCGCTTGCGCGATCGGCACGAACAGGGCTCCGGCGGTGATGTCCTGGGTCTCGCGTCCCCAGTTGCCGCTCAGGGTCACGCGCATACGGCCCTCGAACGGCGCCGCGGCGAACCGCACATGAGTGGTGCGGAAGGCTTCGACGCGCACGCCCTCGCTGTGCGCGCGCACCGGTTCGCAGGCGATGCCATGCAGCGCGAGCCGCGCGCCGATATCCTGCGCCCAGGCGCACGGCACGACGTAGCCGCCCAGCGGCGCCTTGACCACCAGGGATGGCGAAACACGATCGCTAAACGGCACACGCCAGACCTGCGGCGTCTTGGGGTCGTAGACAGTCACCGGCTGGCCGGAGATGGGTGAGGGCTCGCGCGTGTAGGCGTAGCCCTTGAAGTCGATGAGCTTCGTGCCGCCGGCGCCCCCCGCGTCCAGCCCGCCGCCGCTGGCCGTCTCACGCCAACCCGAGCCGTAGTCGAGCACCACCTCCGCACCGCCCAGACGAGCGGCTGCGGCGTCCGCCTGCAGTGCCTGCTCGCGCCACTGCGCGCCGTGCGCGGCGAGGAGTTCCGCAAGACCCACGATGGTGTTGCGCGTGACGCGCACGCGCGTCGCGTAATCCTTCCAGGAGTGCGTCTCGACCAGCACCGTGAAGCGGTTACGCTGCGGAAAATACCCGGTGGAGAAGCGTGGCGAGTACACGGTGAGGAGGAAACCGGAGGCGGGGTCATCGGTCCTGGCCAGGTCCGGGTAGAAGGGCAGGGGCATCGAGCCTAAGCGCGCGAGTCTGGAGATCAGCGCATCGCGCAGCTCGCGCCCCAGTGGGTGCAGGCCTGCATCGCCCTGGTTGATGGGCTCTGCCTGTAGCGAGATATCGGGCTGAAAGTCCGCACCATCGGTGACGTGCAGGTCGGCGCACACCAGCGGGTCCCAGGTGCGGATCAGTCCCAGCAACGCCCGCATCTCGGGTGCGTCCGCCTTGGTGTAGTCGCGGTTGAGATTGAGATTCTGCGCGGTGGTGCGCCAGCCGGTCTCTTCGGGGCCGTTCTGGTTCGGCCGGTTCCAGCGGCCGAAACGCTCGTGCCCATCCACGTTAAAGGCCGGCACGAACAGAATCGCAATCCGCTCCAGCACCCCGGGAGCCGCGGTCTCGCCGAGCAGTTCGCGCAGCGCAATGAAGCCCGCGTCCTTGCCGTCGCTCTCGCCGGGATGGATGCCTCCCTGGAGCATGAGCACGGGTACTTTGCGCGGATCGGCGCGGCAGGCGATGAGCGCGCGCATGGGTCGCCCCTCGGCGGAGCGCCCGAACTCGAGGCTGTGCACCGCACGCGGCCAGGCGGCCGCGAACGCCGCACACAGCCGCGTTACCTCATCGGTGCGACCGGTCTTCTTGAAGCCTGACTCCTCGGCAACGGTGGCGAGCGTGTGGTCCTGCATGATGGAATCTTACGGGACGCGCCGCTGCGGCGCGCGTTCTTTACAGGTTGCGCGGTTTCAGAGTCTTCGGTACCAGGCCACGCCCGCCGCATCGACGTCGCGTGCGGCGACGCCCCGTCCGATGAGGCAATTGAGATGTGCGATGCTCTCGCCGGTCGCCATGCCCAGCATCTCCACACCCACGCGGCGGCGAAACAGCGCGCTGAACACATCGATCGCACGCTTCGGCTGGGCAAGCTCCTGGTGCACGCGGGCGAGGCGCTCCTCGTGCCCCTCGATGAGCGCATCGAGGCGCGCGTGCAGTCCGCGGAAGGGTTCGTTGTGCGAGGGCAGGACCAGCACATCGTCGGGAACCTGCCGCTTGATGGAGGCCAGAGACTCTAGCCACTCGCTCAGTGGATTGGCATCCGGCTCTGTCGGAAACACCGAGACATTGGAGGTGATGCGCGGCAACACCTGATCGCCGGAAATCAACACCTGGAGCTCCGGGCAGTGCAGGCACAGGTGTTCCGGTGAATGCCCGCGGCCCACCACCGCGCGCCACAGCCGCTCGCCGATCTTAAGTACCTCACCGTCGATGACGCGCCGGTAGCTGTCCGGCAGCGTGTACACGGCCTTGCCGAAGCCCCCGAAGCGCGCCTTGTAGTGCTCGAGCGCCTCGTCGTCCCAACCGGCGCCGCGATAGAAGCGCACGCCGTCCAAGGGCGCTTCGCGCCCGGTATCGGCCACCAACATGCGACACGTCACGTACTCCAGTCGCGTGGTCCACAGCCGGCAGTCGTGTTGCCGCGTCAACCAGCCGGCCATGCCGATGTGATCGGGATGCATGTGGGTGCAGATGACACGCTGGCCCCCGACTCAAGGGGCCGGCGAAGGCACTGTGCCAATCGGCCGCCGTGTCCGCGGTCTGCATGCCGGTATCGACCAGCGTCCATCCGCCCTGATCCTCTAGGGCCCAGAGATTAATGTGGTTCAGGCCCGCCATGGGCAGGCGCATGCGCAGCCACCGCACGCCCGGGCCGACCTCGAGCGCCTCTCCCGGCGCCGGGGATGATGCGAAGGGGAAGGTCAGTGCCGTGGAGACGGCGGTGGATTCTGTTGCGAGCTCGGGCATGTGATCAACAGACTTCGGGCGCGGTCTCAATTCCACAACTTCAGATTGGTCGGCACCTGAACGCCGCGAGCCGCATCGGGATCATACCGCCCGCTGACCGCAACCCCGCCAGAACCTGGCTCGCCGCCGCTGAAGACCGCCAGCGGCGGCACCGTGAGGGCTTCCACGCCCTTACTCTTGAGTGCGTTGTTGAGCTGTGGCAACTGGGTCGAGATGACCCGGGTGAAATCCCCGTCGATCTCGCCGAGTCGCGCCCGCAGCGCAGCGATATTTGCTGCGACGGGATGCATGGGGTTCTCCAATCCTGTATGGCTACCATGATGCACGGCCGCCGACCCCTTTGTCGGGACAGATGACATCGCCACGACGATTTCTTGATTCGGCTCAGCCCTCGCAGCGCATATTTCACTGCGAACTGCCCGCTACTGCAATTTCCTGCAGCAGGCGCATGATTCGGGCGATCCTCTCGAGATGGCATGGGGCCCATAATGGTGGGCGGTCCTGGGATCGAACCGGTGGCCCCTACGTGTGAATAAAGGTGGTGGTATGAGAGCGCGGTTGGCTCTTCCAATGGTCCTCATTGTCAGCGCCGTGCTTGAACCCGTCGGTCGCACCGCATCTGTCGAGCGCGCGCGGGACATCGGCGTGCCGTTCGAGGGCGCGCCCGGCCCGCTGAATGCGATTACCGACGTACCCGGCGTTGAGGTCGGGCAAGTCTCGCTCATCAGCGGGCAGGGACCGCTCAAAGTCGGAGTCGGGCCGGTCAGGACGGGAGTCACCATCATCTTCCCGCGCGGTCGCGCAAATTCGCAGCCCGTCTATGGCGGCTTCTTCAACCTGAACGGCAACGGCGAGATGACCGGCCAGTCTTATTTGCAGGATTTTGGCGTCATTCAGGGTCCGATCGGAATCACCAACACCAATGCCATCGGACAGGTCTACGCCGGCATCCAATCATGGACGCAACAGCGCTTTGGCGAAGCGGCAGATCCTGTCGTCGCCGAGACCTGGGACGGGGAACTGAACGACATCCGCGGCTTCCACGTCCGGCCGGAGACCGCCATCGCGGCCATCGAAGCGGCGAAGTCAGGAGCCATCGCCGAGGGCAGCGTCGGTGGGGGCACCGGCATGGAATGCTTCGGCTTCAAGGGCGGGATCGGGACGGCCTCTCGCAAGATCACCCTCGGTGCTCACTCGTACGTGGTCGGGGCGCTCGTTCAGTGCAACACGGGCGATCGCAAGGTGCTGCGCATCGCCGGCGCCCCGGTCGGACAAGCACTGTCGGCACGCTGGCTGCCGTGTTACGACTCCCACCTCTCGCCCCCGGAGAAGCGGCCGAAATGTGCCGGCAGCGCGAGCGCTGGGTCACCCCCACCTGATGCGGGCTCGCTCATCATCGTGGTCGGCACCGACGCGCCGTTGATTCCGACCCAGCTTGATCGATTGGCTAAACGGGCTGCGATGGGACTCGCACGGCTCGGCTCCTACTCGGGCAACAGTTCAGGCGATCTGATCGTTGCTTTCTCGACCGCCGCGTCGCTCGTCAACCACCCCGATCAGGCCGCGCCGTCGCCGATTGCACCGGTAGCGAGCCAGGACATCGATCCGCTGTTCGAAGGTGTAGTCGAGTCGACCGAGGAGGCGATCGTCAACGCGATGATTGCCGCACCCACCATGACGGGTGCCGACGGCTTTCGCTTGTTCGGCCTGCCCCATGAGGAACTGCGCGCGATCCTGAAACGGTACGGTCGGCTCGGCGAGGCGATCGATGACCCCCGCATTCGTGACGCCAAGTGACGCATTTACCTTGGTGGGCGGTACTGGGATCGAACCAGTAGCCCCTGCCGTGTGAAGGCAGGCTTTCAGTTACCTGCCGTTTCCTTCATTGGGCCGTGCGCTCTAGACGGGCAGCCCAGGCACCCTAACTGATGAGGGCAGAGTGTGCCGCGGCAGGTCAATTGTGAAGACACATCCTGAACCGGGCACGTCGCGGACGCTCAAAACTCCATTGTTTGCCTGGACGCTGCGTCCACAGATAGATAGTCCGCGGCCCGCTGCATCCGGGCCGCTCTGCTTAGACGGCAGAAGCATCTTTTCCGCCCCGCCCGCGGGAAGGCCACCGCAGTGATCTTCAACGTCAATGAGGATGCGATCGCCGGCTGCGTAGGCGCTCAACGAGACTTCGCTCTTGTGTCGCGTAAACTTGAACGCGTTATCCAGCAAGTTGCCCACCGCCGCGAACAGCATCGCTTGGTCGGCGTCAACCGCTAGTTTGGGGTCAACAACAGAAACGGCTAATGTGCATTCCTGACTCTGCGCCTCGAGGGATGCGCAGATGTTGCTTTCAGCGATAAAGTCGGCAAGGGAGATGAGCTTGTGTTGTGCGGGCGTTTCAGATCGCCCCCGCAGGTCGGCCAGGGAGCGATCCAATAGATTACGCAGTTCTATCAAGCTACGGTCCAGTACAGCGCCCGTCGCCCCAGCTATCCCAACATTGCCAGCTTTGAGCGCAATAACGGCGAGTGTCGCGGTATGGATAAGCTTACGCAGTTCGTATATAAAAAAATCCACCCGCGCAACTTTCTTATCTGCATTGGCGAGATTGTTGTGGTAAGCCCATTCCGTCACCGAATCCGCGATGGCGTTGTCCAGGCAGCGGTTAAGTGTTCGAAATTCTTCAACCTCGATCCGCGCGCTGTGTTCGAGAGCCGCATCCGTTATCGCCTGGCACAGATCACCGTAGTCGCGAATGACTTGCTCAACCGTGTATCCCTGCCGGGATAGCTCGCGCCCGTGCCGCGTCGCCGCAACGCCCATTTCTGACAAGGCCGATTTGCTGCTGCTGTCCGCTGCTCCGGAGAGCTTTTTGCTTCGCTCTGGCTCCGCTTGAAGGGTCTCAGTAAGCTGGTCAAGGAAGCGCGGTATTCCGTTTGCTCGCTCCGTCTCAACTGGTCTAGGTGCAGATCTTTTGGCGACCTTTAGTCTGCACCGCTCGATCAGATCGGCTCGATGGGCGGTAAGGAATTCGTGTAGCACGCCACTACCATGGATTGAGCCTGGGGCGACATCCGTGCGCTCGCGTACTTATGCCGCGATGCGATGCCGGATGTGTGACGAGATCGAGAGTTCCGCGAAGCCACCCCACGAGAAGGCGACCCCCTTAGCCGCGCGGATGCTGCTTCGCGTGTAGGTCTTTGGGCAGGCCCAATCTATATGGTGGGCGGTACTGGGATCGAACCAGTGGCCCCTGCCGTGTGAAACGGGGGGTAGGGGCTTACGGAACAACCATATGCGAGCCACGTCCCCAATTGCAGCAGGCACTTGATATCACGTGGTGTCACGTGATGTCACGCAATGTCATCTTCGAACTGTCCCAAAACTGTCCCAGCGGGAGCGCGGTGGGCCGGTCGCCGTTGGGCGCCGCACTCACCGGCGCACTGATTTCTCCTGACTCATCGCATACCACTCTCAAACGGCAGTGCCTCAAGCCACTTGGCGAGTGGCACGATCTTAGTGCCGGACTTTTCCTGTGCGCGTTCCAGATCGAGTACGAGCTGCAACGAGTCTTTGGGCCGCAATTTCTGCGCATAGTAGAGGAGCGCGCCACCGATGGCGCCGTGGGAAGTCTTCACTTCAATCAGCCACTGCACTCGCCGATTTCGTGTGACGACGAAATCGACTTCCCGGCCCTCTTTGTCGCGCAGGTAGTAGAGCTCCCAATTCTCGCCTGCGGCGTCCTTCCGGAATTGTGTGTATTTCAGCAGGCTGCAAGCCACGAGGTTCTCGAGCTGTGCGCCGCCGGCCTCATCGTACGCGGCAGCGCAATCATAGAAGAAGACCCGTCGATCCTTGCGAATGCTGCGCGAAAGGCTGCTCGAGTAGGGAGGCAGCAAAAACACCACATACAGCTTTTCGAGTAACTCGACCCAAGATTTCGCCGTTGGCGGCGAGATCCCCAGGCTCTGAGCCAGGTTGTCATAGTTTGTCGGCTTGCCTACGCGCTCACGCAGGAGTTCGATGAGATCCGCCGGGCCGCGCCAGGAGGTCACTCGCGACAAGTCGCGCAGATCTTCACGGGTAACAATTTCCATACGGTCATTGCGCAACCGTGCAGCTTCGTCCGGATTGAGAAAGGCTTCGGGGAAGCCACCGCTCGCCAGCAACCGTCGCAGGCGTTCTTCCAGCGCAAGTTCAGGTAAGAACAGCTTTGACTCGGCCACGTCTATCGGATGCAACCGGTAGAAGTACTGCCGCCCCGTCAACGCGTCTCCTGTGCGCCGGAGCGCATCGAGGCGGGCGCTACCGGTGACCAGCACCGGTGGTTTGTTGCCGAATTCGTCTGCTACCGCCTTGAGCAGGTTCTTCCATTTCGGAGCCTTGTGAAGCTCGTCCAGCACGACGAGCGAAGCGTCCTTCGGCCACGCGGCTTCCCGGATGATCCTGCGATCCTTCGTAATGTCCCAACTGAGGTACTGTCCGCGCTCATCGAGCAGGGACTTGGCGAGTGTCGTCTTCCCACATTGACGTGGACCGGCGAGAAGCACCATTTTCTTGCGCAGATCTCGCGTGAGTCGTGCGGTGAGATATCGCATCTGGCCATTCTAAAGGCTTATTAATTTTGGTCAAGACTATTATAAAAGAAGCTTTATTTTGGCGGTAAATGCACGGAGGCGGAAGCACTTGTTATCACGTGATGTCACGCGATATCACGCAATGTCACCATCGAAGTGTCCCAGGACTGTCCCAGACCCTACGATCTTGACGGGCCGCTTACGACCCCCTAAGCGGCCCATCACCATGGCTATCGGGTGTCTTAACCCTAGGACTTTTGGAGACAGTCGGCGCGGAAGTGCGATTTGAAATGGAACCGCGCGTGCCGATGAGCGCGAATGCGGGGACAATGCAGCAAAAGACACCACACAGTGGGGAGCGCGCCGTGGAAGCACGCAGCACATTGCAGTCGACGGTCGCCAGCAACTCTGTCCTGCGCTCCAGCGAGCGCCATTTCTATTTGTGGATGGCCGGCGTCTTCGTGCTGATCGCATTCGGCGGCTTCACGCCTACCTATTGGGCCCCCGTCGCCAGCGGTACTTTCCATGGGCCGCCGATCCTGCACATTCATGGTGCGCTGCTCTTCAGCTGGACACTGTTCTATTTCATACAAACCGCATGGATCGCATCGGGGCACACGCCCACCCACCGCGCGTGGGGCCTGGCGGGAATAGCCCTGTTCAGCGTCATGATGTGTTCGATCCTCGTCGCGCAGATAACCGTCATGCGCCTGGCCGACGCGCACGGGTATGGAGACGCGGGACGCCGATTCGCTGCCGTAGCGCTTTGCGCTTTACCGGTGTTGATAGGATTCTTTTCCCTGGCGATCGCCAACGTGCGACGACCGGAAACGCACAAGCGGCTGATGTACCTCGTCATGGTGGGGTTTATGCATCCAGCCATCGGGCGCGTAATGGTGACCCTCTTCGCCCCGTCGGGGGCGCAAGGACCGCCGCCGGTGTTCGTTGCGGTGCCACCGGGCTTGATCGCCGATCTGCTGATCGTCGTAGCCATGATCTACGACTGGCGAACACGGGGCCGGCCGCATCACGTATACGTCTATGGCGGTCTGACTCTCCTGGCCGACCAGTTGCTGACCGTACCCGTTTCAGCGACTCAGATCTGGATGAGCATCGCCAGATTCCTCGAGGGACTCGCGGGCTGAGGCGATAGCCGCGCGCGGCGGCTGGTTTTGCGCGCCTGACGGACTGAGTTCTGCGAGGCGTCGCTAATAATGAAGACGGGGGCGTACTACTGTCGCCCTCACTCCGCCGACTTCCCCGACAGGCGACTTGTAATCCAGCCGTAGCAAAGTTGCTCTCGACAGCCCTGCCGTCTGTGAGCAGGGTAACCTCGAGCAATCTCCGCTGCGTGAGACGCGGGGGGCTGCAAAGTTCCAGTTCGACCGATCGCGAGGAGCCGTCTGTGCGGCGGCGCTCCACTGTCTAGGTAGAACGGCGGAGCAATTGATTCAGGCGAGCCGGCTCAGCTTTGCAACTGCAAAGCGGTGACTACTGCTGCAAGTCGTTTGTCAAGCGTCCAGAAGGCAAGCCTTCCCAACTTCGCGGACGCGATCAAGTGAATATCAACCCAGCCCAACCCTCGCCCCATCAGATGACGGGTCTCCAGAAACGCGAGCACCTCATCATGACTCGCTACCGGCGCGTGCGGTAGTGCGGTGAGAGCACTGAGCACCTTGTTTCGTTGCGCGAGGTTTCCGCACGCCAGCTCTCCGACAACAAAGGCATGCGTCCAGACCTGCGCTTGTTCCAGCAGCCCCACTAACGTCGCGTTGCGTCGGCGCAGATGATCGACCCAAACCGACGTGTCGACCAACATTTGGCTAGCGGGAAATGCGCGTCCGCCGGCGAGCAATCGTTTTGAGACCCCGTTCGGTGCCGCCGAGCGCCGCCAATCTGCGCGCATTCTCGCGCGAGATCAGCGCTTGCAGCCCGGCGTGCAGCACGGCGGTTTTTTCCCGCAGACCGCTTAACTCTTGCGCCTTGGCTAGAAGCTCGTCGTCGATGATTAGCGTCGTCCTCATATGCATCAATATGACTTATTAATGCATATCAGTCAACCCCTCCCCGCAGAACTCCCCGATGAGAATGGTTGCGCAGTAAGTGTCCCAAATTCGAGACAGGCCAGGAAGCTCTTGTTCTGAATGGTGGGCGGTACTGGGATCGAACCAGCGGCCCCTGCCGTGTGAAACGGGGTACGGGGCTTACGGATCAACCATATGCGAGTCCTGATGCCAATTGCAACAGGCACTTGGTATCACGTGATGTCATTTGATATCACGCAATGTCACGAACGGGGTGTCCCAGAATTGTCCCAGACCCGACAATCTCGACCGACGGCTACAGGGAGCTCGCGGTGTTTCAGCTCATACACCATTCGCGTGGAGGCGCCGCTAGGCGGGTTCCATGGCCCCACGTATTCCGCTGCCGGCCAATCATTTGGTCCTTGTCCGTTGAAGTCATAGTCGTTACGTCGCCGGGTGGCGCGCGCTCAGGGCGTGTACGCCGGCTCGCGAGCGGATTACCTGCGCATGACGAAATTCTTCGAGTCTCACCGGCTTCACCCGTTGGTGGAACGTACCTATACGCTGGAGAACTACGCTGCAGCGTTGCAAGATCTCGCGGCTGGCAACTTCATGGGCAAGCTGGTAATCCGGCTCTAGGGAAGCCCTGGGGTAATACAAGTACGCCCGGCCAGGACCCAGCCGCCCAAAGGGCCTGTGAGTGCTTTGCTTCGGTGGGATTGGGATCGACGTCGGTTTGGCGAGCGAGTGCGAGACCCCGCGGCATCAGAATGCCTTTATAGGGGTTGTCCCGCAGCTCCTGACAGGCCTGTTTTTGCAATAATGGGCACGACTTCAAAACAAATGGGGGAGAATAAAGATGCGTTTTCAATCAGCTTCGTTCAGGGCATGTGTCGCCGCTCTTTTCCTGTCTGCCAGCTTGGCTGCATCCGCGTGCGGTGCCGCATCCAGCAAGCTGGACGGCCTGTACGCAAACTCAAACGGTCAAAGTACGGTTGAGTTTCGCGACGGCAAGGCGTTCGTGACGATAGTGGGGGGAGGGAGCGATGCCACCCCGTACGATGTGAAAGGAAACACCATCACCATCCATGTCGGCGGAATGGCAGGCGATCTGGTGCTGACTCGTAACAGCGATGGAACCTTGCAGGGTCCCTTCGGAATCATGAGGAAGAAGTAAGACTACGCAAGGTAGATGGGCCTGACCCGGCTCGCGCGGCTGGCCGCGCCAAATGGCTCAGGATTCTGCTGTCGCAACCCACGGCCCGACAGCCGAGGATTCTCGGCTTCGGGCCGTGGACGTTTCGTTCGCCTAACTTTGCCTGCTCGGCGGCTGCCCGGGCGATTCTCTACGACGGCAATGGCAACCTAGTTAAAAAAGCGCAGGAGCACGGGTGCGACACCTGCCATGCGCCCCTTTACAGGTGCTGCGCTTCGGTCAGGCTTGACGCTCGTGACAGGAGGGTTGAGCCCGACAGCCCTGCCGTCTGAGGGCAGGGGGTGGAACGGCCGCTCACGGACCCAAAGCGGTAATTAAGCATGGCCGCTCCGGGGGTACCGAATTACCCCTGCGCTTGGGGCGGAACTTTCATGCTTCCCATGACAATGCGAAAAGCGATAAGTATCCACATGCAGGTGTAAGGCCACATCTTCGGGTTCGTCGGCGCAATCATGATCTACCGTGGTCTGCCGCCGTTCGCTCGTGGCCGAACGCTGCCGACTGCGTGCAGGGAACAGAGTCGGTCGGCCGCTAACGACCCTTCAGCGACGGCGAGCCTGCTCCATAGGAGTCATTCAGAACAGCCGGAGCGGACACTCGGTTCGCGTTCGCGGGCGACCGCCTTTCCGTCCGTTCCATCGCGCAGCGGCTGCGCGCGCGTGCGGCGCGCGCGACTTTGCGGGATTCGTTCCGACCACATCGGTAACGGACTAATCCGACCGTGTAATATGCGTAGTGATCCAACCTGAGGAGCCTGCGTGGAGACGATAGGCGAAGATCTGCGCCAGATGATACGGACACCACTATCCCGATCGCATGTTGAGGCATTGCGGGCGGCGGGGAAGGTAGTGACGTATCGCAAGGGCACGATCATGGTGCAGCAGGGCGAAAAGGCGAACCGCTTCGTGTACGTCGAGGAGGGCGAGATTGAAGTAGTTAATCCGTTCACTGGCGAGCGCCATTATCCGTCGACCATTGGGCCAACTCAGTTTATGGGGGAGATCAGCCTGCTATACGGCGGTACCTCCTCCTTGCCGCTGCGCACGGTAGTCGATACGCGGGTAATCGAAGTACCGCGCGAGACCTTCTTTACGCTCATGTCGCAGATCCCCGAGATGTCGGACATTATTATCACCGTGTTTGCGGCCCGACGCCGCCGGCAACTCGAAGATCGCCGCAGCGGCCTCTACCTCATAGGCGAGGAGGCCGATCGCAACGTGCGTCGCATCGCTGAGTTCGCGAGCCGCAATCGGTTACCTTACGTATCGGTGCCCCTGAACAGCCCGGAAGCCGAGGCATCGGCTAAGAGCTGCGCAATCGATGCCAGAACTCCTGCGGTTATCTTCGGCAGCAAAGTACCGATCACGGATGCGACGCCGGATAAGATAGCGCGGCTCCTCGGGCTCAACATTGACTTCAGCGGCGACGAGCAATTCGATGTGCTCATCGTCGGTGGGGGGCCAGCCGGCGTGGCGGCAGCCGTTTACGCTGGCGCCGAGGGTCTACGGGCGCTGGTCGTCGAGGACATCGCTTTGGGAGGTCAGGCAGGAGCGTCGAGCCGAATCGAGAACTACATGGGTTTCCCAACTGGCATCTCTGGCGCCGACCTCTTGTGGCGTGGCGAGGTGCAGGCCATGAAGTTCGGCGCCCGATTTGCGTTACCGCGTCGAGTCACGACGCTGGAGGCGCAAGAGAACGGTTCCTTCTGCGCCGTCTTCGAGAATGGCCAGCGCGTCCGTGCAGGTGCAATCGTAGTCGCGAGCGGGGTGCAGTACCGGCGGCTTCCGCTGGAACGACTCGCCGATTTCGAGGGCTCGGGCGTGTACTACTCGGCCACCGAGATGGAGGCTCGATATTGCAAGGACACCGAGGTCGTAATCATTGGGGGCGGCAATTCTGCCGGCCAGGCTGCGATGTTCCTATGCCGCTATGCGCGCTGCGTCCGTGTGCTGGTGCGGGGTTCCTCGCTCGCCGCTTCGATGTCGAGCTATCTCACCAGCCGCCTTGAGGCTGACCCGGGCATCACGATCGAGTACAACTCCGGGGTCACGGCACTGGAAGGCGGCGAGCATCTGGAAAGCGTCACCGTCCGCAACGCCGAGACCGGGCAGTCGCGGAAGGTTGCGGCGCGGGCGCTATTTATCATGGTGGGTGCCGCGCCAAACACCGAATGGCTATCGGGTTTGGTGAAGCTCGACGACAAAGGATACGTCGTCACCGGCCTCGGCCTACCGGCTTCGCCGTTTGCGACTTCCTACCCCGGCATTTTTGCTGTCGGCGACGTGCGGGCCGGGTCGGTAAAGCGGGTGGCCTCGGCGGTGGGCGAAGGCTCAGTCGTGATCTCCAAGGTCTGGGAACACGTCAAACAGAACACCACCTGAGGCGCAATGCACTGAGAGAGTCGCAACTTCTCAGCGATCCTCTTTTCGAGGGTCACGAACGCGATGCCTCTTGCCGGCCTCCGTGAATTTTGTCGAACGCCTCAAGCGCCTGGCGCCCCTGGCGCGTTCTACTCAACACAACGAACCTCCGCAGTGGGGCCACCATGCTGCCGAGGTCCTGAGCCAATTTCGCTGCTCCTCACGCGAGCGGCCGAAGTTGACCCGAAACCTGCCGTCTGCGTGCAGGGGACACGGCCGGAGGGCCGGGCATAACGGTCACCACAGGGCGAGTAGATCAGAGCTTCCTCAGCTGGCATTCCTTTTCCGAAATTCACTCGGCGAACAGCCGATCCGCTGACGAAATGCCGAAGAGAAATGAGTGCTGCTAAACCCCAGCCGAGCGGCGATGTGCTCAATCGGCAATTCCGGCTGATTGATCAGCATGTCTCGGGCTGCATCCAAGCGCTTCTTTAGGACGTAGGCGTGCGGCGGCATTCCCATGCTCTGACGAAAAGCGCGCTCGAAGTGACGAGTGCTGACCCCCGAAAGTGCGGCCAAACGGCGCAATTCGATTGGCCCTCCGAGTGTGTCTTCTATGTACTCGAGAACCAGTTTGAGCCGGCGGCCCGGGAGGCCTCCAATGGGCCGCGGCGGAGTTGCCGACAAGGTTGAATAGTGGTGAATCAGATGGTGCGCTAGAAATTCACAAGCACTCTCGGCATATAGCCGTCCCGCTGGAAATGGGTTCGAGGCTTCGCGTGCAAGATTTACCGATAGCGCCTCGATGACAGGATCGCGAATTAGGAACTGCTTGATCATTCTGATATTCCTGGAATCCACATCCCAATGTTCCTCGATCGCGCGCGATAAGAACTCTGGACGCATGACGATGACGACACCGCGCGAAGATCCGGTTGCCTCCCAAACCGCGTCGATACCGGGTGGAATCAGATTGATTGTTCCGGGACCGGTCCAGCCTTCAGCTACGTCGCCGCCGATGACGCGGCGGATGACGCCGGTCCAGTAGCCGAGCGCGGCGAAGGCGACGATGAGGAGGACGATCGCGAGGTCGGTCACCTGGGGCGGGCCCCGTGCTCGGTTTCCAGCCGGTTTCGAATTGACGCCATCAAAGAATCCACCTCCGAGTCCGTGAGGGTGCGCTCGGGTGACCGGAAAGTCAAGGCGAAGGCGATGCTTCTGA
>Ga0209011_1000476_pt1 | contig 15302 bp, 7 predicted proteins | sample BlaSpr_A8_OM1_M3_FD_187986 | JGI IMG/M metagenome (GOLD analysis project Ga0209011, IMG submission 187986) | Forest soil microbial communities from Thunder Bay, Ontario, Canada - Black Spruce, Ontario site 2_A8_OM1_M3 (SPAdes) (version 2) | ecosystem: Environmental > Terrestrial > Soil > Boreal... | reverse complement strand
ACCGGCGTGATGGGCGTGCTGGTCAGCCTGACCACGCCCGAGACCATCCTCGTCAGCGACGAGCTGAACCACAACTGCATCGTCAACGGGATGAAGCTGGCGCGGCCCAAGGCGCGCAAGGTGTACGGGCACCTCGATCTGGGCGTGCTGGAAAAGGAGCTGCTCGAGTCGGTCGGGCAAGGCGACGGGCTCATCGTCATCACCGACGGCGTCTTCAGCATGCGCGGCGATCACGCGCCCCTCGATCGGCTCCGGGAGCTGGTGGAGCGCTTCGACGCGCGCTTCCCCCGCGGCGCGGTGCTGCTGGTCGACGACTCGCACGGCGTGGGCGCCTTCGGCGAAACCGGGCGGGGCACCGAGGAGGTCACGGGCGGGCGCGCCGACATCCTCGTCGGCACGCTGGGCAAGGCGTTCGGCGTGAACGGCGGGTACGTGGTGGGCGACGCGACGGTGATCCGCTACCTGCGCGAGAAGAACCCCTTCTACATCTATTCCAATCCGATCGCGCCGGGCGAAGCGGCGGCGGCGCTGGCGACGGTCGAGCTGGTCCAAGGCACCGGTGGCGCCAAGTTGCTCTCGCAGCTGCGCGAGATGACGCAGAGGTTCCGCGAGGGCCTGAAGAGGCTGCGCTTCGAAACCATCGAGGGTCAGCACCCGATCGTGCCGCTGCTCGTGCGCGACACCGATCGCACGCGCGTGCTGGTCGGGTACCTGCGCGACCACGGCGTGCTCGCCACCGGCCTCAACCATCCCGTCGTGCCCAAGGGCGAGCAGCTCATCCGCTTCCAAGTCTCGGCCGATCATACCCCGGCGGACATCGACGAGGTGCTGCGCGTGCTGGAGGCTTTCCGCAAGACCTGACGGGGAGGAACGCATGGCGCTGCTCTCGCACAACATGGCGCTGCTCGGGACCGAGAACGCCTTTCACGTGGTGCCTTTCATCCAGCAGGTCGAGGCGCGCGGGCTGCGGGTCATCCGCTGCAACATCGGCGAGCCCGATTTTCCCATGCCCGAGCACATCCGCCAGGAGCTGAAGCGTCAGATCGACGCGGGCAACACGAAGTATTGCGATCCGCAGGGCATCCTTCCGCTGCGCAAGGCCATCGCCGATCGCTTGAGCGCGGGCGGCGTCCCGGCGGCGCCGGAGCGGGTGGTGGTGTTCCCCGGCGCCAAGCCGACCGTCGGCCTCACGCAGCACGCCTACCTCGACCCGGGCGACGAGGTCATCTATCCGTCGCCGGGATTTCCCATCTACGAATCGTTCACCAGATACCTGGGCGCCAGGCCGGTGCCGCTCTTTCTCCGCCAGGAGAGCGGCTTCACATTCAGCGGCGACGATCTGGCCGCGCTCATCACGCCGCGCACCAAGCTCCTCTTCCTCAACTTCCCCTCCAATCCCACCGGCGGCGTGGCAACGCGCGCGCAGCTCGAGGAGATCGCCGAGGTGGTGCGCGCGCGGCTCCCGCCCGGCGCGCGCGTCATGTCCGACGAGATCTACCAGGACATCGTCTTCGACGGCTTCGTCCAACAGTCGATCGCTTCGCTCCCCGGCATGGCCGAGCGAACAATCGTCGCCTCGGGCGTGTCGAAGAGCTATGCGTGGACGGGTGGCCGCGTCGGGTGGGCGCTCTTGCCCACCGAAGAAGAGGCGCAGGCCTTCCGCAACCTGAACATCAATTACTTCACCTGCGTGTCGGCCTATGCGCAGGAGGCGGCGCGGGTGGCGCTCGAGTCGCCGCTTTCGAAGCCCGCGGTGCGGAAGATGGTCGATTCCTTCCAGCACCGGCGCGACGTGGTGGTGCGCGCGCTCAACGCCATCGACGGCGTGCGCTGCGCGACGCCCAAGGGCGCGTTCTACGTCTTTCCCGACATGGGCGGCACGTGCGAGCGGCTGGGCATCCTCGCCGCCCACGCGGCGCTGCCGCCCGAGCGCCGCGCGCGCACCACGCCCGCGACGCTGCTGCAGATGTTCCTGCTTCTCCACCACGGCGTGGCCACGCTCGACCGGCGCTCCTTCGGCGCCATCGGAGGCGACCGGGACCACCACCTGCGCATCTCGACCGCCACCAGCCTCGAGGACCTGGAAGAAGCGATGCGCCGCATCGCCCAGGCCTCTCGCGACGCGGCCGGGTTCGCGGTGTTCATGCGCGACCCACAGGGCGTGTGGTGACAGCCGAGCCTCATTTCCCTCGCGGCCACCAGCAGCGGCTGGGTTGTCGGAGCGGCGCCGAGGCAGCAATCTCAACCAGGTGAAACGACTCCAGGTCGCAGTCGACATCGGCGGCAGCAAGATCGCAATCCTCGCCCGCGAAGTGGGCAGCGAGCGCGACGTCTACTCCGACAAGCTCAAGACGCCGGCCGGCGATGGAGTGGAGGCCATCCTGCGCCTGCTCGACGCGCAGATCGACAACCTGCCGGGCGGCCGGTCGAGCATGAGCGGGCTCGGCGTCGCCGTTCCGGGATACGTCACGGACGAAGGCCACGTGCTCCGCGCCGGCAATCTGAAAGGCTGGGTCGACGTCCCGCTTCGCTCGATGCTCGAGGACCGCTACGGCGTGCCCATCTTCGTGGAACGCGACGCCAACTGCGGCGCCATCGGCGAGAAGTGGCGCGGGGCGGCGAGGAAGATGAGCGACTTCGTCTTCCTCGCGCTGGGCACGGGTGTCGGCGCAGGACTGTTCCTCGACGGCCACATCTACCGCGGCGCGCACTTCGCCGCCGGAGAGGCGGGAGACATCAGCTTCGACCACGATAGCGGACCGACCGTCAGCGACGTGGTGGGCAAGCGCGCCATCCGCAGCAAAGTCAAGCGGGCCACCGGCCAGAAGATGAGCGCAGCCGAAGCGCTCGCGCGGGCGAAGCGCAAGCCGCGCCTTGCGCGCGCCACCGAGGACGCGGTGGAGTACCTGGGCACACTGGCTGTCACGATGGTGGCGTTGCTCGACCCCGAGGCGATCCTCTTCGGCGGGGGAACGAGCAATGCGGGCGAGGCCCTCCTCGAACGCGTGCGCCGGCGGGTCGCGGCGCGTCTCGAGCTGCGCGCGCGACTCATGCCGGCGGGGCTCGGCTCCGATTCACAGCTCTTCGGAGCGTTGTGGGGCGTGGAGAACATGACCGATCGCCCGAAGAGCAGACGGTCTGCCGAGACGCGCTTGACAAACCGTCCGGACCGGCGCGCTTAGTCGCCGCTTTCCGGGGAGCCGCAATGCACGAACTCGCCATCGCCGAGACCATCGTTGAAGGTGTCCTCGAACGGGACAGGGCGAGCTGACGTGCTCTTCTCGTTCCTTCTCCTCGGCCTGTTCGTCGGCCTCAAGCACGCCCTCGAGGCCGACCACGTCTCGACGGTGGCCACCCTCGCCAGCCGCTCCGCCTCCGCCCGCCAGACCATGGGCGTCGCGGCGGCGTGGGGCGTGGGGCACGCCGCCGCGCTCACGGCCCTCGGCGCTGCCCTCATCGCCCTGGGCACGACGCTTCCGCCCGCCGTCGCCGGCGCGTTCGAGGCCGCCGTCGGCCTCATCCTCGTCGCGCTCGGCATCGGCGTCTTGCGCAGGCTGCGCCGCAAGCGCATCCACCTGCACGTCCACGAGCACGACGGGGCGGCGCACCTCCACGCGCACGCCCACGAGAAGTCCGGCGCGCACGATCACTTCCACGGCGCTCCGCTCTGGAGCCGCTCGCTCCTCATCGGCGGCGTGCACGGGCTCGCCGGCTCGGCCGCCGTCACCGTGCTCGCGCTGCCGGCGGGCTCGATGGCGCGCGCATTCCTCTACCTGCTCGCGTTCGGCGCCGGCTCGGTGCTGGGAATGGTCGCTCTCAGCGCGGCGGTATCGCTTCCGCTCCGGCTGTCTTCGCGACACTCCGGCTGGGCCTGGACGGCTTTGCAGTGCTCGCTGGGGATCATCGACCTCGGCCTCGGGACCTGGATCGTTCTCCATAGCAAGGTGTTCTGACTATCCCGAGAAGAACAACTTTCGGCTTTGCGCGACGCTTCTGTTTCGGTCTCTGCGCGACGCCGTGTTCACCGTCCGGGCTGTAGAGCTGCGCCGCGGAGGATGGTCTTGGGGATCATCACGTGCGCCCCGACGTTGCCGTCCACGAGCTGCGTCACCGCCACGTCGCAGGACACGCTGACCAGCATGTACGCGTCGTCCTTCGATAGGCCGCGCGCGGCCATGAGGAACTCGATCGCCTCGCGCACCGCGATTTTCGCCGCCTGCACGAAGTCCTTGTCGGTCCCCATGCTGATGAAATGCGTCGGCGTCTCGGCGCGGGGCCAGGTCAGGTGCACATCCTTGCGCACCACGAGCCGCAGCGTGCCGACCAAGGACGTCTCGAGCGCGGTGATGTCCGCCTCGCCGTCGCCCTGGGCCGCGTGGCCGTCGCCCACTTCGAGCAGGGCACCCGGCGCGTGCACCGGAATCGAGAGCACCGTGCCAGCGACGAGGTTCTTGTTATCGAGGTTCCCGGCGTGGATGTACGGCGGCGCGCTGTCGAGCCGTCCCATGGCCGGCGGCGGCGCGACGCCGATGCTGCCGAAGAAGGGATGCAGTGGCACGTCGATGCCCGGCGCGAAATGAGCCACCATCGCGCGCGCGTCGAGCGGGATGATCCGCATCTTCGCGTAAGGGAAATCTTCGGGCAGGAAGCCGCGCATCGGCCCGAACGCGTTGTAGGCGTAGGGCAGGGCAAGCTCGACCTTCTCGATGTGCACCTCGAGCACGTCGTCCCGCTCGGCGCCCTCGACGAAGATGGGCCCGGTGAGGATGTGTCCTCCCGGGCCCTTTGTCACGGTCTTGGTGATCTCGCGGAGCGCCGGCTCCACGTCCTCGGGACGTACGCCGGCTTTCTCGAGACGCTCCGGGGTGGAGGTGATCAGCGTGCGGACCACCACCGTGTCGCCGGAGCGGACGCGCAACACGGGCTTCGCCGCGGCGTCATAGTAGCCCCAGGCGACGGTGGCGGGAGAGGGATCGAGCCGGTGGGTCGCCGGCGGCACGGCCGCGGCGATGAGAGCTGAGGAGAGCACGGCCAGCATCATCGCGAAAACATGCTGGGCGGACGGACTTCCAAGTCTGGATGAACGCATTTTGATCACCTCACCTGAGTCTACCTGCCCGCGCGCAGATTCGCGCCCTTCAAATCCACCCGCATCGTGAAGTCCGGGAGAACAATGACTCTCTGTTGCTGGTGACCTCCAAAACACAGGCGGCGCCGTCTTGTGGAAACTGTCTCTCGGTACCGAGTGGGGCCAATTCGACGGCGCCATGGCCGGGCGACAGCCTAGCGGTGAGCACGGCGTCGCGGAGAGACCGAAACAGGAGCGTCGCAGAGACCGATTGGCGGGATCGTCCCGCGCCGGGAGTAGTATGCGCGCATGCCGCCCCGGCCCGAGACTCTGGCGCGCGAGGTTTCCGCCGGGCGGCAGGCGGTGGCGCCCCACCTCTTTCTCATCCTCGTCAGCGATCGCCCGACCATCAGCTCGATCCGCCTCTCGCTGCACGGCGTCGAGCGCGTTGCGCTCGGAAGGGTCCGCGGCGAAGGTTCGAGCGCGGGCGTGTACCGCGAGGACGGCGGCTTCCGGGTCGAAGTGAACGATTCCTGGATCTCGACCAAGCACGCCACCCTTCGGCGTGTCTTCGGGGCCTGGTCGATCGAGGACAGGGGGTCGAAAAACGGGACGTTGGTGAATGGCCGCCCGATCCGCCGCGAGCGGCTGGCCGACGGCGACCTCATCGAGGCGGGGCACACCTTCTTCCTCTTTCGCGACAGCATCCCCAGCTCCCGCGAAGACGCGGCGATCTTGGACTCTGCGAGCCTGCGGCCCGCGGCCGCCGGGCTGGCGACGCTGCTTCCGTCGCTCGCCGCCTCGTTCAAGCAGATCGAAGCGGTGGCGCCGTCCTCCGTCCCGGTCGTGATCCGGGGCGAGAGCGGCACCGGCAAGGAAGTCATCGCGTCCGCACTGCACATGCTCTCCGGCCGGAAAGGACCCTTCCAGCCGGTGAATTGCGGGAGCCTTTCTTCGCCGTTGATCCAGGCCGAGCTCTTCGGCCATCGACACGGAGCATTTCCCGGCGACGTCGAAGACCGCCCGGGCCTGATCCGCGCTGCCGACGCCGGGACACTCTTCCTCGACGAGATCGGTGATCTCTCGCTGCCGGCGCAAGCGCTCTTGCTGCGCGCGCTGCAGGACGGGGAGGTCTTCCCCGTCGGCGCCAGCCGACCCGTGAAGGTCGACGTGCGAGTGGTGGCCGCCACGCATCGCGATCTCGACGCTCTGGCCGCCGAGAACCGCTTCCGCAGCGATCTGCTCGCGCGCATTGCCGGTCTCACGCTCGTCTTGCCGCCGCTGCGTGAGCGGCGGGAGGACCTCGGCCTGCTCATCGGCACCTTCGTCCGCCGGCGCGACCAGAACGGCGCACCCGTGGCCTTCAACTGCGAAGTGCTGCGCGCCCTGCTGCTCTACTCCTGGCCACTCAACGTCCGGGAGCTGGAAAAGACCGTCGAGGCGGCGGTGGTCCTGGCGGGAAATCGTCCCATCGAGCTGACCGACCTGCCTCCCGCGGTGCGCACCCCGGCGACCCCCGGACCGCGCCCGGCCGCCGGCATCGGATCGCCCGCAGAACCGAAAGGCGCGGGGCCGCAGCTCGGTGGTGCGCCTCCCAACTCGGGGTTGCAGCGGTTCCTCGACGAGGTGTCGCGTCGCCACGTGGTCAAGGTAGTGGTGGCCTACGGCATCGCGGTCTTCGGGGCCCTGCAGGGCGCGGACATCATCGTCACGCGCCTGGAGCTGCCGCCGCAATGGATGGTCTGGCTGGTGATCGCCTCGCTGGTGGGCTTGCCGGTGACCGCGGTGCTGAGCTGGGTCTTCGACTGGACCCGCGCAGGCATCGTGCGGACCCAGCCGCTCGCGGCCGATCATCGCTCGCCCGCGCGTACCCGCCGCCGGCAGCGAAAGAGATTCGCGCTGGCCCTCTGCGTGCTCGCCCTCCTCACGACAGGTGGCGTGTTGTGGTGGCGGAGCCGCCTCACGCGCGAGCCGGAGCGGTCGGGCGCTGGGGGCCCTCGTTGAGTCCGATCGCCTCCGCTTGACCCCACTGCGAAGCGGGGCGTACGTTCGCCGTCGTTAGCCGCGCCGGGGGGGGACCATGCGCGCTTCCAAGACGCTCGGCATTGCGTTCTTCGTCGCGATCTCGATTGCGGGCGCACCGGGTTCCGCGCAGACGCCCACGCCCGGGCCCAACGTCAACATGGTGTCCGGAACGAAGTGGCCGGGCGGGGATCCTTTCCTGCAGCGGCAGAACGAACCGTCGATCGCCATTTCCACGCGCAACCCCCTCCATGTGCTGGGGGGTGCCAACGATTACCGCACGGTCGATCTGCCTCTTACGGACGCGCTTCCGAACGCGACGCTCACCGGCGACGCATGGCTGGGGCTGTTCAAGTCGTTCAACGGCGGGCAGACGTGGCAGAGCACGCTCATTCCCGGCTATCCGCAGGACCGGACGCCCGAAGGTCTGGCCTCGCCGCTAAAGGGCTACACCACGGCCTCCGACCCGGTGGTCCGTTCCGGCACCAATGGGCTCTTCTACTATGCGGGTATCGCCTTCGACCGGGCCAGCAGCCAAGGAGCGGTCTTCGTCTCCAGCTTCATCGACCTGAACAACCGCGAGAACGGCAACGCCGCTCCCTCGAGTCCCGCCGACGGCAACACGGATCCCATCCGCTACGTGGGGACCACCGCGGTGGACCGGACGGCGCCCGGACAATTCCTCGACAAGCCCTGGATCGCCGTCGATGTGCCGCGGCATGGATCTCCCGCCTGTAGTTTTCAGGTGCCGCAGCCCGGCGGAACCGTGGTGCAGAACTTCTCCGCGGGCAACGTCTATCTCGTCTACACGAAGTTCTTCCTCGACGCGGCCGGTAAACCCATCTCGAGCCAGCTGCTCTTCAGCCGGTCGGTTGACTGCGGACAGTCCTGGAGCGCGCCGATGCCGCTGACCGCAATCGGTGACGCGTGGGGCCCGTGCTGTACGCTGGACCAAGGCGCCACCCTTCAGGTCGACCCGCGCGCCGGGTTCATCTACGTCGCCTGGCGCCGCTTTCACGACGCCACGCACCCCGACTCGATCATCGTCGCCTTGTCGTGGGACGGCGGACGGCACTTCACGCCGGGGATTCCCCTCGTGTCGTATCCTGCGTCGCCCGACCCGCTGAATCCCCTGCTTCCGTCGTTCTTCGACCAGGGAACCACCGGGACATCCTTCCGCACCAACGCTTTCCCGGCGCTGGCCGTCGATGACAGCGGTGTGCCCGGCTGGCCCGGGCGCGTCTACCTGGCGTGGTCGCAGCGCATCGCGCCGAACGGCGACGCGCGCATCATGCTCCTCGATCTTCCCGGCAGCATCATGCTCAGGCCGACCGGCCTCGCCCTGGTTCCCACTCCGGTGGACAACGGCAACCTGACCGACGACGTGGGAACCCTGTTCGCCCGCGGCCACCAGTTCATGCCGCAGATGGCGTTCACCGGCGGCAAGCTGGTGGTCGTCTATTACGACCTGCGGCTGGACCACACCCTTGGCATCTTCAACCCCGCCTCGCCTCTCTTTCCGGACGCGCTGGGCAGGTTCTTCCTCGAGACCCGAATCCCGAAGGGCGAGCTGCCCGGCTCGCCGGGCGCGGTATTCCGCAACTTCATCAGCGACGCCAATCCCCCCTTGAATCTGCGGCGGCATACGCTCGACGTGGTGGTCGCCGAGGCGAACGGCGGTCTGCACCCCGTCTTCTCGGTGGCGCGCCTGTCCCGATACAAGGTCGGGGTGCGGCCGGGAAGCACCGTCCTCGAGCAGCTGCAGATAAACCCTCCGGGTCTCCCGCTCTTCAAGGGCGGCACGGCACCGTACATCGGCGACTACATCGACATCGCCGGTCAGACTTTCGTTCCGAGCGGCAGCTCCTGGGTCTTCAACACCGCTCCCGCGCGCGCGCCGGTCCATCTCGCCGCCTGGACTTCCAACCAGGACGTGCGTGGGCCGCGCGACGGCAATTGGAAGAACTACACGCCGGTCGGCCTCGGCAGCCGCACCAGCTTGATCGACGGCTCACCCGTGCCCACCTGCGCCGTCGGGCAGGAAGGGATGCGCAACCAGAACATCTACAGCAGCCGGATCACCGAAGGGCTGGCGGTGCTCTCGCCACAGAATTCGAAGCCGCTCAGCCCGACCGTGCAACGCGCGTTCGTGGTCGTGGTGCAGAACCTCACCAATCTGACCCGGAGCTTCCGGCTCAGGTTGGCGAACCAGCCGGCGGGCGGGACCGCTTCGTTCCTCCAGACCCTGGGCGTTCCGCCGACCACCTCGCTCGATTTGACCGTCGGCGCTCATGCCGGAGTCGCGCGGCCCGTCTTCGCAATCTCCTCGAACCCGACCGACAGCATCACGGTCAATGCCGACGAGATCCTCGCGCCGGGCGGCACGCTCACCGTCGGTGGCCTGAGCGGATTCGTCGTCTTGAACCCCGACGGCACGGCGCCGCCCCTGATCAATCCCGAGGGCGCGCCGGCGGGGACCGACATCGCGTCGGCCGAGCTGTACAACCCGGACCTGGCGAACCCCGACCTCGCCAATCCCAACCTGCTCAAGTCTGCGCTCGCCAACCCGGATCTGGCCAATCCCGATCTGGCCAACCCGGACCTCGCCAACCCCGACCTGGCCAACCCGGATCTCGCCAACCCGGACCTCGCCAACGTCAACAAGCTCAACCCCGACCTCGCCAACCCCGACATGGCGAACGCCGTGGTGTCCGACGCCTCGTACATCCTCACGAACAAGGGGAACACGAGCGCCTCGTATCGTATCCGCCTCGTCGGCTCGGCACCCGCCAGCGCGAAGCTCCAGCTCATCCTCGCCAAGCGGTACCTGACGCCGGTGGCGCTCAACTGCGTGCTCGTGCAGGAGACGCAGAACACCGTGCAGGCCAGCGTGCCGCGGCCCCCGATCCTCGACCCAGCCAACCCCGACCTTGCCAACCCGGACCTCGCGAACCCCGACCTGGCGAACGCAACGCTGTCCCTCCAGCCGGGCGAGACGGCGCAGATCACCATCCGCGGCAACGTGGATCTGATCACCATGAGGCAGATCATCAGCGGGCTGGTGCCCATCGCCATCGCGCAAGCAGTGAACACCGGGACCATCACGCCGCAGATTTCGGTGCCTGTTTTCATCACCACGGGCCAGCTGCCGGACGGTGTGGTGGGCGTTCCGTTCAAGGCGGCGCTGCAGGCGATGGGCGGGACCCCGCCCTACTCTTTCAGCACGGATTCGCTGCCGCCGGGCCTGTCGCTCGACCCGGCGGGCACCATCTCCGGAACGCCGTTGTACGCAAACGTCGGCGATGGGAGCTCTGGCGCCTTGATCGACTTCACCGTGCGGGATTCGGCGGGCCGCCAGTCGACCCGCACGCTGAACCTGCGCATCGCCGACAGGCTCGCGATCTTGAATGAGACGATTCCGACGGCCATCCAGGGAACGCCTTACAGCACCAGCCTGTCCGCCACGGGAGGGATCTGGCCCTACCGATGGTCGGCCACGGGCCTGCCGGCGTGGCTGACGCTGAGCCCCGCCGGAACACTGAGCGGCACGCCGCCTGCCGCAGGCACCTTCCCCTCCTTCACCATCTTGGTCACCGATGCGGCCTCGCCGGCACAGACTGCGACCCAGCAGCTCCTCGTGACGGTCTATCCACCGACAGTGCTCAACTTCGTCCAACAGCCGACCGGTGTGGCGTCGCGAGGCCTGTTCTCTCCGACCGTCGTTGTTCGAGCCACCGATCCGGCCGGCAAGCCGATTCCTGGCGTGAAGATCGGCATCGGCATGGGGAAGAACCCCGGTCGGGCCAACATGATCGGGACGAATTCCGGCTACACGGACAGCCTGGGCAACCTGCCTCTGCCGCTGGCCGTCGATCAATCCGGGGCTGGGTACACGTTGGTGGCCGCCGGGAGCGGCGCCTCGGTCGAGTCGGCGCCGTTCGACGTCCTCCCCGTCTTCGTCCCGGCCGGGAGCATGATCGAGCGGCGCTGGCGCCACACTGCGACGCTTCTCCCCAACGGCAAGGTCCTCCTCGCGGGTGGAGAGAACATCTTCGCACCCCCGGGGGCAGTGGCGTTCTTGACGGCGCTGGCGACCGCCGAGCTCTACGATCCAGCCACGTCGACTTTCACATCCACCGGCGCGATGAGCTCCGGCGAAGTTACCTACCCGCGCACGGGGCACACGGCGACGCTGCTCACCAGCGGACCCAACGCAGGCAAGGTGCTGGTAGCCGGTGGTCAGTTCTACAACCCGCTCCTCGCCAGGAACACCGCGCAGTTGTATGATCCGTCGAGCGGAACGTTCGGAAGCCCCATCACCATGGGCGTGTTCCGGGCCTTCCACACCGCGACTCCATTGCCCAACGGCGACGTGCTGATCGTGGGCGGGCGGCAGTATGGCAGCGATGGGACGGTGTTTGCCCAGACTTCGGCGGAGATCTACGACGCCGCGAAGAACGCCTTCTACAGCGCCGGCGACATGGGGGTCCCGCGAGAGCTGCATACCGCCTTCCCGCTGCCGGACGGACGAGTGGTGGTCGCAGGCGGCCGCTACCGCGGAGCGCAGTTCCTTGCGGTTCCCACATTCCAGCTCTATGTCCCGCCGTTCAGCGCGCAGACCAACGCCTCCGATCTGGTATACGCGCAGACCGCCACCCCGATGAACACGGGAGATGTCCTGGTGGCCGGGGGCACCGGCTTCTCCGATCAGGCATTGGCCGACATCTGGTCGGTATCGACCGGCGGTCTGGTCAAGGTCGGCAACCTGTCCGTCCAGCGTCACGCGCATACTGCCACCCTCCTCGACCGGCGATCCGCGGGTGACAAGGTCCTCATCGTCGGCGGATTGACCGGTTGCACCAACGGGGGACAGGACAACTATCTCGGCTGCGGGACTCCGACGACCGCCGCCGAGCTCTACGATCCCCCGACGCGCACGTTCTCGTTGGGGCCGCGCGCTGCGGCGGAAAGGCTCGGACACACCGCGACGCTCCTCAAGGACGGCAGCGTCCTGGTCACCGGCTACGTGACGGCCGCGGAGCGTTACATGCCGTGAGGGGCGAGGGCACGCAGCGCCCGTCGGTCCTTGACAGTGGTGCCTTGAAGGCCGCAGGCTTCAACGCGGTGAAGCCGTGGCGAAGAGCAGCTTGTGGCCGCCGGTCCAGGATGCGGAGCCTCCAGCTCCGATGACGCCCGATGCGCTCGGGGAATTTCCCGACCTGGGCGAGCGCTATCGCATCCGCAGCGAGTTGGGGCGGGGAGGCATGGGCCGGGTCTACGTCGCCCATGACGTCAAGCTCGGGCGCGACGTCGCCATCAAGATCCTCAATCCGGGCGATCACAGCCGCGAGGAGATGCTTCGGTTCGAGCAGGAAGCGCGCGCGGTGGCGTCGCTCGACCACCCGAACGTCCTGGCGATCCATGACATCGGCTCGCAAGGGGAAAGCCCGTACATCGTCTCCGAGCTGTTGCGCGGGCGGACCCTACGGGCGCGGCTGGAAGAGGGGCCGCTCTCCGCACGGGCGGTGCTCGACTACTCGGTGCAGCTTGCCCATGGGCTGACGGCGGCGCACGAGAAGGGCATCATCCACCGGGACCTCAAACCGGACAACATCTACATCACCGATGAGGGCGTGCTGAAGATCCTGGACTTCGGCATCGCCAAGCTGGTCTCCACCCGTTCCCCCGAGGGCGCTCTGCGCACGCAGACGGGCGCGGTGTTCGGAACGGCGGAGTACATGTCGCCGGAGCAGGTCCGGGGAACCCCCGTCGATCCTCGCTCGGACATCTTCAGCTTCGGCGCCGTCCTCTACGAGATGCTGGCGGGCCGGCGCGCGTTCGATGGAGGCTCGCTGGTCGAAACCGGTCACGCCATCCTCAGCGCGGAGCCCGCCCCGCTTGCCGGAACCGCGCCGGCGGAACTGGCGCGGACCACGCTCCGCTGTCTGGACAAATCACCAGCGAAGCGTTTCCAGTCGGCGCGCGAGCTGGCGCGGGAGCTGGAAGCGCAGGTGGGGATCCAAGGCGGTTCGGCAGTGGTCCCGCCCTCCAGGTGGCGCTTTCTCGCAGCAGGCGCGCTCGCGGTGCTGCTGGCTTTGGTCGTCGTCCTCATCGCCAGAGGTCCGCGGCCCTTCTGGGGAGCGGCCGTGGCGCCGGCCGCGCCCGCGCCGCTCACCCTGTTGGTTGCGGACTTCAAGAACGCCACCTCCGACCCGATCTTCGAAGGAACGTTCGAGCCCATTCTCACCGTTGCCATGGAGGGCGCGTCGTTCATCAACGCGTACAAGCGGCAGGATGCGCGCAAGATCGCCGGACAGCTGAAGCTGGACTCCGCGAGCCTCGACGAAGCCGCGGCGCGGCTGGTCGCCCTCCGTGAAGGCATCGGCGCCGTCGTCTCCGGCTCGATCCGTCCCGACGGCACGGGGTACCTGCTTGCGGTTCGCGCCGTCGAGTCCCGGGGAGGAAAGGCCATCGTCGAGCGCGAGACCGAGGTGGCCAACAAGGCCGAGGTGCTTCCCGCACTGGGACGGCTGGCGGCGGTGGTCCGCTCCGCGCTTGGCGACACCACCCCGGAGGCGGCGCAGCTCGCGTCGCTGGAGACGTTCACCGCGGGCTCGCTCGAGGCAGCTCACGAGTATGCGGCCGCGCAGGACTTGCAACACCGCGGGCGGGGCGAGGACGCGCTCCTGCGTTATGCCAAGGCGGTGGAGCTCGACCCCAACCTCGGCCGCGCCTACGCCGGCATGGCAGTGGTGAACCTCAACCTGCACCGCCGTGGTGAGGCGGAGCAGTACTTCCAGAAGGCGTTGGCGTTGCTCGATCGGATGACCGAGCGCGAGCGGTACCGCACGCGCGGCACCTACTACGTGTTCGAGCGCGACTACGACAAGGCCGTGGACCAGTACGAGGCGCTGGTGTCGCGGTTTCCGGGCGACACGGTCGGGTTCGTGAACCTGGCGGTTGCGCACTGCTATCGCCGCGACATGCAGAAAGCGTTGGTCGCAGGGAATCGCGCCCTGCAACTCGCCCCCGCCAACGTTCTCAACCGCGCCAACCTTGCCGTCTACGCGATGTACTCGAGCGACTTCGAGAAGGCGCTCCGGCTGGCCCGCGAGGTGGTGGAGACGAGCCCCACCCATCTCACTCCGCGGGTGGTGATCGGGCTCTCGGAGGTAGCCAGCGACCGACCCGAGCGCGCGCTCGAGGGATATCAAGCCCTCGCGCGCGTGAGCAAGGCGGGCGCTTCGCTCGCGGCGCAGGGAGTCGCGGACCTGGAGCTCTATCAAGGCCGCCCCCAGGAAGCGGTCGACGCCCTTCAGCGGCAGCTGGCGCTCGACGAGGCCGACAATCCGTCGGCCGCCGCCACCAAGCTCGTCACGCTGGCTTCGGCGCAGCTCGCTCTGGGACGGCCGGCGGCAGCGATGAAGGCCGCTGACCGCGCAGTGACGATCAGCAAGGCCGACTCCATCCTGCTGCTCGCGGCCAGGGCGTATCTCGACGCCGGCAACGAGAAGAAGGCCCGCGCTCTGGCCGCAGATCTGGGCGCGCGCCGGGCGCGGGAGCCGCAGGCGTACGCCAAGCTCATCGAAGGAAATGCGGCGTTGAAGCGCGGCGACGCGGTCGCTGCCATCCAGCTGCTTCGAGAGGCGCAGCACACCTTCGATACCTGGATCGGTCGATTCGACCTGGGGCGGGCCTATCTGGGCGCGCGCGCCTTCACCGAAGCGCACGAGGAGCTGGACGCTTGCCTCAAGCGCCGCGGAGAAGCAACGGCGCTGTTCATCGACGAGGTCCCGACGGCACGGTACCTCCCGGCCGTCCACTACTACATGGCCAAAGCACAGGAAGGTCTGAAGAGCCCGGCCGCGGCCGACTCGTACCGGGCTTTCCTTTCGGCGAAGGACGGGGCCACCCCCGGCGACCCTCTCATCGAGGACGCCCGGACGTCCTCCCGTCCGCGCTGATTCTCTCGTCGCGACAATTCTGTTTCGGTCTCTGCGCTTCTGTTTCGGTCTCTGCGCGATGCTTCTGTTTCGGTCTCTGCGCGACGCCGTGCTCACCGCTATGCCTCGTCCGTGCCGCGACGTTCGCCGCGGGCGCGCCGGCTCTCGCCTCGCGCCGCTGGCGCAACTGCGGCTCCACGACGCGTCCCGGCCGAGGCATGCGGCTGTCGCCCGGCTATGGCGCCGTCGACCTGGTTGCACTCGGTACC
>Ga0209011_1000474_pt1 | contig 15378 bp, 12 predicted proteins | sample BlaSpr_A8_OM1_M3_FD_187986 | JGI IMG/M metagenome (GOLD analysis project Ga0209011, IMG submission 187986) | Forest soil microbial communities from Thunder Bay, Ontario, Canada - Black Spruce, Ontario site 2_A8_OM1_M3 (SPAdes) (version 2) | ecosystem: Environmental > Terrestrial > Soil > Boreal... | reverse complement strand
TAAGCCGATGTAATACATACTTTCCATGGGGAGCCTCCTTGGTTGTGTCTGAATCAGCGGGGTCGCTGAGTTCAGTATTTCTACACCAAGCGCTCCTCCTGGACTTATACATTCAAACAATCCGGGAGTTATCGCGTGATGGCTCGAATCGAACTGCCGAGTACGGCCACTTCTACGGCCAGCGCGTTATAAGGAAACTGAGCGTAGGCGTCGAGCGCCTGTCCACCATGTCCCCTGGCTCCCTTTTCCCTTGACCCTTCTTGCTCGAAAGCATACAGTTCGTCGCACGGTTCGAAGAGACTCTCGCATGCAAGACGCTCTTTCTCGCCGACGATTTCTCTTCCACAGTGTCAGCGGTATCTCCGCCACTTGGATTGCTACACACTGGCCTGCCGCCCTCGCAGCCGCGCAACACGCGCATAATTCAGCGCAATCGGCCGCTCCGCCAGGATTCGAATTCTTCACTCCAGATCTGGCCGCGGAAGTCGCCGCCGTCGCCGCCCGCATCATTCCCACCGACGAGACGCCCGGTGCTCGCGAGGCCGGAGTCGTTTATTTCATCGATCGCGCACTCGCCACCTTCGCGAGGGATGACCGGAAGCTTTACGCCGAAGGAATGACTGAACTGCAAGCCAGGGCCCGTGAAATGTTTCCTGTTGTCGAAAAATTCTCAGTCGCAACTGCAGAGCAGCAAGACGAGATCCTTCGCTCGCTTGACAAGAACGGGGCATCCAACGACCGGCCCTTCCGCTCTCGGCCCCTTGCACAGAATTTCTTCGAAACGCTCCGCCAGCACACGATCGCTGGCTTTCTAATCGATCCCGATTCCGATCTCCACGGCAACCGCGAAGGTGTCGGGTGGCGAGTTATCGGTCGCGAGGGTGAACACGTGTTCCAGCCACCGTTCGGCTACTACGACAAGGACTATCGCGGCTGGCAACCGGCTGCCGCGGACCCGGAAAAAAAATGACCACAGGCCAGACAAAATACAGGACCTCCGACGAAGTGGATTTCGTCATTGTTGGTTCCGGCGCAGCCGGCGGAGTGCTCGCCAAAGAACTCTCCACCAATGGCTTTCGCGCGGTCGTGCTTGAGCAGGGGCCTTACCTCACCGAGGCGGATTTCACCCACAACGAGTTCGCGGTAGTAAACCAGAACCAGCTCACCAATCACCCGGAGCTTCAACCCACCACTTTCCGCAAGACGCCGCAGGATAAAGCCAAGCGCCACCGCGCGTACGTCCACGGCCGGATGGTCGGCGGCTCCAGCGTCCATTTCACCGCCAACTACTGGCGCTTCCATGAAATTGACTTCATCGAGCGCAGCAAAGTTGGACCGATTCCTGGAACCGGTTTCTGCGACTGGCCCATCACTTACGAAGACCTTGAGCCGTATTACACAAAAGTCGAATGGGAAATCGGCGTCTCTGGTCTCGCCGGCGCCAGCCCGTTCGATCCACCACGTTCGAAGCCGTATCCGATGCCGCCCCTGCCGACGAAATCTGGCGGAGTGATTTTCGAACGCGCCGCTAGGAAACTTGGCTGGCATCCGTTCCCCGCTCCGATGGCGATTCTTTCTCAGGCTCGCCCGGGTCGCAGCGCTTGCATCAACTGCGGTTTCTGCGAAAGCTTCGGCTGCGAAGTCGGCGCCAAGTCCAGCACCCTCGCGACCGTCATTCGAATGGCAGAAAAGACCGGCCGGTGCGAGATCCGGCCCAACTGCTACGTCCACCGCATCGAGACCAGCGCGAACGGCCGGGTCATCGGCGCGGCCTACTTCGACGAGAAGCGAAACGTCCATCTGCAAAAAGCCAAGGCCGTGGTTGTTTGTGCTAATGGAGCGGAGACTCCCCGCCTGCTGCTTCTTTCGGCGAATAAGGAATTCCCCAATGGCCTGGCCAATTCCAGCGGACTCGTAGGGAAGTATCTAATGATTAATTCCGGGCCATCCGGCGCGGGCGTTTTTGAACACCCCCTGAACGACTACAAAGGTTTCGCTGTCAGCCGCATCTTGCACGACTTCTACGAGCTCGATCCGCAAAAAGTCGGATTTTGTGGCGGCGGTGGGCTCGACGCGCGGTTCGACCTCGCGCCCATAAGTTTTGCCCTAAGCGGGGGCGGCTACGACACCCTGCCGCCAGGCACTCCGCCATGGGGAAAGGAATTCAAGGCTGCGCTGGCGCACAATTACACGCGCACGCTGCAAATCGTGTCACACGGCACGTCACTTCCCGTCGAAAACAACAGTTTTTCGCTGGATCCGGATCTCAAGGACGCCTGGGGGCTGCCGGCGCTGCGCATGACCTACAAGGATCATCCCGACGATCTCAAACTCGGCGCTTTCCTGCATGCCCGCATCATGGAACTCCTCGATGCCACGGATGCCAAACAGAAATGGGCTTCTCCCGTCGAGGAGCAGGACTTTGCTTACCACCTTCTCGGCACCTGCCGCATGGGGAATGATCCGAGGACCTCCGTCATCAACCCGGATCACCGCACACATGACATAAAGAATCTGTTTTTGTGCGATGGCAGCACTCTCGTTACCTCCGGTCGTGGCCAGCCCACTATGACCATTCAGGCCCTAGCCTACCGCGCCGCTGATCGCATCACTGCCCTGGCCAAGCGCGGCGATCTCGACGCCTGAGCTTTTTCCCCAACACGAGAATGGCTGACACTCAGGTTTGATCTATCCACCCGGGCGGTTGGCCTTCTAACGGGAGATGTGGTCAGCCCTTGTCACCTTGGTGATTGTTCCCGAGTGACGGGCAACCCGGAAGGAACCGAATTACTTCCTGTTTGCCGACGATCCGGGAGTTGAGGGAGTTCGCTCTCGCCTACGTGTTACACGGATACGATCAGAGCTTGTACATGTGACTCCTCCGGCCGACGGGAGGACTGAATTCGATGCCGCTACGCTGATCTAAGAAAATCGAGCATGAGCTTGGTGCAGCGATCCGGTTGATCCAACCAGACGAGGTGTCCGGCATTCGGAATGATTTCACAGCGGGCGTGGGGCGCCATAGCTGCCATCTCCTGCGCCAGAGACGGCGGCCCTTCGATGTCTTTGTCGCCCCAAATAAAAAGTGTAGGTGGCTGCAGATTTTTCAGTTCTGGACGCAGCGCATATGTGAGACCGGTGCGCTCGACGCCTTCCCTCGAGAGTTCTTCGAGCATGCTGTTCCAGCCTCGATTCGCTTCCGGCAGTGCGCTGGCGGCGTAGTCAGCTTCCAGAATCTCATTAGGCGCGCGGTCCCCGTTGGCCATCAAGAAGTGGTAGGCCGCTCGCGTACTTTCCAGCGACGGTTCCCCGGCGTTTGGCAGGCGGTGCCCTGGCGGCGGGGAACTTCCGGCGACGCCGCCAAGGAGCACCAATTTGGTCACCCGTTTCGGGGCAGCCAATGCAAACACAAGGGCCCAGTATCCGCCCATCGAGTTCCCGGCGATGGCAGCCTTGGGAAGATGCAACTCATCGAGGAGACTCGTCACGAAATCTATGGCGTGCTGGCGAAACGGAACACCGACGTAATCAAACTTGTCGGTTAGGCCGCAACCCGGGCGATCAGGTGCAAAACAGCGAAAACCTCCCTCGATCCCACCCAGCAACGGAGCAAGCTGCACAGCGACCGTTCCGCCGCCGTGAATCAGCACCACCGGATCGCCGTGCCCGGCGACCAGAACGTGGGCCGTGAGCGCAGGCTTGCGCAACGAGATATACCTGGATTGTGCATGTACGCCGAACTTCGCAAGAGCACGTTCCTGCGCGCGCCTGTATCGCTCGACTTCTGGCCCGTCAACGAGTGGAATCACCGGGCTTCCTTGATAACCGAATGACACCGACGCGCCCAGAACCAGCACGGAGCCATCAGCGATGAATTGTCTGCGGGTACGATGCATTCTCATTTACCTCCCGACGATCAATTCTCCCGTCGTGGATTGATTGTACTCCGCGGAACAGGAGACGTGCTCTGAAACAATCGACATGATTGCATAACAATGTCGGCTCCTTGACCCGAGTAAACTGTGGTTGCTTAACGACGAAAGGCTCGGGAGGAAGGAGCCGAACATGATGATAGGCGTAGATTATCACCCGAGCTTTCAGCAGATTGCATTTTTTGTGGAAGAGACTGCGCACTGAAGGACGGCGAAATCCGGGTTGGCCACCTGAACGAGTCATCGCTTAGACGCTCGTTCGATAGTGCAGAGTGATTCTCGTGCCATCGATCGCTGTAGGCTCGGATTGGAGATCAACGACTGGAGTTTGCCCCAGATCAGCATTCTTCACTTAGCATCATTTTCACCAGTTTTTTTCGTGAAAGCCCGCCTCCAATAAGGCACTGACATTTCTCGGGCAGAATCCGTCGCAGCAGCCGAATTTTTCGTCTCCCGCAGCATGAATTTCGTTGCCGCACCCGGAGGTTCGCGTTCCCAAGCTTAACTTCGTATTCGTGCTCTATTCTGCCCCGACCCACTCCGTGCGGAGGGCCGGTGGTTGAAGCAACGTTTGCATCACTACACAATATTGCTCTGTCTTTTCGCGCAATCCGCGTAGTTCCTCCGCTGTCGCATGCGGCGCAAGAATCTCGAAACGAAGACGAATATGGTCAAAGCCGACGGACACGTCTTTTGATATACCCAGCGTGCCCCGAAGATCCAAATCACCTTCAACCGAGACGTCGATGTGTTCGGTTCTTATACCCATGGCCGCAGCAACCATTTGGCAGGTTATCTGGGCACACGCCGCTAAGGCTCCGAGAAGGAGATCGCCGGAGCAGGCGGCAGTTCCGGAGCCGCCGACTCCCGTGTGTGCCTGCGCCTGATACATGGTGCGTCCGATATCGACGGAGCAGGCTATCGGTGTTTCGGTTTGCCCGCCTCTCGCGGTGAGCGTGATCCGCGACGTATTGGGTTCCTTGCGGTATTGGTCTTTCAGCGGTTTTTGAACAGATCTAATGTCCATTGCGTACCTCGGCCCTCTTAATGGGTCATCCACGCAGCCACTCGCGACAGACGCTCGGCGTGCGGTTAAACATGAACAAGGTTTATCAAGGTAAGAGAAGCCACATAGTGCAGCGACAAGCCGTCTTGAAGCAAGTCTCATTCATTGCTAGCATATGTTCCCATTAGGCGGTAACCATGCCCAAGTTTGTGATCGAACGCGAAATACCGGGAGCCGGAAATCTATCCGATGCGGAGTTGCACGAAATCTCTCAAAGGTCTGTGAATGTTCTCAAGGGAATGGCTCCTGCCATTCAATGGCTGCATAGCTACGTCACTGGAGACAAGCTCTATTGTGTGTACCTCGCTCCAGACGAAGCGACCGTCAAGGAACACGCACGACGGGGAGGCTTCCCTGCGAATCGCATCTCCGCCGTCCGCAGACTGATCGACCCCACAACTGCGGAGTGAGCGTCGGCTGAAGTGCGCCGGGTGCAAGCAGCCCAACCCGTTGGACCCCAATCATGCAGCCGGCTCGTCTGGGCCGCGCGTGGCCGTAACCGAGCGGGCCGCAGAATGTGGCATCAGCACCTCCTGAATAGCTTTCTCGACTGGTATTGTCCAGCCCTCGAACCATACTGTGGCAGCTGTCGAGTTGGTCAGCGTTTGCCGTGCTGGCTCCAGACCACTTTCGAGTTTGGCCTGCTCTGAGGGCGTAAGTGCCGCGCCAACAGTTTGGCGGAGCGCGGCCGCCGCGCCAGCGAGCCGGAGGGAACGGGTAGGCTGCCGCTGTGCAGCGGCAGAGCAGGCGAAGCATTCCAGCACGCGTGCAATACCCCTCTTGTGGCTAAGTGCCTGGAACATCCTCATACTTTCCCTGTAGAGCGACTCCGCCACATCGTAGTTCTCTTGGTCCCGAGTCAAGTTTCCCAAGTCAGCGAGTGAGCCAGCCATTCCCCATCGATCGCCGAGCGCGCGAAACGTGTCAAGACTCTCCTCGTAAAGCGATCGCGCGGATTCGATGTCGCCTTGGTCACGGGCAACGTCTCCTTGGTAGTTGAGAGACCAGGCAATGCCTGTTGGGTTGTTGGAATTCCGGAAAATCGACAGGCATTCCGCATAGAGGGAGCGTGCGCGTGCATAGTCACCCTGCAACCTGACAATACTTGCCAAATTGCTGAGGGAACGAGCGACCGCCAGTGGATCGCCAAGTCCCCTCCATAGCGCCAGACTTTCTTCGAAGAGGCGGCGAGACACGGCCATGTCGCCGCGGTCACGAGCATGGACCGCCAGAGCGTTCAGACTAACGGCGACGCCGCGATCGTCCCCGGATTTACGAGCGATCTGCAAACTTTCATCGATGAGTGTATCCGCGGAAGCATAGTCTCCCTGCTCGCCTGCTAAAACGCCCGTAGCAAAAAGCGCTCGCCCTCGCGCTTCAGTTGGCGCCATCGCTGCTTCCAGTTTGAGGATTTTGCCCAGCCGATCCCGTCCTTCCGTGAGATATTCGCGCGTCTCCCAAAAGCGAAAAAGGGCTGTGCCGAGGCGCAATGCCCAATCGGCATTGCCGGTGTCCGTTAACCAATCAAGTGCCGAAAGGAGATTATTGTGTTCGGTTTCGAGGCAATTCAGCCATTCCGAACTTTCCGCGCCAGCTTCTTCTGAAGCTCCCTCTTCCGCCAACACCAGATAGTATGCTGCGTGCGCGCGCTTGGTCAGATCCTCTTCCCCACTTGCCGTCAATTTGTCGAGCGCATACTCGCGAATCGTTTCGAGCATCAAAAATCGCGAATCCCCCGCCGGTTGGTCAACCTGCTGGACTAAGCTCTTGTCCACAATCGAAGCCATCCCATCGAGCAAATCAAATCCAAGGTCGTTTTTCGTGTTGCACACAGCTTCTATCGCTTCCAGAGTACCCCCGCCCACGAAAACCGAGAGTCGTCTGAAAAGCTTTTGCTCGGCAGCGTTCAGAAGGTCGTAGCTCCAGTCGATTGCGCCCCGAAGGGTCTGTTGTCTTGTCGGCAAGTCCCGCGCGCCGCCGGTCAGGAGCTGCAGGCGACTGGCCAAGCGGGTTTGCATAGCGGAGGGCGATAGGAGTTTAACGCGGGCGGCTGCGAGTTCGATGGCCAGCGGCAGACCGTCCAGCCGAGCACAGATTTCGGCAACACACGCTGCGTTCTGTTCGGTAAGTTCGAAATCCGGCTTGACCGCCGAGGCTCGCTGGATGAATAGCGAGATGGCCGAATATTGCGACAGCGCCTCGAGAGGGGGCAAGGACCGGGAATCTGGCAAAGCGAGTGGCGGGACGGGAAATTCCTGTTCGCCGTAGACGTGCAAAGGAGCGCGACTGGTCACAAGGATTTTAAGACCACTACCACCGATAGCAAAGAGTTCGGCTAACATTGGTGCCGCCGAAACCAAGTGCTCAAAGTTGTCGAGGACGAGCAACATTGGTGTGCGGAGGGAATTCTGCAAAAATTCTTTCAGTGTCTCGAGCGGTTGCCCCCCACTTTCCCGGATTCCGAGCGTCTGGCCGATCACCGAAGCAATTAAGCCAGGATCGCTGACGGCTGCAAGGGGGACAAAATAAACACCTCCCGGGAAGTCCTGAGTCATTTCTTCCGCCAATCGCAGGGCAAGGCGCGTCTTGCCGATCCCTGCAGGGCCGGTAATGGTAACTAATCTCATATTCGGCCGACGCAAGAGTTCTTTGGCCGCACTCACTTCGAGGTCCCGTCCGACCAACCCGGTACGCTGCGAAGGTAAATTGCTTGGACGCGTCTTGAGTGGCTTCAGCTGCAGCCCCGATAAGTTGTCGCGCATAGCGGCGAGGTCGCGTGCAAGATCACGCGTTGACATGTAGCGCTTCTCGGGCTCCCGGGCAAGGCAGCGCTCGATGACCCAGCACAGTGGAATGGGGACATTCGGAGACAGAGAACCGATGGGCTCTGGCGCTTCACGGAGAATTGATACAAGCGTCTCCGCTTTCGTGCTCCTTTGATAGGCCCGTTTTCCGGTCAGCATCTCGTAAAGCACCAGACCGAACGAGAACTGGTCTGAGCGGAAATCGATCGAACCTCCACTCGCCTGCTCTGGTGACATGTATTCGACGGTGCCAAGTACAGCGCCAGGGGAAGTTTGGAGGTCGATAGTGCCCAAGTTAAATAACTGGCCGTCCGCGGCCGCGAGTTTTGCCAGTCCGAAGTCAAGAATTTTCACGAATCCTTCCGACGAGACCATCAGGTTTTCAGGCTTTAGATCCCTGTGTATGATGCCGGCCTCGTGCGCCTTCGCTAGCCCATCGGCGATCTGCGCCGCGATCTGAATGACATTTAACGTGGGCATCGAGCCGCGGTCCAGTAGCTCGCGCAGAGTTCGTCCCTCGATGAGCTCCATGGCGATGTAGTGGGTGGAATCAACGTGCCCTAGTTCATAGATGGTGACGATGTTGGGGTGATTGAGAGCCGAAGCGGAACGTGCTTCCTGTTCGAAACGGTCGAGACGTTCCCTGCTGAAGGCTAGATTGTCCGGTAAGAGCTTGATGGCAATGTTGCGGCCAAGTCGGAGGTCCTTGGCACGATAAACTTCGCCCATCCCCCCGGTTCCCAGAAGGGATGTGATTTCATACGGTCCGCACCGAGTCCCGGCTGCAAGTGCCATGATGCCCTCCGGTCGGTCGCATTATAATCATTATAACCCGCAATGATCAGCTGGACGCGTTGCAATGCGCCACCGCAACTGAAGCGACTAACCGTTTTGGAGAAACGAAATGCCCCACTCAGCCCTCATCCGCAAATACTTCTCCGCGTACAAAAACAAAGACCGTAACGCTGTCGAATCTCTATTGACCGATGACTTTGTATTTACCAGTCCCTACGACTATCGCATAGACCGTGAGACCTATTTCAAACGTTGCTGGCCGTACAGCGAGAAATCCCCGACCTATTGCATTGAGAAACTGTTTGAGAAAGGCAACGAAGCGTTCATCCTCTATGACTGCAGAACCAAAGACGGCGGCAGCTCTCGGAACACGGAATTCTTCACGATCGAGGGAAACAAGATAAAAGAGGTCGAGGTCTACTTTGGTTCTGCCCCGAAAGATGCGTCGAAAAAATAGACCTCGTCCGAGTATCGTTCCCAAGCATGCGACTGCGACGGTCGGGAGCACGCCGTTTCCAAATCAATTATCTAATCGTCTGGCCGCGCGTGACGCCGCAATTGTTGCATCCGACTGAAAAAGATGTGCAACCGGCTAGCTGATTCTGAGTTCTCATGGAAGGAGTTGGGCACTTTGTGCTGCGTTTTTCGACTTCAGTCACCAAACAGATGTTTTGCCATTGCATCGGCAATGTCCCTGACCGGGGAATCGTCCTCGTTCGCCAAAACAATAATGACGACATGCTGATCAGGATAACGCGCTTCGAAAGCCGCGAATCCAGGATCCCCGCCTTCGTGATAAATCTTCCGACGTGGCGACGTTTCAACAAACCACCCATAGCCGTAGTTACCGGGTGGGTGTGCAGTGAACATCAATTCAAGCGCATGCGCACTTAATAACTCCGGTGAATCAAGAGCTTTGTTCCAGCGGAGCAGGTCTTGTGCGTTCGTATAGATTCCTCCGGCGCCAGTTTCCATGCTACGGTCAAAATATTCGCGGTGGAGCAAAGTGCCACCTTCGCGTGTATATCCCTCTGCTATCTGTGGCACGATGGCGGCCATCGTTACAAATCCCGAATGAGCCATCTTCAAGGGTTGGAAAATATGATGAGCTAAATACGCGGCGTACGACTCTCCAGATAGCTTCTCGATGATGAAGGCGAGCAGATAGTATTCCGTGTTCCGGTATTTCCATGAGCTACCGGGCGGGAAGCCCAAGGGACGATCGCGAAATGTCTTGACCTGTTCTTCGGTTGTGTAGGGCGTACATCTTCCTTTGAAGAAGTTATCCCATTCGTTCTCGGGGAGCCCAGAGGTGTGCGTCAGAAGTTGATGGATCGTCATACCCTTCCAACTTGGGGGGCTTTCCCGGTAGTACTTGCTAACTGGATCCTCGATATCCAATTTACCGCTGTCTGCTAACTTCAGGATTGCAGCGGCCGTGAATTGCTTGCTCAACGATGCGATCTCAAATTTCGTCTCCACGGAATTGGGGATCTGCCATTCCTCGACTGCCGTACCATAGCTTTTCTCGACGAGCACTTGGCCGTTCCGCTCAGCCACAATAGTGCCGCGAAAATGTTTGGCAGGAGCGAGGCCCCTTACATACGAATCGGTCCATTCTCCCAAATCTTGGGACCAGGAAACTGCCGCAAAGCTGAGGGTGCCCAGAAGGACGAGAAACCATTTTGAGCTCATCGTGTACACGAACTCCTTTCCGAAATGCATGTTTCTTTTTCCCGACAGTCGACTCAGCAGAACCAACTCTGCCCAATGCCTCCAATCTTAACCCGAGCGAGTAGAATGGCGGCGGCTGCGCTTTATGTGGACACATTTCTTTTGGACGTACGTGGCGGGGCCAGTCGCGGCGCTGTTGCCGGAGCGATGGAGGAAAGCGCTGCCGATGGCGGGGCGCGTGGAGTGGGAGCATGCCGCGGCACTGAGTGGAATGTTGGAAAGTGGGACTGCGGTTGTTGGGCTTGGATATTGGTATATGCACGCGGTGGCGCGGATGGTCAGCGGAGGAGTGGAGTCGGCGGTGAATGGGAAGCTTGGAGAAGGACCAACGGTGCATCAGATTGCGGGGGCGGCGCTGACAGTATTTATCCTACTTCCCCTGACATGGATCTTGACTTATTCAGGACGTAGCCCGCCCAGGGCGGAAAAATTGGCCCGATTTACATCGGTGCGTTGACGAGCTTGCGTCGCGCGCTGCAAAACCGGCTTATTCTTCATCGTGATTTTGATAGCCTGTCCCTGGGCCATCTATTGCTCCTTTTAGGTATCAGTCAAACTTCTGACGTTAGACGTTAAACGAGGCACTGCGCTTTGTCATTCGAGCTGAAAGGGTCGTCCAACGCGTCCGCGCCGCCCTTGTCTGGGAGACCGGCGGGGCCGGGTGCGCTGAGTGGACCAGCGGGCGGCGTGGATGCGACAGCTAAACATAACAAGCATGACGAATTGCGGTTGCTCGTGAATTCTCGCCACCCGATCATCACCGTAGAGACGGCCGAAGAAGAACGCTTTGAGCAAATGCTGCTGGAAGTGGCCACGGAATTAGACGTGCCGCTGTTTGAGTGGACCGTCACGGCGGGGTTGGCAAAATACCGCGGCGCGGCGATTTACAACACCGACCGGCCGGAGGAGGCGCTGGCAAATATTCCGCTGATTCAGGGCGACGCTATCTTTTTGCTTAAGGATTTTGCGCGGTACTGTGACAATGACAGAATCTGCCGCCGATTGCGGGATCTTGCGGAGAAATTCAGGACCTCGCGCCGAGCGATTGTGATTTCTGCAGCGTCAACGCAATTGCCGGCGGAGCTTGCGTCCGAAGCAGCTCCGTTTCAACTGAACTTACCCACGTTGGAGGAGTTGTTGCCGGGAGTGAAGGCCGTGCTCGCTGAAGTAAATCGAGAGCAGCACATTCCTGTGGTGCTGGACCTCGCGGGGATGCGACAAATCGCGCGAAACTTGGCCGGGCTTTCCGAAGGAGAGGCCATGCGCACGCTGCGGATGTGTATCCTGTCGCGGGGACGCGTCGATGCGGGATTGCTGGACGATGTGCTGGACGCAAAGCGTCAAGCGTTGCCGAGCAACGGATTGATTGAGACGGTGAGGCGTGACACCTCATTCGATGACGTGGCAGGGCTGAAGCGTTTGCGCGAATGGATCGTGAAACGCAAAAGCGCCTTGACCCCGGAAGGTCAGCGATTTGGTCTGGTGCCGCCAAAGGGGATATTGATTACCGGCGTTCAGGGATGCGGGAAGAGCCTTGCAGCGCGGGCAGTGGCGGGGGAGTGGGGATTTGAGCTGGCGCGGCTGGATGCGGGAGCGTTGTACGACAAGTTTGTGGGAGAGAGCGAGAAAAAGCTGCACCGAGCCCTGGAATTGGCGCAGAAGCTTTCGCCCATGGTGCTGTGGATCGATGAGATAGAGAAAGCGTTTGCGTCTGCGGGTTCAAGCGGTGACGCGGACGCAGGATTGTCGCAGCGGCTCCTGGCGACTCTATTGACGTGGATGCAAGACCGGGAGAGCGGCGTCTTTTTGGCGGCGACGTCGAACAACATTACGGTCTTGCCTCCGGAGATGATCCGCAAGGGGCGATTCGATGAGATTTTCTTTGTGGATTTGCCCGGCGTTGAAGTTCGCGCGGCGCTCTTCGAATTGCATTTGAAAAAGTGCGGACGCGACGCGACCACGTTTGATTTGGAAAAACTTGCTGCGCGAAGCGAGGGCTTCTCGGGAGCGGAAATCGAGCAGGCGATTGTTGCGGGGCTTTACACGGCGTTTGCGCAGAAGCAACAACTCACGACGGAAGTTCTCCTGGCGGAGATTAATTCGACGCAACCACTTAGCGTGACTCGTGCCGAAGAAGTGGAATCGATCCGGCAATGGGCCAAGACGCGGGCCGCACCAGCGGATTGATTCGGCGGTTTTTTCCCTGACCGACCTGGCGAGAAAACTTCTGGGGAAAGTTTCCTTTGATTCCATCGCAGTGTCGACCTTGCGCTCAAAGACCAGGGCAAGAAACCCAAGGGCGAGAGCAGTCAGGCGAAGAACCAAATCCATAGCGGCAAAAAAGCAGTTCACTCAGACGTTCTGCGTTCATAAAAAAGCGGCGTACCAAAGATTGACGTCTCTGGCGGGCGGAGGCACACCAGGGATATAATCGCGTCGCTCATTCGTTAGAACATGGCGCAAATCTGCGAGCTCGCGAAGACTGACGCGGTCCCGCGGAGTGGCCGCGCCGAAACGGGCGCTAGCGTGCGCCCTCTCCGTCGCACCTCTGAGGAACTCCCATGAAACCGATCGACCGCGTTCGTACGCTGACTTTGCTCGCGCCGGTGCTCGGCGCCCTCTTGTTCGTCGAAAAGTCCGCGGCCCAGACTGCACCGCCGCCGTCTACTTCTTCCGCCTTGCCGAGCGAAACGCCGGCAAAGTTCGAGGCCGTCACCGATAGCTTCGATTACACAAGACGCGATGTGATGATCCCCATGCGTGACGGCGTGAAGCTGCACACGGTCATCCTCGCGCCCAAGGGCGCCAAGGGCGCGCCGATCCTTCTTACCCGCACGCCGTACAAGGCCACTGGTCTCACGAGCCACGCCGAAAGCGCCCACCTCGGTCCGATCCTGAACGGCTACGACAACCCTACCGAAGTGATAATCGAAGGCGGCTACATCCGTGTAGTCCAGGATGTGCGCGGCAAGTACGGCTCCGAGGGCGATTACGTGATGAACCGGCCCCTGCGCGGGCCGCTGAACCCCACGCTGGTCGATCACGCCACCGATACCTACGACACCATCGACTGGCTGGTGAAAAACGTCCCGGAAAGCAATGGCAAGGTCGGTATTCTCGGCATTTCCTACGACGGTTTTTTGCCTTTGATGGCGCTCGTCAATCCCCACCCGGCGCTCAAAGTGGCCGTGCCAATGAACCCCATGGTCGACGGCTGGAGGGGAGACGATTGGTTTCACAACGGCGCCTTCCGCCAACAAATGATGGCTTACATCTACGAACAGGAGGCTACACGGGCGTTGGACGCTAAATGGTGGACGAGCCACTTTGACGACTACGACATGTTCATGCAGGCACAATCGGCGGGCGAGCTCGGGCGTCGCCGCGGGCTCGAGCAGGTCGGCTTTTGGAGGAAGCTTCTTGAGCATCCGAGCTACGACGCCTTCTGGCGCGAGCAGGCCATGGACCAGGTGCTTGCGACGCAACCCCTAAAAGTGCCGGTAATGCTGGTGCACAGCCTCTGGGACCAGGAGGACATCTACGGCGCGATGGCCGTCTACAACGCGATCAAGCCGAAGGACACCCTCAACAACAAGGTATTTCTGGTGATGGGCCCGTGGCATCACGGCCAAGAGATCGACGATGGCAGCACCCTCGGCGCCTTGAAATTCAATAGCGATACCTCGCTCTACTTCCGCCGTGAAATCCTGCGACCGTTCCTAGACCAATACCTTAAGGACGGCGCGCCCAAGGCCGACATTCAGCCAGTCACTGCGTTTGAAACCGGGACGAACACGTGGCAGCACCTGTCCGCCTGGCCGGCCGGCTGCAATAGCGGTTGTACAGTTCGACCGACGCCTCTCTATCTCTCCGCCGGTCTAAAGCTGAGCTTCACCGCGCCCAAACTTGGCGACATGGCGTTCGACGAATATGTCTCCGACCCCGCCAAGCCCGTGCCTTTCCGGGCACGCCCCATTCAACCTGTGGGTTACGACCATGGCCTGACTTGGCCACGATGGCTTGTGGACGACCAGCGCGAGGCGTCCGGCCGCCCGGATGTTGTGGTGTTCACCTCCGATGTCTTGAACACGCCGGTGAAAATCAGCGGGCAACCGGTCGTCAATTTGGTCGCCTCCACCAGCGGCACGGATGCCGACTGGGTGGTCAAGGTGATCGACGTCTATCCCGACGAGGTGGCTGGCCAGCCAAACCTAGGCGGCTTTCAGCTGATGGTTTCTGCCGATATCTTCCGCGGTCGCTATCGCGAGAGCCTGGAGACGGCCAAACCCATCACACCCGACAAGCCCCTGCTATTCCGCTTTTCCCTGCCCACGGCGAATCACGTTTTCCTGCCGGGCCACCGGATCATGGTGCAGATCCAGTCGAGCTGGTTCCCCCTGTATGACCGCAATCCGCAGACTTTCGTACCCAATATCTTCTGGGCCAAGCCGGGGGATTACCGAAAGGCCGTGATGCATCTCTACCACGCGCCTGGAGAGGCGAGCTTCATCGAACTACCTCTAATCGTGACTCCTTGAAACAGGGGCTCGTCCACCTTGGCAAGCAGCAAATATAGTCGAACTTTTGTCATCGACTATGGTATGCATCAACTATACTATTATCAAGTAATAATTAATAATAGTAGTATTCAACGTAGCCGATCCCCGACGTAACTGGGGGCGAACCACTCTACCGAGACAGTTTTAGACCACGAAGGAGCGAAATCGTTTGCCGCCCGCCAGACCAAGAGTCCCGTGGTGAAGAGTGTTCAAATACGACAGTTGGTTTAAGTAATCCCGCTTTATACCGTCTGGCACCGGCGGCGACTCATGATCAATTGAGTTACCGGACATATCGCGAGACTGAGTTTGCCGTTCTGGAACGCAAACGATACTCAATGCCCATGGGTCTCCTTTATTGTATTTTGTATCTGTTCCTTTGGATCGCTTGGAGAAGGGATGTTTTTTACTCGTGCAGGACAACATTTAGCAGGGAACTGGCGATGTGGAGACCGCCATCGTATCGAATGAAGCCGAGTTTCTTGAAT
>Ga0209011_1000473_pt1 | contig 15385 bp, 13 predicted proteins | sample BlaSpr_A8_OM1_M3_FD_187986 | JGI IMG/M metagenome (GOLD analysis project Ga0209011, IMG submission 187986) | Forest soil microbial communities from Thunder Bay, Ontario, Canada - Black Spruce, Ontario site 2_A8_OM1_M3 (SPAdes) (version 2) | ecosystem: Environmental > Terrestrial > Soil > Boreal... | reverse complement strand
TCGAATGCAAGGAATTCACAGGAAGGAAAGAGAAAACAGAAAGAGCAAAAAGAAAGAGAAAAACCCACTTGACTCATACCGGCCTTCTCATGGAAGGAGTTGGCTCTGGTTAGCGAACGGTCAGTCAGTGGACCGTGCTAGGATGTGGCAGTTCGGCTGGCGGTGTTGTATACGGAAATTACTTCCCAATCCGCTTGAGCCCGAGCAGCTTCTAAAACGTCGGGGGAAGTTTCGCTTGGCTATCCAAGCCTCAAAATTGGCGATCGCGATCATGACCATGGGCTTGGTCGGTTGCTCTGGGCACGCCCAGGTGGAGACAGAACCAAAACCTGACGTTCGTGTTGACCTCTCTGCGCGAGGTTTACCCAGCGGCTTCTTTCGAGCTGATGCGGACACGAAATGTCGCGGTCGAATTATTGGATACCGTTTTGTGGTGTGGCTGGACAACCAGAGCGTCGCTGTCGGATTCAATACTAGTCCCAACTGCCGCCCGGTATCTGGAAGCAAGGTTGACGGCTCAGCTCGGGTGCTTCTTTTCGATGTCCGAGGGTCTCTTAAAGCGAGCCGTGACCTGCCTTACGAGGCGGACGGCGATGGAATCTTGGTAGCGGAAGGCGAGGCGGGACCCGGTCCCCACGGCACTCTTCTGTTCCGGATTCAGGAGGTCCACAAGTCAAAATCCGGCCTCATTCTGCTGGACTCGAATCTTAAAGATGCGGCGAGAGTTGATCGTTTCCTCGAAAGGACGACCTTTGTCGATCATGCGCTCGTATTCCAGGAGCCCTTTACGAACACCTACTCGATCTTGAACGGACTTCCATTGGTCGAGACACGGCGGTGGGAGCAACAATGGCCAATCGGAACAATGGATCGAAAGTTCGGTGAGCATGGAGTCGCGTACATGCTGTGCCAGCAGGAACTCAAACCGAATGTGTACGAATCAACTGACGTGGTCTACGCAAACGCAAAAAGACGCTGCACGATGGTTGCGGAGGCTGAAGATCAAAAAGGCTGGCAAGTTCCGTTGCAGGAAGAAGGTACCGCTGTGATCGTTGGCCTTCTGACCGACCGCAGCGTAGTAGGGCAAGTCCCTATGAAGGGACGCAAGGAGCGTCAGCTTGTCATCTGGAAGAAAGACCAACCAATCGAAATGCTACCGTGGATTGATCCCCAGTATTGTGGACCTATCCAGAGTGCCACAGCGAATATGTCGCGATATGCGGTCTTTGCCACAGACGACTGTGAAAGCGACACTGGGCGGTGGATCGTATTTGATCGCAGATCAGCAACGCCAATAGTAAATCGCGCCTTCCCGAGAAATGGGCGAGCCGCCTTGACGCCGGACGGATCGCGTTATGCCACCTTCGAGTCGGGGCAACTGCGAATTTATTCCCTGCCATCGCCACAGTAGGCATTCGCCCTGCCACAAGAAACGGCTGCGGTCTGCGCCCATTCCTGAAAAATCGGGTCATCGGAAACTGACTTGTTACTCAAGTTTTCCTTGACTCTTAATATCCCCTTGGTACAATTCACCTTAGGAAAAATCTTATTTGGACTGCGGGAGCTTCCTCCCGCTTTTCTTCTAGACCGCATTCACGCTGTTGCCCTGCTTGATCCACCAAAAACATGTTGTTTAGAATCAGGCGCTTATGAAATGCAAATTTTGTAAGTCTTTTCTTTTGATATTCATACATCATTGATGGGGGTAGGGGGGGTGCCAACCTCTTGGGCACGGACCGGGCACATCCCTGACACTTTAGATCGGGAGCATTCCAGCAGCTTAAGCAAGTGACGCGCGCATTGTCGCTCTTCCGTATAAGATAGGTGTCGCTGAAATTCCAAGGATAAACATGGAGACTGCCTACCTCTGCGACGCCATCCGCACGCCCTTCGGGCGCTATGGTGGAACACTTGCCTCGATTCGCACGGATGATCTCGCCGCGATTCCTCTTAAGGCCCTCGTCGAGCGTAACGCCGGCGTCGATTGGAACGCCGCGGACGATGTCGTCTTCGGATGCGCCAATCAGGCGGGCGAAGACAACCGAAATGTTGCGCGGATGGCGCTCTTGCTAGCGGGTTTGCCGAAGGAAGTGCCAGGCACGACGGTCAATCGCCTCTGCGGCTCGAGCATGGACGCGGTTGCGACGGCCGCGCGAGCGATTAAATGCAACGAGGCCGATCTAGTGATTGCAGGCGGCGTCGAGAGTATGTCGCGAGCGCCCTTCGTCGTTGCCAAAGCGGACAGCGCCTACTCGCGCTCCATGAAAATGGAAGACACTACGCTGGGCTGGCGATTCGTGAACCCTTGCATGAAAGCAAAGTATGGAGTTGACTCCATGCCGGAAACCGGCGAAAACGTCGCCGAAGAATTTCGTATCGCGCGCCGGGATCAAGATCTCTTCGCGCTCAGGAGCCAGCAACGCGCAGCCGAAGCCATTCGCAGCGGCAAGTTGAACCAGGAAATCGTTGCTGTGTCTGTGCCGCAAAAAAATGGCGAGCCTCTGCTTTTCTCGCAAGATGAACATCCCCGGCCGGACACAACGCTCGAAGCGCTTTCTAAATTGAAACCGGTCGTGAAACAAAACGGCACGATCACTGCCGGCAATGCTTCGGGCGTGAACGACGGAGCCTGCGCATTATTGCTAGCCTCTGAAGCAGCTGTGAAGCGTCACGGTTTGACGCCAAGAGCGCGAGTCGTTGCTGCGGCTGCGGCTGGCGTCGCTCCGCGAATCATGGGCATGGGTCCAGTTCCCGCCACGCGCAAAGTTCTGGCCAAAGCAGGCTTGTCGCTCGCGCAAATGGACGTCGTGGAATTGAATGAAGCATTCGCGTCACAGGCGCTGGCGGTCTTGCGCGAATTGGGAATTCCGGACGACGCGACGCACGTGAACCCGAACGGCGGTGCGATTGCTCTCGGACACCCCTTGGGTGCCAGCGGCGCGCGGCTTGTAACCACGGCGCTCTACCAGCTCTTGCGAACCAATGGCAGATATGCGCTCTGCACCATGTGCATCGGTGTGGGCCAAGGAATTGCCCTGATTCTGGAACGCGTCTAGCATGGCCTGCGCTTCAAGAGGAACCATTTTCTTTAAGGCGAAGATGTTTTGTTTTCCGAGTTGTCGCCGCGAGCCGGGCCAAAATTCCTGCGGGAGAAGAATAAGCTCGATGCCTATCGTTAAGTCCGGGGAAGCTCGAATTCATTACGCGTTGGAAGGTCAGAGTGGAACACCCGTGCTGGTGTTCTCGAATTCGCTTGGCACGAATTATTCCATGTGGGATCCGCAAGTTCCCGAGCTTCGAAAAAAACTCCGCGTGCTGCGCTATGACACGAGAGGTCATGGACAATCCTCGGTCACGCCGGGCCCCTACTCGATCGAGCAGCTCGGGAAGGATGTCATTGCACTGCTCGATGCATTGGACCTGGACCGCGTGCATTTTTGCGGGCTATCCATGGGCGGAATGATTGGCATGTGGCTGGGAGCCAACGCGCCAGAACGCCTCGACAAGCTGATCCTCTGCAACACTGCCGCCAAGATTGGAACCTCCGAGGTTTGGAATGCCCGCATCGAAGCGGTTCGAAAAAACGGCATGAAGTCCGTCGCTTCGGCGGTGATCGAACGATGGTTTTCGCAGGCTTTCCGCGAGAAGGCCCCAGCAACGGTATCAAGAACTCTGAAAATGCTTGAGGAAGCAAACCCGGAGGGCTATGCGGCGTGTTGCGGCGCCGTTCGGGATTTCGATTTTCGCAAACAATTGGGCAGGATTCACATACCAGTTCTGGTGATCGCCGGAGCGCACGATCCGGCTACACCGCCTGCGGACGGGCGCTTTCTCGCGGATCAGATTCCGGGCGCGCGCTATGCCGAGCTCAACGCCGCGCACCTCTCCAATATCGAAGATCACGGCCGATTCAACAACGAAGTTGCCTCGTTTCTGAACTCCTGAGGAGGCCTTCCGCTGCAACTTCTGGTTCAGGCTTAAATTACGGCGTCGCCCGCTCGATGAGGAACGTGCGTGTGACTAGCGAGCGGTCGGTAAGCAATGCAGTCGCGGGGAAATGAGAGTACCGTACCCTGCGCACCAATCCGAAAGGCCGCACCTTCCCGTCCTTGATCACTTTGCACTCAAATACGACAGTGCCGCGCTTGTCGAGGATGACCATCTTGAACGGTGGACTACACTTGCGGGGTTCGCTTGATCGGATGAATCCCATCATTTCGTCAGCCAGTCCGCCGGCTATGTCCTGGTAACTCATGGCCTGTATTGCTTGCAGCCATTTGCGCTTGATCGCCGCGCTGAGTCCACCGCCAGTGCTTTTCATTTCCTGATCTCTCCTTCAGGTGTTGGGTTCGACTCGGAAGAAGCTCGATCTTGCATCCAAGCAACCCGCCCCGGAAGACGCGAGGCGCCCAACAAGCGCCCCAGGCCAGCTATATGGCCGAATTGCACATAGCTATATAGCACCATTTCCCCACTGTCAAGCGCAATTTCGTGCTTTACACTGATACGTGAAAAGGAGGACTATAGCACTGGCTGAATTCCGCTCTATAACACTTTCGGTTCAGGAATGAACGCTCCGCGCTTTCAGGTCTTGACGCGGAGTCAGAATAGAATATCGTTCTTATTATGAGTCCGCCTTCCAATCCGGCGCCCAAGAAGAAATCCCGGGCCCATTCGGGAGAGAGAATGCCAGCGAAGAACCGCAATGGCTTGCCCGCCTACCAGAGAATTCAGGCCGCCGTCCGCAAGCGCATCGATGCTGGACATTTACATCCCGGGGACGCGGTCGCCTCGGAGCGCGACCTCGCCAAAATTCATCAGGTCAGCCTCATGACCGCACGCCACGCCCTTGCCTCGCTCGAACGCGAAGGAATCGTCGAGCGCCGCCGCGGCATCGGAACTTTTGTCGCCGCCCCAAAAATTCACTTTAATAAATTGATGAGCTATACCGAGCAGATGTCCGGCCGCAGCCTCACCGTGGGCTCCAAGGTGCTCTTCGCCAAAGTGCTGGACAATGAAAACGAGGCGGCCGCGCGGCTCTCCCTCCCCCCCACCAGCAAAATCGTCAAGCTTGAGCGCTTGCGTCATGCCGCGGGCGAGGCCTTTGCCCTGGAGACTTGCTACCTGAGTGCCGCTGAATTCTCAGGGCTTGTGGACGCCCCCATCGGCCGGGAATCTCTTTTCGGGATTCTCGAACGCAACTACAAGATCGAGCTCGGCTACGCCGATGAAGAGATTGACGCTACCGCGGCCGATCCGAGAATCGCGGAGATTCTCTCCATTCCCCGCCGCGCCCCCCTGCTGCGCATTCGCCAGCTCATCTATTCCACCAAAGGCCAGGCGATTATGTATGTGCAAGGCTTCTACCGCTCGGACCGGCACAACCTCGTCATTCGCAGGTTCCGGTAAGGCTGACGAGTTTCTTTCGCTGGTCTCGTACTTGTTTCACGTAATGGGAAGAGCGCAGTTCAGAGAGGACGCCGCATGCTGGTTATCCTGAAACGCGACGACGAAGAAATCAGCCTCCAGGCCGCGCAACTCATTGCCAGTGCGGTGCGCAAAAAACCTGCACTGGTGCTCGGGTTGGCAACCGGCGGCACCATGGTCGGCGTCTACAAACATCTCGTGCATCTGCACAAACAGGGCTCTCTCGATTTCTCTCGCGTCGTAACCTTTAATCTCGATGAATATCTCGGACTTCCCGCCGCACATCCTCGGAGCTTTCATCATTTCATGCAGGAAAACCTCTTCGCGCATGTCAACGTGGATCCCAGAAACATCCACATTCCCGACGGAACCGTTCGCGGCAATTACGATCAGTACTGCGCATCCTACGAAGAGGCTATCCGAAAAGCGGGAGGAATCGACCTTCAGCTTCTGGGCATCGGGCGCAACGGCCACATCGGCTTCAACGAGCCGACTTCCAGCATCGGCTCACGTACGCGACTGAAGGTCTTGAGTCAGGAAACGATGGACGACAACTCTAAACTCTTCGCGCCTGGTGAGGAGAGTCCGCGCTGTGCCATCACCATGGGCATCGGCACGATTTTGGAGACGCGAAAAATTCTCCTGCTCGCCACGGGCCAGGCCAAGTCTGCGGCCGTCGCGAAATCCATCGAAGGCCCGATCACGTCCGCGGTCTCCGCCTCTGCCCTTCAACTTCATCCTGACGTGACTTTCATCATCGACAATGCCGCCGCCTCGCAACTCACTCAGCGCGACTACTATCACCGCGTCCTCGAAATGACCGCTCTCTTGACTCCCGATCGTCTCTCGTAAGACCAAATTCCCCGCGTTTACAGCTTGATCGTGAGTACAATTGCAGGTCAGATTTGCTTTAGACTTGGTGTTCACGCTGCAGCGAGGAGCGCGCCGAGTGAACGCATGAAACCTGCAAAGCTTTTCCCCATGTTCCTTAAGCTTTCGACGCGGCCGTGCCTCGTTGTCGGAGCGGGAACCATCGGTGAATCGAAGATCGCCGGCCTGCTGGAGGCCGGCGGGCGCGTGCGCGTGGTGGCGCCCGAAGCGACCCCGCAAGTGCGCTCCTGGGCGCAATCGAACCGCATCGAATGGCGTCAGCGTTCATTCCAGCCGGACGATCTTGAAGGAATGTTTTTAGTTATCGCGGCTACATCATCCACGCAACTTCACGAGCGCATATTCGAGGAAGCGACGCAACGCGGCGTGCTGTGCAATATCGTCGATGTTCCGCCTCTTTGCGATTTCTACTATCCCGCCGTTGTGCACCGTGGAGCGCTGCAGATCGCCATTTCGACCGCGGGACAAAGTCCGGCCCTTGCCCAACGCCTCAGAAAACAGCTCGAAGATCAGTTCGGCCCGGAATACGAAGAATGGCTCGCGCAGTTGGGTAAATCTCGGGACAAGCTCCACTCCTCTAAGCTCGATCCTGAAGAACGGAAACGCCTGCTACACGAGGATGCCAGCGAGGAAGCCTTCGAAGCATTCCGGCGAAATCGCCGCCAGTCGAAACGCTCCGGTTGAGTTGCCCGCTTCCTCGGCAATCCGGTCATTTCCCGTCGCCTGCTATCAAAAATATCGATTCATAGAATTCATTCTTTCGCAATTTCACCAGTCAGCGAAGTGTTAATGTTTTAGTGCGGTATCAGCGGCTGGCGGCTTTTCGAGCTGCGCCGCAAAAAAAAGGCTGCTGGCTAAAGCCAGTGCCGGGAGTGCATCCAATGCACGCGCCGACCATGAAGGGTAAAGTCTATCTGATGGGAGCCGGTCCAGGAGATCCCGATCTCCTGACCGTTAAGGCGGTACGGGTGCTTCGTGCTGCCGAGGTTGTTCTTCACGACGACCTGGTCTCCCCGAAAATTCTCGATTTAATCCCCGCTTCGACTCAGGTCCGCAACGTCCGCAAACTCGGCTCGCAGGCGGGCAATCTCCAGGAAAAAATTCATTCCGTGCTCATCTCAGCAGCGCGGGAAGGCCATCAGGTCGTGCGGCTTAAAGTGAACGACCCGCTTCCCTCCGAGTGTGCTGACGAAGAGACGGAAGTTCTCGCCCAGGCCGGTGTCGATTTCGAAGTGATTCCCGGCGCTGCGTCGGCCATGGGCGCCGCCGCAGGCGCAAACTCGCGCTGACCAGTCCGCGCGAATCTCTTCAAAACTAGTTTTCCTCAACCGGCAGAAGCAATTCTCTCCCTTTTCTGGCGAAGAAGTTCCCCGGCTTGCTCAGAAGCTTCCTTCACCAGGAAACCCATCTTCGGATGCGACGGCTCGAGGTCGGCTCGGATTCCGTGCCGTTGCAATTCTTCTGAAGTAGTCGGCCCGATGGAGGCCACAATCGCGCGGCTCAAACCATTCTTCACCGATTCTTCCAGCTGCATCTCCGCGGCAACCTGGAAGAGATGGACCGCCTGAACTGCAGTCGTAAAGAGCGCGACATCGACAGTACCTTCGGCAATCGCTTTAATAGCGGCACGGAGGGGAGCCAGGTCGTGCGGCAGCGCCCACTGGTAGACGGGCACGCGTGTAACGGCCGCACCTCGCTCACGAAGCCCGCTCAGCAATTCAGGATTGGAAACGCCGTATTCCTGAACGGCAACTCGCGCCCCTTGCAAACCAAGTTCTGGAGAGGCCTTGCCCGCATCGTCCAGCGCGCGCAGCAGTTCGTGCCAGGTATTGGGTTCGGGGGCGGTGATGGTTGGAGTGATGCCGATTTCGCGCAGGGCGGCGATGGGCTTCGGCCCGCGCGCCACTACTTTCACGCGCTGAAGCGCCGCGACGTACATGGCGCGGTCATGGACTGTTTCCACAACACCCAGCAGCGTACGCGCACCGACGCCGGTCAAAAATATAACCATGTCAAACTCGCCCGCGAGAAGTTTTGCGGCAAAGGTTAGCGCTTCCTTGTTTGATTCCAGCGGGACTTCGCGCATCGAAGGCGCAACCAATGGTTCGCCGCCATAGGTGGTGATTAATTTGGCGAGTTCTGGGGCGCGGCGGCTTTCCAGCGCGAGAACTCTTAATCCATCAAATCCGCTCATGACATTGAATTGTTAACTAGAAACGTCGCCGCCGCCAGCTTCATCTGCTGGCGACCCTTCCGGCCTCTTCCTCCGCAAATGTTTTGTAGCGGCGCCCCGGAACTTGTCCCGACGCGCTCGGGCGGGATTTTCGCTTCCCGGTGTTCGTTCAGGACAGCTATCCTCGTCGATAGCGAGAGAGGCCTCTCGTCGCGATGCTCCTCCCCGATCAGATCGGGGCAGGCGGGACAGACATCCTTCTCGGGATGTCTGGTTAACCATAACAGCCCCCCCCTATGTTTTTCATAAGTGTTCATTCTAAAGGCAGTTAAAGTCCTTTGTTTTGATACACTTTTGCAAGTGTTCATTCTAAAGGTAGTTAGGGACGCTGGTTTGGGCGCGTTCTTACAAGTGTTCATCCTAAAGGGCTTAGGAGAGACGGGAGCTACTTGAAGTAAGGAAGTGGCCAGGTAATGACGCAAAGAAAAGAGTGGAGAGGTGGCGCGCGGGGGATGGCGGGCGTCGAGAGGGAATCGAAGATGAGCTCGAACTATCAAAAGATATGATGGCATGGAAGGCAACGACCGTCAATGATAACTAGTTAGCTATTCGAACGGCGGGAGGAATCTGAAAATGGATGGGGCAAGTGGGGCGGTTTGAACGAGTTGACGCTGTATGGTGATTCGAAAGATCTGTGGAAAAATGTGGATAAATCAAAAGCTGAAGGAGGTCGACAGTTGAAAGTTGAAAGTTGAAAGTAAAGACGCCTGAAGAACCTGGACAGGAAAAGTCAAAAGCCTTCACGCGCCGTCAGCGCTTCCAAAGGTTGCACATCCCGCGCAACCTTGGCGGCGATCTTGTCCTCAGCCACTTCCAGGTCGTAGCGCGTCTGGAGATTCATCCAGAATGCAGCGGAGTTCTTGAAATAGCGCGCAAAGCGCAGCGCCGTGTCGGCGATGATGCCGCAGCGCTCGTTCACGATATCCGCGATTCGCGTCACAGGCACGCGCAGTGCCATGGCCATCTTGTTCATACTTAATCCCAGCGGGGTCATGAACTCTTCGCGGAGAATCTCGCCCGGGTGTACGGGCTTCAGTTTCTTTGCCATCCTGCTCTCCCTTAGTGGTAATCGACGATCTCGACTTCGTAGGCGCTAGAAGACGAACTTCGCGGCCAACTGGACGATACGGGGTGTGATGTCCGCGGTCGGGAATTGGAACGGGAAATTCCCCGAACTTACGACCCGCGGTGGCGCCAAGCAGGGAGTGCCAGCGGCCCCGCAGATAGCGGCCGACGCGGTCCTGGAGTACTGCGTGCGGCTGACGCCGTTGATGTTGGTGTGGTTGAAGATGTTGAAGGCCTCGCCGATAAGCTGCAGGCGGAGTCGCTCGGTTAACTGAACATTCTTGGTGACTCGCGGATCGAGAGAGATGGTGCGTGGCAGGTAGAAGGTGTTGCGCCCTACCCCCGGCGTGCGGTCCGTGGAGCGGTTCGAATCGTTGTTCAGGTCGAAATTCACCTGCGCGGAGTATGGCTGGCCGGACTGAGCCGTCAAGATTCCGCTGAGCTCCCAACCGCCGAGGACCTGTTTGGCGGCGCCAGAAAACCGCTGGGCGTAATTCAAATTCCAAACGCCACTGAGCACAAATCTATGGCGCTGGTCATTGATGCCCGCGGAGCGATCCGCGCGGACGTTGCCTGGATCGGAAACCATCTTGGCGTCGTCGCCACCCGAAAAGGGTACGACGGAGGTGGAGTCCGGAGCATCGTCAATCACTTTTCCGTAGGTATAGCTGCCCAGGATTTGATAGTTGTGCCCGAAGCGCTTATTGAGTTGGACAATGAGGCCGTTGTAGATCGAGTTTGCGTTGCTCTCGACTTCCTCGATGCGCTGGAAGTTGCCGTTGGGCCTGCATGGGCTACTGAGGGTGACGACGAAAAGGCCCGCGGGACACGTAGCTGGTGTGCCGGTGGGGCTCGGATACCGGAGATAATTTAGAACCGTGCCGGTTCCCGCGATCCCAATGGTGGCGGGGACTTCTCCGGCCAAGTTGATATCGCGGGTGCGCTGGAGGTGGACACCACGAACGCCGAGATAGGAAACGGTAAGAGCCGTGTCCTTCGCCAACTGGTATTCGACTCCGAGACTCGCTTGCTGCGTGTAGGGTTCCACAAAGTTGCGATTGAAGACAAAGATTGTCGGCGGTGGCGGCGTCGGAACACCCGGACCTGGAGCGGGCGGCGGGCAAGCGGGGTTGGCAACCGGGGCGCCGCAGACAGTGTTGGGATAGGTAACAGGAATGGAAGTGCCGCTATAGGTGAGGGTTGTCACCTGAAGGCCATTGTTGGAATGCGCTGTGCCCACCAAGATGGAAGGTGTGCGTCCATAATAGATTCCGTAGCCGCCGCGGACAACAATCCGTTGATGGAAGCGATTCGGTGTCCAAGCAAAGCCGAGACGCGGGCCAAAATTATTCTTGTCACTATTAATCCGATTGGTGAGGATACCAGCCTGCGCGGCGATGGTGTTCAAGACGGGCGGCTGAGCCAGAGACTCGTAGTCATAACGAAGGCCCGGGTTCAGCGTAAAGGTGGGGGTGATTCGCCATTCATCCTGAATAAACCCAGAGTATTCGTTAAGGCTCGGATGAGTGGCCGGCCCAGTAGTGCCGACACCGCCGAATGCCTGAACAAACTGGTCCCCATTGCCATAGCAAGGGGCGCCTAAGAGACTGCAGCCAAAGGTTCTCAAACTATTAAAGGTGTAAGCGCCGGAAAAATTTCCCGGAAAGAAGTTTGCGATCGCATCGGTCAAGACATCACCGCCGAATTTAACGGTATGCCGGCCTTTGATCCAGGTGAGGACATCGGCAAACTGACCGCGCTTGATGTTGGTGAAGCGGGGACTAAAGAAGTTTCGTCCGACGGTGAGCTGCGCCTGGCCACCATTGAGGACGGAAGCTTCGGGATTTGCGCTATTGGCTTGACCCGGCTCGTTATCGCGAACATAGGCGGCGCGGAATTCATTGACGAAGCGGGGCGAGAGTGTGGAAGTAAGCTGTCCGGAGATGGTATCGGAAATAACGATGGCAGCGCCGGTGTGTTCGAGGGAGTTCGTGGAGCCGCCATTTTCGAGGTTTGCCCCGGTGAAACGCTGACTATTGATTCGCACGCTCAGAAGTTCATTGGAATTGATATGCCAGTCCGCCTTGCCGAGATAAACATCCTGATTGAAACCACTGGTCCAGGAGGCGCTTCGCGCCAACAGATAGGTGCAAGCGGCGGTGGTATTGGCATCGGTAGAAGGCGTGGCACACCCGCTGATCGGGAGAACCAAATTCTGGGTGATGTTGCGCTGGCCGTCGTAGTCAAAAAAGAAGAAAAGGCGGTCCTTGAGAACCGGGCCGCCGAAATTCCCGCCGAACTGGTTGAAATGGTAGGGTTGTTTGGCCTTGCCCTGCGCCTTGGCGATCGGATCGGTGGCATTGAGACTGCGGTCGCGGAAGAACTCGAAACCGGTTCCATGAAACTGATTGGTGCCGGATTTGGTGACCACATTGATGACGGCGCCGCCGGCGCTGCCGTATTCGGCAGCGTAGGCATTTGAATTGACCTGGAATTCCTGAACGGCATCCTGGCTGAACTGGTAGGGAGCGCGGCCCGAGCCTGTGCGGCCCAAAGTTTGGCCGAAGAAGGTGTTGTTATTGTCGGAGCCATCGACGATGAGGGAATTGAGGGTGCCGCGCTGTCCGGCAAAGCTGATGTCACCGCCGCGTACGTCGGTGGTTACCCCCGGAGTTAGGAGAGTGAAGTTGATGAAATTGCGGCCGAGGGTGGGGAGATCGCTCACGGCCCGCTCGTTGACAGAAGATTCAACCGAAGTGCGCGTAACCTCAAGGATGGGAGTCTCCGAGGTGACGGTGACGGAGGAAACTTGGGTTCCCACTTTCAACTGGATGGGCAGATCAATGGTAGCGCCCACAGCCACAGTGACACGAACGGCGTAGTTGGTGAAACCAGCATTTTCAGCGGTAACAACGTAGGTTCCAGGAGGCACAACAGGAAAATGAAACAAACCGTTCTCGTCGCTGACAGACTCAAGCTTCAGGCCGGTATCAGAATTGACTGCCCGGAGTTTTGCACCTGAGATGGCACCACCCTGAACATCGGCAATGGTGCCTTCGATCGAACCGCTGGTGCCGCGCTGGGCGCCGGCAGTACAAACAAAAAAGAGCAGGACAGCCAAGCAAATACCTGCAGCTCTGCGCAGAGAAACAAATGACAAATTCATTTCAACCTCCTCCGATGATGAAATCATGTTGCCTGATGGGAATTCGCATCCCAATCGAACTCATTGCTATTCCTGCTCGTGGCACCAGCAAGCGACCGACGCATATTTGCGCTGGCCCATAACCTTCCGGGGTGAATTGGAGGGCTCCCCTAATTGTTGGGAACGGATCGCAGTGGCCGCAAACGCCGACTCTAGACTGCAATCAACCAGCATCTAAATCCATTACCTACTCTTCTATCACAGGAATTACGTGCATTGAAATAAAACCCTGTGGAAAACTTCAGTGCGCCTGAAGCAATAATTTCAATGCGCGCCGACACCAAAAACACTATCTAAACACCAACTCAATCGATTGCCTGAGACTAAGCAAAACAGATTGAGGTCGTATAAACCCTATAGTAATGGTCCATTACAAGTGACCGGCGCGGTCACTTTTCGACGGTAAATCTGTAAGTGGTGATGGTGTGGTAGCGCTCGCCGGGCTTGACGACCACGGAGGGGAATTTGGGCTGATTCGGGGAATCGGGATAGTGCTGGGTTTCCAGGCAGAAGGCGTTGCGGCGCGGATAGGTTACGCCGCCCTTGCCGGGAGTTTTGCCGTCGAGGAAATTGCCGGTGTAAAACTGGACGCCGGGCTCGGTGGTCCAAACTTCCAGGACGCGGCCGGAGGCGGGCTCGACGACGCGCGCGGCGAGGGATTCGCCGACGCCTGCGGAGCGGCGCAGGACAAAGTTGTGGTCGTAGCCGCCGCCGAGTTTTGATTGCTCGTCGTCTTGATCGATGCGCGCGCCGATGGCCACCGGCTTGCGAAAGTCGAACGGGGTGCCGGCGACGTCGCGGAGTTCGCCGGTGGGAATCAAGCCGGCATCGACGGGAGTGAACTTGTCGGCCTCAATCACCAGCAGGTGGCCGAGAATATCGCCGGAACCCTGACCGGCAAGATTGAAATAAGAGTGGTTGGTGAGATTGACTACCGTTTTCTTGTCGGTGGTGGCGGAATATTCGATTTGCAGTGCGTTTGCGTCCGTCCACGTGTAGGTCACGGTGACTTTCAGATTTCCGGGAAAGCCTTCGTCGCCGTCCTTGCTGAGATAGGAAAGTTCCAGCGACTGGCCGTCTTTAACGGGCAGCGTCTTGGCGGTCCAGAGGGCTTTGTCGAAGCCTTTGACGCCCCCGTGGAGAGTGTTCTCACCGTTGTTCTTGGCGAGGGTATAGGTCTTGCCATCGAGAACGAATTGCGCATGCGCGATGCGGTTTCCAAAGCGGCCGATGATTCCTCCAAAGTGGCTCTTGTCGTTCACGTAGCCGTCGGCGGTGTCGTAACCGAGGACGATATCGGCGAGCTTGCCGTTGCGATCCGGCACTTTGATGGAGACGACGGCTCCGCCATAGTTGGTGATGGAGGCTTCGGCGCCATTTTTATTTGTGAGCACATAGAGATCGACCGGCTGACCGTCGGGAGTTTTGCCGAAAGCTTTTTTCGTGATGGAACCTGACTGAGGAGTTGCACCAATCGCCCCTAGAGTGGTCATAAGCAACGCTCCCGTGAAGATTGTTAACGTCATGCAGCGCTTCATTCGAATCCCCCAGCCACAAGTCATTTCGATGGCAATACGCAAAAGCCCCGGTAAGTTTACTTGGTGATGCGCTCTTTCGCTCGCAGAAAAATTCATCCGCCGGGTCCCCGGGGAGCGAGTTTTTCGATGGCAGGGAACGGCGAGGAAGTGGTGAAGGAATGCGCGGGAATGGCGGTGCCGGAGCGCAGCGCTTTGGTCATTAAGGTCATAGCTTCTCCAGTGCTGGGGGGCACAACCACGGTGGCAGCCAATTGCCCGGTGCGGACCCAGGTCTGGCCCGTACTGGGCACACCGTCACAACCGGTGATGGGAATGGCGAGCCACTGATCACGGTCCGCATCGACAATGGTGTCCTCGATGGCTTTCCGCGCGCCCATGCCCATGGCATCGTTCTGCGCGACGATCAAATCAATGCGCAGCCTCTGAGCGGCAACCAAACGGAGCCAGGAGCTGACGCTCTGATGAGCGCTTTCCTCGGTCCACCGGCCCCGCAAGCTGGTGAGATGCACGTTGGGCGGGAGCAATTCATGAAGTCCGGTGTGGCGATCATGGGAGACTGAACTTACCGAAGGTCCCTGAATGAGAAGCACGGCGCCGCCACGGGGAAGAAGAGCGGCGACCTGGCGGGCCTGAATGCGGCCAACCTCGACCTGATCGGCGCTAACGGAAAAAACGGGAGAGCGAGTGGTCTTGCGAAGCTCGACAGCGTACTCAGCTGTCCGGCTGAGAACAGCCCAGCCGATACCGGCACTAGCGGCCGCGCTGGCCACTTGAGGGAAAGTAGTGGCACCGAGAGGTTCGATGAGGATGCCGCTGGGCCGAAGCGAGGGTTCCGTCTGGATGAATCTGAGTACCTGGGTGCTTTGGGTGATGGGATCGTTGTCGGCATAAAGGATCTGAGCCTCAACGCCGAGTTCCGCAGCGGCGGCTTTCGCGGCGGCGGCCTGTTCCATCTGATAGTCGTTGTCCTGGGTAATCAGCGATACCAGGAAACGTAGCTTGGTCATCCATGGCCTCCGCGGTGCA
>Ga0209011_1000472_pt1 | contig 15423 bp, 13 predicted proteins | sample BlaSpr_A8_OM1_M3_FD_187986 | JGI IMG/M metagenome (GOLD analysis project Ga0209011, IMG submission 187986) | Forest soil microbial communities from Thunder Bay, Ontario, Canada - Black Spruce, Ontario site 2_A8_OM1_M3 (SPAdes) (version 2) | ecosystem: Environmental > Terrestrial > Soil > Boreal... | reverse complement strand
CCGAGTGGTCGATGGCGGTGGTCTTGAAAACCACTAAGGTGCAAGCCTTCGGGGGTTCGAATCCCTCTCCCTCCGCCAGCGCGCTTTTTCGAAGGCGCCTCTGGCGATAGGCTGAATACGAAAGCCGGTCCTCAGGGCCGGTTTTCGGCGTTTTCTGGGCGCTGTCAAAAAGGCGCCAGGCAGCCGAAAAGGAGAGGTGAAGGTGTCGGGAAAAAGTCCAAAACCACTGGGTTTTTCGCAAACCACTGGGGCGTCGAAATACGCCAGACCGCTCGAGAGACCACTTGGGTTTTTGCCCGTGAGTGGGCCCAAGGGGTTGCCAGGGCGGCCTCGTGCCGTGCAGGAGAAACTGCTCCGCCCCATCGTCATCGCCAAGGACCCTGACGAGGAGACCGCGGCTCCCGCGCTGGCTGCCGCGAACGGCCACGGAGAGACGAGGCTTGAGCCGTTGGTTCGTGAGTGGCTGCTCGACCTGCAGGTGCTGGGCCGCAGCCCGAAGACGACCGACTGGTATCGGAAGCATATCCACGGCTACTTCCAGGAACGGTCCGTCAGGACTCTCGATCAGCTGACCGCCGCAGAGCTGAAGGGCTACCTCGCCGCGATCCAGGCGCGGGGACTTGCTGAGAACACGGTGCATGGTGCCTTCCAGACGATCAAGGCGTTCGCCAACTGGGCGGTCCGCGAAGGCTACGGAGTCGACTCGGCACTGCTCCGAGTTCGCGCACCGAGAGTCGCCGTCAAAGAAATGGAGACCTACTCAAACGCGCAGCTCGAGACTCTTCTCCAAACAGTGTCTGCGGGGTGGTCCGCGCTGGCTGTCCAGATCCTGCTCGGAACGGGAATGCGGCTCGGTGAGCTATGCGCCCTTGAGCTGGAAGACTTCGAAGACGACGGCGAGGGCATGTTCCTCAAGATTCGTCGCGGGAAGGGCGCTAAGTTCCGCCGGGTGCCGGTGAGCCACCGGCTGCGTCGTGAGCTTCTGCGCTACGCGAACCGGATGCGACCCGACAGCGCCAGCCCGAACCTTCTGTTGCTCCGCGACGGCCGCCCGGTCGACGTTGAGTGCGTCTCCGACCTCTTCCAGCGGACGCGCCGCCGGATAGGGTTCCGCGTTCACGCCCACAAGTTTCGCCACACATTCGCCACCGAGTACCTCCGGAACGGCGGCGAGATCGAGCGGCTCCGGCGCATCCTCGGTCACACCACCTATGTCATGGTGATGCGCTACGTCCACCTGGACAAGGGCGACCTGTACCGCGATTTCGACCTCCGCTCGCCGTTCTGATTGGTATTGGCCACCGGAACTGGTAACTGGGTGCGGTCGGCGCAGGCGGAGCGCGCTCTAGGGACCCAGCTGGAGGTAGCAAAGGCCCGCGCAGGAACCCCACCACCACTCATGCGGATTATTATTGGTGTGGTTTAGCTCACACTAAGCAGATTGTTGCCGACAGGCTAGACCGTGTCCGCGCGGATCTGGACGTGGTCTATTACATGGAGGCGGAGGTCCGCGCCATGCAGCGCAGCGCGCGCCAGAGGGGTGGGCCGGCCCAGCGGTGAATCGCATCCTCGGCGTCGACGCTCACCCCAGCGGCGCTTTCGTGGCGCTCGTCGATGGTGATCGAATCCAGGCGGTACCTGAGCGGATCCAGTGGCCCACCGGGGAGGAGACCGAGCGGCTCCGATTGCAATTTCAAGACGTTCAGGCCGTGCTTCGAGAAAATGGCATCGAAGGAGTCGCGATTCTCCTGCCCCAGCGGACGCGGAGGCCGACGGGCGGCTACTTCGTAGTCGCTGACCGGATCGCATTGGAAACCGTGGTCCGTCTCGCCGCCGTCATGCTGGATGTCCCGGTCGTGATGATGGATCGCAGCACTGTCCGGTCGCGTTTGCACTGCCCTAAGGACGGGCAGCTAGAGGATTATCTTGACCAGGTTATTCCTGAACCGGTCGGTCAATACTGGAGAGCAGGTCGGGGGCTTGCCGCGATGGCTGCGATGGCTGCGATGGCCGCGGGGCGCGGGTAATGCCTCTTCAGGGTGACGCCGCACCTCTACTGCGTCCGACCTATACGAACATTACTCCGCTGGGCACACAGGGCAGCATGAGTTGGGTCTATAAGGCTCAGCACGAGGGTTTCGACAGCCCGTGTGTCCAGAAGGTTGTGCCGATGGCGGGCCAACCCGCGGCAGTTGCTTTCGCTGAGCCGCGCCTGCTCAAGCGCCTCGAGCATGACAACCTCGTTAAGGTCCTCGACGCCCAGCCGGATCCCAATGTCCAAGGCGCCATCGTCTTCACTATGCCTTATTACAGACAGGGCTCCGCACGCTTCGCACTGGAGCAGGGTTATCGTTTCTCGCTGCAGCAAGTCATCGACATGGGTTGTGATTTGCTCACGGGACTCGGCCACCTCCACGCGAACGGGCTGGTAGATCGGGACGTGAAACCGGCGAATCTCCTGCTAAGCGACGACTTGAGGCGAGGTCTCCTTACTGACCTTGGAGTGGCCGCACGAATCGAGTCCGACGGCCGAGCGGCGGGCAACGTGGGGACTCCGCTTTTCATGGCTCCTGAGTGCTTCGGCCCGGGGGCTCGTGTGGGGGTTCCCGGCGATATCTACGGGGTAGGGCTGACGATGATCGAGATGGTCAACGGCCCCTGGCCTTACGCTCAAATTGATGTCGCCGAAGTTCAACGTCGATTGGGTAGGGGCTGGCGTGGAGTGGCGGATGCTCTTCTGGAGTTGCCTCCGCATGTGCCTCCGAGAATGCGGGCCATCCTGCTCCGGGCCGTACGCCGCGGCCCCGATAGCCGTTTTCAATCTGCCCGCAGTTTCGTTGACGCGCTCCGGCGCGTCGAGACGATCGACTGGCGTGAGCTCACCCGGGGCCCGGGCCTACAGGGAGAGTGGGAGGGAAGCTGGCCGCCGCGCCTTGCACAACATCGGCGGCGGTTGTATCGAGTCTCCGTCGCCCCGGCCGCTAGGGGACACGACCTCGTGGTTACGGGCTTTCAGCGGGTAGCGCCGACGGCGGCCTGGCGTCGCTGCGTTGCGGATTTACGGATTCGGGCAAGCGATTCTCGTACGCTCACCCAGTTTTTCTCCGCTATCCGAGATCGTGCGATCCACGTTTCCGCAACCTGATGCATAAACGCGGCCTCCATCGGGTCGAGTTTCATAAGGAGCTTCAGGTACGGGCGGAGAGCCTCCGGCCGTACTTGGAGACGTGCCTCCCAGGTCTCGCCGGCGAAACACAGCACGCCGTTGATGGCAAGCTCGTGGAGCCCCACCCCGACACCGACCGCCGCTAGTCCCACGTCAGGATCAGGAGCGAACACAAGACCGTCTGGGAGCAGATGATCCATTCCACAGGTGGCGGCTTGTTCTGCCATCTCCTTTAAGGCTTGGTGGATCGGCCAGGGCGCTCGGAGCATAAGCCGCCTGGGGGCGCCGGCAGCCAGCAAGATGCCGATCACCTCTGCCGTTGAGCGGCTCACGCGCGAGGGCGGCGCCCCTTACTGGCCCGACTGAGTCTTCGCGTCTTCCGAGCCCGATCAAAGAAGTCCGTCTTGATCAGATTCACAATCTGCTCCCTCACCAAGTTCTCAGCGACCTCCGTCTTGCTCGTGCCATAGACCTCGAACTGCGCTAGGTCGATAAGACGCGCGACGAGCTCGTCAGATAGCGAGAGGTTGATGCGCCCCCTGTCAGAGGCCGGTGCGTTACCCATGTCACCCTGCCGTCAGGATAGCACCAAGTGGTTACCATTTGGTGCTCACAGGGCTTGGCTTGGCCTTCCCGGTTTGGTATCTGATCCTGCGGAAGCGTTGGCGGCCTGGCCGGTAATAAACGGCGCCCAAGCCGCGTTGCAGACTATCCTCCAGGCCATGGGTCGAGATGGACGAACTCATTTTGTCGTTGAACGCCGACTGTATTTCTTCGAGCGTTGGGAGGAGGGCATAGCCGAGCTCGTTCGCGCCGAGCGCCATGACCACGTTGCGTGGGTCCGATCCCTCGAAGCCATCTACTGGTGGCCTGAGCGCGAAGGAAAGGAGTGGCCAGCGCTGGTCGTCCCGGCGCCCGAGTGGGGCGGTGTCCCGCCGGAGCCGAACGTGTGGGCGCACTTCGAAGGGCTGTTTGGGGATGGACGACAGATATCGCTGGGAGCCACTTGCCGGCGCGGATGACATCAGCTGAGCTCCCTGAGTGGAACTCGTAAGTATTTGCCGAGGGCGGTCGTATGCGTGCGCCCGAACCGAGTTTCTGCACCTTTAGAATCGGTAATCCTCCACACGACCGCGACCACCTGCCCAAGGGTGTGAAGGGCAATGCACAAATCGCAGGCTCACAGAGTCGAAGTCTTTCCAGACCCTGAGGCGAGACGCCCGTGGGGTTGGCGCTGGCGCTGTGCTTGCAGTGCGTCATCGGGAGGTCTGCGCTACCCGTCGGAACAGGAGGCTACTAAGGCAGCCGAGCGGCACATTCGGGCCGTCAATGGCGAACTACCCTAAGGCCGCCGGTCTCCTGTACCAGCAAAATCGGCCTCGTTCTCGCGTCTGGGCTTTCGCGGCCGACTGGCACGACTGCGGACGGATAATCCTCTCGTGACCAAGGTAGATCCGTATTCCATTGACGAGGAGAACCAGCTCACCGAGGACCAAAGGATTCGTCTCTTCAGCGAGGCCTTGCGGGCCAAGACCGACGAGTCTCGCTTCCGTCGGATCAGAGTGCTCCACGCTGACGGCGCGCAAAGTACTTTTGACCGCGCGGCAGAGGCATGCTTATCCACCGACCCGCACGCCCGCATGCTGGGCGCCGATGTGCTCAGTCAGCTCGCATATCGGAGCAGCAAGCGGTTCTGGAAAGAGTCGATTCCGCTCTTGCTGACGCTACTGAAGGATGCGAATGCCAAGGTCGTCCAGTCTGCGGTGTTCGCACTGGGCCATCTCGGCTCCGACCACGGCTCAGAAATGGTTAATGTCGGTCGCGAACTCTGCCGCTTGGTTGATCATGCCTCCGCGGATGTGCGTGAGGCGCTAGCAAGCGGCCTAGAGTGGTTTCCGGAGCCTGCAGACATCGTGCAACAAACATTGATCGCTCTATCGAGGGACCGTGTTGGCAGTGTTCGCGACTGGGCTTGCTTCAGCCTCCGTGTTCAAGACTCGTTCGACTCAGTGGAGACAAGAGATGCGCTGTTCGCCCGCCTAAACGACCGCCACCGTGACACGCGGTGGGAGGCCCTGGCGGGGCTAGCGAAACGAGCCGATCCCCGCGTTCGCGATCGCGTGCTAGAGGCCGTCAAGTCTGGCATGGACGAAGTGATTCTTCCGGCCTTCGGAGACATACTCGAAGCTGCAGGGCGATACCACGATCCCGAAATCTGTGCAGCCCTAAGGTCCGCAGCTGAAGAAGGGGTGTACGAGGAATCGCGGCTCAGGGACGCACTGGCACTGTGCAACGAAGCAGCGCGACCGGGACCTCACCGTAACCCTGAAGAAAGAAACTAGTAGCGGATCGAACGGAGTATTTGGGCAAGCCGCTCAGGCGATTGGAAGAGGCGAACGAGGTAAACGAAGGCAACGTCAGCTACCTCAGCCTCGATACTCCCATCGTGAGCGGCAAATAACGAGATGTCCCTTGGGGAGACCATCTTTTCCCTGAGGGTGTGACCCGCATCTCGAATTAGGTTTAGGTACTCGCCAGCCGCTCGGTCAAGACCAATTCTCGTGAGTTGACCTGCCTTAGTCTTGACCTGGAGGCCATCTGCATTAATCCGTTCGGTGAGGTAGAAACCGTGCTTCACCTGTTTTATACCCGCGACCGCTCGCTTGCACCTTGGAAGGAGGATTTTGGCAACCTCCTCTGGCAGTTCGCGTTCCAACTCGTTGACTTCCTCCTCTACATGGTCTGGAGCAAGGAGCTTCTCGTAAGGACCGAAACCGAAACCCTTAAATAGGTCGATTGCCTGAAAGAACAGCAGGCTCCTCACGAACTCCTCTCTTCTAGAGGCAACCAGAAGACCCTTTATGGTTGCGAAGAGGCGGTCAAGCGAAAGCAGGAAGCCGAAGTGCGACCGCGGCTCATAGGTCTGTTGCCGCGTTTGGAATAAGGCGGGGTCGAGCGCGAGCCCAAGGAGTAGATCGAGTCGTTCAACCCACCACCTTAGGTAGCCAACGGTCTCGCGGGGAGTCACTTCGGGCATCTTCTGCGGACTAACGATCGGCTCGGACAGAAGCCGCGGACGGAAAAGACTCATCAATTCGCACGGCGTAGCATCACTACCGGATTCGAAGTGGCCGAACAGCAGCACGACCATTCCTGGCAGCCGCGAATTCACCATGCCCAACACGCCCGGCGCCGCGGCAAGTAGAGCAATCTGCACCGGCGAGCCGAATCCGAACTCGTCCCACGATTCTAAATTGCGTCCCGCTTCGATCCCCACGCTCTTTTCTTCAGGGCGGGCTAGCAGCTCAGGAACCTCCTCCGCACCGAATAAAACCCTGGTGAGGGCCTTCCGCGAGTGGTACCAAGGGTTAACCGTGATCATCCACAGTGACGATTGAGGCAATTGTTCGGCAAGCGCTGGGTACGTGTCGCGCAAAACTGCCGCCAACTCCGCGTCACCGCTGATCAGGTTCCGTAGCCCGAATGCCTCCCAGGCCGCTACCCTTGTGCGTGACCGGGCTAGCTCCTCGAGGCGTGCACGGCCGAGTTCTATGGTCTTGGGATCTAGAAATCGATCCTGTCCTGACCATGCGCGGAGCTTGTCATAAGCGGCTCGGTTCCCCGCTGTGGCGGCATCCACTACGGGTTCAAGCGCCAACAGCCTGGGGGCCCGGTGCTCGTAGGACTCGCGAAGGCATGCGTTCCATCGCCCGTCGTCTCGTGCTCGAAGTATCCATCCACTGCGAGCAGCGATGTCTTCGGGCAGCATCTTCACCTCGGCGGGTATCGAGACGATCACCCAGCCGTCAGGTGGAGGTGCTAGGGGCGGATGCGGGTCCCCCTCCGTAGCTGAGTTTGCGACGGGCAACGACGCAGCGATAGCCTCTGGCCGAGGCGCAGGGGCTGGCGGCTGGGTGACCCCCTCTTCAGCCATTGCCTCGTGTGCAGTCGTCGGCGACTCGAGTTCCAGCAGGTAACTTCGTGATTTTGGCCACCTCCCCGTATATACAAGCACAGCGCAAGGACCAGCCTGACCCTTGATCAGTTGGTCCGGGTTGAATACTGGTGCGGCCGGCCATGTGCCGAGCAGCTACTTCAGCTGCCCGTCGGGATCAGACACTGAGTCGCTCCTCCGAGCCGAAAAACCGCCTCTAGACCCGACTTAGGGGTCGATCCGACCCAAAAAGAGCCCAACGGACGGTCGACGGACGCTCGACGGACGGTCGGGTCCCGGACTTGTATTCAACCGCCACCTCCCAACGGACGGTCAGCGGACGGTCAGCGGACGGTCGGTGAGTAGTGTGGGCGCCATGAAAACGAAAAGCTCGTCAAAGACACCCTCCGCCTCGCCGCACACGCGTGGATTCTCGCTCGCCTCCGCGATCCTTGCCACGGCGCCTGACACCGACCCAACTGTTGAACGTCTTCAACGGTGGGTCACGGGCGTCAACAGCTTCCTGGGACACGTCCAGACCTTCCTCGTCCGTGCCTTCGTTCCTACGCTGAAGCTCGCAGTCCTGGCCGCCGTCTTCGTCGTCCTCGCGAAGGTTGCCGGCCCACACCTGCGCCGCCGACTCCGGCCGGTCAAATGGGCCGCCCTCCGGATCGTTCCCGGTGCTGAAACCCGGTACGATCCGACAGCCTGGCTCCGGTTCTACCGGGCGCTGTACGGCATGGCCGCGCCCGCCTGGAAGCGCCTGCTCTTCGGCCAGCCCTGGATCGGCATTGAGTACCGCAGCCGGGCGGGACGCCTGACGGCCCGTTGCTGGTATCCGCGCGAGCTCGAGTGGTTGATCCGGACGGCTCTCAAGACCGCTTTGCCGAACGCGGAGCTAATCCCCGAGCCAACCCCGACCGCTCCGCAGCTTCGTGCCGGCCGATCGAGGATGACGCTCTGGCGTGAATCGCTCTACCCCTTGGCTCAGGATGACCGCGGCGCGCTGGCCGCGATTGCCGCGACGCTAGCCGAAGCGCCCGAGGGTCTGATTCAGATCGCCCTACAGCCCGATGTGGGTTGGGAGAGGTTAGCGGACCGACGACTCCGGCAACTCTCGGGAGAGCCACCGAATCGAGGCTTCCTCGCCGATGTCGCGGTTGGAGTGCTCGATTTCTTTGTGGAACTGGTCCTCCCAAATCGAACCAGCACGGCGCCGACTTCTGTTCCGAAAGCGCGAGACTCCTTTCCTCTGCCACCCAGGGGCAAGGCTACAAGTCCCGCCTGGCTGGTGGAGATCCGCGTCTGCGCCTGGACGCAAACGGCCGGTGAAGCAAAGTACGCGGTCCACGCAGTCGCCTCGGCCTACCGCGCACTGGATGGAGAAAACGGCCTCCGGCCCAAGCGTGTGCGGTGGGCTGCCAGGTTCGACCGCGCGGTTGCTGAACATGGTGCGCCAGGTGGCCGGCTGCACCTCGTTGCCGAAGAGCTAACCCAGGTCTTCCACCTGCCGATTTCCGCAGTTCCAATGGATGCAGCCCGGGTCCGGCTTGGTCCAGATCGGCCGCTGTCTGCGGATGGCAGCATCCTCTGCCGCTTGGAGGGCGCGACCGGGGAACCCGCTCGAATCGCCCAGGCGGACCGCCGGCACCATATGCACGTCCTCGGACCGACCGGCAGCGGCAAGAGCACACTGCTGCTGAATCTGGCGCTCCAGGACATCGAGGCAGGGGTCGGAGTCGGCGTCCTTGACCCGAAGGGTGACCTGATAAGCGACCTGCTCGAGCGAATCCCAAGCCACCATCGCGATCGGGTTGTGCTGATCGATCCCTCGCAGCGCGAGCAACCCGTCGGCTTGAACGTCCTCACCTGCCCCGATCCGAATCAGCGTGAGGTCGTCTGCGACGGCATCGTGACCATCTTCAAGAAGACATACGAGCGATTCTGGGGTCCGCGAACCGATGACGTACTCCGTGCGGCGCTGCTGACGCTGATGCGGGACCCCAAGGCAACGCTGTGCGAGGTGCCGCTGCTGTTACTGAACCGAACGGCACGCGCGCAACTTACCGCGGAGCTGGACGACCCGGCGGGCCTCAAGCTCTTTTGGGCGGAGTACGAGCAGATGGCTCCAGGGCAGCAGCTGCAGGTGGTCGGCCCGGTCCTGAACAAGCTCCGTAGCTTCCTGCTCCGCCCAACATTGCGCAACATCCTTGGCCAGAGCACGTCGACGATTGATTTCCAGCGGATCATCGATAACAACTGCATCCTCCTGGTGTCCCTGTCCAAGGGGTTGCTCGGTGAGGACACCAGCCAGCTCCTCGGCTCCTTCATCGTCAGCCGCTTGTGGCAGGCAGCCCTGGCCCGTGCGAACCGGCTGAAGACGGATCGGCCCGACTTCAATCTCTACCTCGACGAGTTCCATAACTATCTCCATCTGCCGCAGTCACTGGACGAGATCCTCGCTGAGTCCCGCGCATATCGCCTCAACCTGACCCTGGCCAACCAGCATCTTGGGCAGCTACGCGAGTCGACCCAGGAAGCACTCGACAGCAACGCCCGCACGCGTGTGGTGTTCCAGTGCGGCCAGGACGACGCCCGCCGCCTGGCGAGTCAATTCAATCCGCTCACTGACCACCAACTTCTCTCGCTGGAACGCTTCCAGGTCGCGGTGAGGCTCTGCGTCGATGGCCGCACCGAAGCGCCTTTCACCGGGATCACGGAGGCGCCGCCGCCGAGCCTCGGCGACCTCAATGCCGCCGCACTCGCCATAGGGAGCCTCGCCACCTATGGCCGGTCACGAGAGGCGGTCGAGTCCGAGATCGAGGCACGTCTGGTGTCAGTTGGAGTCCGCGGCGGCTTCAAGGAGATGGCATGAACGCCTCGACGTCGCCTTCACGCGTCGCTTCGCAAGGGAAGTTCGCGGCCCCTTCGCGCAGCACTTCATTTGTCGAGGTGAACCCCTCGTCGAATTCGAAAGCGCCGGCTTCTGCGCCGGGACTGTCTGCTCAGACTCCCTCTCTACAACAGATAACGGGCCATCTCGAACTCCGGCTGCTCGCTGCTCGTGTGACGTCACGTAATCGCACACCGCTCACACCTCGGGACCTGGCGATTCTGCTCGCCCTGGACCAGTACCGGTACCTCGACCGTCACCAGCTCCAGGCCCTGTTCTTCGCGGGTCCACGCAGCTGCCAGTACCGACTCGAATGGTTGGTCCGCCAAGGACTCGTCAGAACCTGGCGAGTGACCATGCGACCCGGGTTCGTTCGTCGCGCATCGATCTACTTCCTTTCACCACACGGAGCAAGGGTCCTAGCGGAGTCACGCGATGACGATCCATTGGCCTACGTCCAGCGGGCCGATCATGCGCTGACCCGCCACTACCACCTCGTCCACGACCTGCAAGCGAGTCAATTCTTCGTCGACCTGGCTACGGCAACCCGAGAGCTGCCGGACCAGGGTCTCTACCACTGGGTCGGGGAGCAGGGCGTGCGGCGCGGGTACGCCGAAGAGGAGGAACGTGGCCCGATTGCCGACGGCTGGGGTAGATTCCTGACCGCCGATCGAGAAGTCCTGCTCCACCTCGAGTGGGATCGTGGCAGCGAATTGGCCAAACGCCTTCGGCTCAAGCTCGGAGCCTACATCTCGTACTTCGTCGACCGGCCGAGTGCCTCCCAGAACCAGGTTCTCGTGGTAGCGCCCACCGACCAACGAGAGGAGCAGGTCGTTCGTGTCGCCTTCAGCGTGCTGCCGAGGGGTCGAGAGTGCTGCCGCGTGTGGACGACAACGACCGCCCGCCTTGGCACATCGGGATCCCTGGGCAACATCTGGCGGGGGGTCGCGCAGTCGACCCCGCGGTTCGCCCTCCCCTTCATGGCCGGCAGACCACGATCTTCGCGGCGCGTAGAGGACTGCATTGGGAAGCCGAGCTGGTGGGAGCGCCGTCCCGGCGGGGGACAGGGAGCATGAGTCGCCTTCCAGCGGTGGCCGACGGGGGCCAAAGTCTGACCCCCGACCGGAGTGACCTCGTCGTGCTGATCGACCCCGATCGCCTGAAGGCGGCCTGCGTGGCTCGAGGCTGGAGCCTGTCGGAACTCTCACGGCAGGCAAAGGTGTCCCGTCCAACCGTTGCAGCGCTGCTTCGTGGGCAGGCAGTGCGCCCACGGACCGCGTGGAAGATCGGACGCGCGTTAAGCCAAGCGACCGTGCCGTCGGAGTTGCCTGGCTTACTGGAGGCGAGCTGAGCATGGACCCGCGGATCGAGGGAGCGCGGGATCTGATCCTGGCCCTCTTCCGGCTGGCGGTGGCGGACTACCTCGGACTCGCCTTCAGCCACGATGGCCTGGGACCGGTAAGGCGGACGCGTGGAGCACCACACATCGAACAGGCCGGCCAATTCCTCTCAAGCGCGTGGGCCGCTTATCTGGCGGACCTGATCGGGCTCAACGGGTCAGCGATCTGGCGCGAGGCGAGGAGGCTCGGCCAGACCGACAGCGACCAGCTCAGTCGCCCAGCGATCGCAGCTTAAGGCGCTGTTGCCCAGCTCGAGGTGCTCAGGTTGTTATGTTCAAGTTCCTTCAGCCGCAAGTGAACAAGCTAAATTCTCAGCTGCCGGCTTACGGTCGAGGCGTGCCTGAATTCCCGCTGGAGGCGCGTCTCAACTCGCTCTGCGCTGACGGCGATACACCTCGGGCCTCAAGTTGTCGGCGATGAAGCGGCGGAAGCCTTCGTCCTCGATTGCACGGTTGAAGAACTTCACGTTGCCGTGGCGGAGCTCGACAAGAGCATCGAGAAATGCCGGGTCAAATCCGTGGCGGTAATTCTCCAGCGAGTTGGCCTTCGCCTGCTCGGCCAAGGTCTCATTGGCGACCATCTTGTCCTGCACCTGCTCGATGGTCAACAGCGCTTCGGGGCCGAGGTCGGCGCCGAAGATCTGGTTAATCCGCTCGATCAGTTCTGATAGCGGAGCTTTCGCCAGCTCACGCACTTCGAGGGTCCCCACCGCGGACGGCCCCTGCAGGTACGAAATGTCGTCGATTCCGAGCGCGATCTTGTGCTCACCGGTCTTAGTTAATCGGTAGTAACGCAAGGCAACCTGTTCATCGAGATCGAAGGCCTCGCCGGGATTTCTGCGGGGAAGCTTGCGGAGAAGGAAGCGACCGACCTCATAGAGCTTGAGCAGCTCGATGTCGGCGAACGGGACGATATGCAGCAGGTATGCATAGAGCCGAACGTAGGCCTGGAGCTGGCCTCGAAACGCCTCGCGCTCGGCAGTCTCCTTCGCCTTGAAGCGTTCTACGACAGGGTCGAGCGCAGCGTTCAGCGCGGCGTTGCCAAGCCTCACATCAGCCGTGCTTTCAAGTGCGCGCCACCCAGCGTCGATATTCTCGGACCACAGCACCTGCGCATCCATGATCTTGCCCTTTAGGTCGTACAGAAGGTTTGGATCCGTCTCCTCAGGGAGATGCGCCTCCTCGTAGTAGGGCAGGAACGCTTGCCGGATAGTCTCGGCCTCGTTGACGAAGTCGAGAACGAAGGTGTCGTCCTTGCCGGGGTGGATTCGGTTGAGGCGTGACAACGTCTGAACGGCCTTCACATTGTCCAGACGCTTGTCCACGTACATCGTATGGAGTAAGGGCTGGTCGAATCCGGTCTGGTACTTGTCGGCGACTAGGAGGACACGGAATTCTTCCGAAGCGAACTTCTTGGGGACCGACTTCTCGCCAAAGCCATTCATCCCTGGTTCCGTATAGTCAATGCCGAGCTCGTCTCTCACGGTCCCTGAGAATGCCACCAACGACTTGATCGGATATCGCTTCTCCCTGATGTAGACGTCGAAGGCCTGTTTGTACTTCACGGCCTGAATGCGAGAGCGGGCCACCACCATCGCCTTGGCCTTCCCGTCGATCTTGGGCATCGTCTTCGTCATGAAGTGCTCCACCATCACTTGCACCTTCTGAGCAATGTTGTAGGGATGCAGCTCCATGAATTTGGCGATGGCCCGGCCGGCTTTGCCGGTCTCGACCTGCGGATCTTCTATTCCCTGTTTCTCCAGCCTGTAGAAGGTCTTGTATGTCGTGTAGTTTTCAAGTACGTCGAGGATGAACTTCTCCTCGATAGCCTGGCGCATCGAATACGAATGGAACGGACGATATCCGCCGTCCTCTTGCTTGTCACCGAACAGCGCCATTGTCTTGGCCTTGGGGGTTGCCGTGAAGGCAAAGTACGAGACGTGGCTCATCTTCCCGACGGCCTGTACTCCTTTTACAAGCTCATCCTCACCGTCGGGCGCGTCCTCTTCCTGTTCGTCCTCCCCAGCCGAAGCTAGGATTTGCTTGAGCTTGTGGGCCGCCTCACCCGTTTGGCTGCTGTGCGCTTCGTCGACAATGATCGCGAAGCGCTTCGCCCCTAGCGTCCCAATCTTCTTGAGGATGAAGGGGAACTTCTGCAGTGTGGTGATGATGATCTTGGTGCCCGCCATCATCGCTGCAGCCAGTTGATCGGAGTCCTTGTCGATGGGCTCGACCACACCGGACTTGTGCTCGAATTGAAAGATCGTGTCCTGTAGCTGCTTATCGAGGACTCGACGGTCAGTGATAACAATCGTCGAGTCAAAGACCAGAGCGTCAGCGTCGCCGTGGAGCGACGAAAGGTGGTGTGCCAGCCAAGCGATGGTGTTGCTCTTGCCTGATCCGGCCGAGTGCTGGATCAAGTAGTTGTTGCCCGATCCGTGGTTCCGGGCATGGGCAACCAGTTGTCGTGTTGCATCGAGCTGGTGGTATCGGGGAAAGATCAGTGACTCCTTGACCAGCTTCTTGCCATCCTGCTCAACCTCGTGTTTCTCCAGGTGGATGAAGCGTTCCAGAATGTCGAGCCAGCTGTCCCGTTCCCAAACCTGCTCCCAGAGGTAGGCGGTGCGGTGGCCACCAGGGTTCGGGGGATTTCCGGCGGCGGTATGGCCCCGTGGTGTACGCAGACCACGGTTGAAGGGCAAGAAATCGGTCCCTGGCCCGGCGAGCCGTGTTGTCATGTACGCGAGATCGGTGTCAATCGCAAAATGGACTAGCGCACGCTTTTTGAAAGAGAAAAGCGCCAGCTTGGGATCTCGATCATGGCGGTACTGATACATCGCCTTCTCGACTGTTTGGCCAGAGGTTGGGCTTTTTAGCTCAGCGGTTGCAACCGGAAGCCCGTTGACGGCGAGCACAAGGTCCAAGGACTGCTCGCTTTTGGGGTCAAAGTGCACCTGCTCCGTCACGACGAGACGATTCTTCTCGTACAAGTTGAGGGCCTCGGGGGCCATGCCGTGAGCGGGCTTGAAGAAGCAGAGCCGCAACGTCACCCCATAGTCGGTAACGCCGTGGCGTAGGACGTCGAGCATCCCGCGACTGTCGAGCTCTTTGGTGAGACGGGCAAGGAAGCGTTCTTCAAGCTTGTCGCCATGCACGCGGCCGAGCTTCGCCCACTGCTTAGGTTGACTATCTCGCAGAAATGCAAACAGCTGCACAGTGTCTAGCGCCAGTTCCCGATTCCAGTCGTTGGGGTCGCCGTTGGTCCAGCCGCGCTGGGACAGCTCTCCGACTATAAAGGCCTCGAAGGTTCCCTCAAGATGGACAGCGCACATTACGCGGCCCCTGACACGTCGAACTGGCCGGTGACGGCCGCGGTGATCAAGGCCTGACGACGCTCGTGGAGAATGCCAACCTGTTCCCGCAAGCGATCAGCGGCGCCATCGGCCACGCGAACGATTGCGGTGATCCGGTCAGCGATTTCCCTCTGCACAGACCCGGGAGGGACCGGAACCGGGGCGCTGCCGAGGATTGGGACGCTGATATTTGGCTGCGCCGTGCCCCAGGCTGTTGCATGGAAGTATCGTCGGGCCGGCATCGAGTTAAGAAAATAGGCGAAGAACAGACTGTTATGCGGGGGAATCAATGTGGTCATTAGCATCGTGAAGCACTGGGTCCGGTCAAGCTCAGGTGGAACCACCGCGGTGACTCCAGCCTTTCCAGTGCGAACAGTTATCAGGTCGGCGGCATGCAGATACTTCGTGGAGTTGCGCTCTGCGAACCACGGCTCGATGTATAGAAGATCATTGGTGCGTATCTCGTTTGGCCGGATATTGGTAGAGCGCAAGATCGCCACACCAGCGTCTGCGTAGGCGTGGGTTGCTGCCTCGGCTATTCCGACGTCAATGCGGCTGGCGATGCGCCGAAGAGGTTGGAGCTCCCATGCTTCGGGAATCTGAGGAACGAACTTACTGCCGGTCGATCGTCTCTTCCCGATATCTGCCCCCACAACCAAGATGGTGATGGCGGCCTCC